>Ga0208196_1001194_pt1 | contig 29222 bp, 16 predicted proteins | sample AD_JPNNA7_MetaG_FD_184443 | JGI IMG/M metagenome (GOLD analysis project Ga0208196, IMG submission 184443) | Active sludge microbial communities of municipal wastewater-treating anaerobic digesters from Japan - AD_JPNNA7_MetaG (SPAdes) (version 2) | ecosystem: Engineered > Bioreactor > Anaerobic...
GGTCCGCCGACGTCACCGTGGGCTCGGTCATGGGTCGGTGGGCCGAGATCGTCGGGGCGGAGATCGCCGGGCACGTGCGGCCGGTGACCTTCGAGGGAAGTGTCCTCAGCGTCCAGGCCGACTCGACGGCATGGGCGACCCAGATCCGGCTGCTCACCTCGTCGCTGCTGGGCCGGATCGAGGCGGTGGTGGGCGCTGGCATCGTCACCGACCTGGTCGTACTCGGGCCAGCGGCCCCTTCGTGGGTCAAGGGCCGCCGCCGCGTGCAGGGCCCCGGCCCCCGTGACACCTACGGCTGACCGACTCGTTGACTCGGAGATTCGCACTCACTCGTCCGTCAGGTATCAGTCGAGGGGACTCCGGGTCTTCGGCCGGAGTCTCGGAGGCATGGAAGCGGGGCAATGAGCGGAGCGCATCGTTGGGTTGCGGACGGATAGTTCTGCCCATTCTGCGGTATCAATGTGGTTGGGGCCTCAATGAAGTGCTTCTATGTGCAGTGCACGTGAGAGCGCACCTCGCGACGACGATGCGCCGTGCGCGAACAACGTAGGGGAGTCAGGGTGGGTCTAGGCGAAGCATTCAAGCCGCGGGGACGGACTGCGCTGGCCACCGTCTCCGTCGGAATCATCGGAATCTTGGCGTCGATCAACCCCGGTGTCCCAGTGTCCGATGTCTCCCTTCATGACGGAGGCGTCTGGGTGACCAATGAACAGCTGCGAATGGTCGCCCACCTCAATTTCTCCTCTCGAACGCTGGACGGGGGCTTGCGTGCCCCGTCGCAGCGCTTTGACATATCCCAAGCCGCGCAGGATGTCCTCATCCACGACTTCGACTCCTCCACGGTTCTCGCGGTTGATCCCGCCACGGTGTCTGCCAGCGCTCCCATTCGGGTCGCCGGAGTTCAGGTGGCGCAAGGTGGATCCGTCCTCGCTGTGAGTGATCCCGCAGCAGGAAAGGTGTGGGGGGTCGGAATCACGTCGCTGGGCGGCTTCTCCCCCGAGACCGCGGCACCGCTCATGGAGAATCTGCCGGGGGCCCAAGGCATCGTGGGGGTCGACGGGTCGATCCATGCGCTGTCCGAGGACGGGAAGGTCGCCACCGCAGAGCGTCGTGGCGACACTTGGGTCGCGCCGAGGATGCGAGAGCTCGCGACGAAGGGAGTAGGCGAGCAGTCCCTCACGTCGGTCGGAGCAGATGTTGTGGTGTTGGATCGTGACTCCCATACCCTGCATTTGCCGGGGCGGGATGTCGTCGATGCTGGCTTCGCCGATGCGGTCCTTCAGATTCCTGGAGAGTCCTCCGAATCGGTGACCCTGGCGACCCCGACCGAACTCCTCGTTGTGCCGCTGCAGGACGCGGAGATTCAGCGAATCTCCTCCGGTGCTTCGTCGAAGGGGGTAACAGTCGCACCCGTCGTGCTCGGCGGGTGCAGGTATGCCGCCTGGGCTGGTGTCGGCCGTTATGTTCGAGACTGCCCAGGAGAGACCGATGACGTGGCCGTGGGCGTCGAAAGGCTCCAGACGGCGAAGAACCTGGTGTTCCGCACCAACCGCGACGTTGTCGCGATCAATGATACGAGCAACGGCGACGTGTACCTCGCGTCGGAGCAGTTGAATCTGGTTAACAACTGGAAGGACATCCTGGCGGCCCTCGACTCACGTGATTCGGACGACAACAAGAGCCCGGAGACTCAACAGGAACAGGCGCTGCCAGAACGTGACGAGAAGAACCGCAAGCCCGACGCAGTCAACGACAGCTTCGGGGTGCGTCCCGGTCGAGCAACGGTATTGCCCGTGTTACAGAACGACTCCGACCCTGACGGTGACGTGCTCACCGCGGTGCCGGGCACAGGGCCTTCGTGGGTGACATCTCTTCGGACCGGTCGGGCAGGTGGGGCGATCGTCGTTGACCTTCCCGAGGATGCAGTGGGTTCGGGGGTGTTCGCCTACACCGCGGTCGACGGCAGGGGTGAGTCAGATGACGCGACGGTAAGTCTGAAAGTCCACCCATGGTCGACGAACTCGCCGCCCGAACAGTGGCGTCCGCAATCGAGCCTCAGCGTCGTCGCCGGTGGACAGGCGCAGTACGACGTGCGCCCGGACTGGCGGGATCCTGAGGGCGACGCCTTCTTCATCGCTGAGGTCAGAGCCCCCGAGGGGCTGGCGGCGAAGTTCCGCGAGGACGGCATGGTGACGGTGCGGGATCTCGGGACGCTTAAACCCGGTCGATATCAGGTGATCGTCGTCATGCGCGATGAGCGGGATAGCGCCGAAGGCGTCCTCAACGTGGATCTCCGTGACCGCTCGGCGGTGCCACCCGTGGCCAACGCCGACCATGCCCGGGTGATCAAGGACCGCGAGATCGTCGTGGCACCGTTGAAGAACGACACGGATGCCAATGGGGACGACCTTCGCTTGGCCCAGGTGAGCGAGCCTCCACAGGGGGCTCGGGTGACGATGGACTCGTCGACGGGAACCTTCCGGTTCGCGTCGACCGTCACCGGGACGACCTATCTTGACTACGTAGTGTCCGACGGCCCGTCGACAGCGACGGGTATCGTTCGCATCGATGTCGTCGAGGTGGACCCCAACGGCCAGCCCACGGCCGAGGACGACGTCGCCCTGCTTCCTGCAGGCGGGCGCACGGTCGTTGCTGTGCTCGACAATGACTTCGACCCCGCGGGTGGAGTGCTCGTTGTCCAGTCGGTCTCGGTGAAGCCCGAGTCGGGCCTGACCGTGGAGGTCATCGACCGGGAGAAACTGCGAATCTCGGCGGCCAGCGGCTTGAAGTCTCAAACATCATTCACCTACCTGGTGTCCAACGGCGCGACATCGGCAACCGGGACGGTCGTCGTCATCCCACTCGCCCCGGTTCCCACGAGCCAGCCGCCGATTGCCGATGACGATGCGGCCACCGTCAGGGTCGGCGATCTCGTGACCGTGCATGTGATGGACAACGACATCTCCCCCTCGGGTCTCCCGATCAGCGTCGACCCGACCCTTCAGTACAGCGGCACGGCCGCCCAAGGTGAGGCGTTCGTCGCGCAAGGAACGGTGCGGTTCAAGGCCGGGGACCAACCCGGGACGGTTCGCGTCGTTTACACCCTGCGGGACAGCCAAGGAAACTTCGACTCGGCCCAGGTCGAGATTTCGGTGCACGGACCCGACGGAAACTCCCCGCCGGTGGCCCGTCCGTTGATCGCGCGCGTGTTGGCCGGGGCGAGCACCAAGATCCCGGTCCCGCTCGACATGATCGACAGTGACGGGGACTCGGTGACCCTCATCGGTGTCGATTCCCCACCCACCAAGGGCACCGTCACGGTCGGAACCGCGTGGCTGGAATACCAGGCCCCCGCCGGAACGTCCGGAACGGATTCCTTCACGTATGCCGTGATGGACCGTTATGGCGCGCGCGGGATCGGGACGGTCCAGGTGGGCATCGCGCCACCGTCCCCTGTCAATCAGGCACCGATCACCGTCCTGGACATGATCGTCGCGCGACCAGACCGCCAGCTATCCATCCCTGTCCTGCTCAACGACACCGACCCCGACGGCGATCCCTTGCAACTGCTCGACGGATCGGTCAAGGGCGTGGGCGAGTCGTCGGCGATAGCCGCAGTGACGAACGGCGCCCGCGTGCAATTGACGTCACCGTCGGTCCCTGGGACGTACGCCTTGACCTACACCACCATCGACGGGCGAGGGGGCTCCAAGGATGGGGCCATCACCCTGGACATCCGCCTCGATACGCCGTTGCAGCCCCCCGTAGCTCGCGACGATCTCGTAGCCAACGACGACGTGGCAGGCAAGACGTCGATCGACGTTGACGTCCTGGCCAACGACGAAGATCGCGACGGCGCTGCGGAAGCGCTTGCGGTGACGGCGGGTGGCTCCGGGGTGTCGGTCGGTGCCAAGGGCATGGTGACGGTGACGGTGGCCACGGCTCGGCAAGTCATCCTCTACACAGTGACCGATGTCGATGGGCTGACGGCGAAGGCCGCGATCATCGTGCCGGGGACGGACGAACGTCTGCCCACCCTGAAACCCGACAAGGTTCCCGCAAAGATCAAGGCTGGGGAAACCCTGACGGTCAGTCTCACCGACTACGTCTCGGTCCGCGAGGGACACAGCCCCCAACTCACCTTTGCGGATCGCATCAAGCCGGGGCCTGGCGCTGACGGCACCTCGCTGGTCAAGGACCCCACGACGTTGGTGTTCACCACGCACGTCGAGTTCTCCGGTCAAACATCGTTGACTTTCGAGGTGACGGACGGAACGACAGCGGATGACCCGAAGGGGCTCACCGCAGTCCTCACCATGCCAATCATTGTCGAGTCGTCGGGTCAGAGCCCGCCGGTCCTGACTCCGTCGGAGATCCAGGTCGCTGCCGGCGAGCCGGCCAAGGCGGTCGATCTCAAGGCGATGGTCCGCGACCCCGACTCCGGTGACATGGAGCGCCTGGTGTTCTCCATCGATAGCCAGCCCTCTGGGTTCAGTATTGAGCTCAAGGGGACTGACCTGTTCGTCTCGACTCCACCGGAAACCGAGCCTGGAACGCAAGGTTTGGTTGAGGTCACCGTCACCGACGGTGCGACCACGCCGGTCAAAGGGACCATCCCGATCCGATCGATCTCCTCGACCCGGCCGCTCATCTCGGTCACCGAGGTCGTCATCACGACCGCCAAGGCCGGGAGCCCCGAGACGATCGACCTGACGAAGGTTGTCGTGAATCCCTTTGCCGACCAGGGCAAACCGGTGACGATGATCGGTCAGCCAACCGTTCAGATCGGGTCCGGCACCGCGACCGGCGACGCCGCTCAGATCGTCGTCACTCCGGCCGTCGGATTCCATGGCCAGATGACGGTGCGATACACGTTGGGAGATGCCACCAACGACGCCAAACGGAACGTGGAAGGTCGCATCCTGCTCACTGTGCGGGATCGACCGGAGCCTCCTGCCGCGGTGACTGCCATCACCCAGGAGTCCCGAACGGCCACGGTGTCGTGGACCGCGGGGGCCAACAACGGAGCGCCGATCACCCGGTTCACGGTCCGGTGGTCCTCGGGGAGCAGAGACTGTGGAGCGGTGACGACCTGCACGATCACCGGCCTGACGAACAACGTCGAATACACCTTCAACGTGGTGGCGACGAACGAGGTCGGCGACTCCGACCCGTCCGCGGCCTCAAACATGGTGCGCCCCGACGTCAAGCCCAATCAGCCGGCTGCCCCAGGGGCGAAGTTCGGTGACAAACAAGTGGACCTCACGTGGTCGACCCCTTCGACCGAGGGGTCTCCGGTCGAGGCGTTCACCCTGGAGATCGACGGGCCGACCGGTGGCGCAACGCAGGTCCAGCTCGGGTTGGTCACCAGCTATCCCTGGACCGGCCTGACCAACGGCGCGTCCTACCGATTCCGGGTCCAAGCCCACTCGAAGGCCGAGCAGCCATCGGACTTCTCGTCCTACTCCGCCATTGTCATACCCGCCGGGATCCCGCTCGGCCTCACCGCTCCGACGGTGTCGGCGGACGCCCCGAGTAGTGCCCTTCCGAGCATGACCATCACGTGGGCGGTGCCGAACGGCAACGGCGATTCGGCCATGACCTACGAATTGCGCGAAGTGGGAACCTCGGCGGTCGCCTGGACTGGGACGACGACGACCGCGCGACTCACGCTTCCGGCGGACACCACGGATAAGCGCTTTGAATACCGAGCTCAGAACAAGGCCGGATGGAGCACCTGGTCGCCGGCGTCCAACTCGGTCCGCGCCTTCCAGACTCCCGGTGCGGTCAGCGGCATCACGGCTACCCCAACGGGAACGAACAACCAGGTCCAGATGACCTTCACCGACGCAGCCGGAAACGGGGCAACATCCTCCGAGATCACCTACTACTGGGGCACCGAAGGATATTCTGCGGTCCTCCCGGCCAACCGTCTCATCACTGACTCCAGATTGGCCAACGGGAATAGCTACAGCATCTCGGTGTTCGCCAGGTCCACGGTTAACGGTATCTCTTCCCCATTCGGGCCGGCCGTGTCGGCTGCGGCTGTTGTTCCCTATGGTCCGCCTCACCCGCCTCAGGTCTCGGCTAGTGGTGGAGTCAACTCGGTGACCCTGTCGTGGAACGCCGGGTCATCCGGGAACGGACGCCCCATCGTCGAGGTCCAGATTGAGACAACCGACGGTGGCCTACAGAGTGTGGGGATCTCGGGCAGTATCAGCCAGGGCAATGGGCGAAACCAGACCAAGAGCATCCGGGCTCGAGCCAAGGACAGCACCGGAGTCTGGAGCGGGTGGTCGGGTTGGGCGTCCGCCTCGACGTGGGGCAGCCCCTCCTACTGGGCCACCCTCGGAACCTACGTTGAAGTCTCTCTTCCCTCATTCTGCAGCACTGCCAACGGTGGTTGCTATCGCCAAAACATCTATCTTCGGAGTTTCAACCCGGACTCAAGCGTCTATTGCTGGGTCGGAGGCATCAATGCCAAAGACTGGTGGGGAACAATAACGGTAGACGGGGCAGGTAATCGTGATTGGGTCCCTGCAAACAGTTCTGCCATGGGGTACCTTTACGCCAACGATGCCTCAGCAGTGGGCGCGACGTGTGAGCAACGCTAAATATCGATCAGGAGAGTTGAGCTCGTGACCTTTACCCCGGAAAATGCCGCGTGGTTCGCCGGCACCTTCGCCCGGATCGTCGACAACGTCGGACTGGCCCTCCTGGGCAAGGCGCCTGTCATCCGATTGGCTGTGACCTGTCTCCTCGCCGAAGGGCACCTGCTGCTTGAGGATGCCCCGGGCACGGGCAAAACGGCACTGGCTCGGGCCTTGGCCGCGACCGTCCAGGGCACCAACAGCCGGATCCAGTTCACCCCGGACCTCCTGCCCTCGGACATCACCGGCGTGACGATGTACGACCAAAATCGTTCGGCGTGGGAGTTTCACCGCGGTCCGGTGTTCGCCTCGATCGTCTTGGCAGACGAGATCAACCGGGCCTCGCCCAAGACCCAGTCGGCGCTGCTCGAGGTCATGGAAGAGTCGCATGTGACCGTCGATGGCACCAGGTATGACACCGGTCGCCCGTTCATGGTCGTCGCAACGCAGAACCCGGTCGAGCAGGCCGGCACCTACCGATTGCCGGAGGCCCAGCTCGACCGGTTTCTCATGAAGACGAGCGTGGGCTATCCCGACCGGGCGGCCATGCTTGAGGTCCTCGCCGGCTCGGCCCAACCGGACCGGACTAGGGCGTTGCGACCGGTCATCGCAACGTCCGCCGTCGAGGACATGGCCGACATGGTGGCGGAGAACCACGCAGCGGAGTCCGTGCTCGACTACGTCCATCAACTCGTGGAGCACACCAGGGCCAGCGAGGACACGATCCTCGGCGTGTCGACGCGTGGCGCCATCGCCATGGTGCGCGCGGCAAGAGTGTGGGCGGCGGCCCAAGGCCGGAATTACATCCTCGCTGACGACATCAAGGGACTTGCCGCTCCGGTGTGGACCCACCGCTTAGTCATGTCTCCCGACGCGGAGTTTGCCGGGGCCACCGGACGCCAGGTCATCGCACGGGCGCTCGCAGCAGTCGATGCACCCCTGGCCAAGGGGGCGACGGCCTGAGCACCGACGTCAGCCCAGGATCGCGGACGGACACCCGCCCTCGGGCCCAGCGCCGTTCACCACGCGACCGCGTCGTCTCCACCTGGTCGCGACTGAGTCCTCCCCTTGCTCGGGTTGCCCGACCCGCGCTGCAAGCGGTCAACCCGGTCGGCCAAGCGGTCCTCGTGGGCGGGGTCGTGTGCGCGATGCTCGGTTGGCGCTACGGATGGACCGAGCTCAAGGTCCTCGCCCTGCTCTTCGGGCTCAGCCTGCTCGTCGCCACCCTGTGGACGCTGGGCCCGATGGCGTATGCCGCCCGCATCGAGCTCGGCCGTAGTCGCGTCACCGTCGGGGAGCGGGCGATGGGGCGGGTGGTTGTGAGCAACAGCGGCGCGCGCAGCATGGTTGGCACCCGCTTCGAACTGCCCGTCGGCAATGGTGTGGGTTCCTTCCACGTCCCTGCGTTGGCCACGGGAGTCGAGCACGAAGAATTGTTCGCCATCCCGGCGCGGCGGCGTTCCGTCCTCACGATCGGCCCGGTGCGCTCGGTGAAGAGCGATCCCCTCGGTCTCGTCCAGCGGGTCAAGCGCTGGAGCGAGTCAGTGGAGTTGTTCATCCACCCCCCAATCGTCGGTTTGAACTCGACGACCACCGGCTTCTTGCGCGATGTCGAGGGCGTGACGACGCAGAACTTGTCCTCGTCGGACGTTGCCTTTCACGCCCTGCGCGACTACGTCCCCGGCGACGACCGTCGCAGCATTCACTGGCGGACAACCGCTCGGACCGGCAAATTGATGGTGCGTCAGTTCGAGGAGACCCAACGAGCGCATCACCTACTGATCCTGTCCCAGCGGATGGACGACTACGCCGGTGACGACGAGTTCGAGACGGCGGTGTCGGTGGTGGCCTCGCTGGCCACCCACGCGTTGCGCGAGGAGCGCCAGGCGTCGGTCTTCACTCATGAGGGGGAGTTGCACTTCCCCACTCCGCAGGGGCTGTTGGACCGACTCTGCCGGGTGGAGCGGACCGCGGGAGCCGACTCCCTCGCAGAACTGGTCACTCGGGCCGTCGCGGCCGTGCCCAACGCCTCGGTCGCGACGATCGTCGCCGGATCGACGCCTGGTCCTGGCGAGCTCAGAGCCGGCCATCTGCGGATTCCCTTGGATGTCCGCTCCTTCGCCATCAGGTGTAGCGACGTCGTGACGCCGGTCCGTCGGCAGGTTGCGTCCCTCATCGTGCTCGACATTGGAGCACTGGACGATCTTCCCCGAGCGATTCGGACGCTGCGATGACCGCCGCCCACGCCGCAGCCGCCGCGCCGCCGCACCCTGCCGGTGCTGTCGCTGCCCTCACCGGACGGCACGTCGGTGACCTCGTGGCCGGGGCCGCCTTGCTGGCGGTCGGCACAGCATCCTTCGGGCCGGTATTCGCTGGGCGACCGGGCTGGCTGGCAGCGGGCGGGGGAGCCGTCATCGGCCTGCTCGTTGCGACGCTGTCGGCCTGGCGCCGCTGGGGCGCGTCGGCGACGGTCGCGGCGGGGATCGCGGCATACCTGATCTTCGGGGGAGCCCTTGCGCTGCCGAGGACGACCATTGCTGGGGCCCCCACCCTCGAGACCGTGCAGCGGCTGTTGCTCCTGGCGGTCACCTCCTGGAGGGACCTGCTGACAGTCGCCGTCCCCGCCGATTCGTTCACCGGTCCGGCCGTTGTTCCCTATCTTTCCGGTCTGCTCTGTGCGCTGGTTGGCGGCGTGGTCGTCTTGCGGACCCGCCGGCCCGGCTGGGGCGTCTTACCCGCGTTCGTCCTGTTAGTGGTGGGGATCCTGTGGGGGACTCGCCAGGCGCCGTGGGCTCTGGGGGAGGGATTGGCGTTCGCCGCGGTCAGCCTGGGGTGGCTCTCAGCGATCGCGCAGCGCGAGCGATACGCCGAGGCAGCCGACATCCTCGGCACCCACGGCTCGCTCACCGCTCGCCGACGCGGCTCGCTTGCCGCCGGGGGCGCCGTTCTCGCAGTAGTCACCGTCGGGGCGCTTCTCCTTGCGAGCGCGGTGGGGTCCGGCGCTCGATTCGTGCTGCGCGACGTCGTCGAGCCACCTTTGGACATGCGGCAGTTCGCGAGCCCGTTGACGCTGTTCCGCCTCTACGAGCGGGACTTGCGCGATGAGACTCTCTTGACGGTCTCGGGTATGCCGCGCGACGCGCGGCTGCGTCTGGCTGTTCTCGACGCCTACGACGGAGTCGTCTACAACGTCGATTCCGCCTCGTCGACGTTCCAACGGGTGGGTTCGTCGATCGCTGTCCCCGGCGACCACGCCTCGGCGGCTGCCCCTCAGACCCTCGAGGTCGCCATTGCCGCATACTCCGGGGTCTGGGTGCCCGGGGCAGGTGACGTGAGGGGCGTTCGCTTCTCGGGGGCGGCAGCGACTGCTCAGGGTGACTCGCTCTTCTACAACCGAGCCAGCGGTCAGCTCGTGACGACGGCGGGGGTCGCGGAGGGATCCCGCTACGACGTCGATCTCGCCGCTCCGGCCCCCGTCGATGAGACATATCTGGCTGGACGACAGGTGTCGGACATCGCCATGCCCTCGGTGTCGCGGTCCCCGGACTCAGTTCCTACGACTGCCCTTGAGTTCACGGGATCGGCGGCGACACCTCTTGAGCAGGCACGGAGCCTTGCCGCCAAACTGCGCGAGTACGGGTTCTATTCGGACGGAGCCGACGGGCGCTCGCGCTCGGGGCACACTGCAGAGCGGATCAATGCCCTGCTCACCGACGAGCAGATGATCGGTGACGACGAGCAGTATGCCGTCGCCATGGCGCTCATGTCGCGGCAGCTGGGACTGCCAGCCCGGGTCGTCATGGGCTTCTACCCGGAGCCGGGGGCGGCCTCAGGATCGTCTTGGGACGTCAAGGGCAGCGAGGCTCACGTGTGGGTCGAGATCGCCTTCGACGGGGTCGGCTGGGTCGCTTTCGATCCCACGCCCGATCGAAGCAAGACCCCGCAGACAGACACCCCCCAGCCGCGGCGGGATCCCCGGCCTCAGGTCCTCCCCCCACCCGACCCGCCGAGCGAAAGGGTCGAGGCAAGTAAGGAGATCATCGACGACCAACGCAAGCCGCCGCAGCCCCCTTCGTTCGACTGGTGGCCACTCGTGGTCGCCGGGCTCGTGGTTGCTGGGTCGATCGCGCTGCTGCTGATGCCCGTGCTTTTCGTGCTCTGGCTCAAAAGGCGCAGAAGGCGCCAGCGGGCGGCGCGCCCGCTGGCCAGTGACCGGATGAGCGGTGGTTGGGCCGAAGTCGTTGATCGAGCCGTTGACCTTGGGGTTTCGGTAACCCCCACTGACACTCGTCGGGAGGTCTCCCTGGCGCTCGCTGAGCACTATCCGGCAGCCGGGGTCGTAGGCGCGGCCCAGCTCATCGACGCCGGCGTCTTCGCTGAAGGCGAACCGACGACGGCGGACGTCGCGGCGATGTGGGCGGAGGTTGACGGCGTGCTCGGCCGCATGTCCTCAAGCGTCTCCCCGATGCGGCGGCGGTTGGCGGCCGTGTCGTTGCGATCTCTCGGAGTTCGCCGGGGAGCGCTGACGGGCAGGGTCCGGTCCGTCGTAAAGCGCGTGGTCAGTCTCGAGGGCACCAAGGCCGCGGGCCGTTGGCCCGGCAAAGGAAAGGATGCACAGTGACGCTCCCCTCGCCGCTGGACGGGGTCGACGGCCCTACGGCGCTAGCAGCACAGGCACCTCACCTGCGGGGCTGCGTCCCCGCACCTCTGGGTCGGCGCGCCGCGGCACGTGGCCTGGATTTCCTGCTGGGGGTGCTTGTGGGCAGCATCGCTTCCCTCCCACTTCGCTCGGCATCGTCGCTCAGCCAGGTGATGTCACTCGGCCTTGTCGCGCAGGTCGTCGTCATCGTGTTCACCGTTGTGGTCTACCTCTACTTCGCTCGAACGGGGTACTTGCCGGGCGGAAGGCTCTTGGGGATTCGCCAGGTTCGGCTGATTGACGGGGCGTCACCGGGTTGGGCTGGCTTCCTCAAGTACCTCCTCATCGCGGTGGTCGGGGGGGTGACCTTGGGGATCGGCTACCTCGTCACAGTGCTGCTCATCCGCAAACCGCTCAACCAGGCATGGCACGACCGGGTGACCGGACTCATCGTCCTCGACGTCCGGGCCGGCCGGGATCCCGCCACTCCTGCTCCGCCGATCGATGTCAGCGCTGCACCGTCCGTTCCCGCGATCTCCCTTGTGGGGCTTGACGAGGTCAAAGTCCCCCCAACCGAGAGTGACGTCCCGGCCCTCTGGACATCTCAGGCCCCGGATCTGGGCAGTTCGCCGGTGGTAGGCAAGCCGGTGTTGCCCCCGGTCAGCACTCCTGCAGCAGTCTCGGTGGTGGGCGGGGAATTGGGAGTCATCACGTCCGTTCCGGGGCGTCGAGCGCGGACGGTCGAGCCATCCGGCGCGCCAGAAACCACCGTCACACCCGCCGTGACATCCCACGTGACACCATCCGCGGCCACCCCAGCACCGACCGAGGAGCCACCGGCCACGAGCGGACCGGTCGATGGGGTCGAGGAGGTCGAGGACCACACTCTCCTTGCGCCAAGCCCCCTGTCACTCGGTGCCAGCGGGTCATTACGCGCCTTGTTCGCCGACGATGGAGAGCGCATCAACATCGACCGAGTTGTCATCGTCGGCCGCAACCCGACGGCTCCGCCCGGCTTTCCTGACGCGCGGCTGGTTGTCCTGCGCGATCCGTCGATGTCGACGTCCAAGACACATGCTGTGCTGCGGCCAGACCCGGGGGGCGTGTGGGTGATGGATCTGCACTCGACCAACGGGAGCGCGGTGACGACGCCGAGCGGCATACGCACTGCAGTGCCAGCTGGCGGGGCACTCGTTGTGGCCTCTGGTGGGCAGCTGCACCTCGGCCGCCGGTCGTTCCACGTGATCGAGGCCTGACCTCTTGTCCGAGAACGAGGCCGCCCAACTCGACTTCGTCGTCGAATGGGGGGCTGCCACCGATCGCGGAGTTCGTCGAGATCTCAACGAAGACCGCTACCTCGCCAGCCCACCAGTGTTCCTCGTAGCTGATGGGATGGGTGGGCATGAACTGGGTGACGTGGCCGCTGAGGCCGTCATCGATGCCTTCGGCACTTGTCGGCCGGGAGCGTGGCTGACGTCCAACGCCGTCCACGAGGCGGTCGCCCTGGCGGTGGCAGCGATCAACGGCATCGGGTCCACGGGCGCAGCGTCACCCGGCTCGACCCTCGCTGGTGCCGGGATGACGATCCAGGACGGGCTTCCGTGCTGGTTGGTCTTCAACGTGGGCGACTCCCGGACCTACCGCCTGGCGAGAGGAATCCTTGAGCAGGTCAGCGTCGACCACTCCCAAGTCCAAGAAATGGTCGACGCCGGAGTGATCGGGCTTGAGGAGGCCCGGACGCATTCGCGGCGTAGTGTCATCACCCGGGCGCTGGGTGGAGGCCTCGTCCATCAGCCCCCAGTCGACCAATGGCTGCTGCCCGCCGCTGTCGGCGACCGGCTCCTCATCTGTTCCGATGGGCTCACCGGCGAGCTGACCGACGCACTCCTTGCCGCCACCCTCGCCTCGGTGCCCGGCGCGCAGGCAGCCGCCACTGAGCTGGTCCGGGCCGCTGTTGCCGCAGGGGGGCGCGACAACGTGACGGCCGTCGTGGTGGACGCGGTCGCCGTCTCCGCGAGCGCGAGTGCGACGGCGCAGGCGGAGGACACGCTGTCGGACGAACTCTGGATCGGACCGGACGACGACACGGTCCCCGAGGCAACCGATCACGTCTTTGTCGAGAACGGGGAGACCGTTGGATGACTTTCTGTGGACCAAGGGAGAGGACCTTGCCCTCGTCTGGCCCGGCGGCATTGTCATGCTGCCTAGTGACGTGCCCCACGAGGCTGCGACGAGCGTCTGGCAGGTAGCCCGTGACGGAGCAGACCTAGGCGCCATCCTGCAGCACCTCACGGACGTGCTTGGCGTGTCACTCCTGGCAATGCCGATGTTCGCGATCGTGCTCGTCTCGGACGATCGAGCCCGGGTCGCCGTCCGAGGCGACTGGGGTGTCGAGATGGACGCAGGTGATGGCCGTCACTTGGTGCGCGGCTCGGGGATCACCACGTGGTCCGAGCAGAGCTTCGAGGACGTCGTCGACATCACACTCGGGCGGGATCTCACCACAGAGGGCGCGGAACTCCCCATTGTCAGCGGGGTGGTCCGGGTGGCGAGGGTGACGACCCGTCCACGCCGTGGAGTCCTTGAGGAGCAACGCCTCAGCGATGACCCCGAGGGGGATGCAGTCGACGCTGGGCAGCTCCTGGTCGAACCAGCCGCCTCCCTCGACGAGGTCGTCGAAGACTCGTGGGCCAGCCCGTCGGACGACCCAGTCCCCGACGTTCCGCTCGAGGAACAACTCAACCTTGAGGCAGCGCCGCTCGAGGACGAGAGCGTGCCCGAGGGTGACAAGGAGCCGGCCGGTGAGCTAGATGACAGCCTGGACCACGAGGGCGAGCAGGCCGACCCATCCGACGCGGACGCCGATGCCGACACACCTGCCGGGGATCCTGATCCGACGGCTCGGTGGGCGACGTCGCTGGACGCCGATGACCTCGAACGACCTGAATCGGCGGCTGGGGCTGCGGCTACTCTCACCGTCTCGGTGCCCGACTCCGACGTCATTGCCTCCGTGCCGGGCCGCGAGCGTCAGCCTGGCCCGCACGAGGTGGCGCCTGGGCTGGCCCACGTCCGAGTGGACGAATTCGTTGACCATGATGGGGCCACGGTGGTGGACTTCCGGCTGCCCGCGGGGTTGATTCCGACGGGGGTTGACGGCGGCACCGTCCTGGCGCTGGTTTGTCCGGCTGGTCACCCCAACCGTCCGCATGAGCGCACCTGCCGGTCGTGTTCGGCTGCGCTCGTCGGGGGAGTTCCCCAGGAGGTGACCCGACCGCCACTAGGCCGGGTTCGCAGCTCGACGGGAGAGGACATTCCCCTGACCGGACCGATTCTGGTTGGCCGAAGTCCTCGCGCGTCGCGGTTCACCGGGACCACGGTTCCGCGGCTGCTGGCCCTTCCCTTTCCGCACGTCTCCAGCAGTCACGCGGAGATCCGGCTGGAGGGGTGGAGCGTTTTCGTCGTCGACCTGAACTCCCGCAATGGGACCTATCTGCGGCGACGCGACGAACCCCCCGTCCGGGTGACTGAACCACCGCTCATGCTGCAGCACGGAGACATCCTCGACTTCGGACACGGGGTCCGGCTTACCTTCGAGGACCTTCCGTGACTGCTCGCCGCTTGTCGACACCTCCGGACATCCCTGGGTATCGCTATCGGGAGTTGCTCGGGACCGGCGGGTTCGCCGACGTCTTCCTGTATGAGCAAGTGGGACTTGGCGGCCGAAAAGTGGGTGTCAAGGTTCTCCTGGAGGGTTTGCGCGCCGACGCCCAGCAGGCGTTCGAGCGAGAAGCCAGCGTCATGGCCAAATTTTCGAACCACCCGAACATCGTCAGCATCTTCGATGCCGGCATGGCCCCGGACGGCCGGGCCTTCCTGGTGATGGAGTACTGCCCTCCCCCGCACCTCGGCGCCATGGTGCGCAGTCGACCCTTCCCGGTCGCGAAGGCTCTCGACGTCATCATCCAGATCGCCGGAGCCGCCGAGACAGCTCATGCCGCGGGCATTCTGCACCGCGACATCAAGCCCGCGAACATCCTCTTCACCGAGTTCCAGCGGCCCGCCCTCACCGACTTCGGAATCGCCGCGTCTACCTCGGGCGGTCACGACGGCCGGGCCGTCGGAGTGTCGGTACCCTGGGCTCCGCCCGAGCAACTGTCAGCAGACCGCCCGATGCTTCCCAGCGGTGATGTGTGGTCTCTGGCGGCAACTCTCTCCACGGTCCTTACTGGGCGAAGCCCGTTCTACATTCAGGGTGCAGCCAACGACAACATGTCCATGGGCCAACGGATTGTCAGTGGCCAACTGCCCCCCCTACGCCGTGACGATGTCCCCGAGTCACTCGAGAACGTCATCCGGGTCGCGATGAACAAGAGGCCGGACCAGCGATACCCCACCGCCCTGGAGTTCGCCCGCGCCCTGCAGCAGATCCAGCTGCAACTTCGCTACCCGATGACTGTCGCCGACGTTCGAACAGAGCAGAGCGAATACCGGCCCGATGACGACGAAGACGCGGGCGGCACCCGTTTCGAGGGATTCGTTGACATCGACCCTGACTCTCGCCCGTCCCGGTCGCTGTCGACCTCGCCGACAGGTCCGACGGCGTCGGGTTCGAGCCGTGAACTCACAGGGGTCACACTGCCCGCCTTGGATCCGGACAGGCTGCCGGTCGACCTCCCGGCCGTCGTCCAGCACGGACGCGGATCTGTCACGCCTAGCGGACCCGCGGACTTCACCGGACCCGGAATCCCCGAGGTTGACGCCTCGCCGCCCGGCGGTGCGGCGATGGACGGCCTTGGCCAACACCCCCTGCCTGATCCGGCGGAACCATCGCGTCGAGTCGGTGCGCGGAAAGTTGCCGGGGGGCTGCTGGCCGCACTGGCTCTCACTGCGGTGACTGTGGGGGGGTATGTCCTCCTCCAGTCACGAACACCGTCCACGACACAGACCGGACCATCAAACTCGACGGTGGCACCCAAGGATGCGGTCGGCAACCCTGTGCCGAAGGTGACTCAGCTGTCGGCCAAAGCCGAGAGCGGCCAGGTGGTCATCTCGTGGTCGAACCCGTCACCGTCACCCGGGGACGGGTATCTCTATCGGGTTGTCGACCCCGCCAAGCCGCGCGACTTCACGTTGACATCCGACCCCCAGGTCGTCATCCCGGGCGAGCCTGGTCGCACGTGTGTCGAGGTGGTTCTGCGACGGGCCAGTGGCCGATCCTCCGACCCTGTCGCCGAATGCGCAGTGACCCCATGACCACCAACGATCGTGACCTTCGTGTCGACTTCGCCGGAGAGTTGTTCACCGTCACGCCTCCCCAGCGGTTCTCCGTCGGTCGTCAGGGGGATCTTGAACTCGACGACAATCCGTTTCTCCATCGACGTTTCGTGGAAATCACCCACAGCGGAGACCACTGGTGGGTGGACAACGTCGGGTCGCGACTGTCCTTGTCCTTGACCGATGGTCACGGGCTGATGCGAGCGGTGCTGGGTCCGAGTGCCCGGATGCCCATCGTCTTCCCGCGGGTCGTGTTGTCCTTTGCCGCCGGCCCGACGGCATACGAGCTCTATCTGATGACCACCGTGGCCGGCTTCGCGCCGTCGCACCACCCGGCCAGCTACAGCTCGGGAGACACGACCGTCGGCCCGGAACGCTTCACCCCCGCCCAACGCGTGCTCATGCTCGCCTTGGCCGAGCCGGTCCTGCGCCGAGTGGGCTCGGGATCTTCGAAGATCCCCGCTTCCGCTGACGCAGCAAAACGCTTGGGTTGGAGCATCACGCGGTTCAACCGCAAGCTTGACAACGTCTGCGACAAGCTGTCGGCGGCAGGGGTGGCCGGGTTGCGGGGGACGTCGTCGGGGCAGGCCACCAACCGTCGGGTCGCGCTTGTCGAGTATGCCGTCTCAACGCTCCTCGTGCGCGCCGCGGACCTTCCGATGCTGGACATCGAATACCGAGCGAACACCCAACACGATGAGCCCCGTGAGTCTCAACCTGCCGGAGAAGACCGATGAAGCTCAAGGTGACCTGGCGGGACGGCCAGACCTCGCACGACATCCTCGTCACCGCCGATGCCACCGTGACGGCTGGCGATCTGGCGGGTGTGCTGTCCGGCGTTGCGATCGGCGCAGCGACGACGGCTCCTCATCAGCCGACCCTCCGGACCCTGCGCGTCATCGACACCAGCGGCCGGTCTGGTCAGCCCTTGCCCGAGGGGGTCACCCTGGTCGACTCGGGGCTGCGGTCCGGCTCCCTGGTTGAGCTTGCCCAACCGCGCGAGGGGTCTCGCGACACGGGTGCTGCGGCTGCGGTCCTGCGGATCCTGGATGGGCCGGACGCCGGCACGGAGGTGGGTCTTCCCGCTGGGGAGTCCCGCATCGGCCGGTCATCCGACTGCTTCGTCCGGCTCAACGACCCGATGGTGTCCAAGCATCACGCCCGTGTTCTGGTGTCGGATCGAGTGGAAGTCATCGACGACAACTCCAGCAACGGTGTCATCGTCGGTGGAACGCGGATCGCGCGAATTCAGTTGGGTCCGGGCGACGTCATGCTCATCGGAGGTACAAACGTCGCGGTCACGCAGATCGCCGCATCTGCGGCGGCGGCATCGACGGACGTGGCGTTCGTGCGCTCACCGCGAGTCTTGGCTCGACCTGTGGAGTCGAGCGTTGAACTGCCTGACGCTCCGTCGGCGCCGGATCCCCTGTCGTTTCCCTGGCTGGCGCTGGTCGCGCCTCTGGCCATGGGTGCCGTGATGATGACGACCATGTCGGGGTCGAGGGCGACGAGCCTCCTGTTTGTCGCCCTGAGCCCGCTGCTCATGATGGGCACCTACCTGGCGCAGCGGACGCAGTCCAAACGTAAGCACAGGGCCTCGGTCGCCAACTTCACCGCGGAGCTGGCCCAGTTTGAGTCCGAGTTGTCAGCACGCCACCAGCAGGACCGGGAGAGCCTGCTGGCCCTGCACCCCTCGGTCGCCCAGTGCGTGGGCGCCGTCGCGTCCCTGAACGACGTCTTGTGGTCGCGTCGACCGGAGCACCCGGAATTTCTCCACGTCCGCCTCGGCCTCGGTGACATCCCGTCGGTGACGTCAGCCCGCCGACGTCGCGCAGGAGGGATCCCGGAGTATGCGAACCAAGCGCTCGCCATGGAGCGACGATTTGGCACGCTGACAGCTGCACCCGTGGTGGCCGACCTTCGGTCCGTGGGCGGCCTCGGGCTGTGTGGGGACCGAAGAGCATTGGACGGCGTGGTCCAGGCCGTCGTCATCCAGATTGCCTCCCTGCACTCCCCCTCGGAAGTGGTCCTCACCTGTGTGACCTCGCACATTGGCAAGGGCCGATGGGCGTGGCTCAAGTGGCTCCCACACTCGACATCGCCGCACTCACCACTGGGTGACCTCCACCTGTCTGCAGACCCGGCCAGCGGCAAGAACCTGCTCGACCACCTCGAGGAGGTGGTCACGACGCGGCTGGAAGGTTCGGGCATCCGCCCGGTCACCCGAGGCCCCCTTGAGGGGGAAGAGCGTTCGGATCCCCCCATCCTCCCGTCCGTCGTGTGCATCGTCGACGACGCTGTCGTAGACCGTGCTCGGCTGACTCGGATCGCGGAGCTCGGCCCCGATGTCGGTGTTCACGTGCTGTGGGTCTGCGATACCAAGAGCGAGCTGCCTGGAGCGTGCCGGACGTTCGTCGACGTTGGCGACGGAACGCGGGCGACCGTCGGTATGGTGCGGCGCGGCATACAGCTCGCTCCGTTGCACTGCGAAGCCGTTGAGCCGACCACGGCCTCCATCATCGCGCGGACCCTTGCCCCGTTGGTTGACGCCGGCGCACCCGTGGACGATGTGACCGACCTGCCACGGTCGGTGCCGGTGGTGACCCTCCTCGGGGTCGACGCGGTCGATGATCCGGACGTCATCGTCAACCGGTGGCGCGAGAACCGCTCGCTCGTGATCCGGGACGGTCTGGGCCCTCGGCCCCTCGACCGACCGAGTGACCTTCGGGCGATCGTCGGTCACGCGGGGTCCGAACCGTTCGGACTGGACCTGCGCAAACACGGCCCACACGCACTTGTCGGTGGGACGACTGGAGCCGGGAAGAGCGAGTTCCTGCAGGCGTGGGTCCTTGGGTTGGCGCACGCATACAGCCCAGACAGGGTGACCTTCTTGTTTGTTGACTACAAGGGTGGTGCAGCCTTCGCAGAGTGCGTCAAGTTGCCGCACTGCGTCGGACTCGTGACAGACCTGTCGCCCTATCTCGTTCGGCGCGTACTCCGCAGCCTTCGCGCCGAACTACGCCACCGCGAGCACCTCTTGAACGCCAAAGGGCAGAAGGACCTCATCGACCTGGAAAAGTCGGGCGACCCAGAGTGCCCGCCGAGTCTCATCATCGTCGTCGATGAGTTCGCTGCCCTGGTGGGCGAGATTCCAGAGTTCGTCGACGGCGTCGTCGATGTCGCCCAGCGCGGACGGTCGCTCGGCTTGCATCTCATCTTGGCCACGCAGCGGCCGGCCGGTGTCATCAAGGACAATTTGCGCGCCAACACCAACCTCCGGGTGGCCCTGCGCATGGCCGATGAACACGACTCGCAGGATGTTCTGGGTAGCCAGATGGCGGCTCACTTCGATCCCGGTATTCCCGGGCGTGGCGCCGCCAAGACTGGACCAGGACGGGTCACTCAGTTCCAGTCCGCTTTCCCCGGGTCCAGGACACCATCGATCGCGCCGCCACCGTCAATCACGATGACAGATCTGGACTTTGGGCATGCTGCTCCATGGAAACTTCCGGAGCGAGGAAAGATCACTCAGGCGATCCCCAAGGACATCGAGCGAGTCGTCGCGACCGTTCGCCAGGCCGCCGAAACGGCGACGGTTCCCAAGCCTCGGCGACCATGGCTCGACTCCCTGGCCGAGTCATACGACCTGCGTGGACTCGGGCGCATCACCGACACCGCGCTGGTCCTCGGCGTCATCGACGATCCTGACAACCAGAAGCAGGACGTGGAATATCTGCGACCGGACGAGGACGGCGGCAACCTCCTCTTCGTGGGAGCCGGCGGCTCGGGGAAGTCGACGGCCCTGCGCAGCCTCGCGATCGCTGCGGGGCTGGCCGAGGGAGCTCCCGTTCACGTGTACGGCATCGACATGTCCGGTAGCGCACTCTCCCTCATTGAGGACCTCCCCAACGTTGGCAGCATCATCCAGGGCGAGGACGAGGAGCGAGTCGCTCGTCTGCTGCGCTTCCTCCGAGCCACGATCGACGAACGTTCGACCCGGTATGCCGCCCGTCGCGCTGCGACGCTGACGGAGTATCGCGCGATCACAGGGTCATCCGACGAGGCCCGCATCTTGCTGCTCCTTGACGGGTTCTCGACCTTCCGGGCGGAGCATGAGATGTCTGTCGGGAAGGGCGGCATCTTCAGTGATTTCCTAGCCGTTCTCGCTGAGGGCCGCGGGGTCGGTGTTCATGTGGCGATGACCGCGGATCGCCCGACGGGGGTGCCTGTATCTGTCCTGGCGGCCTTTCAGAGGAAGGTGGTGCTGCGCCAGGCGAGCGATGACGGATACCTCGCCCTCGGGGTGCCACGGGACGTGCTGTCGTTGGCGAGCAAACCGGGCCGCGCCCTGCAGGTGGGCTCGCCGCACGAGATCCAATTGGCGATCCTGGGCGTCGACGTCAACATCGCGGCGCAGACGCGGGCCCTTGAGGGTCTGATCGCCGAGCTCACCCCCCGCTTCGCCCGCCGCCCCGACACGATCAAGTCTCTGCCGGCGTTGCTGCCGGCGAGTGACATGCCACCGGCAGTGGGGCCCTTGCCCGTGTTGGGGTGCCGGGACTCCGATCTGGCGCTCATGGGGTTTGAAGCCAGGGGCGTCGTCATGTTGTCCGGCCCTGCGCAGTCTGGCCGGACGGCAGCAATGCGGTGGTTTGCCGAGTCAGTCAAACGGCGCTATCCCGACCTGCCCCTCGTCCATCTGAGCGCCCGGCGCTCATCTTTGGGCGGGTTGCCCATTTGGAAGAGCTCTGTGACCGGGGCCGAGAATGCCAGTCAATTGCTACAGGTCCTCAAAGAGCTCACCTCGCGGGCTGCCCCGGCCGACTCGCCATCGCTGGCCATCTTCATCGAGTACCTCCCAGAGTTCGCCGGCAACAACGCCGTCGAGAGCGCGCTGACCGAGGTGGTTACAGCGTGCCGACGCAACGGGCACCTTCTTGTCGCTGACGGCGAAGGACCGAGCTGGGCGAAGTTCAGTCCGCTGCTCAACGAAGCGAAAGCGGATCGGATCGGCCTGCTCTTGCAGCCAGATGTCACAGACGGCGATCTCCTCCGCACCCCTCTACCTCGTTGTAAGAGAACGGATTTCCCGCCAGGCCGAGGCTACTGGGTGAAATCTGGAAAGGCGATCAAGGTTCAGCTTCCACTCGTCAGTTGATTGCCTGCGTCCATGGGCAGGACTGCCCATGGACGCCGAGTTGAGCATCGTCTAGCGTGACCGATAAGCGGTGAGATAGGGGAGGACGGAATGGGCAGTACTAAGTGGCTCAAGGTCGATTTGGATCTGCTCCATGAGGGCCTTCTTGCGGCTCGTCAGGCACATGAGGCGATCGCTGCGAGCGCCGCTGGTTACGAGGGCCTTTCGACCGCGGTGGGCCATCGACGGTTGAACACGACCCTCGACGACTTCGGGCGGAATTGGGCGGTTCACCGCCGGCGTCTTCTGGATGAACTGGACACCCTTGCGGGGAACATCTCACATACCTACGAGAAGTTCCGTCGGGACGACGAGAACATGGGGAGGATCGACGGCTCACCGAAGCGACCGGTCGAGAGGCCGGCGCACAACGGGAGCACTTCGCCGGCGACGCCGGGGGCAGCGGAGTCGGCCGAACAGGCACCCGTTGTCCCGCCGGCGCCGCAGTCTTCCCCCGCGTCCGCGGCCCACCCGGAACCCCCCACACCGGCGAGCGAGGGACCCCGGGGTGCACCGTCGGTTCCGACTGATGGTCCTGCGCCCACGGTGCATCCTGAGCGCGACGATCAGCCGATCGACCACGTGGCTCGGCCAGAGCAAGCGCTCCCCCCGAACGTCAACCCCGACACGGCCGCCGTCAACGCAGTTCTCGACGTGTGGAGCGAGCGCGCAGAGGCCCTGGTCAAACTCGGTCTACCGATCACGGCCCTCGGCGCCGGTGCCGTCGCCCTTCTAGCGCTCTTCGGGCGCCTCCCCGCGGGATACACGCTCAACCCCGACGGCACCGTCACGCAACGGGAACCGAAGGGAGCAACGTCCGCGGGAGCACTTGATCAAGCGGCAGCCGCCGCGGCCCTCGGAGACGTCGACGGTCCCTCGTCGCAGGCGGCAGCGATTGAGGAGCCGATGAGTCCCGCAGACGCCGAGGGGCTGTTGTCGGGTGCCGACGGCACGGGTGCCGACGGCGCGGTCGAGACCGCCCAGGAGGCGGACCCGTTGACTGCCGAGCCGATCGTGGCGCAACCTCCTGACGGGCTGGTCCCACCGCCCATACCGGAGCCAACCGACTCTCCGTCAAGCACCTCATCCACGGCCGGGTCCGCCGGCTCGGCGAGCGCCGTCATGCCGCCGCCACCGCTGCCGGAGGCAACCGCCGAGGCCCACACTGCGATGGGAGAGGCCACGCAAAGGCTCGACGAGCTCGCGGCACCAGCGGCCGCGGTGGCCACTGCCGGAGCAGCGACGCTGCGTGGATCCGACGCCGACGCTGCCCTGTCCGCGGTCCGTCAGGATCCAACGACACCGGCCGCGAGCACGCAGTCGGCGGCTCAAACCCGAATGGCGGCAATGAGCTCGCTCAGCGCCATGACTCACCAACTGTCCCAAACCTCCAGCTCGGCGTCCGGAGCGGGACACGCAGCGTCCGCGGGCGGGAGCGCCGTCCGGCGCTCCGCCCAGGAGGCTCTAGAAGCACTCGAGAAGCCCAAGGGCGACGTCAAGAAGGGCGAGTCGAAGTGAACTATCGACAGTACGATTGGTCTCCGCTCGGGTGTTCGGAGGACCCGGTGCCGGGGGATCCCGAGGTGGTTCGCGAGTATGCCGCGCGCTTCCGGGCGACCGCCACGCAGGCCGGCGACGCCGCCCAACTCTTGCGCAGTTTCGCCGGCTCAGGAATGGTGAGCTACTCGGTTGACGCGCTCTTGGCCGAGTCCACGGCCCTTGCTGGGCGCCTGACGCTGGTTGAGTCTCGGTATGTCGGCGCCTCGGGTGCCCTCAATTCCTACTCCCCCGCGCTGACCAACGCGCGCAACCGGTCCTTGGACCTCCTGCACGAGGCTGAGCAGCTCAAGCGACAGGAGGACTACGCGCGCAGTCGATCGAACGAGATGTACAACCAGATCAGCTGTATGCCGGCAGGTCCCGAATTCGACGCCCTCGTGGAGGATTACCGGCGCAATGAAAGCGCCCGCTCGATTCGAAGGGGCGATATCCAGGACGCGAAGAACACGTTGATCCAGGTGTGCCGAGACAGGGACGACGCGGCAGATGACGCCGCCGACGTCATCTCGACCGCCATGAACGCGAGTCAGCTCAACGACACACTTGTCGATCACGTCCAGGAGTTCTTCCACAATCTCGACAAGTGGGTTCAGGAGCATGCCGACGTGCTCTCAGCTATCGGTAATGTATTCAGCGCCGTAGGGATCGGTTTGCAGGTCGCGTCCCTCTTCTTCCCACCCCTCCTGATTGTCGGGAGGATCTTCGGTGGGATCGGCGCTCTCTTCTCCGTCGCGGGAGCTTTCGGAACAGCACGGAAGACCGGCGATTGGCGCTCATTCTGGGTGGAAGCGGCTTTCGCAGCCGTGACCTTCGGCGCCGGCAAGGCCCTGGTTGGCGTCGGCAAGGCCGTGATTCCGAAGGCCACGAAAGTGGTGGTGTCGACAGTTGCCAGGGCATCCGAAGTCGCAGTGAAGGCCGTTCGGCGGATCGGTGCGAGCAAAGCAGCTGCGCACACGATCGTCTCCGTGGGCAAAGAAATTCTCCAAGACTTCGTCGTCAAGCCCATTGCGAATTGGATTGTCCACACCGTGATACCGTTCCAGCCTGGCCGTCCAGTCCAGCGTTTGCCATGCGCACCTCCTCCCTGCATCCCGCAGCCCGTCATGAATTGCCAGCGCGTGATCATGGGGGCGGTGGCATGAAGGCTTTCGACATCATCTGCCCCAGTGAATGGGTACGAGTCGACCCGGCGCGTCCTGACGGGCCTCGGATCGCGGAGATCGCCCACGAATACGGGCTGCGGGCCTATCCCGAGTTCCGCGAGCAGGTCTCTGCGTACGCTGCCGACCAGTGGATGTCGGCCTTCGCAAGGCTTCAGGACGAGGGAGCCCGGGTGGTCTTCTTCGCCGGGCCGCGTAGCCCCGCGTCGATCCTTCAAGCGATGATTGCCGTGCGACCCCTCGTGTGGCCTGAAGGCGTTGAACCGATGGTCGCCCTTGTTGCGCAGGCCGGATCCGACCCCCATGCCGAGGTGTTCGACCTCGACACGGCCGTTGCTCTGCGGACGTGGACGTCCACCCCGGTGTCGAGCGATGCCTTCGCAACGGCGGCAGCCGCTCTCCCTCCGGACCTCCGGGCCCGGGCCGACACGGCCACTCTCGGGGAATCAGTACGCCTCAGCTACCGGTACGCCATCGGGCTCCCGGATGATCGAGATGCATGGGTCGAGGCGTTCGGATCGGCAGTCACCCCGGCCGGGGCACCCGCCGAAGGCCTTGAGGAACAGATCACGACGGTGTTCGACGCAGTCCTCTCGACATTCACCTGGGTGGAGCCATGATCACTATCGACCCCATGACGCTGCGCCCGAACTTGCCTTCCGAGGGCCAGCCAAGTTGGTTCTTCATTGCTGTCGATCTCGACGGGGAAGCCCGCCGAGAATGGGCAGCGGAGCAGGCGGCCTCAGCCGCCGGTGAGTTGGACCTGGGTGCCAGGGAGAACGGCCAAGATGTGCAAGACCATCTGGCTGCCGTGTTCTTCGAGGCCTCCGCCGCCCCGAGACCGGAAGGCTTCAGCGCTCGGGTGCTCTTCATTCCGGACACCTCGACCTGGGGCCTCACGATCGACTTCGTTGCGTTCGAGGTTTCCGACGATGCGGAAGACCGTGAGGCGACTCACCGAATGCTGACCTCCGCGGATGAGGATGACGATGCTGGCAGCTATCTCGTCGGCATCCACGACGCTCAGGGAACTGAGTGTGGCTTGCTGAGGATCTCGGTAGTCGAGCAGCCCCTCGTCGAGTTTGAGGGCGGCGGAGCGATTGTTCCGGTCGCCTCGCTCACCTGTGTTATTCGGCGCCCGGACGGTCAAGGCGCCGTCGTCGATCTCGTCGGAATCTGTGTGACTCAGGACGTCGCGCTGCTCGCCCTGGCCCTGGATCCACTCAAGAACCTCATGCTCGGAAACGAGCTAGTCACCGAATGACAACGGACGCCCGTCCGTGAACCCACCTCAGAAAGGAAGCACCATGGCAAGCATCACTCTTGACTACGAGCAAATGCGCTCGGAGGCCACCAACTTGCGGTCGCAGGAAGAGCAGATCCGGAGCGAGCTGACTGCTCTGCGCGCCAAAATTGCCCAGTTGGTCGAGACGGGTTTCGTTACGCAACATTCGTCAGGAGCGTTCCAGCAGCGCTTTGAAGATTTCAAGGTCGGTGCCGACCAGACCATCTCCTCACTGTCCGACTTGGCCTCACAGCTGGAACAGATTGTCTCGAACTTCAGCGAGACCGACCATTCCAGCTGACCCTTCGACCTCCGGGCGGCCCGGCCGCTCGGAAAGATCAGGGGCACTGGTCGGGCGACCGAGGATCCTTCAGGGTTCTGGGTCGCCCGATCGGCGTCCTGCACTTCGGTGGGGAACGACAAGGGATACCTTGGTCGACAGCTAATCTCGCGTAGGTGAGCACCCGAACCAACGTCCTGGTCACCGTTCCCGAGTTGGCTGACCTCCTCCTGGCCGGCTCCGCCGCACCGCTGGCACTGCTCGATGTCCGGTGGACACTCGGCGAAGTTCCTGGCTCGGGACGGCAGCGGTATGCCGCGGGCCACCTTCCCGGTGCCGCCTTCCTCGACCTGGAGTCCGCGCTGACACGGCATACCGGAGATCGGCGCGACGGTCGCCACCCCCTGCCGGTCCCTGCCGTCCTGCGGGACGCGCTCGCTGAGGCCGGCGTGCGCGCCGGCCAGCAGATCGTCGTCTATGACGAGCCGGGGTCCTTTGCCGCCGGCCGCGCCTGGTGGGTGCTGCGCTGGGTGGGGCTTCCGGTGCGGGTGCTCGATGGTGGCCTCACGGCGTGGACCGCCGCCGGACACCCCCTTGAGTCTGGTGACGCCGAGATCCCCGCTGTGCCGGCGTCCGACTCGTTGCCCCTGTCGCCCCCCTTGACGGGTGGGCACCTCCCCACTCTCTCGGCCGACGACGCGGCCAGCGCCCCGGACCGCGGGGTACTCGTCGACGTCCGGGCCCCTGAGCGGTTCCGCGGCGAGGTCGAGCCGATCGACCCGATCGCTGGGCACATCCCGGGAGCGATCAACCTCCCGGTCGCCGGCCTCTTCGCCGCCGACGGGCACCTCCCCGACGAGGTCACCCTGCGCGAGCGCCTGGCCCCCGCCCTTGCCGCCGCCGACGCGGGCGAGGAGGTCGCGGCATACTGCGGATCCGGAGTCTCCGCGGCGCAAGCGGTGCTGGCGCTGGCAAGTCTCGGAGTGCCGGCCGCGCTCTTCCCCGGCTCCTGGTCGGCCTGGTCGAACGACCCCACCCGCCCCGTGGCGACCGGCAGCTGACCCAGAACCGCGATTTGACCCGCTCGGGCGCGAGGGGCCGGGCCGTGTGGGGGGAGTCCGATCCGGGGGTCAATCGACTCTCAGGGCCGCTAACGGCCCGTGTTGAGCACTCATGGTCGGTGCGGGGCACTAGACTGGCCTTCTACGGCTGCCGCTAGTGCGACAAACGCGGCAGCCGTCGGCATGACTTCGTGCCGACGAGCGCCCGGCCCGTCCGGGAGGCCGTCGGCCGACCGACAGGAGCACCGTGGTCGACCCCACCACCCCGATCCCCGCCGACGTCACCGACACTGGCGAAACGGCATACGACGCCTCGGCGATCACCGTCCTCGAGGGGCTGGAGGCCGTCCGCAAGCGGCCCGGCATGTACATCGGGTCCACCGGTGAGCGCGGCCTGCACCACCTCGTGTGGGAGATCGTCGACAACGCTGTGGACGAGGCGCTGGCTGGGTATGCCGACACGATCGACGTCACGCTGCGCGCCGACGGCGGCGTGCGGGTGCGCGACAACGGGCGTGGCATCCCCACCGACATCCACCCGACCGAGGGCGTCAGCGCCGTCGAGCTCGTGCTCACCCAGTTGCACGCCGGCGGCAAATTCGGCGGCGGCGGGTACAAGGTGTCCGGCGGTCTGCACGGCGTCGGCTCCTCCGTCGTCAACGCCCTGTCCAGTCGCCTTGACGTCGAGGTCCGCCAGAAGGGCAACGCCTTCCGGATGAGCTTCGACCACGGCGTCCCCGTGGCGCCGTTGGCCAAGCAGGAAGAGACCGACGAGACCGGCACGACCGTCACTTACTGGGCGTCCGAAGACATCTTCGACACGACCCACTACGACTTCGAGACGATCCGCGCGCGGTTCCAGCAGATGGCCTTCCTCAACAAGGGCCTGCGGATCAACCTCGTCGACGAGCGGATCGACCCCGACCGGGTCGAGGACACCGACGACGTCGACCTGGACAACCTCGACGCGGGCGTCGAGAAGGTCGCCCGCACCGACGACGGTGCCGGCGCGGCTGATGTCGAGGGCGGTGCCGCCGGGGCGGGCTCGGGCACCACAGTGGCCAAGGCCCGGAAGGTGTCCTACCGCTACGACGGCGGCCTGGTCGACTACGTCAAGCACCTGGTCGGTTCGAAGAAGTCCGACCCGATCCACCCCGAGATCATCTCCATCGAGTCCGAAGACGCGACCCGCTCGCTCTCGCTCGAGTTGGCGATGCAGTGGACCACGGCCTACAGCGAGTCGGTCCACACCTATGCCAACACCATCAACACCCACGAGGGCGGCACCCACGAAGAGGGCTTCCGCGCGGCGATGACCAAGCTGGTCAACGAATTCGCCCGCCGCCAGGGGCAGTTGAAGGACAAGGACGAGAACCTCACCGGCGACGACATCCGCGAGGGCCTGACCGCCGTCGTCAGCGTCAAGCTCGGTGAGCCGCAGTTCGAGGGGCAGACCAAGACCAAGCTGGGCAACTCCGAGGTCAAGGGGTTCGTTCAGAGCGCCATGACCAGCGAGTTCGGTCACTGGCTCGAGGCTCACCCGCGCGAAGGCAAGGACATCGTCGGCAAGGCCATCCAGGCCTCGCTTGCCCGGATCGCCGCCCGCAAGGCGCGCGAGGCGACCCGGCGCAAGAGCCCGCTGGAGTCCGGTGGACTGCCCGGCAAGCTGCGCGACTGCCAGACCAAGGACCCGAGCGAGTCGGAGATCTTCATCGTCGAGGGTGACTCGGCCGGTGGGTCGGCGGTCCAGGGTCGCGACCCCAACAGCCAAGCGATCCTCCCGATCCGCGGCAAGATCCTCAACGTCGAGAAGGCCCGCATCGACAAGATCCTCGCCAACACCGAGGTCCAGGCGCTCGTTTCGGCGTTCGGCACCGGCATCGGTGAGGACTTCGATCTGGCCAAGGCGCGCTATCACAAGATCGTCCTCATGGCCGACGCCGACGTCGACGGCATGCACATCCGGACCTTGCTGCTGACGCTGCTGTTCCGCTTCATGCGGCCGTTGATCGACGCCGGGTACGTCTACTTGGCCCAGCCGCCCCTCTACCGGATCAAGTGGTCGAACTCGCCGCACGAGTTCGCCTACTCCGACCGCGAGCGCGACGGTCTGATC
>Ga0208196_1001195_pt1 | contig 29222 bp, 22 predicted proteins | sample AD_JPNNA7_MetaG_FD_184443 | JGI IMG/M metagenome (GOLD analysis project Ga0208196, IMG submission 184443) | Active sludge microbial communities of municipal wastewater-treating anaerobic digesters from Japan - AD_JPNNA7_MetaG (SPAdes) (version 2) | ecosystem: Engineered > Bioreactor > Anaerobic...
ATGTTCAGAAACTGTTCAGTTTGTACAGAGGGACAGGGTATCTCAAGAACGAAGTGAAGGCGGAAGAAGGGCAGCTGTATGTTTCGGCGACGGAGGATGCCGCCGGCGGACAGGTTTTTATCAAGGCAGTCAATCCTTCGGGCAAGCCGCTGACGACGGAGATTGTGCTTGAGGGGCAGAAACGCTATTCGCCCGAGGCGAAGATTATGCTGCTGTCCGGCCGGCCGGGGGATGAAAACAGCATTGAACAGCCGCTTCGCGTCGCCCCGAAAGAAGGGGCTTTCAGCGGCGTCGGCAAACAATTTCTCTTTGAATTTGCTCCGTATTCGCTCACCGTTCTGACGCTGAAGCTGTAAAAAGGATGAGAAGTGTGGAGTGTGTGATTGCGATAATGTTTTTTTAACACTTTTAATTTTTTTGGAGGTTGGAAAGATGAAAGCAAACGTGTTGAAGATTGTTTTGGTATCAATGTTGCTGCTGAGCGTGCCGGGCTTTTCGGCAACGATCGCTCACTGGACCTTTTATGATCCGGAGCTGGGGGCTGCCGATGGAGCGGCTTTGCCGGATTCGGACGGGCGGACTGTGTGGCGTCAGGCCGCAACCGATCATTCCGGCAATGGCAATCACCTGACGACATGGGACTATGCCTGGGCTGGTTTTAACTGGTCTTCGGACAGCCCTGCCGGCGATTTGAGTATTATCAATGCCGGCACTTACCCGGCGGCGTTTACCTGGTCGGAGAAGAGCCAGCCAACGGGTGTGGATATTGAAACCATTACCCCCAACGCCTGGACGGTAGAAGCCGTTTGCAAACTCAACACTCAGCCCTGGGCTGCTACGGTGGTGGGTCGCGACGGGCGGGATGTGTCTTCTGTCAATGCCGCCAAAGCCCCCTTTTATCTGTCAGTCCGTAATTTTGGTTACGGCGCGGGAAATGAAGTAGCAGCGGTAGAATTTACGGATGTGTCGGGCTATACCCACGAGGCCATATCTGCTTATGGGGCCATCGTTCTCGGCGAGTGGTATCATCTGGCTGCCGTTTGTGATGGTTCGCGGCTGACGCTGTATATAAATAGTGCTGTAGTTGCCCAGACCGATCTGACGTTAAGCGGCAGCCCCGATACTTCGTTAGCCATTGGCGGAGGTGCACCCGGCGGTGATAACTGGCCCGGAACCTGGTCCGTCGGCCGCGGGATGTGGGATGGTTACCACGCGGATCGATGGTTTGGCCTTATTGATGAAGTGGCCATTTCGGATGTTGCTTTGGCTCCGGGAGAATTTCTGATTCCGGAACCGGCAACAATGCTGCTTCTGGGGCTGGGCTCTTTGATTTCGCTTCGGAAGAGGAATTAAAAAAGTTCAGGATTGGCTTATATTATGTCAGGAAAAACCGATGCGGGTGCTGCGAACAGCGCCCGCATCCTTTGAAAAAAATGGGAGGGCGATGAGAAAATGTAAAGAATTTCAGCCGGAGTGGCGCGCGGAAGCGAGAAATGATTCGATGCAGATGTTCCTTAATTTAATTTGCGGAGGATTCCTTATGAAAAAGTGTATGATGAGTGTGGTGCTGGTGTGTTTGCTGGCTGTGCCGGCCTCGGCGGCGATTACGCACCGGTATGATTTTGAGAAGGACCCCCACGATGTTGTCGGCGGGCTGGAGAGCACGCTGGTGGGAGATGCCCATGTGACCGGCGGGGCCCTGGTGCTGGACGGCACGGACGACTTGCTGGAAATGGACGGCCCAGGGACGGCTATCAATACCTATGAGGCATTTTCGCTGGAAATGTGGTACACCCCGAATGCCGGCAAAAACACAGGATATACCATGCTGGCTTATTACGGCGGCAATCAGGGATCGAATGGTGTAAATTATTTCTTTATGTCCACCGCCCGGGGGGATAATGTCAGCCGTGCGGCCATCTCTACCGGCAATACCTCGGATCCCTGGGCCACGGAGAACGGCGTCAATGGTCCTGAATACGATGACGATGTTCAGCACCATATGGTGGCCACTTTGACCCAAACCCATGTTTCATTTTTTGTTGATGGAGTCTATCAGGGCACCACGGCGCTGACCGGAACAAACAAGATGACTGATATTGCCCAGAACCTTGCTTTGCTGGGCCGAGGCGGATATTTGAATGATCCGGAATGGGCCGGTTCCATCCATGAATTCCGTGTTTATGATAAAGCCCTCACTGCGGCAGAGGTGCGGTTTACAAAGTTTTTTGGACCGGACAATCCTTATCCTATTGTTATTCGAAACATGAGCCCAGCGGATGGCACAGACAAGGTGAATATTACTCCTACGCTCTCCTGGACGCTTGAACCGGGTATCAGCGCGGCTTCCTACAATCTGTATATTGGACGTGATCCGAATATTGCTGACCCCAACCGGGCCGATGTGAGCGCCATCAGCACGCTGGTGGTTCCAGGACTGACGACCCCGGCTTATACGATTCCATTTGAAAAAGCCCTTCAGTTCAGCACGACTTATTATTGGCGGGTGGATACCGTGATGGAGGATTCCACGGTGTATCAGGGCGTCGGGATAAGTTTTACCACGATTCCCCAGGCACCGGTGTTTGAAGTTCAGCCGGTCTCCAATTATCTCTTTGCCGGCCAAACAGCGCAGTTTACGGCGCAATGTCTCAGTCTTTCTCCCGTGAGCTGGGTTAAGTGGTACAAGGTTAGCACACCCGCGGATGTGGAAATTACAGCGGGCCCGGATGTGACGATTCAGACCGTCACCGAAGGCGACCTGACTGCTTCTACTCTGACCATTGCGAATGTAGAAGCGGCTGATGAGGGCACATATTATGCAAAGGCCCGAAATGAAGTCGGTACCACCCAAACGGATTTGGCCAGACTTGTGCTTAAGAAACTGGTGGCCTACTGGCCGTTTGATGGAAACACCAATGATTCTTCCGGCAACGGGTATCACGGAACAGGAAAAGATGGTTCAACCGAGCTGTCTGTTACCCTTGCCTATCAGACCGGCGTTGTGGGACAGGCGGTTTATCTGCCGGGAACTACGCATTACATTGATCTGGTGGATGGTCTGGCGGACGATTTTGTTGGCGGACTGACATTTAATTTGTGGGCCTATCCGCAGACGGCGGCCAACTGGGCTCGCTTCCTGTCCTGCAATAACGGTGCCGACAGTGACAACATTTTCCTCTCCCGTGTAGGCACAGGAACCGCCCTGCGGTTTGATGTTTATAAAGGCAGCACCAATGCCGGTTATGTAGATGCAGCCGATGCCTTGGCCCTGAATGTGTGGCAGATGTTCACGGTAACGATGAACGAAACAGGTGCGGTTACCATTTACAAGAATGGTGTTCCGGTGGCTGCCGGTACGGTCCAGATTCCCAACGTGGTCAAGCGTGCCAACAACTGGATTGGACGAAGTGCGTGGTCGGCGGATGCCTACTATCGCGGCCTTCTGGATGAAATGCGGATATACAACTACGCCCTGACACCTGCGGAAGTGGCCGCACTTTATACGAATGTCCGGACAGATGAATTTATCTGTGTGCCGGATTCCGAAAATCCGCTGAGCTATGACTTGACCGGAGACTGCCGCGTCAACATGGATGATTTGGCGGAAATAATCGGCTGGTGGACGGAATGCATGCGAGTTCCGGATGAGGCATGCGGTGGTAAGTGATGGCGGACAATAAGACTCAATCAATCCTTTTGGGAGAGTTTATTATGAGAATTATTAATCTATTCATTTTGACGGCAGCAGCACTGCTGATTTGTCTGCCGGCTTCGGCGGCGACAGTGCTGCATTATAACTGCGATCAGGGGACGCCGGGAGAGTTAATCAATCCCGGAACGGCACCCGCAGTAGGCGTGCCCGATCTGTCCGGAAACGGCTATGATATGTGGGCCTGGGCATCGGCGACTCAGAATAACGGCCCGCGCTTCTCTCAAGAAGGCGAGAGCTGGAATGGGCAAGGTCTGAGTCTGGTTTTCAGCGGTGGCCAGGACGGCTACACGACAGCTGAGGCCATTAACAGCTGGTCGCCCCTTGAGTGGACGATCGAGGTGGCGGTTCGGCTGGATACCGTGAACGGCTGGCATACACTGATTGGACGAGATGGGGCCACCTACGGCGGAAGTGAGGCGGATTTCTACCTTCAGGAAAATGACGCCGGAGGGGCCATTGACGATCATTTCCGAATTAACTTTCTGACGGTAGGTCGGGAACGGATTGTTCTGGATTCCAATTTTGTAGCCGAGGCGAATAAGTGGTATCGTCTGGCGGTGGTCAGTGACGGCAAGACAGTAACGATGTATTGTGATAAACTGGACGGAAACGGCTATCAGGTTGTGGGGTCTATGGAGTTTGCGGGCGTGGGCGCGGATAATGCACTGGCGGCTACGAACTATAGCTGGACCTTCGGCCGCGGATGGTACAACGGAAGTCAGGTGGATCATATCGAGGGAAATCTCGATGATATCAAGTTCAGCAATGTAGCCCTGCCGGTGAATATGCTTGGATTTGAGCCCTATGCTTATGATCCGCAGGTGACTCCGATTAACGAGGACGGCTCCGTAGGCAACCTGGTTGTGGCAGGGGAAACTGCTTCTGCTCAGGGAATTATGCTGTCGTTTAAAGCAGGCCCGGACCCCAATTTCCTCGAGACCGGAAATCTCTACAATCCGGGGATTCTGGCACACCATATTTATCTGTCCAGTCCCGTGGATCAGACGCCGGTCTATTATGCAACTGTCCAGCAGACCGGTTCAGACCCGGCTGTCTCGTATGGGCCGTTGACCCTCCATGTCGGCACGACCTATTACTGGCGCGTGGAAGAAGCCCTCAATGATGGTGCCGGCCAGCCCAGACATCCGGGCGACCCGAATAATTTGATGGGACCCGTCTGGTCTTTTACCACGATTGCTCCAATACCGACGATTATTACCCATCCGGCCAATGTGGTGGCGGACGCTGCCGGCAATGCAGTCATTACTGTGAAGGGTTCCGCCTCGGCGCAGTATTACAAGTGGTTTAAGGTTGGCGATCCGGATATCGAACTGGCGGATAACGGCAAGTTCTCCGGGACCAGCACCAATACGCTGACGATTACCGGCGCAGGGCTGGAAGAGGAAGGTCAGTATTATGCGATTGCCTACTTCGGCATTACGCCCTCGGAACCTTCCAAACCGGCGCATCTGTGGCTGCATCGTCTGATGGGATACTGGAAGTTTGACGGCAGCATGCTTGATTCAGTTGGCGAGGAAGTTCCCGGCGCACTGGCTCACGACGGAGCGATTGCTAACAGCGGTCAGCCCGGCCCGGGCGACGAGAATTATCTTGGCGAAGGAAACGGAATTGCCGGCGATGCAATGGCTTTCCAGGATGATGGAGACTTTGTAGCCATCGGCGGTGATCCGAATTTCTTCAACTTCTTCCCGCGGGGGTTTACCACCAGTTTGTGGTATAAGGCGGACACTTCCAACCCGGTCGGCTGGCGTCTGCCGATTTCGAAACTGGATGCCGGCAGTGCCGGATGGCTGTTCGGAACCGACCATCTGTATCCGGCTCCGTATTTTTCCTTTATTCTCGAATCACCCTGGAATCGGCTGAATGGCGGAACAACACCGAATATCGGCGATGGCCAGTGGCACATGCTCACTGTGACCTATGATCCGGCAACCACCACCGTGCGGCTGTTTACAGATGGGGATGAAGATTCGCGGATGACATTGAATATGAGTTCCGCCCCTCTGCCGACAGCGCCTCTTTCCATTGGCGGCCGAGCCACAGAGAACTCCATCAGCGGTGCGATTGATGAAGTTCGGCTTTACAGTTATCCGATGACCCCGACAGAAGTGGCTCAGATGTACGTCAGCTTGCGGCCTGATGAGTATGTGTGCGTCAGCCCGGATGACGGTGCTTTTGATAAGGTCGATTTGAATGGCGACTGCAAGGTAAATTTGGAAGACGTTGCCCTAGCTGCTCATGAGTGGCTCGAATGCCAGCGCATTCCTGTTTCATCTTGCGAGTGGTAATTCAGGTTGATTTTTTTGCTTTCAAACCGCTCCGGTATGGGACAGCCGTACCGGAGCGGATTTGTCTATTCTCAGGGGGAATTAAGGAAACTGTCTTTTTGTGATTGGGGGTATTATGAAGATTCACACACGGATTGGCATTCTTTTTTTCTTTTTCTTGACATTCAGTTTTGCTCCGGCGGCCCTGCGGCATCGTTATAGTTTTACATCGGATGCCTCAGATTCGGTCAGCGGAGCCAGCGGTGTTCTGATGAATGGGGCGGCCATTCTTAAAGGCCAACTGGTTTGTGATGGTGTCGATGATTATGTAGAGCTGCCGGCAGCGGAAATCGCCGTCAATACCTATTCGGCGATTACGCTGGAGTTGTGGGCAACGCAGCCGACTTTTAACCAGGGTTTTTCGATGACAGCGGCTTTCGGGGGGCGGTACAGCAGCGGCTACGGCCGGGATTATCTGATGCTCTGCACGTCGCGGGGCGATGATGTCTCGCGGGCGGCCATTGCCAACACAGCAAGCAGCTCGAATCCCTGGGCTTATGAAGTTGGCGTCAACGGGCCGGAGCTGAACGACGGACAAGAGCATTTTTACGCAATGACAATTGATGGAAGTACGCTGGCTTATTATATCGACGGCGTGCTTCAGGGAACAGCTCCGCTGGACAGTACCACGCTGAGCCGCCTCCGAAACACCTATGCGTACCTGGCCCGAAGTCTTTATGAGGGAGACCCCCTCCTCCAGTACTCGCTCAATGAATTTCGGATTTATGATACCGCCCTGACGGCGGAAGAGATTGCCCTGCATTCTGCATGGGGGCCCAATGCCCTTCATGAGCCGATGGTGCGGATTACGGAAAGCGATGGCTGGACCGTGCTTTTTACCATGCGGCCGGCAATGACAGACACATTTTCAGTAGAACTGCTGGCGGCACCGACATCCGATGTTTTGATTACCGTTCAGCCGCCGGCAGGTCTGACGGTCGGCAGCGGCGGCGGCCGGCCCAAAATTCTCACCTTTACTTCTTCCAACTGGAATCAGCCGCAGACCGTGACGGTTGCAATTGACGATGTCTCTTTGCTGAATCCTCAGGAATTGATCGTGCTGACAGCTGCCGGCGATGATCCTGCCTACAGCGGCGGCGTTTATGAGGTCCTGGTTTCTGTTTATGAAGATGTCTGCGGCGTATGGGGCTATGTCGAATCCGATTATAATCTGGATTGCTTTGTGGATTTAGAGGATTTTGCTGTTCTGGCCCGACTGTGGCTGGCGACGGAAGCCCCGCTGGAACTCCAGACGCTGGCCGGCGACTGGCTGCGGGACACGATGGTCTATGATGGAGAACTTTACGAACGGTCGATTCAGATTTCCCAGCAGCCGTTTACGGTCAATCCTTCCAGTATTCAGAATACAATTGATGAGAAGGTCTATGGGCATTTCCTCGAACATATTTATCATTCCGTCAATGGAGGCCTGTGGGGCGAACTGGTCTGGAACCGCAGTTTTGAACTGGACAACAGCAGCGGCGGACTTTGGTCTATTGAAGGAAGCGAACTTGTCCAGTCCAGTCTGGCGACGGATGTGCATATGGAGTTCGGCGACCCCTCCTGGGGAGATTATGAGCTGACCCTCGAGGCCAAAAAAGACAGCGGCAATGAGGCCTTCCTGATTCTGTTTCGGGCGGTCGACAGCGACAATTTCTATTGGTGCAATATCGGCGGCTGGAACAATACCCAGCATGCTATTGAAAAAGAAGTCAACGGCGGCCGCAGCGTTGTTACCCCTTATGTTGTCGGCAGTATTGACACCGACGTCTGGTATTCGATTCGGATACGATGCGAAGGCAATCGGTTTCAGATGTGGCTGAACGATGAGCAGCTGTTTGACTATACCGACACTTCCAGCCCCTATCTGACGGGAAGGGTGGGACTGGGAACGTGGGCTACGAAAGCCCGCTATCGCAATATCCAGGTTGTCTCTTTAAACGATTCGACGGTGCTGTTCAGCGGCCTTCCGGAACTTCCAATAGGCCAATTTGCGGCCTCCTGCTGGACATTCTTCGGAGCGGCCGCCGCCTCCAGGAGTACCGATGCGCTGAATGATGATGTAAGTGTGCGAATTGATGCTGCTGCTGCCGGAGCAGGTCTGCAGCAGGAGAATTTCAAGTGGATTCCGCAGGTTTATACCGGTTCGCTGTGGATGAAAGGGTCTTTGCCGGCCGGCCTTCGCGTCGAACTGCTGGATGGCCAGACCGTCCTGGGTCAGGCCGTACTGGGAGCTCCCGGCTCTGAGTGGGCCGAATACCCATTCCAGATTTCTTCTGCAGGTGCGACGGACTCGGGCTCTCTGCGGATTGTTCTGCAAGGGCCTGGAACGGTCTTTCTTGACCAGGTAAGTTTGATGGGACAGGATGCGCTGGCAACCGGCGGCTATCGTCCGGACTTGCTGGAGGCCGTAAATGCGCTTCGTCCGCCGATTATTCGCTGGCCGGGCGGCTGTTTTGCCTCACTGTACTTGTGGAAGGATGCCATCGGCCCTCAGCATCTCCGGCGGAAATATCCGGCCTATATGTGGGATGACCAGGATACCAATTCCTACGGGACGGATGAGTTTTTGCGGATGTGCGAGTCGCTTGGCATAGAACCGCTTTTGGTGATTAACACCGGCATTCTGAACAGTTCCTGCGGAGCCCCGGCCCAGTTTACTCTTGCCGGCGGCGATTACATCCAGAATACACTGGATTGGATGGAATATTGCAACGGCGATGCCGCTTCCACCACCTGGGGTGCGGTGCGGGCTGCAAACGGCCATCCGGAACCTTACAATGTGATTTACTGGGAAATCGACAATGAAACCTGGGCGGCTGGTTCAGCGGCTTATAGTGCGGCCGTGCAGATGTTCGTTCCGGCAATGCGGGCCAAGGCAGCCGAACTGGGTATGCCGATTTATCTGATTGCCTGCGGCGGAAGCGGATTTGACCAGAGCTGGAATCAGGCGATTTTGGACAGTTGCGCCGGCTTGATTGACTTTATCAGCGTGCACCATTATGAAGACGCCAACGCATTCAAGCAGGGGCCCCTCAATTATGAGGCCCATATCCGAGCTCTCGAAAGCCGTATCGCTGCCTCGTCCAATCCCAACATCAGGATTTATATGTCGGAGTGGAATGCCCAGAGCACGGACTGGCGGACAGGGCTGTATGCCGGCGGTCTCCTGAATGCCTTTGAGCGAACGGGGAACGTATTCGAAATCGGCGGTCCGGCCCTATTCCTCCGGCATATCTCGGCTGCCGGCTGGGACAATGCGTTCATTAACTTTGACCATACCGGATGGTTTCCTGCACCCAATTATGTAGTGATGAAACTCTGGCATGATCATTATGCTCCGTATTGCGTCCAGACGGCGGGCGAGGATTCAAATCTGAATGTGGTGAGTGTCTTGTCGGAAGACGGCCGGACCCTGACGATTCGCGTCGTCAATCCGGATCCTTCTGCCAAATCGCTGGCCTTTGAGATTGACGGTTCGTTTGTGCCGGCGACAGCCGTGATGCACTATGTGGCCCCCGGCAGTTTGTATGCCCGAAATACCCTGGCAGAGCCGCATGCCGTGAGCGTTCAGGCCAAAGTAGTCGGACTGAGCGGACAAACCCTTCGGCTGCTCATGCCGGGCTATTCAGCGGGAGTGATTACCGTCCAGAAACAATAACCGCGTTTTGGATTGTCTGTTTGAGTTTGCAATTTGCAGGGCTGTCCTCAATTCAATTGAGGGCAGCCCTTTTCATTGAAGCCGACCTTCTGTTTGAGAACCTTTAGTTTCACGATGCCGGCCTTGACATGAAGGTGGCGGCTGTAATGGCCGGCCGGGCGTCAAAAATTTTCCTTGAGCACCTCCTTCATCGCGTCAATTTCCAGGTCCCGCTCGGCCACGATCCGCTTGAGCCGGGCGTTTTCCTTCTCCAGCTCCCGCAGCATCCGCACAATCTGCTCTTCCGTAAACCGCCCCTTTTTCATTCGATTTCTCCGGTAATTCTGGACTGGCGTTACAGGGAAATCCTAACCTTGTCAATGGCCCAGTTTTAGGGGGATAAGCCAAAGTATTTCAAGTCCTCATTTTGAGTACTTGATCCTGAATAGGACAACATATATGCCAGATGGAAGATAAGTTCCCGCCTATCGATACCCTGTCGATATCCAAGAGATTATAACCTATCGCATAACCAACTTATTATGAGTTTATGAGGTTCAATACTATCGATATTTTTTACATTCTCGATAGAAAGCAGTTCGTTTTCCCTGCCTGCAATAGTTATAGTCATATTATCAAGTTGATGTTTTCCCAATAGTGCTTTCATGGAATGCTTTGAAGTTGGATTAGACGCAAGCCACCACTTCTTTTCTGATATTCTCGTCAAGCAGAAGTCCACATTATGATGTTGGAATACTTTTTGACCTAAATAGACTCCCTTCATTTGGGATGTGTCATAGATTGCCATTTCTTTTCCACTTTTAACCGTTACAGTCTCAGGTTGTTTAAAAAGGATATCTTCAGATATCTGTTCAGATTCCTTCTGTTGTTCTATTCTATCAAGGTCAGTCTGTGTGAAGTCCTGATTATAAGCAAGTCGCTCCAGCACCTCTCGTTCTGATTTGCCGACATAACTCGCCAACAGCCGGAACCAATTTCTTTCCCAATCCGTGCCTTTTTCATAGGCATAACATATATTCCCAACCTGTTCATAATAAGGGTCTTCTTTTTTTAGCCATTGACCTACAAGAGCTCCGGCCGGATATTCCAATCCTTTCTTATAGACCACTTCTGTGCATAGTTTTACAATCCTATCATATACCCCTTCTGGCCACGGATGGTGGTCAATCCAGAAAACCTCACTTCCTTTACTGAACAGTATATTTAGAGACTGTTCAACTTCAATGCTAGCGGGTATATCAGTGATATATATGCGTTTTGGTATATTGTTTTGTAAGACAGAATACAATTTAGAATGTATAAACTTAGCATTCGAAAAGACAAGTTCCATGTTGGACTTTTCTCTGCGGAGTATTTGGGCGGCACAGACCATGCCATCAACATCACCATGGGTTATAAGGATTACGTCTTTATTATTAATCTCTTTCGGTTGCATATTTGATTAAACCCTTTCGCCGTGGACTGTAAGGTTCATATTAATAAGGTAATCTTTTTAATTCACGCTGTTCGTCATATTCATACACCTCTAAATCAGACAGCCATGTGTTATCTTTAAATATCTCCCTGCATATCTTCAAGACTTCACCAAATGTATCGAAAGCAGAACTTTTCGGATTAAATTGAGCAATAACCAGCATGGGAATGATTTTTCCAGTTAGAGACACTTTAGGAAAATTCGGAGATATTAACCCTATAGCTTTCTTCTGTTTTATCACTTCTCCGATATTGTCCATGAAATCCTGTCTATTGCAGCGTACGTAATCATTAAATATGCTGCAATATAGTCCAATCTGTATTGGCGACAAGTAAATTCCCTTTGTACTGGAACCATGTTTGAACTCAATCAAAAGGACATCTCCGCTCCTGTTCACAGCCAAGAAATCAACCTCATTTCCTAGAGCATCCTTGCTTATATTTCTACCGTATTTATTGGCATCGATTTCACTCAGATGTTTTTTGATTGTCTTAAATATATCTTGTTTTTCGCTAAAATAATTCTGTTTAGCCCTTATATCTTGGTAGCCAATTACTGCCTCCTTATCAATCACTGCAAAATTTTCATGCCCAGTGCCGTTAATTCCAAATTGTCTAGAAAATAAGTTCTGAAAATAGCCTTCTTTTTTATTGTAGTAATACCTGTCCAATTGATTATCTTGACGTAAATAAACAAGCATTTGAACAAAGTCCTTTTCGAAATACAAGTCTGTCGTTTCTCTAATACCATATATATCCAACCCTTTATCTTTGGCGTATTTAAGATACTTATGATCAGCTGCAATATTCACTCTGTTTCTTTTAAGGGAGATTCTCAAAAGCCTTGTCGTGCCGCAGTACACCGAAACCCACTCCTGGGAGTTATTTGAACCAATCAGAAAATCGAGTTCCTTCCGTTCTCGAACCAGATTGTAAAGCCAGTGAAGCTCTCTACCATCCATCAAGAGCTGTTGGAGTTCATTGGAAATAACACGTTTGTAATACATCTCTTGGACAGTCATATGCCCCTTTTTACAAAACCAACCATAGGATCAAATTTAATGTCATCCACTTAGCACTTCCAGTATTTGATAGGGTTTCGAGCACCTTTAATAAACATGCTATAGTGGCTAACCGATTTGCCTTTGTATTTCTTACGAATTTTTGTCTCTGCAATGTTTCCAACAAACTCCCATCTGGTTTTTATTGTTTCGTTAGAGTCTTTAATTTCCAACGAATTATCTTCGTCGGTAAACCTCATGGTTGAACCGCCTTCGACCCATTTGCTAATTGTGTAAACTTCCTGTATAATACCGCGATAAACTGCCATTGCATATTTGGCTTTTTCACCCCGTTGAAGGTCTATTCTCCATGCACTTCTTGTAGCATCATATAGTTCTTGTGGAGACATACCAAAACGATATGCCTGATTAATAACAATAAGTATTGCTGGTTCTTTTAGTTCTGCCTCTGCGGAGTTTAATATTTTTATTAAATCTTCAACTCTGGTACGACCTTTCAGGTCGGCATGATGCCCATGCACCTTATTTGTTAGTTTGGTCAGTTTTAATAAATCAATTACTGCTGATTCAATAAGGAAAGCCTCATGCTCTGATAACCCGTATTTGAGAACCTCACAAATAGGACTGAGTTTAAGTTTTTGCAGTTCATTTAGCACTTTTGTTTTCTCGGTCTCAGTTTTATCTTTTAAGTGAGAAAAGATACGATTTCCTTTTCCCTTCCCAACATAAAATGGATTCCCATTTCTTGGGTCAACATACAAGTACACGTAAGACTTGAGTTGCTCTTTTACTTTTTGTGGAAAGCTATTGATAATATTCAAGTTTGACTCCTGAAAAAACCTTTATTGAATTATACTACTACTCAAAACAAATGCCTTTGACTACTCTGCCTACTGAACCCACATTTCCTCAGCAGCTCTTCATACTCCACCTTCGACAGGAGCTCAAATTCGTTATGCTTTATTTTTATCTCACTGCTGAAATAATTATCATAATCGATACGCTCTTGTGACTGTACCCCTGTCTTTGGTCCATTTTGAAGGTTAGGACTCCCAACCTTTTCATACCTGTATTCGGTTCTTGTGTCAAGTTCCGATTTCCTCTCCAATCCAGTTGCCGGTCAGAGGATACGGCTCTGCGGGGACGCAACGGGAGCGCCGGCCGGTCATCGGAGCAGATGACCCTACCCCTTTCTTTAGTCCATTTTGACAGCTAATATTTCCGGCCATATCGCACCCCTATTCAGTTCGTGCGGGAGATTCGGGGAAAACAGGAAAAATCAAGACGCCCATCTGTTTTTAATCCTCCTTAAAACAAATTACAGCATCTCTCGCCTCAGACCCGGAAATTCGGTGCACGCCCAAAGGTTGACACACTCCTTATTTGTTCCCTTCTATTTTTCGATGTCTTTCCAAAGTAGCCGTTTCGCTCCCATTATACCTCGCCGATTTCGGTTGGCAAACCATTCCCCTATTTTCCGCTTATTTTTCACCCAAAACCCCAAACCAGACCCGCTTCCTCGACTATTCCCCTCTTCACTTTTCCCTTTTCACTCTTCACTTTTCCCTTTTTCACTTTTCCCCTTCATTCATTCTCGACCCAAATAGTCGAACTCGAACAATTTCCGCAACACCCCCGACTTCTCAAATCCCCCCATATCAAAAAATTCTTACCCCCGCTTTTTCCAGCACTTCCAGACGCCGCCACCGCCCAAGCCCCCCGCATTTTCAGCCCATTCCCGCACCCCCGCCCCAAGGTAGAGAGCCGATCACTCAACGGAGGAACCAGACCAATGCAGGCAGCCGCCCACAACGGCGAATACGGCATCGTCCGTCAGGCCGGCATGGACCTGGTCAAAATCCATCACGACCTCGAAAACGAAAAGCAGCCCCGGCCGATGGTTCAAAAATCCGCGCCTCCATTGAATTATCAGCCGTCTCCCCCAACCCCTCTCCGCCATTCCCAACCAGCTCAAAACCTCGCCTCTCCATTGGATTCTTACCAATTGCCCCCGCAACCCCTCAACCCTTCCCCTCTGGCTCAAGAATCCCCGTCTCCATTGAATTATCACCAATTGCCCCTTAATCCTTTCCAACTGGTTCAAAAATCCGTGCCCCAATTAGATTCTCAGCAATTTCCCCCAAACCCCCTCAGCAGCCCTTTTCAACTGGCTCAAAAATGCGCGCCGACGCCTCCGCAGGTTCAAAATCCGGCTTTAAAATGCGCGCGGCCGTTTTTAAGCGGCTTTAAAATGCGCGCCGCCTGCACGCCGCGGTGCGCAAATTTCCCCAAAAACCCCATTTCCAGCCCAAAAACCCACAAAACAGCAATTTTTGACAACACCCCCGCCCCCCAACTCCCCACTCCCCGCTTCCGAAGGCCGCCCGCCGGCCGGAGCATCTCCTTGGCATGCAGGCGATGCGGGCGGTAGAGAAGAAACGTTTTTTACTGGATTACAACAAAAATGGTATCCCTTTGCTTCATTGTATGTATAGTAGATGGTAGTATGAATGAAAGCAGCATCTTTTCCGGAGAGGCAATTTTATGGCCAAGAAGATAGTCATTGTCGGCGGCGCAGCAGGAGGGGCAACCGCTGCCGCACGCTTGCGTCGATTGGATGAAAAGGCACAGATTATTCTGTTTGAAAGAGGTCCTTTTATCTCGTTTGCTGGCTGCGGTCTGCCCTACTATCTGGGCCGCGTCATCCAAAACCGTCAGGACCTGCTCTTGCAGACGCCCGAATCTTTCCAAAACCGCTATGCTGTTGAGGTGCGAGTTCGCCATGAAGTCATTCAAATTCACCGCGACGAAAAAAAGGCAGAAGTTCTGGACCATCAAACCGGCAGACGGTATTCGGAATCCTATGATTATTTGATTTTATCCCCTGGTGCTGAGCCGTTTCGTCCGCCTATAGCCGGCGTCCAATCCGGCCGGATTTTCACCTTGCGAACCATCCCGGATGCGGATGCGATTGATGCCTTTATTGAGCAGCAGAAACCAAGCCGTGCTGTTATTGTCGGAGGCGGCTCTATTGGGCTGGAAATGGCGGAAAACCTCCATCATCGGGGACTAAAGACAGCGATTGTAGAGATGGCCCCGTCGCTGCTGCCGACCGCTTTGGATCCGGAAATGGCCTGGTACGTTCAAAGTCATCTGGAAGAAAAAGGGACGGCGGTTTGGATTCATGATGCAGCGTCTCGTTTTGAGGAAAATGAAAAAGGGCTGCAAATTCAACTCAAATCGGGGGCGGTTCTGCACTGTGATTTTGCGATTTTGTCGGTTGGCGTTAAGCCCGAAGTGAAACTTGCTAAAGAGGCCGGCTTGAAACTTGGGGGCTTGGGAGGAATTGAAGTGTCGGACTCTCTTCAGACAAACGACCCTGCCATTTATGCAATTGGAGATGCCGTTGAGGTCAAACATCTGGTTTTGGGGGGTGCAGCCCTGATTCCGCTGGCCGGCCCTGCCAACAAGCAGGGGCGAATGGCGGCAGACAACATCTGCGGGTTCAAACGAACCTATGCCGGAAGCATCGGAACGGCGATTCTGAAAGTATTTGATCTTACAGCGGCAATGACGGGAGCGACGGAGGCCGCCTTGAAAAAGGCCAACTTCGACTGCGAGAAAATCTATCTGCATCCATCCAGCCATGCTGGGTACTATCCCGGGGCCTCTGTCCTTCACATGAAAGTCTTGTTCAGCAGACCTGACGGTCGAATTCTTGGGGCTCAGATTGTCGGGGCGGAAGGGGTGGATAAACGCATCGATCTTTTGGCGGCTGCTGTTCAGAAGGGACTGACGGTTTATGATTTGATGGAGCTGGAGTTGGCCTATGCTCCGCCTTACAGCAGTGCCAAAGACCCTATTCATATAGTCGGCTTTATCGGCTTCAATGTCCTTAATGGTACAATGCCGCTGGCACACTTTGAAGATCTTCGAGAAGGAGATTTTGTTCTTGATGTACGAACAGACAGCGAATGGCGGCGGGGGCATGTGGATGGTGCTGTGCATATTCCGCTCGATCAGCTTCGGCAGCGGCTGGCGGAACTGCCTAAAGACCGCGTCATTTATCCTTACTGCGGTGTTGGGGTGCGCAGTTATGCGGCAGTAAGGATTCTTCTGCAAAACGGTTTTCAGGTACGCAATCTCAGCGGCGGATTTATGACCTGGCGCGCTCGGACATCCATGGCAGCCAAGGATTCGCCGGCCAATATGACTCTCAAAAAATCTTTCCTTAGCCGGTAAATCACTGACCGGTGAAATGATAGGATTTATAAGTGCCGCTTCCGCCTGTGGTTGGAGTGCGAGGCCGAACAAGTCCGATGTTAGCGGCACTGTAGGCGAACAGTGTGCATCTTGCAGGGGGACAACTTCATTTGAGTTTTCGAAATCATGCCGACATAAGCATATAGGACGAAATCTGTCCAGAAGCAGGTGCCGCCCTTCCAGAACTTTCTTTTTTTGGAAAAATATGATATAATAACAAAAAAGAGAATTATTATAATATTTGCGGAGGTGCATTGGCGACAATTGGGAAACAATAGAGACCAGATTAAGGTCATCCAAGAGCGAGCTATTCTTGTCGGTGCCTACCTTAGAGATGGCACGGGCAAGAATGTGAATGATAATTTGGCGGAATTGACTGCCCTGGCTGAAAGTGCAGGTGCAATTGTAGTTGGGCGTCTCCAGCAGAAAATCCGAGAGGTTAATCCTTCTACTTATATCGGCAAAGGCAAAGCCCAGTATCTTTGCGAAAAAGTACAGGAGAACCGGGCCAATCTGGTTATCTTTGACAATGACCTGACCCCAGGGCAGATCCGCGAACTGGAGAATATTCTGAAGGTGCGGGTGCTGGACCGCAGTGAACTGATTCTTGATATCTTTGCTGTTCGTGCTCAAACCAAACAGGCCAAGCTTCAGGTAGAGCTGGCCCAACTTGAATATACCTATCCTCGCCTGACGCGGATGTGGTCTCATTTGGATAATGTAGCCGGAGCCGGCGGAGGAACGGCAGCAGGGGCGGTGGGTGGTATTGGCACTCGCGGCACAGGGGAAAAACAGCTCGAAATCGATCGACGGCTGGTCAGTAAACGCATTACGGATCTTAAGCGGGAACTGGCTGCAATGGATCGGCGAATTCTGCGGGAAATTGGAGGACGAAAGGATTTTTTCAAGATTTGTCTTGTGGGCTATACCAACGCCGGCAAGAGTACGCTGATGAACGCCCTGACAGGGGCGGATGTGTTTGTTGAAGATCGGCTGTTTGCAACACTTGACACACGGACACGAAAATGGCGAATTGACGGCGGTTTGGAGGTATTGCTGAGCGATACAGTCGGCTTTATCAGCAAATTGCCTCATCATTTGGTTGCTTCCTTTAAGGCGACGCTCGAGGAGGCGGTGCATGCAGACCTGCTGCTTCACGTGGCTGATGCATCCAGTGCGGAAGTTTTTGAGCAAATTCGAAGTGTTCAAACTGTACTGCAGGAAATCGGCTGCGGCGACAAACCTATTCTTCTGCTTTTGAATAAATGCGACCGGATTGCCAACGGCGGACTGTTTGAATCCTTGCAGGCGGTTTATCCCGAAGCTATCTGCATCTCAGCGAAATCAGGGCTGCATCTGAAGGAACTGGCTGATTGTGTGATAGAACAGGTGAAAGGGCAGAACATTTATATCCGTCTGTCGTGCAAAGCAGCTGACGGCAAGGTAATTGCTTTTCTGAGAACCTATGCGGCGGAGCTGAAAGAAACCTATAGCGAGGAAGGCGTGTTGCTGGAAGGATGGCTGGGGAAAAATCAGCTGCCTCATCTGAGGCATTTGGGAGCGGAACCGGCAGAAGTTCATTTCTAATCTTCTCTGTGTAAGAACATTTCTTGCCAAACAAAATAGATTATGCTTTACTGTCAGCATGTTCAGGCAAGTGACTATTATCGGTGATGGAGCGATGGGTACCGTCTGCGGGATGCTGCTTTGCCGCAATGGCATCCGAACGACGATGTGGGGGTATAATGCGGCTCAGCTTGCTCAATTTGAACAGGCTCGCGAAAATAGCCGTTTTCTGCCCGGCTATCGATTTCCAGATTCGCTTCATCTTGACTCAAACGATTCCACAGCGATGAGAGGAGCGAAACTTTTAGTTTCCGCTGTTCCCTGTCAGTTTGTTCGAACAGTCTGGCAGCGATTGAAGCCCTTTGTCCCCTCGGGGATCCCGATTGTAAGCGTTACCAAAGGGCTCGAAAATGGGACACTGTTTCGTCCGTCCGAGATTCTTGCCGATGCGCTCTCTGGCAACCATCATTATGCGGCTCTGTCGGGGCCGACGATTGCTGACGAACTGATGCGGGAGCTTCCGGCAACCGCAACCGCCGCTTCTGAGGATTTGCTTTTGGCTGAGGCGGTTCAGAAGACCTTTTCGACCCCCTTTTTTCGAGTCTATACAAATTCCGATCTGAAAGGTGTGGAATTAGCAGGGGCGATGAAAAATGTGATTGCGATTGCCGCCGGCTGCATCGATGGGATTGGAGCTGGTGATAATGCCAAAGCGGCACTGATTACACGGGGATTGGCTGAAATTAAGCGGCTGGGAGTGGCTTTGGGTGCGAGGGAAAGCACTTTTGCTGGCCTGAGCGGGCTTGGGGATTTGGTGACCACCTGCATTTCTCCCAAAGGGCGCAATCGGACATTCGGGGAGCGGATTGGCCGCGGAATGTCGGCCGCAGAAGCTCTGGCGCAGACCGCCGGTGTAGTCGAAGGAGTGTCCACCTGCCGCTCCGTGGTGGATTTAGCAATAAAGGTGGGGGTGGAAATGCCGATTTCGGAGGCGATTCTGGCTGTTCTATCCGACAAGATGGATGTGCGGGAGGCGATTGCCGCTTTGATGAGCCGCTCTCTGAAGGCCGAATGAACACTCAAAAAGAAGATGTTTCATATCGATGGTCTTCTGATTTCCCTCTTTTTTTATAGGACTTTGTTAGTCCAATCTTCTCAGAACCCGGAATCATTCTTTTTGATTCTTTCTTTGAAAAACCGGAAGGGGTATTTTTGCCCCGCGTGGTTTCTGTTTTTTGAGTAATGCGGCGATTCCTTATCGGACGATGAGCGACAAAATTGCCGAGTTTGCCTTTTAACCCTCCAAAAAGCCGAACATTATGTACACTTTAAATACCGGCGGTTTATTTCCTGTCAGAAGAGTACGGGATAAGTGCTAATGTTGAAGAAATATCCTGACGACGAAACAGCGTGAGAAAAGTGGTTTTGAACTGAGCGACGGGGAATTGGCAGGGAGTTTAAAGGCAATGCGCCAAGGAACGGAAACGGAATATGTTTGGTAAAAAGTACGGTCCGATTGGAGTCGATTTGGGCAGCGGGCATCTGCGAGCCGTCCAGCTGGCGCAGAATGGACAGGGTCTGTTTCTTCACGCAGGGGGGATCAAGACAAAACCTGACCAGCTCAAGGCAGGGACCCCCGAATGGCAGCGGTGGGCGATGGAGTCCCTTCGAGAAATCATTCGCGAAAACCGCTTCAAAGGCATTAAAGTGATGACAGCGTTGCCGTCTGATGATTTGTTTATCGATCAGGTTCGAGTCAGCCGCTCCTCTTCTCCCGAGGCAATTGAACGAGCGGCCTTTGCGAAAGTGCAGAATAAACTGCCGTTTAAGGCGGAAGAGGGACTGCTGAAATGTGTTTTTGTAGAGCAGCCGGAGGCCAAAGGGGCGGAGATTGAGGTAGTCGTGATGGGAGCTAGCCGTCTTGCAGTGGAAGTTCATCTGGCCATTTATGAACAGGCAGGGCTGGAGGTAGCAGGGATGGTTCCCTGGCCGCTGGCCATGGTCAGCAGCTATACGTGTTTTTTCTGCCGACGGCGCAACGAGCAGGATCGGGTTTCCATGCTGATGTCGCTTGGTACGCACCACTGCAATATCGTGATATGTCGAGGTTCGGCGCTGCTGTTTGCGCGGGTAGTACCGATTGGTTTTGCTCATCTGAGGCAAACTGACGAGATGAATCGGCTGATTGCTGAACTGGATGCATGTACGCGATATTTTCAGACGATGTCGGCTGTTGAGCCCATTGAACGGCTGCTCTTTCTGGCTGGCAGTGGGGTTGGCCGTTCTGTTTGCGAAGGGGTGGCGGAATTAGCTCAACGTTTGCAGATTGCAGCACAGGTGGGGGATGTGCTTTCAGCGATTCGGGTGGATTTTGCCGAGCAAAAGACGATGATTGACCGGCGAAATGCCAAAGTGGATTGGTCGCTGGCTTTCGGATTGGCTTTGCAAGGACTGAAAACGGGGAGCAAGCAAGTATAATCAGGAGAATACGGATATGGCAACCATCAATTTTGTACCGGATGATTATATTCAGCAGCGGCAGTCAAACCGTGCCAATTCTCTCTATTTAATTTTGCTGGTAGCGGTTCTTTGCGGGATCGGGGCGACGTTTTCAGTGTTGAAGATGCGACAGCGTTCCGTTCAGGCCGAACTGGCCCAACTGAGCCGCCAGCTCACTCAGGCCAAAGATCAGATTACCAAGCTCGAAGAACTCAAAAGCAAGAACAAAACCCGTCTGAACGTTATGATGATGACGGCTTCACTGATTGAACAGGTGCCGCGAAGCGTTTTGCTGGCTTGTTTGACCAATAACCTACCAGCCGGCGTTTCACTGACGACTCTGGAGATGAAGGAAAAAGAAAAATCAAAGACGCCGACGGCTGCTCCAACCAAATCTGGGACTGCGAAAAAGCCGGCTGCGGCTGCGGCGGGTAAAGCTGGCTCCACACCTGCTAAAGTAGAACCGGACCTGCCGAGCGCACCTCCAGAGCCGGAGGTAACGCTGATGATTCAGGGATTAGCCCCAAGTGATATTGAGGTTGCCAATTATATTGCGAACCTGAATGAATCCATCCTATTTGACCAGGTGCAATTGGTGCAAAGTGAAGAGCGCGATGTGGAAGGGATTAAATTCAGGGAGTTTCGCCTGGCGGCTCGGATTCGACCGGAACTGAAGCTTACCCGGAAGGATATCGAGGAGATTCGCAAGAAACGGGATCAAACCAGCTGACCGAAAGGATAGTTCGATGAATAGCGGAGTTCGACATATCATTTTCTTTGTGCTGATCATTGCGATGGTGTATGTCTCGTACGCCTATATGATTCGACCGGCCAATGAGCATTTGACTCAACAGCGGATGCAGATGGAAGCCAGTCGAGCCAAATTAGCAGAACTGGAGCGTGCCACAGCCGCATCGGAAGACCTCAGCCAGCAACTTGAGCAGATGGAGCAGATCATCCGAGAATTTGAAAGCAAACTGCCGCCCAGCAGTGAAATTCACACAGTGTTGGAAAACGTAACACTGATTGCCCAACGTCATGGGCTGGTCCCCAAGATGATTCGCACACTCAAGACGACAACCAACGGCGGCTATATTGAGCAGCCCCTCGAAATGGAGCTGCACGGAGATTTCAACTCGTATTATGCCTTTCTGCTCGAGTTGGAGCGGCTGGATCGAATCACGAAAATCCGCCAGCTGGAGCTGAAAAAGAAATCCAAGTATGAAGGGCAGACGGAAGCCAAATTTATCATGAGCATCTTTTTCCAGAATTCGCGAGCGTAAGGGGACTTATCATCCACTATGCTGAAATTGATTTAAATGATAAGGAGTCGAACCTATGCTGTCTTTTTTACGTGATGAAAATCAGACTCCGGCAGCAGCACAGATGCAGAATGCCGGGGACTCTTCTTCGGAGGAGCAGGCCAGTGCCTCGCAGGAGTTTCTGCGTCCGGCGGTGCGGACCCAAACGGTAAAGCAGGGAACCATCATTTTAGCCGTTTTGTTTCTGGCGGGTGGAGCTGCGGTTTGGTGGATGATTAAAAAATCCGGCCTCTCTCAAGCCCAGGGGGCGACGGCAGAAACCTCTCAGATTGATCAGGTACTCTCGCAGCTGAGCAGCTTTCAAAAAGATATGAACTCTCAGATGAATTCGGTCTCCAGCCGCTTTTCCCAGGTTTCTGAACTGGGGCAGATTACGGTGGCAGATCTGAAGAAAAATCCTTTCCGGCAGGAATGGTCGGCGGCCTCTTCCGGCGAAGATTTGTCCTTAAGTCAGACTTTGATTCGCAAAGAAGAAATGCGTCGGAAGGCGGCTACTCTCAAACTATGGAGCATCACGCTTCGAGAGCAGAACTCCTGCTGTATGATTGGAGATAAGGTCCTTTATGTCGGAGATGCTATTCAGGGGTTTGTCATCAAGCAGATTCTTCCGGACCGGGTCGTGCTGGGCTGGGAAGACATCACTGTGGAGCTGAAGATTGAGGAATGAATGAAACGCTTGTTTGGGAAAAATAAATTGGTCCTCGAATCGGTATCTCTGACAGAGCTCGAAGAGCAGGATGGCCAGATTGAGCTGGCTCCCGGCCTTCGAAATTTATATTGTCCGGAGCCGAAAGCATCTCTGCATGTTCGAGATTTGGCGGATGTGCTGGCGGAAATGGGGGCATTAACCGACCAGCAGCTGCAGGAATTGCGGTCAGAAAAAGTCCGTCGGGAAGAGCTCGAAAAGCATCTTAAGAAGAAAGGGCTCTCTCCGGAGGTGATCCTCGAAGGCAAAGCCCGTTTGTACGGCTATGAGTTTGTCTGTCTGGAGCCGGAGAAAGTGGACCGTCAGGCCTTCGGCAAACTCGAGATGGATTATATCCGCAGCAACCATTTGATGCCGGTGTCCATTGAAGATGGTACGCTGGTGCTGGCGGTCAGTGATCCAGATAATGTTTTCGGCTTTGATGATGTTAAGCGGCAGACGGGGATGAATGTTCGGGTGGTAGTCTGCACTCCTCAGAATATCGAAGCTGTGTGCGATGTCTTTGATCAGAACAAGTTCGATTACAACGTTGATGAAATTATTAGTGATTTGGGCGAAATTGAGCTGATCCAGGAAACTGAGGAGGATATTGAGGACTTAGAAAAAAGTGCCGGTGAATCACCGGTGATTAAATTCGTTAACTATATCCTCAGCAATGCTTTGCGGGAAGGGGCCAGCGATATTCATATTGAACCGAAGGAAAAATACACCAAAATTCGCTATCGGATCGATGGAGTGCTGTTCGAAATCCGCCAGGCGCCGGCGAAAATGCATCCGGCAATTATCTCGCGTTTGAAGATTATGGCTAACCTTGACATTTCCGAACGTCGTGTGCCGCAGGACGGTAAGATTGCCGTCATTATGGGCGGACGGGGAATCGATCTGCGGGTTTCGGTCCTGCCGACCAGCCATGGGGAAAAAGTGGTTGTGCGCCTTTTGGACAGTAAAAGCATTATGCTTGGTCTGGACAAGTCGGGAATGGAGCCGCGTGTTCTGGAGGCCTTTCGGGAGCAAATCGACCTGCCTCACGGTATTCTGCTGGTGACTGGTCCAACCGGCAGCGGCAAAAGTACTACGCTTTATTCGGCCTTGGCGCAGATGGACAGCGAACGGCTGAACGTCTCGACAGTAGAAGACCCAGTCGAGTATAATCTCGAATACTGCAACCAGGTACAGGTCAATGAAAAAACGGGGATGACATTTGCAGCAGCTCTGCGCAGTCTGCTCCGTCAGGACCCGGATATCATTATGATAGGTGAAATACGCGACCAGGAGACGGCACGAATTGCTGTTCAGGCAGCTCTGACAGGACATTTGGTGCTTTCGACTCTGCATACCAACGATGCTCCCAGCAGCGTCTCCCGACTGGTCAACATTGGCGTTGAACCCTATTTGATTGCGGCGTCGCTGAATGCGATTCTGGCGCAGCGGCTTGTAAGGCGAATTTGCGAACACTGCAAAGAAAGTTATCCGATGCCCGATGCAGCACGGCAGTATTTTGAAAGGGCCTCTATCGAGGTTAAGGAGCTGGTGCACGGCAAGGGCTGCGAGAAATGCCGTCAAAGCGGTTATTCAGGGCGGGCAGGCCTTTTTGAGCTGCTTATCGTCGATGAGAAGTTTCGTCAGCTGATTCACGAAGACCCTTCCGTTAACAGCATGCGGAAGGCCTTTGTTCGAAGCGGGTGGCCGACCCTATTTGAGGATGGTTTGCAGAAAGTGAAAAAAGGGATTACCACGATTGAAGAAGTTCTGCGGGTAACTGAGGAGGTTCGTTTGGAGATGGGAGAGGAACCACCTGTCAAATCAGCGGCTAAGCCATCTGCTAAATCTGCCTCCGAAAAAACCGAATCACAACCTGCAGAGAAGAAACGGACAGAACGAGCGAGGAAAAAAACATGATTCCAGTGAAGGATATTCTGGCGATTGCCATCCAGTCCGGCGCATCAGACGTGCACATCAATACAACTTTGCCGCCGGTAATGCGTATCAACACAGAATTGATTTTGATGGACCTGCCGGAGGTGTCGAATGAAGATGCCGCCGCTATGGTGCTCGAAATGGTTGGGCCGGAAAAATTCAAAAAATTCGAGGAAAAGCGAGACCTTGACTTTTCGACAATGATTGATGACGGAAGCCGGTTCCGTGTCAATGCCCATTATCAGAAGGATACCATCGCCATTTCCTTCCGTGCCATTTCTAATAAAGTTCCTAATATTGATGACCTCCATTTGCCTGAAATCGTTAAAGAGCTGACGGACCTGCCAAGAGGGCTGGTCATCGTAACTGGTCATACCGGTTCGGGCAAAAGCACAACGCTGGCTTCGATGATCGGGGTGATCAACAAGAAATACAAAAAACGCATTATTACCCTTGAAGACCCTGTTGAGTATCTGCTCGAAAACAAGTCCTGCATGATTGAGCAGCGGGAAATCGGCTCCGATTGTCCGAACTTTGCATCTGGTCTTCGGCATGCCCTTCGTCAGGACCCGGATATCATTCTGGTTGGTGAAATGCGAGACCTTGAAACGACCAGTTCGACTATTACGGCGGCGGAAACGGGACATTTGGTTCTGTCCACTCTCCATACTATTAATGCCTCTCAGACGGTTGAACGTATCATTGATATTTATCCGGCCAGTCAGCAGAACCAGATTCGGGCGATGCTGGCTAACACGCTTCAGGCGGTGATTTCACAAACTCTGTTTCGCCGAGCGGATCAGCCGGGGATGGTTCCCTGTACGGAGATTCTGCTGTGTACGTCGGCGGTACGAAACTGCATCCGGGAAAACCGGATTTATGAAATCCCCAATGTTATTGAAACATCGCGCCGGCTGGGAATGCAAAGCATGGATTACAGCATTCAGCAGATGTATGAGGCCGGCTATATCGACCGAGAAGATGCGGTTAACCGCTCGAGCAATCCTGCCAAAATGGAAAAACTTTTGTCTCCTGCCCCTGCCCGGAAGGGGGAGGCGGCCTCTCCCAAAACTAAAGTTATTGCATAACAGAACAGGATAGAAAACGTATGAATATTCTGGAAAAAATCAGCTCCGTATCCTCTCGTTCGCAGTCTGCGGCAAAGACAGCGGCTGCTCCCGGCAAAACTCCAAAGCCGAAAGGAGGATTTCAATTTGAATTTGGTCCAAGCCGCAAGGATATCCTGAACTTTACCAACCAGCTGGCAGTGATGCTGCGGGCCGGCATCAGTCTCCAGGATGCCCTTGAATCTATTGGCTCTCAGATGGAGAAACAAAAATTCCGGGCCATTGTGATGGACCTCAAGCAGCAGATTGAGGCGGGTAAGAGCTTCTCTCAGGCCCTTGGTTCCCATCCGGAGGTCTTTAACAATCTTTATATTAACATGGTGGCGGCGGCGGAAATATCCGGGTCTATGAGCTCGATGCTTCAGCGGCTGGCGGAATATCTTGACCAGGAGGCGGAGACTCGCGGTCAGGTTATCAGCGCGATGGTTTACCCGATTATCATTGGGGTGATGGCGGTTACGTGCGTGACCTTTCTGCTGACGTTTGTTTTGCCGCGGTTTCTGCTGGTGTTTGAGGGGAAGGAGCATTTGCTGCCGACTCCCACCAAACTGATTATGGCTTTGAGCAGCGGCATTCGAGGTTATTGGTTTATTATTTTCCCGGCGCTTGGCGGGCTGATGTGGGGATTCTGGTATCTAACCCGCAAAACCCAGGCGGGTAAGCAGTGGTGGGACCGTACCAAACTGCGGATACCGCTTCTGAAGACGCTGTGCCGAAGTCTGTATATTACGCGGAGCATGCACACGATGGGTGTGCTGACCAATGCGGGGGTTCCGATTCTCGATACTATTTCGATTACTGCTCAGATTACGGGTAATTCCCTTTATGAGCAGATGTGGAAGGGGGTCTTTGAGGAGGTGCGGGAGGGGAAGAAAATTGCTTCCAGTCTGGGGCGCTATACGCTGATGCCCGGCAATGTGGTTCAGATGATTCAGTCTGGAGAAGAATCGGGGACGCTGGGGGATGTGCTGGATGATATTTCCCAGTTTTATGCCCGGGAGCTTCGGACGGTTATCAAAACGGTAACGAGTATGATTGAGCCGCTGATGATTGTGGTAATGGGCGTGCTGGTTGGGTTTATTGCGATGAGTATCATTCTGCCCATTTTCAAAATGTCCAGCGTGGTTACCAGCGGTTAAGGAAGGAAAGAGACCTATGAACAAAAGACGAAGCAACAGACGCAGGAGGGGGTTTACCCTTGTGGAGGTGCTGGTTGCGGTTCTGCTGGTGGGGCTGGCGATTGCCTCGCTGGTGGCTACAAGCGGGGCCTTTACGATAAAGAACGGGGCGGCGGTTGATTTGTCCACGGCGGAGTTTCTTATTGAGGAAATTCGGGAGCGGACGGCGATGATGGGGTTTGACGAGCTGGCGGCGATGAAGGAAGCGAGCTACTGTCCGCCGATTGATGTGAATGGGGAACAGCTGGAGGATTTCGGGGTGTTTGGTCAACAGGTTCGGGTGGAGTGTGTTGGTGGGGCGGATTTGGATGAAATAACGGAGTCGAGTGATTTTGTCCGGGTTACTGTTACCATTACGAAAAACGGGCGGCCTATCAGTTCGGCCAGCTGGATCCGTGCGAAGATGTAGGGTTTCGGGAGAAGAACTATGAAAAACAGGTGCCAATCCCGGTGGGGGTTTACGCTGGCGGAGGTTCTGATTTCGATGGCGATTCTGGCCGTGCTGCTGACGGCGGTGGCGGCGGCCTTCGATGCGTCGATGAAGAATTATAAGGATAATGAGGCCATTTCGAAGACGATGAATGCGGCGCGGGCGGCACTGCTGCGGATTACCAACGATATCCGCACGGCTCGCGGGGTGGTGGTAAACGCTGAGCATACCGAGTGCAGCATTGATAAGACGGGAGATGGGGAGGCGGATATAACCTATCGGTACGATGCGGAAGAAGAGATACTGTATCTGGATGATTATTCTTCCGGGACTGAGAAGTCCTATGTGCTGTGCGAGCATGTGACGGAGATGAAATTTGTCGGGGCGGCTATGCCCGGCAGGCCCAATCAGGTTCGCAATGTGAGAATTACGATGACCGTCACGGATAAGGATGAGGGGGCCAATCTCTCGCGGACGCTGGCGGCGGCGGCTGTTGTTCGCCGGAATCTATAACGGACGTGAAGGGGTCGAAACGAGAACGAAAGCCCTGGTATGCCGGGGCTTTTTTTGTCGGTGCATCGTGGGGGGCTGAGTTTTCCAAGGGTGTTTGGCGGGGGGTGTTGTCGAAAATTGCTGTTTTCTTGGTTTTTGGGCTGAAAATGGGGTTTTTGGGGAAATTTGCGCACCGCGGCGCGCAGGCGGCGCGCATTTTAAAGCCATTTAAAAACGGCCGCGCGCATTTTAAAGCCGGATTTTGGACCTGCTGAGGCGTCGGCGCGCATTTTTGAGCCAGATAAAAAGGGCTGCTGAGGGGGTTTGGGGGGAGTTGCTGAGAATTCAATTGAGATGCAGATTCTTGAGCCAGAGGGAAAGGGGTGAGGGGTTGCGGTGGGAACTGCTGAGAATCCAATGGAAACAGGAAGTTTTGAGCTGGTTGGGAATGGTTGCGGAGAGGGGTTGGGGGCAGGTGCTGATAATTCAATGGAGGTGCGGGTTTTTGAACCATTGGCTGTGGCGGCTTTTCGTTCTCGAGGTCGTGATGGATTTTGACCAGGTCCATGCCGGCCTGACGGACGATGTCGTATCGGCTAGCGTGTGCGGTGATGCGGGCGAGGGTGTGGACGGCCTGACAGGCGGCGCGGGCGGCTTCGATTCGGGTTTCGAGGCGGTACTGGGCCATGCGGATTTCGACGGCGTGGAGGAAGCGGGGCTGCTGGAGCCAGCTGTGGAGGAGACGCGGGGTGATGCGGCCGTCGGCCATGGCTTGTTCGAGGGGACAGCCGACATCTAAGACGGTTTCAAGAAACCACTGCTGCTTACGGGTGAGGCGGGGCGGGTTTTGGGGGGCGGGATTGTTTGTCATGGGGGACTCCTGTTGAGGGTTGGTGTTGGACGGTTTATTTTGTGGGGAGCGGCAGAAGGTTCGATAGGTCTGCCAGATGTCGAGGGAGGCGCGGCGTGCGTGTTTGGGGTTTTGGGTTTCGGTGAAGATGAGCATGGTGCCGAGGGAGACGGGGATGCGGTGGAGGGCGACGAGGCGGGCCTGGCGTCGATAGCCGGTTAGGAAGGTGTGGAGGGTTTGTCGGAAAAGGGGGCATTGGAGCCAGTTGTGGAGGATGAGGGGTCGGAGGCGGAGGTTGGTTCTTGCCTGGGTAAGGGTTCGGCCGTTGTGGAAGATGTCGGCGAGGAAGGCCTTTTGTTGGGGTGAGAGGCGGCGTCGGGCGGGCTGTGGGTTGTCAGCGGGCGGGGGGCACGGCTGAGCGGGGTGTGTGCGGGGGATAAGGAAGGAGCGGGGCTGTGGGGCGGGGTTGTACTGGGCGGCTGCCTGCATTGGTCTGGTTCCTCCGTTGAGTGATCGGCTCTCTACCTTGGGGCGGGGGTGCGGGAATGGGCTGAAAATGCGAGGGACGTGGGCGGTGGCGGCGGCTGGAAGTGCTGGAAAGAGAGGGGGTAAGAATTTTTTGATGCGGGGGGATTTGGGGGTCGGGGGTGTTG
>Ga0208196_1001197_pt1 | contig 29191 bp, 24 predicted proteins | sample AD_JPNNA7_MetaG_FD_184443 | JGI IMG/M metagenome (GOLD analysis project Ga0208196, IMG submission 184443) | Active sludge microbial communities of municipal wastewater-treating anaerobic digesters from Japan - AD_JPNNA7_MetaG (SPAdes) (version 2) | ecosystem: Engineered > Bioreactor > Anaerobic...
CCATAAAGTTCAGTTTTTGGCATTGTTTCTATTACTGTATAAACATCCTCAACTAAACCAAGTGCCTCTTTCCAAACATTTAAATCTTTATAATCCATCAACAAACTCCCATCAACTAACAACTATCAACCATCAACTATCCACCAAATTAATAACCCGGTTATACGCTTCCCCAATATCAGTATCATCATACTTTGTTCCTTTCCATCCCTTCACCTCTTGTATTACAGATTCTTTATTCAACTCCAACCCATTTTCTTGCAAAGCTTTTATACAATATAAAACTGTTCCAAGAAGCTCAATGGTATTAAAATCATCATTATCTTTAAACAAAGGCAGTAATGTATTAACCACAAAACTTGTAAGACTGTCATTGTCAATTACATCATTGTCATTATTAATTAATATCTCATTTCCTTTAATATCAATTTCTCCCTGAATTTTTAATATGTCCAGATCAGAAGAAAGTTCGTGTGAATACGGACCATATTTATACATTTCAAATCTATATCCAAATCCATGGTTTGGATATAACTCCTTGATAAAGAATATTACCTTTTGAATTAATATCTTTGATAGTTTAATATCTTTTTTTTTAAGTATAGTTATTATATTTTTTAATACGCTTAATCTTTCCATTGCAACCTCCCCTGTTTTTTATATTTTTTTCTATAATGTTTTATTCAATCACATCCTGCAATACTTTTTTTGCCGTACCAATACAATTATCGTCCACATAAACCCTATAAATAATCATCTCATTTGCATTAGTGTTACCAAATAAAACAGGCGACATTTGAAATAAATCTCTAAGCTTGTCATCCTTTAACACTTTATAATCAGATTCATTCTGCTCATCACTTATCTTTAAAAGATCATAAATTTTTACATTTTTAACTGTTTTAAAAAAACTAACATTTTCTTCTAATCCTTCACTTATAAGCCCTTTTATAAACTGCTCATACAACTTTTTATAATAGGCATTTTCTGCATTACATGTATAATCAAATACAGGGTGTAACTTTGCTTTATCCCGCATCAATATTTTTGCAAAATTATCTTCTCCTGCAAATTTTTTTATCAACTCAAATACATAATAGTCATCAAACTTTACAAATGTATCATAATCAATAGTTACTATCTCCCCTTTTTGTTTCTGTATTCCTGTTTGTATGTTTTCTTTCTGTTTTTCAATAAATTTAGACAGTACAATATCGTATCCCTGCCTTGTCCTATGAAATGGTACCTGCATATTGTATTGATATCGTGCAAAAACCATAAGCTCAACAGCATTCAAATGCTCATACCGTATACAATATTGACCATTTTTTACAATAAAGCTTCCAATAAATCTTTCAACATCAAATTGACCATACTTAACTCCACAAATATATGAATCCCTTATAAGATAATCTGCCCTATCAGCATCAAATACACCTGATATAATTTTTTTTAACAAATCATACTCTTTAATAACCTTACCGGCAGCTAAACTGCTTATCCGGTTCAAAATTGTTGCATCATTAAAACATTTTAATAGGACATGTTTTATTGGTTCATAATTTTGTATTATATACTTGCTTACATCTTCATGCTTTAATGTATCACCAAGCAATGTTTGTTCAGATGCATGCGAATAAGCCAGATGCCCTATATCATGTAATAGAGCAGCAAACCGCAACTTTTTTAATAATATATCTAAATCATCTTTTTTATTTAAATCTTCAGAATTTCTCACTAATTCTAAAAATATATTTGTAGCACATTGTAATACACCTAACGAATGAACAAATCGTGAATGTTCTGCCGAAGGATATACATATTTAGTCAGTGCAAGCTGAGATATCCTTCTCAACCTCTGAAAAATTGGAGTGTCAATTATTTCCAATTCTTCCTGTGTAAGCCATATAAAACCGTATAAAGGATCCCGCATCCTATGTTTAAGGTTTATTTTATGGAGCAAATCTTCTGACATAGCTTATTTCAAATAAAAAAACATAAAATCAATGTAAACCACAAATGCCTGCGTGTAATGTAAAAGCCCGTATTGTGCAGACCCTAAATACCGTGCTACCTATCTTACATCTTACATCTATCAACCATCCCCCATCAACTATCAACTATCAACTATCAACCATCAACTATTCCCCATCCCACCATACACCATCCTTACACCCTCTTGCAGTTCAATCTGCGGTTGCCAGCCCAACGCCCGTATCCTGCTAACATCCAGCAGCTTCCGGGGCGTGCCATCAAGCTTTGATGTATCCCATACAATACTGCCGTTAAAACCCACGATGTCTTTTATCATAGCAGCAAGCTCTTTTATGGGCATATCCACACCGGTGCCAATATTCACAAACTCGCCAATTGCATCATAGTTGTACTTCTGCATCAACAATATACAGACACTTGCTAAATCGTCCACGTGCATAAATTCCCTATAGGGCAAGCCACTGCCCCATAAGGTTATGATAGTTGCTGGTTGATGGTTATTCGTTGATGATTTTTGTGTTATACCTAACTTACTAAGAACAGATAAAATTTCATCTTTGTAAGGCTTTTGTGATATCGTTAATCCAAAGCCAATGGGATAGGTTTGCAGGTTCTTAACAATGCCATCAAAGTTGCCTTCTTCTAAAAGCTTTGCAAGGTGCAATTTTCTTAGTAATGCAGGTAACACATGAGCTGTTTCAAGGTTATAGTTGTCATTGGGACCATAAAGGTTGGTAGGCATTACCGAAATAAAGTTACTGCCATACTGTTCGTTATAATAGCGGCAAAGCTTGATAGCTGCAATCTTGGCAATGGCATACGGTTCATTGGTTGGCTCAAGGCTTCCTGTTAAAAGATACTCTTCTTTCAACGGCTGAGGAGCAAGCCTGGGATAAATACAGGAAGAACCTAAGTTCAAGAGCTTCTTCACGCCACACCTGTATGCGCTATGGATCACATTCAAAGCAATAGCCGTGTTGTTGTATATAAACTCGGCTTTATAGGTGTTGTTGGCAAGTATACCGCCCACCTTTGCAGCCGCTAAAAACACATACCGGGGATTATATTCTTTAAAAAAACATTCAACCTCATGCTGGTTTGTGGCATCCAGGTGTACGGTTTTAACCGCATTGCTTTCAAAGGTTATGGTGTTTTTATTGTAGGTTGCCAGTATTGTGCGATAGTTACTATTAATGAGCTTTCTGGTTATAGCATTACCCACCATGCCACTGGCACCCAGTACAGCAATACAGCTTGTATTATCCATACAACACCTCATCAACAGCCATATGCTGTGAATATAGTTTATTCACAGTAATTTTTAACATCAAATCCTCCGTTTTTTAAATGCACATTTTTCAACTGGTCATTGACATCATGCGCCATCATCATATCAACCAGCGTTTCAAACGATACTTCAGGCGTCCATCCCAGCGTTTGTTTTGCTTTTGTGGCATCACCTAATAGTATATCAACTTCGGTGGGTCTAAAATATCGTGGATCAATCTTCACTATGGGCTTCCCAATAAGTTTTTCATTGCCTAACTTATCTATGCCGGCAATGCCCACCGTGCCAACGCTGTCAACAATCCCCATTTCATCCACGCCCCTGCCGTGCCATACCAGGGTTAAGCCAACCGTCTTTGCCGCTAGTTCAACAAACTGGCGTACCGTATGGGTATTCCCTGTTGCTATCACATAATCATCAGGCTTGTCGTGTTGCAAAATAAGCCACATGGCTTTTACATAGTCACCTGCAAAGCCCCAGTCGCGCTTGGCATCAACATTTCCTAAATACAGACAGTCCTGCAAGCCCAGACATATCCGTGCAAGCCCACGGGTAATCTTGCGTGTAACAAACGTTTCACCCCGCAATGGCGACTCATGATTAAATAAGATACCATTGCATGCAAACATGTTGTATGCCTCACGATAATTCACCGTTATCCAGTAAGCATACAGCTTGGCAACTCCATACGGGCTGCGGGGATAAAATGGCGTAGTTTCTTTTTGCGGCACATCCTGTACCTGGCCAAAAAGCTCGCTGGTAGAAGCCTGATAAAACCTTACCGTTTTTTCCATACCCAGTATCCGCAAAGCCTCTAAAATACGCAATGTCCCCAGAGCATCAGAATTTGCTGTGTATTCCGGCGTTTCAAAGCTAACCTGTACATGGCTCTGAGCGCCAAGATTATAAATTTCATCAGGCTGCACCTGCTGTATAATCCGTATTACATTGGTTGAATCCGTTAAGTCGCCATAGTGCAAAAAAAATGCAGCACCGTCAGTATGGGGATCAACATACAGGTGATCAATCCTGTCCGTATTAAATGATGAAGCACGTCGTTTAATCCCATGCACCACATACCCCTTATTCAGCAAAAATTCAGCAAGGTATGCTCCATCCTGCCCCGTTATACCCGTAATTAACGCAACATCGCTCATGTACTTATCCCTTTTTTTATTATTGTAAGGCACACAATACGTTTCGTCATTCTAAAGGCTATCAGTGCCCTGAAAATCTATTCTTTTTTATAAAAGCGATATCCTTTGCCTGCGGCTTAAGGATGGCATGCACACCGTTTAGAATAACTATCGCCACAAATACATTCTCAGAACACAACTGTACACCTTGCAACTTACATCTCACACTTCATACGCCTAACTCTTTTCAACCATCCACCACAAACCATCATCCATCAACCAATTATCTGCCTGATGAATATTGCAACAGCGCTATAATAAGCCCTGCTTGTGCCAGCACTGCAGTTAAAAACAAACCTACTAACCAGCGCAATAAACTTCCATGACTTTTTTGTATCTCAACACGTACTTGAGCTATCTCTCTGGTTAAATCAGCCCGTACCTGCTCTATCTCTCTGGTAAGCTTTAATTCTACCTCTTTTATCTCACCCCGTACCTGCTCTATTTCTCTGGTTAAATCAGCCCGTACCTGCTCTATTTCCTTGGTAAGCTTTAACTCTACCTCTTTTATCTCACCCCGTACCTGCTCTATTTCCTTGGTAAGCTTTAACTCTACCTCTTTTATCTCACCCCGTGTTTTCTCTATCTCTTTGGTAAGCTTTAATTCGGACATCGTTACATCCTGCCGTGTGGATAACTGATTATTTAATATAACCTGCTCCACCTGCTCTATAAATTCAGATAACAGCTTTGCCTTTGTCTCATCGTCCTTAAATGCTTCGTATATCCTTAGTGCATATCCCATGGGTACATTTCCTCCTGTTTTATCTATAGTATACTATTTTCTATAATCATGTCAAAGTATTTTTATGTATATAAACCGCTTCTATAGTGCTGTCATTTTTTTACACCATGTATGCGCTTTGCTGCTGTAACCATAGCACTGCTTAACTCCCTCGTCAAGCGTATTGGTATACGCTCTATGTTCATACCATACATTATGACAGCAAAGCTTCGCCCTCTCAGTTACAGACATTTTTTTTATACTGAGCTTTACCAATAACTATCGCTCTATATAGCTTCATGCGTATAATAATAAAAAAACGATACAGTATGACACTGCTTATATAAAATGAGTAAAATAGTTACTCATTATTTGTCAAGCACTTTTATTATGTTTTTGCAACACTGTGGTAATCCCTGTATACCATTGCGAAGAACAAAGCAGTCAATACTTTTTTGTGCTTCACACAAGCGGTTCAATGCTGGCACCATCCACCGTTACCGCCACGCCCTTCTGCAGCAGGTCAATACTCACCACCACCTTATGCTCTGACCCCTTTTTTACCAGTATCCCGCAAACTCCGGCAAGCGGTCCTTGAGCAATCCGTACCTTCTGCCCTTCCTTAATATAAGGGTACTCATCCACCGCGCATCTGCCGGCAATCATTGTTTTAAGGCTTTCAATCTGCTGCAGGGGAACAGGCTGATATCCGGAGCTATCGCCCAGAATTTTTACCACTCCCTTTGTTTTCAGCACCGCCAAAAAATGGGCAGCATCACCATTGCACTGTACAAACAGATATCCGGGAAATAAGGGGAATAAAACCTTTTTTTTGCGGTCCTTCCACTGACGAAGGCGCTCTACAGCTGGCAAAAATGTCTGCAAGCCTTTGTGCGCCAATGCGGTTTGCACGATAAACTCATGACGCGAGCGTACATAAACGGCATACCAGTTACCTTCCATTGTGCCACACCAGCAATGCCTGGGCAAAGTGGAGTAACTGGTCATACTTCTTTTTTTCTTTTGGCGATAGTACCAGCGGACGTATCTTCCGTTTGATAATAGCTTCGGCTTTGCTAATCAACTGCGCTAAATAGGTGTAATCAACCGTTCCTATGATGACAACATCAATGATGCCGCTGTCAACACCCCTGGAATAGTCGCCAACGATATACGCCTCATGCACCTTCCCCAGCTTGGCAAGCACACTGTCAATGAGCACATCAATGCCTAAATATTTTTTTACCACGCTGTGTATGTCCTTATACAGTGGATGCATGGTGTTGGCGTTGTAATATACTTTGTTGCCGTTTGCGTTCCGCTCTAAATAGCCTGCTTCAACAAGGCGGTCCAGCTCCACGCGCACAGCATTGGTGGACTCATTCATCTGTGCCGATAGCTCCCGCAAGTAGCCTTTTGTGCTGGGATTGATAAAAAACTTGAGCAGTATCTTAAGGCGCGTTTTTGATGTTATGATAGCATCTAACATGGTTAATGAGTACTATTTTGACTCAATTTTGTCAAGCGTTTATGTAAAAAGACGATGTGATGGTATAGCCCATATAGATTGAGCTAATGTATATATTTTATCCCCCCGGTAAATGACCATTCCTCCAATGAACCGTGTGCCCATCTTGTTTGCCACTTCCCGTATAGCAGTGTAATCACCTGTCACCACATCTTCTCTGTTTTTAATTTCAGCAAGCATCAATCCTTTTGGCGTTTCTATGACAATATCAACCTCCAATCCCGAACGAGTTCTATAAAAATAAAGATTTGCATTACTATGGAATGTCTTAATATATTTATACATTTCAGCAATTACCATGTTTTCATATAGTTGTCCGGTTGGAATATTGGTGTAGTATCCCGTTAGCTGTCGTACTATGCCCATATCAATCCAATAAATCTTTGGGGTCTTCACCATCGAGCTGGTAAGGTTAATACTATATGGCTGAAGCAATAACACCTGATATGATATTTTTAAGTATTCAAGATATCTGCGTGCAGTATCAGTGCTAATGCCAGCATCGCGTGCTAATTCAGAGTAATTAAGCAAAGATGAAAATCTAAACGCTGAAAGACGCTGAAATTTTTGGAACGGCTCAAGATCATACAGACGTGATAGATCAATCATATCCCTTTCTAAATAGGTATAATTGTAATTCTTTAGCCACTGATGTTTCTCATTATCCGATTCAAGGTGAATAAGCGCAGGCATCCCCCCCCATTGCAATAAATAATCCTCAGCCTTTTTCTTTATAGTATTTTCATTGCCAATCAATATTGATGGCTTTGCTGTCAACACTGTGTCTATAGAATCAGCTTCAAGAATGGCCCCCAGCAATGGCTTTTCTGCCCGTCTGCTACCCGCTGCCATTTCGGACATCATTAAAGGCCACAGTTCATAAAGCCAGATTCTGCCTGCTAATGATTCCCTGATATTCTTTAACAACAGTATCTGGCTTGATCCCAGAATAACTGAGAACGGCAATGACATTTCATCGTAGCTGTATTTTATCTTTTCAAAAATAGTGGGCTCTTTCTGAGCTTCATCAAGGACAGCTATCCCCACATCCTTATCCCAATCTGATGCCGCAACTTTCCGGATACTATCTCTCATCTCAGGTGAATCAAGATTAATATACTTCAATTGAGCATATCGTTTTTTTGCTAATGTAGTTTTGCCGGTCTGACGCGCACCGGTAATAAGCACTATTTTACGCTCGTGTGCTTGCGGTAGTATGTCAGCCAATGATCGGTAAATATGCTGTAAATTTTCGCTCATAATCGTAAATTTTACAGCAAAATGTACGATTGTCAAGAAAAAACTACAGTTGCTATCGCATTACAAATCAAGATGAAAGGTGTCTATATGATGCTGGGGGAGTTTTCCAATGGTCACAAGCGAAAACTGTGCATTGTTAAAGATGCGGAAGGCAATACGCATAAAGTCATCCATGGTTACGGTTTGTATTTCACGCGCTATCTCCTGAAACGTAAAATGTCGCCCATAGATCATCTCATTTTTTGCTATATGGCTCATGCGCACTTCAGTACTCTCCAGGCTCAATGCCATATTGCCAATTAAATAGCTTTTGGCATCCGAAAGCTCTTCCTGGGTAATACCCTGTGATACAATTTGTTTGCACTCATTGGCAATCAGCGGTAATAATTTATTATATTGTGACGGGGATGTCCCGCAATAGATTCCAAAAATGCCGGTGTCCATAAATGACGAATGAAAACAATATATGCTGTAGCACAAACCCTCTTTTTCACGTATATTTTGAAAAAGGCGTGATGACATGCTGCCGCCCAGAATAGTATTAAAGAGATAATATGCCCACCTGTCATCATCAACCTTACTTAATCCATCTGTCCCAATGCACAGATGAATCTGCTCTAAATCCTTGTCCATATGGTAGCGGTACAATCGTTTCGATGGCTGTGGCATAACAGCCGGAGCATTATTTTCTGGTGAACAATTACTGCAAAAATATTTTTCTATAATAGTACGGGCATTATCAACAGTAAAATTGCCGGAGATGGCAAAAAGGCAATTATCATCACTATAGTGCTGTTTATAAAACTCAACAATGGAATCTCTATTAATTGTAGTAACCGTATCAACAACACCCAGGATAGGATGACCCAGAGGACTTTGATAAAACATATTTTCCATAAAAAGATCATGTATATGTTCATCGGGGGTATCTTCGTACATGCGTATTTCTTCAAGGACAACATTTTTTTCTTTTTCTATCTCTTCGGCATCAAAGATGGAATTAAAGTAGGTATCGGACAATATCTCGCATGCCAGTTCTAAATAATCAGAAACCACATTGATATAATAGCAGGTATACTCACGATTGGTAGCTGCATTATGCTGGCCGCCAACCCTATCAACAAGGCGAGCAATATCTTTTGAGCTGTATTTTTTGGTGCCTTTAAACAGCATATGCTCAATGAAATGGGCATACCCCATTTCATTGGCTTTTTCGTGCCGCGAACCAACCCGTATCCATAACCCGCACGAAATAGATACAACATTATCAATTGGCTCTAACAAGACAACAAGCCCATCAGGAAGTGTAAATTTATGAACCATGGGACAATCTAATGTTTTTTCATAGCATCTTTACGGCTTAGATTAATCCTGCCCTGATCATCAATGCCTATCACCTTAACCATTACCTCATCGCCTTCCTTAAGCACGTCCTTGACTTTTTCAACACGGTTAAAATCCAGTTTTGAAATATGTACCAGACCCTGCTTACCAGGTAAAACTTCAACAAATGCACCAAAGTCGGTAATACGTTTTACAACACCTTTATAGATGGTGCCAACCTCAACCTCTTCTATCAGCCCCTTGATTGCCTGTTGTGCCTTATCAATTGCGCTTTGTTCATTGGCTGAAATAAAGATAGTACCATCCTGTTCAATGTTAATCTCGGCACCCGTTTCCTCAATAATCTTTTTTATTACTCTTCCGCCCGGTCCTATGACCTCACCAATCTTTTCTATCTCAATTTTCATTACGGCAATTTTTGGCGCATGGGGCGATAGTTCCTGTGCAGGTTGGGAAACGACTGAATTCATCTTTTCCAGTATATAGAGCCTTCCTTCTTTTGCCTGCTCCAGCGCTTTGCGCATAATTTCGGTAGTTATGCCTTCGATCTTGATATCCATCTGAAATGCGGTAATACCTGTTGCCGTGCCTGCCACCTTAAAATCCATATCACCTAAATGGTCCTCAATCCCCTGAATATCACTTAAGATTGCATATCGCTCGCCTTCCAGTACTAATCCCATGGCAATCCCGGCTACCTGATCCTTCATTGGCACCCCGGCATTAAACAAAGCAAGTGACCCGGCACATACCGTTGCCATTGATGATGAACCGTTCGATTCTAAAACTTCTGAAACAACGCGTATTGTATACGGAAATTCCTTCTCATCGGGAATAGCATATTCAATGGCGCGTTCGGCAAGCATGCCATGTCCTATCTCGCGTCTTCCTACTCCGCCAACCCTGCCAACTTCACCAGTGCTAAATGGCGGGAAGTAGTAATGCAGCATGAAGCGCTTATATGATTCTTCCAGTAAATCTATGCTGTCAATACGCTGAGACTCAGCAACAGTTCCAAGGGTAACTATCCCAAGGCTTTGTGTTTGACCACGGGTAAACAGCGCCGAACCATGAGCCCGTGGAAGGATGCCAACCATAATATCAATGGGACGAATATTGTTCAGTCCTCTGCCATCAGGGCGGGAACCTTCATCAAGTATACGTGAGCGTATCACCTCGGCATCCATTGCATCAACAATCTCAGGAACAAGTGCTATTGTATCGGGAAATTGTTCTTTCAGGTCATTGGTAATAGCGGTTATGATAGCATCTTTTGCATCTTCACGTGCTTTCTTTTCCGTATATTCTTTAAAATTTTCAACTGCAGTAAAGTACTTCTCACGAATAACCTTTTCAAGCTTGTTATCGCTCAGTTTTGGTATATACTGCATTAATGGTTTGCCGCAGGTATTTTTCAATTCTTCCTGAATTTCGCACAGTTTAATGATATTTGCATGGGCAAATTCTACTGCCTGTATCATGGCATCTTCAGATAAATTTTTTGCCTGTCCTTCAATCATGGTTACCGCTTTTCTGGTACCGGCTACAACAAGGTCAATATCGCTGTTTTCCATTTCCTGAAAAGATGGATTCACAATCCATTGCCCATCAACCCTTCCAACCCTTACAGCGCCAACCGGTCCTTTAAACGGTACACCTGAGATGCTTAACGCTGCGGAAGCAGCATTTATTGCCAGGATATCAGGCTGATGTTCCCTGTCCGCTGATAAAACATAGATAATAATCTGCACCTCGTTGACAAAATCATCCGGGAAAAGAGGACGTATGGGACGGTCGGCCAACCGGCTGGTAAGGATCTCTTTATCGCTTGGTCTGCCCTCACGCTTAATAAATCCACCCGGTATTTTGCCTGCTGAATAATGCTTTTCCCGGTAATCAACCGTTAATGGAAAAAAATCCTGCCCTTCTACAACCTTTTTTGAAGCAACAGCAGATGAAAATACAATGGTTTCACCACAGGAAACAACTACTGCACCATCTGCCTGCTTTGCTAAAATGCCTGTACTGAACTGAATTAAATCATTTCCTATTGTTACTGCAAATTCCTTATTCATTGTTCATTCCTTCACACCTAAAATGTAATACCATTGTTTCTGCTCTACCTTCGTATACCAAGAGATTTAATCAGTTCCCTGTACTTCATCACATCCTTTTTCTTAAGATAATCAAGCAGCCTTCTTCGTGTACCTACCAGCTTAAGCAATCCACGTCTTGAATGATGATCTTTGATGTGTACCTTAAAATGCTCAGTAAGATGATTAATCCGCTCAGTTAAAAGAGCAATCTGTACCTCAGTTGAACCGGTATCCTTTTCATGCACCCGGTATTTGTTGATAATCTCATTTTTTTCAACCATACGACGCTTTTCTCCTCCTTACCTATCACTTTACTTAAAATACTTTTTATTCATAGTTAGTCTAATCGTAACTGTTAACACTGCTATTGCAAGCTAAAATCAGTCAAGAAATAAATTTATATATACTTTTATATATACTATTATAGTATTGTATCAAGCATATCAATTTCTTCAACAAAAACTCTTTCACATCGGTACACTTCCCCTTGTTTATGAGCTATCGCCACAAGCACCTTTTGTCCTTCAGGGATTACCCTGAACAGTTCATTTTTCTCAGTGGCAGTAACAACATCATCAGCAGTAAGGTGTTTACCATGCTTAATATTAATAAGCGCTTTTTCTTTAACTTCAACCACACCAAATTCATATAAGGCGTCATAGGGAGCATATACCCCGTCGATGTTTTTTATTTCTTTGCCAGGCAGTTCATCACACTGCTCCAGCCGTAAAGCATTATCAACACTGAAATGTCCAACCGCTATACGCTGCAGCCGCACAACATGAGCGCCCACCTGTAAACTGTTACCTAAATCCCGAGCAAGTGCTCTGATATAGGTTCCCTTGCTGCATAAAACATCCAGTGTAATCTGTGCGCGCTGCTTATCAAAGTTAAGAACATTGATTGCATAAATACAGACTGTTCGCGGGGCAATAGTAATCTCTTCACCCCGTCGTACTCTATCTGAAGCGCGTCTTCCGCCGATTTTTACCGCTGAGTAAAGCGGCGGGGTCTGGCTGATAGTACCAACAAATGTATCCTGCAGACATGAATCTATCTCTTCAAAGGTACAGTTTACTTCATGGGTTGCAATGATGGCACCCTCACAATCATGGGTGTCGGTTGCAATCCCTAACTGAATGGTTGCAATATACCGCTTATCCATATCCATAAAATACGGCACCAGTTTAGTAGTCCACCCCGTACACAGAACCAGAACACCCGATGCAAACTTATCCAGCGTTCCTGTATGGCCAGCTTTTTTTACCTTCAATTTTTTTTTGATTATGCTGATAATATCAAAAGAGGTGTATCCTGCAGGTTTGTCTATAACCAGCACGCAACCCTTACTATATGAAACTTTCATGATTTACTGGAACTATCACCATTATCATTTTTAGCAGATTCTTTTTGCAGCTTCTCAAGCAGATTTACCATGGTAACGCCTTCTTCAATTGACGTATCCACATAAAACCTCACTTCCGGTATAGTATGGATACGTAATGACTTCCCCACCCGGTACTGTACAAATCCGCGTGCAGATTGTAGCCCTTCTAATGTCTTTTGCCGGTCATGTTCATCGCCCAGGATTGAAATATATACATCAGCATATGCATAATCTTTACTCATCTTTACCCGTGTTACCGTTACAAAACCAATCCTGGGATCTTTGAGTTCGGTTACAATAAGGGTGCCAATTAATTTCTGTATTTGTGCTTCTAACTTTTGTTTTCTGTACCCCATGGTTATGCCACTATTTACGTGAGTTGTCTCCCAATTTCTTTTTTATCTCTATTATTTGATATGATTCAAAGGTATCACCTTCTTTGATGTCGTTAAAATTTTCCAGTGTAAAACCGCATTCCTGTCCTGCTTCAACCTCACCTGCATCATTTTTAAAGCGCTTCAGCGAATTGAGCTTCCCATCAAATACCACTACACTATCTCGTAACAGCCGTATTTTATCGCTTCGTTTCAAGCGCCCGGTGAGTACAACAGCGCCGGCAATAGTTCCAACCTTGCTTATCTTAAATGTTTGTTTAATCTCACCGGTGGATGTTATCTCTTCTTTCATCTCAGGAGATAGCATACCCTCCATCGCAGCCTTCACATCAGCAATGGCATCGTAGATAATATTGTAATATTGGATCGAGACATTTTCCTTGTCAGCTATCTCTGCTACTTTTGATGATGGACGCACCTGATAGCCAATAATAATTGCATTTGAAGCGGATGCCAGCATAACATCCGATTCATTGATACCACCAGTTGCCGCATGTATAACCTTTACCCGTATGTCGTTGGTAGAAAGTTTCTGTAAAGAGTCGCGCAATGCCTGTACTGAGCCATCAACATCAGCCTTAATAACAATCTTTAGTTCCTTAATCTCACCTTCTTTAATCATTGCATTAAGGTCTTCCAGAGTAACCTTCTTTACCTTCTGAGCGCTTTCCAGACGTACAAGCTCCTGCCTTTTCTGAGCTATCTGTCGGGCATATTTTTCCGATTCTACTACCTGAAATGGGTCGCCAGCCGAAGGGACACCGCTTATTCCCAGCACCTCAACAGGCATGGACGGAGTGGCTTCATAAACCTGTTCGCCAGTATCAGCAAACATGGCTCGCACCCTGCCCGAATAAAGCCCAACCACAAACGGGTCGCCAACCCTTAACGTACCATTTTGAACCAGCACCGTAGCGATGGGTCCTCTGCCTGGATCAAGTTTAGATTCAATAACCACCCCTTTTGCCTTCAATGCTGGATTTGCCTTTAATTCCAGCATCTCAGCCTGAATCAAAATTAAATCTAAAAGCTCATTGATATTTATTTTTTGCTTTGCACTAATTTCAGCAAAAAGCGTTGTTCCACCCCACTCCTCAGGTATCAGCTCATAGGTGGTTAATTCCTGCTTAACACGACCCGGGTTTGCTTCAGGTAAATCAATTTTATTTATAGCAACGATGATTGGTACATTTGCTGCTTTTGCGTGGTTTATTGCTTCTATTGTTTGCGGCATAACACCATCATCAGCAGCAACAACTAAAACAACTATATCGGTAACGCTTGCACCACGTGCACGCATTGTGGTAAACGCCTCATGGCCGGGTGTATCTAAAAACGTAACATATTTTTCGCCAACCTTTACCCGATAAGCACCAATGTGCTGAGTAATACCACCATGTTCAGTATCCACAACATTGGTTGTCCTGATTGCATCAAGAAGTTTTGTTTTACCATGGTCAACATGACCCATAACAGTAACAATGGGTGGACGCAAAACATAATCTTCTGGCCTATCTTCCTCCTCTGCTCGTATAACAGTTTCTTCATACAGCGAAACAACCTTAACCTCGGTGCCATATTCACCAGCTAAAATTGAAGCAGTATCGGCATCAATGACCTGATTGATAGTTGCCATCACACCCATCGACATAAGCTTGGCTATAACCTCGCTTGCCTTTATATTCATCTTTTTGGCAAGGTCACCCACGGTAATCGTTTCTGTAATTTCTATCTCTCTTGGAGTAACAGCTTCCCTTGGCAAAGCTTCCTTTTTCCTTTTCAATAATGACAGTTTTTCGTCAAACTCTGCTTTCTCCTTTTTCAGAAGACGTTTATCTTTATCTTTTTCTTTTTCCTTTTCTTTTCCTTTATCTTTTTGCCGCTTCTGCAAATCAACAACTTCTTTATCAATAACAGCAACATCCTTTTTATCATGTAAGGGTTGCGCTGATGGTTTTTCCGGCTTTTGTTCTAGTCCGCCATGTTTTAGTTTTTGATCGTCTTTTTTTCCATCTTTTTTATAAAATTTGTTAAAAGGCTTACCCTGCCTGTCTTTTCTCTCAAATTTTTCATTTTTTCTTTGCCCATCCTTATGTTCATCCCTTCCTTGTTTAGACGGCTCAGCAGTTTTTACCTCTGCTTTTTTTCTGGCATCAGTTCCCTCATGGATTACCGTTTCTCCTTTACCGTCTGTTTCTTTCTTTAGTTCTTTTGCAACATGTACCTTCCGTTTTAATTTAATCTTCTTTTTTAACTCAGCCTGTTGAATCAGCTTTTTGGCTTCCTGAGCCCGATGCTCCTTAATAATCTGAATCTTCTTTTCAATAAGAAATACATCATCGTTGTGCAAATCGCTTTGTTCATTGTCGCAAGGGATGCCTAATTCCTTGCAGATTTTTATAACATCATCCGTTGAAACATGATTTTTTGTTGCAACATCAATTGCTTTCATTAACAAATCCCTATTCATACTAAAATTATTGACAGGAGCATCTATTCCTTATCTTCCTGTTCATCTTCATAATCATCTTCTTCAAAGTCAACATATTCTTGAATTATATTAATAATCTTCTGAGCTGTTTTTTCTCCTATACCATCAATGTTCATAAGGTCCTCAACGGATTTCTCAACCAGATCCTCAACCGAGAAGATACCGCCTGTTTCAAGCAATGTGATAGTACGAGCATCAAGCCCTGGCAATTCCTCTAATGGTGTTTCACCATCCTGTGTTGTGGCAAAAAGTTGCTCAACCAATGCCCGTGATTCACTTGAACTTAAGAATTCACGGTACTGATCCTCGGTCTTGATATCGATATTAAATCCACACAATTTTACCGCTAAACGCGCATTATGTCCATTTTTACCTATTGCCAGCCTGTATTGATCATTATCTACAACCGCTATAACAGAACCATCACGTGTTTCTATAATTTCCTTTACTTTTGCCGGTGTCAGCGCATTTGTTGCCATAACTTTTTTATTGGGAGAATATTCTATAACATCTACCTTTTCACCTTCAAGTTCGCGCACAATAGACTGTATCCTGACTCCCTTCATACCCACACATGCACCAACGCTGTCAATATCATCCCTGTCACTGGTGACTGCAACTTTGGTACGCAAGCCGGCTTCGCGTACAATGGAAACAATCTTAACTATGTCATCGTAAATTTCGGGTATCTCCATTTCAAAAAGTTTTTCCACAAATTTTGGGTGAGCACGCGATAAAACAACACTTGGGCCTTTACTGTTTTTTTGCACAGTAAGGACTATCGCCTTAACCCTGTCTCCAATCTTATAGTGCTCAAGGGGCGATTGCTCACGTGCAGGAATAATACCCTCTGTTTTCCCTAAATCAATATAAAGCGCTTCTTTGGTTTTACGCTGTACATACCCGTTGATAAGCTCGTTTACCTTATCTTTATATTCATCGTATACAATATTTTTTTCTGCTTCCTTTATCTTTTGTAATATCACCTGCTTGGCAGTCTGAGCAGCAATGCGTCCAAACGTTTCAAGAGGATTTTCTTCCACCACAACTTCATCGCCAAACTTTGCATCCGGCTTAATCTTTTGTGCGTCCTCCAGTGATATTTCTTCAGCATAGTTTTTGGGAAGCCGTACAACCAGTTTACGTGAAATTATCTTCACGGTATTTTTGTCTCTATCAAAGGCAATATCAACTGGCCTGGTAATGCCATATTGTTTCTTATAAGCCGATACCATTGCAGATTGCACTATCTCCTCAATCATTTCACGAGTTATACCTTTTTCAGTTGCAATCTGGTGTAGCGCTTCAAAAAAATTTCCACTCATAGCAATCACCTTTAATAATCTAAATTTGCTTTAACTATCTGCATATAGGGAACAACAATAATCTTTTGTCCTTCATCAATAGTAACTATCGCATTGTCAACCCTCTCAAGATGCCCTTTGAATGTTTTCTTTACATCATCCTCCAGGTATACCCCTTTCACAGGCGCACCTGTAAACCTGATATAATCATCAATCGTTCGCAACTCCCGTTTCAGCCCCGGCGATGATATTTCAAGAATATAATCATCCAGAAGTTTTCTGCTATCTATCCTGTGCGATAGTTCCTTGCTAAACCTTTCACAGTCATAATGCGATATTCCTTGCAGATGGTCAATCTTTACAGTGATACGCGGTGACCTGCCATGTATAATGAGCACAACATCATATATCATATATCCCAGATCACCGGCAACACTTTGTATCATTGCCTGCAAATCATCATTGATTTTCATTGTTATCTCGCAACAATAATGGTAAGGATAAAAAGCCTAAAAAAAAGAGTGGCATACGCCACCCGCTTTACATTACACTATACAATAAAGCAGAAAAACAAAAAGCAGAAAACCAACTACCTTAATTAATCAATATATTACTATATGCTTACAATTTCAAGCTTTTTTTTATCTTTACTTTTATCAAAAGTAATATTCTAATTTACAGTATTACAAACAATACTTTCTATTGTTATATAAACTGTATAAACCCTTTATAAAAAGGTGCGCTATGGAACGTGATAGTTTACAATCAATTAAATTAGAATTAACAAAAAGCCTGTCATTTACGCACTATGTAAGGATATGCCTGCATCCTGTTATTGCATCATCGCATAGCCAGATAGCATACGCTCTGCTATGCTCAGAGCTTCAGGCTGAACCGGCAATACGGTTAAGCTGCATTTATACTATAGTCCATTATAACATTAAAGGTTTTACGCAGCATTTTCATGCTCTTTTAGGACAATCCATTACCGATGAAGAGATAATTGCCATTTGTTCATATCTGAAAGTGTTTGGTAACGTCGATTCAACTGCAGTCCTTAACAACTATGTGATGCACCATTATGCTGATGAATCTCATCACAATGCTGTCATAGAATGTCTGGACACTATCCGAATAGTGCATCAGCAGGACATCACACTCCTTACAACACTGAAAACAATTCTAAATGATACTTCTGCACATCATATCATACGGTATTATGCATTACGTGCACTTGCACTTTACCATGATATTAAAGTATTGCAGTCCTTCTTAAATCAGGATGAAAGTACGCTCACAGGAATACTGGATGCCATTGCTTTTATAGGTCAGGACATTATAAATACCAATAAAGAAAAAGATTCTACTCCAGGCGATAGTAACCTTGTCATTGAACTCAGAGTGTTTTTATCAAAGCTTTTACCACAATTTAGCGAATATTCTCTGAAAACAAAGATAGCATGCATACATGCACTTATTATGTGCAAGCACCGGGAAACTAACGAATACCTCATGAAGATACTCACATCAGACAATGAAAGTGAAAAAGAACATCTTCTGATACTTCTGCAACATGCTATTACCCAATTACGGGATCCTGAACCATTCATACGGATACTCATATCACTGGGGGTTGTTACTCCGCACCATAATAAAATTATAATAGAAAATGTTTTAACATTCTTTACAGCACTTCAAACCGACAGAACAAGTACCATTTTAAAAGACAAAATGTTCAATTACTTTACTGTTTCACTGGATTCGTTTTTTGAGCTATACCGTAAAAATTACATGATTTCAGAAGTAGAAGAAAAAAATCTCCCTGAAATTGTTCAAAAAATAAGAAATTTTATTGTATCCGAATTAACACCACAATTATTGAATATGATTGTTCATTATCTGAAATATAATAACAATAGTGAAATTGCCACAATACTTACTCCCATCACCAATCACATCCAGCAAATTGATAGTTCCAGCAGAGAGGGATTTTTGCTTCTTATTGAAATGCTTTACGATAGCGATCCAAAAAGCAGAGAGATAAGCGCATCACGATTGGAAACCATTGATTTTGAAAAACGATTTCTGCGTGATAGGATAGTCAGGCTATGTGCTATCATTGCAAAACTCAATATACAATCTGCCGCCCCTTTGCTGGTGAAAATTTATAATTATTGTAAAAAATACAGGGATGACGTTATCTTTGATGCATGCATAAATACATTGGCAGCAATGCAATACCCCTACATGCTGGGCGAGCTGGAGCTTATGCTTTTATCCGGAGATGCAAAAGAACAGCTATTTGCACTCAACTATTTTATCCACTACAAAGATGAGCATGCCTCGGCAATCCTTTTTGAAGTTTTAAAAAATACGTCCACTGGTAATGAGGTTGTACAGATTGCCCTCAATCTGTTAACAACCATGCAAATAGCACAATTCAAAGGCAGCACAGAAATATTGAAGAATATAGTACAAACTCATGCCAGCAATAGTGTAAAAAAAGCAGCGATTCTTTGTATTGGGCATTGCGGAGAGGGAAAAGATATAGAATGGCTTATTGCACAATTTAATGAATCAAATGATACTGCAATAAAAGAATCAATTCTACAGGCAATCAGCAGTATCATACCCCGCCTCAGAGATTTTAATAAACGGCCAATAATACATTTTTTGCTGGATTGCTTAAAAGAATCGGGGATACGGGTGCGGATGTATGCCTGCGCGGTGTTGGTTCAGCTTAATAATAAAGACGTTGAAAACCATATCAAAGAGATGCTTATCATTAAAAACAAGGAAATCCAATCAGAAATATTATTTATTTTTCAAAATAGTAAACTTCCTGAATTTTCGTTTTTTTTGCTTTCTCTTTTAAAAGAGGAATATGCAATAGTATCAGAAATAATACATTTTTTACACAATATCCCGTCAGAAATAAGCGATGATATTGCCACTTTCATTGGTAATTTATACAAAAAAAATGGCGTGGACTTGTCATCAGTAACTCCAGAAGCTATCACCATTAAACACGGTAAAATTGAATGGTTAAAAAAATATTATATCATGAAAATAACCATCCCGCAGGAATCTAATCCTGAAACACTTGAAGAAACAGTAAGCAAACGTGACACCCTGCATTCACTTATTATTAATCATTGCAAAAACAATGCCGTGCATATTAAATATATACTGCCTCATTCAATTGTTGCATATTCAGAGAATGCAATGAATATTGCCAATGCCTGTATAGCAATGGAATATGATATTAAGCATTTTAATCAGCATGCATTCAATCCATTTAATGCAATTATACAGTGTTACCATGCTCTGGTTATGGAGTTTGGGCAGTATTTTATAGTCCTTACCATGGATAGGTATCTCCATAATACATTATATAACTATGGCATCATAGATGATGGTTTATATACATCAATTCAAAATGATTATGCATGCAATAGTTTGCCCTACATCCTTGCATCTCCAGCGTATATACCAATTTATTACATTGCCAATAAAAAGAATGCACCATTTGAAGCACAAAAAGCCCTTGATGAAATTATTGTCATGGAGAAGACAAAAAAAGAAAAAGAGCAACAGTTAAGCGAAGAGATACGAAAACGAAAGCTTCATATACAATCGCAGGGAACTGCCGAATACATTGAAACACTTGAAAAGGTTAATGCAATACTCAGAAGTGAAATTAACGAGATTAACAAATATGTTCAAAAACGAAGCGCCGATAGAGAGCTTAACACACAGTTGTTAAAAATGCTTGAAAATATGCAGAAAAAAATATTTTTAGAGATTTCCAGTTTTATGATGAAATAATGATGGAAATACTTTTGTGGGCTAAGCCTGAGTATGCTATTGTACATTTTCAAGTTCAGCAAACTGTCTGGCAAGATTCATCCTGTGTTCAATTAAAGCATATGAATGGGTAAGAAAAAATATATCATCTTTATACACTAATAGCTGCTTGTATTGCTCATATGCTGTCTTATAATCTTTTAATTTATATGAGCTTTCAGCATAATAGTAGTGATAGGCTTTATCATAGTTTCCTTGTGTGATATCAATAGATTTTAATCGTATCAGCGCCTTATAATATTCCCCTTTTTTAAAAAAAACTTTTGCAACACCAATACCAGCATCAGGGTATTTTGGATTAATATCCAGTGCGCTGTTAAAATACCGCAATGCTAACTCCAGTTGATTGCGCTCAATATAGATAGTACCAATCTTAATAATGGCATCCAGCTCTTTCTTATGAATGTTTAATGCCTGTTTAAACAAAACAAGAGCATCCCCCTCCCTGCCGGTAAAAGCATAGAGCTCTCCTATCAGAATATATATCCTGGGATTTTCCGGAACAATATGTTTTGCTTTTTCTAAATAAACCCGTGCTTCATCAAACTGCCTATTGCGCATATAGGCAATCCCAATATTATACAGAAACGGATAAAATAAAGGAGCATGGACTAACCCTTCCTGAAATATCGCTATTGCAGTGTTTATATTATTAGCGGCAAGCTCATCAGCGCCTTTATTGTTACAAACTGCAGCTTCGGTGTTGCCCGTACAGTATAAAATTCCTTCCCTCTCATAAATGGTGTATTGCGGTTTTTGTTCGATAGTTACTGCCAATTCATCCTGTGCCGGGGAATTATTGAAAACAGCTACAAGCAACAACCCTATTGTCAGTGATACAGAAAGCATGCAACCTTTGCTCCATTAACAGTAACTATCGCCGGATATGCTTCTTTACATACCGGCATAACCCAGGGACAGCGTGGGTGGAAGTGACATCCTGCTGGAGGATTTTCCGGAGAGGGGATCTCCCCCTTCACAACCGAGAACAAATGCTTTACCGGTTTAACATCCGGGATGGACGACAATAAACTGCGCGTATACGGATGGAGAGGCTTTCTATAGAGCATGCTGGCAGTATTTTCTTCAACCAATTTGCCCAGATACATTACCCCAACCATAGTGCTGATATGTTTAACAACCGCTAAATTGTGTGCAACAAAAAGATACGACATCCCGCATTGTTCCTGAATATCAAGCAATAAATTCAGAATCTGTCCCTGTATTGATACATCAAGCGCTGATATTGGTTCATCCAGTACAATAAATGATGGGCTTAATGCAATCGCCCGCGCAATCCCTATCCGCTGCCGCTGTCCGCCGCTGAGCTCATGAGGATAGCGTGATGCAAAGTGTTTATCAAGTCCAACCATTGCCAATAATTCAGATATCCTGCTGACAATATCTTTTTTTGTCAATTGGCAATGAATCTTCAGCGCTTCAGCAATTATCTTTTCAACAGTCATACGAGGATTCAGCGAACCATAGGGATCCTGAAAAACTATCTGCATATTCTTTCTAAACTGCCGTAATTCTTTTTTTTGTAATGTATGGATAGGAGTATTCCGTATCATTATTTCTCCGCTATCAGGTTCAATGAGGCGGAGTAATGCACGGGCTAATGTTGTTTTACCGCATCCACTTTCGCCAACCAGCCCATAGGTATTCCCTTCAGGTATGGATAAGCTTACCCTATCAACAGCTTTTACAAGCCCATGCTTGCCCAACGCTCCTTTTTTCATTACAAAGGTTTTAACTATATCCTTTGCACTTACAATAATTTTATGTTCCATTGATTATGCTATTCTTTTCTACACTGTTATTATGCGTTCCTGCCATGTTGAATCATAGTCTGCCTTCAGAACAGGATCATCTCCGCATCGATTGCTTAACATCAAATCATGAATCAGAGTTCAGGATAACTATCGCCAAAAATTTTTATTCATTTACATTGCTTCATTGCAGCAATCCACAATAGTTATGCAAAATAATCAATTGTCAACCCTAATTTATTGTGAAAATTTTTACTTGCATATATAGCATATATAATTTTAGTATATATCTATAAAAAATAAGTACAGTCATGGGGTGCTGGTATGCAAAAAATATTCCGATTACTTTCATTATTGATAGTTGCAAGTATTGTCATAACCAGTTCAGGATGCGCAACGGTATACAGGCAGCAAAAGAAGAAGATAAATGAAAACTATCAGGAAGGTATCCAGCTCTATAAGCAAGGTGACTATAAAAATGCAAAAGAACATTTTGAAACGGTGCTTTCTATTGATCCTCAGCATTCAGGGGCAAAGCAATATTTGATCATTACAAACGAAGCCCTGCAAAAACGGACTAAAAAATATTATAATGCTGGTATACAATATAAACGTAAAGGTGATTTAGAAAATGCGTTGATTCAATTTTTGCAAGCCCAGCAGCGCGATCCTGATTATAAAGATGTTAAACAACAAATTTCAAATATACGCAGTTCAAAGTATGCAACAAAAAAATATAATACTTATTACTCTACTGCAAAGAAACAATATGAAAAAAAGAGATATATCGCTGCTTATAAAAACTGTAATAAAGCCGAGCTATTTGATCCCAATAGTCTTGACCTTATAACATTAAAGGCAAGGATAAAAAACCAACTTGATAACAATTCATATCCTTACACATCAAAAGCAGAAGCAGCTAAGACAAAAAATCCTGCTCTTGCAAAAAAATATTGTAATAAAGCGCTTGCTGTCAATCCGTGGGATGAAAAAGCTCAAGCTATAGCAAAAGATATTAAACGGATTGAAAAGCTCAATGATCTCTATGCAAATGGTGAAAAAGCGTACAAAAAAGGAGATTATGTAACAGCCTACCGGGCATTTAAACAAATTGACAACAATGAACCGGGATACAGGAATACCGCAAATTATCTTGCAACCATTAAAACCAAATTAGAGGCAAACATAAACACCTACTATCAAAATGGCGTTACCTACTATGAGCAGGATAACTTTAAGGCTGCTATTGCCGAATGGGATATAGTACTCCTTATTAACCCTGATCACCAAAAAGCACGTGAATATCGTGAACGGGCAGTAACAAAATTGGAATTGCAACAATCACTTCAGTAAAAAGGCATAACCTTTTACACAGCTTTTTGCAATACCTTGCCTGATATTAAATGCTTGATTGCTTCATCAAGCCCTTCCAGGGTAAGTTCAAACATGGGGAATATATTTTTTATCATCCGCGTAGTCTGGATATAATCCCATGAACGCTGCGGGATAGGGTTAAGCCATAGTGAATACTTAAATGTTTCACGCAACCGCTGCAGCCATACAATGCCAGGAATATCATTATGGTACCAATAATCAATAGCACCGTTTGCCCATGTCAGTTCTGATGGCGCCATTTCAGCATCGCCTACAATGATAAGCTTATAGTCTTTATCGGTATTCTTTAAAAAGTCAACAGTGCTTATGCTCTCTGAGCGTTCAATATCCTTCCATAAATCCTGATAAATACAATTGTGAAAATAAAAGTATTTTAATTTACTGATTTGCGAAGATGCTGCTGAAAAAAGCCTTTCAACCAGCCTGGCATAAGGAGTCATTGAACCGCCCGCATCCATGAGTAAAATAAGCTTTGCTGCTTTTTTTTCTTTCTTTTTCCATATAAGCTCCAGCTCACCTGCATTTTTACTGGTAGCATCAACGGTTTGCTCAACATCCAGATGTTCTTCGGGGCCAATAGGCAATAATGAGCGCAGATGCGACAGCGCCACCCTCATCTGCCGTGTATCAAGGATGATCTGATTGGAATAGTTTTTAAATTCACGCTTTTCAGCAATCTGCACTGCGCTTTTATGCCGTGATACACCCTGCCCAATTCTGATACCTGCAGGATTATATCCCCATGCCCCCTGGGTGGAACGCCCGCCAGTACCAATGGCTTTATTGCCACCAACATGATTTTTATAATGTCCCTGCCGCAGTTGTTCCTCAAAATTGCGCAGAACTTCATCTAAATTGAGCTTTTCAACCTGACGCTTTTCCTCCTCGGTTAGATGAAGTTCCTTTACCTTTTTTAAGCCTTCTAAAATTTGTTCAAGCAACTCATCAGTGGTTTCAACATCCTTAAATGTATCAAGAAATGCAATATCGTATCGGTCATACAATACTTCATTCTTCACAAGAATAGCCCGTGCCATATAATAAAATTTAGTCAGGCTTACATCGTTTAGATTAAGCACCAGCGCCTCATGGAGAGCCATCCACTCATGGATGGAAACAGGCACGCCCTGCGCTTTAAGGTTAAAGAAAAAATTAATAAACATCGCGCGTCCTTATGCTGCTGTTGTAGGCATAATGTGTTTTGCCCGAGTTTGCTACAACATCAATATCTTCTTTTTTCTTTAAGAGTGTTCCAATAAATGGTATCTCATCCTCTATTTTTTTTATTGATACACCGCCTATTTTAAGAGCCTGTATCCAGTCAACAAGTTCGCTTGTTGATGGTTTTTTCCGCAACATGTCAAACTGCCGAATCCAGTAAAATTTCTTCAAACATTCACGGAGCAGCTTCTTCTCTATATCCGGAAAATGTACCCGTACAATCCTCTCCATAAGCTCTTCATCAGGAAATGCAATATAGTGAAATACACAGCGCCGTAAAAATGGATCGGGCAGTTCCTTTTCGCTATTGGAGGTTATAATGACAATTGGCCGGTGCTGTGCTGCTATCGTCTCGCCTGTTTCAGGAATATAAAAATTCATGATATCAAGCTCGTGCAGAAGGTCATTGGGGAATTCAATATCCGCCTTGTCTATCTCATCTATTAAAAGAACCACCTGTTCTTCTGATGCAAATGATTCGCCCAACTTCCCCAGCTTAATATATTGTTTAATGTTGGAAACATCCTTACCACCAAACCGCGCATCGTTTAAACGCTGCACCGTATCATATACATATAAACCTTCCTGAGCCTTTGTTGTTGATTTTATATTCCAAACCAATAAACGTTTTCCCAATCCTCTGGCAATGGAATGCGCCAGGAGTGTTTTCCCCGTCCCTGGCTCCCCTTTTACCAATAATGGCCTGCCCAATGCTATAGCAACATTTACATTATCCTTCAATTCCTGCGAAAGAACATACTCATCAGTACCGGTAAAATAATTCATCGTGCACCTCATCATATTTTATACGATAGTTCTTTATACTATTTATACTATTTATACTATCCTATTGTACTATTGTAGTACAGGAAAGCATAAAAAACAAAAAATTACACTGTTATGTTCCAATACATTGCACCATAACCTTACGGGTGCGCGGACCATCAAATTCACAAAAAAATATCCCCTGCCATGTTCCAAGCTGTAAGCGCCCTTTCTCGACAATGACACTTACTGAGCATCCAATCAGTGACGATTTAATATGCGCAGGGGAATTTCCTTCTAAATGCGCAAAATGTAACGACTCTAATTTCATGTGCGATAGTCCCAGTAAAATGTCCTTGGACACTGCAGGGTCCGCATTTTCGTTAATAGTGACTGCCGCTGTTGTATGAGGAACATACACAACACATAAGCCGCTATCAATAGATGATTTACTAACAGCCTCCGCCACTTTAGCAGTGATATCAATGAGTTCTTCTTTTCTGCCTGTTGAAACCTGAAATGAAACCATTAATGTGCCTCAATTATTATAGTATAGTATATAATAGTAATTCTTTAATACAATGTAACAATTAATACAGTTATAGCGTTTTTTTTACAAGATTTTTTCAGATTGTTATCCATAGCAGTGCATAATGCAACCACATATAAAATAAAACCTGTAATGTTGTTGACATACACATTACATGGTATGTATATTTATTAATAGAGCAAAGCATCATGAAAAAAGTAGATAGAACAAAAGAAAACATCAAGGTTGACGAATTAGACGATAAAACCCGTAAACAGATGTTTGATAAGTTTGTACAGTCGGGCGGTAAGATCGTTAATGAACATGACAGCCAACAGATTAAATTAAAAAAAAGAGTACCAACAGTAACCACCAGTACAAAAAGAACATATCCCTCTAAAAATACTGTTAAGGAATCAAAACAACCTCAAATAAAACATGAAGTAGTGTTTGAAACGTGGCTTCAGAAAAAGCTTTCGCACCTGTTTATACGTTTACGGTTACTATTTCTTGGTGTTACCGGATTTTCTGCTGACACATTTAAGCATCGATTTTGTTACAACGTAATACATGATTATAAAACAGCACTGCTGCAATTTCAGGTGCAATATTTTTATCTATTTAATCCACAATACAGCAAGCAGATTATAGCAAAATTAGATGCTGTCAACCCCCTTTATTATGAACTTATAGTAATGATATCCAATATATTTGACAGAACGCGATTCACCGAGATCGAAGAAATAATCCAGCAAAACAAGCCGGTAAGTACAGCAAAACTTAAAAATCACATCATCCCAATATACAGAAGTTTGTATATTCTTTATCCATATATTGAATTAATTGAACTGGCATACCGTACTGCATACGATACGCTGGGAACTATCGAAAAACAAAAATCTTCAGTATACTATGAAAGGAAAAAATTTATCCGCAACAGCCTGTACACAACATTCTATAAATTACTTCCGCGTCTTCACATAATAATCTGTTATTACTACAATGTCTACATTGACATAACAAATCCCTATGTACAAACTATCATGCAAATAACTCAGGATGTTCTTCCCGGAAAAAGAAAAGCAATACAGTCAAACCAAGAGGCATCTCAGCAACAAGAAGCTGAAACACAGGAGCAAACCACCCAAACACCTCCGCATATCATTAAAGGGATTTCCCTTATGAATATATCAACCAATGATATTATGACATTATTTAAAAATAATTCCAGTGTTCAACCCAGCCCGGCTGATAAGGCTGCTATTACGTATGTGCTTTTTAAAAAATTTGATGATGAATTTTCTATTGTGCTCACTACCAATAAAATTAAATATACTATCCAATTTACCGAATCAGGCAAGATTGATTATAAAAACAGGCTAGCTGACCTTTACAATGAACTGCGAAAAATTACTGAGAGTTTTCAGGAATATATGCACATACTGGAAACATACGAACGCATACGTTCAGAAAAACCCATGAGCAATGCACAATATATTGAATATACCAAGATACTGACACAACTTGAAAAAAAGAAAAAAGTGCAGTCAAAAAACATGCGCATGGTTACCAAATCAATCATGGATGCAATTACAGCAGAATTGGATATCTTAATAAAAGATATGGATGAGGAACATAAAATTGTTGATAATCCACAGGATTTTCTTGAGTTTGATCTCAATGTTGAATCGGCTCATCTACTACAGGATAAAAAGGTGTATGAAGCCATTCACCTGGCATACTTTTATGCATGTGCCCTTTCATTCAGGCTTCAGGAAGGCGATCTGGCAGGCGATGTTGAATTTAAAGAAGGTGAAACACCGTTAGCCATAGTACAACAAAATGAAAAATCATTGCCAGCCTCTGAGACAGGGAATACCTCTACCAAAAAAGAATCATCATCGGTTATTCAAGAGCTTGATGACCTTTTTTAAAATCATTCATTGCTTCATGACGTCGCTGCCGTATCAACTCCGGATCATCACACAGCAATTCATCAGTAAAAGGAATAGCTTTAGCCATAGTTTTTAAGACAGTAAAATAATCATCGCCCAATGGAACAACATCTGCATTTTTCCTTGTGGCAATAGTCCCTTCTTTTTTGCGTCCCACCTGTGGACCAATGCCTACTGTAAAACCAGCCTGATGCATTGCAGCGCGTATATGGAATGCCGCTGAATAGGTGGTAACAATACCATCATCCCTGCATACGTGATATATCTTTTTAAAAAAATCTACTGTCCACAATTCAGGATTTTTTGCCGGTGAAAAGGGATCATGGAACACAGCATCAAAATAATCTTCTGGCATGGATGCAATGAGCTTACGAGCATCGCCGTATAAAACAACATGGTTAAACCATGCAGTGGTTACCTCTTTTTCTATAGCTGCCTTTCTGATGAGCTTATACAGTTCATCTCTGTCATCATGAAACATTATTGTTTCCATGGTGCATGGCATAGCGGGATTTTTTTCAAATGAAACAATATGATAAAAAGCATTGGCATTTCTTTTCCTTGCTTCATACAACAGCGCCAGCACATTGTATCCCAATCCTAAACCAACATCCAGCACACACACGGTACCTTCTTTTCCCAGCACCCGTGAAGGGAGCACATGCATATACAGCGCTTC
>Ga0208196_1001198_pt1 | contig 29183 bp, 26 predicted proteins | sample AD_JPNNA7_MetaG_FD_184443 | JGI IMG/M metagenome (GOLD analysis project Ga0208196, IMG submission 184443) | Active sludge microbial communities of municipal wastewater-treating anaerobic digesters from Japan - AD_JPNNA7_MetaG (SPAdes) (version 2) | ecosystem: Engineered > Bioreactor > Anaerobic...
AACCTCCCGGCTTATCAGCGGCGCTTACCGTTCTCCTCTGCCGCGCAACGTGAAGAAATCCTTTACCAAGAGTGCGCCGGTACGACTTTATGAGACTTGTTAAGGTACGACTTTACGAGATTCGACATTGACTATCAGACTAAAGACTATCATCTGACGCAAAGGAGAGTGCAAATGACCCAACCAACGAATAATCCTGTCGGTAAAAGTGTCCCGCGCGTGGATGCGTTTGAGAAAGTCACCGGGGCGGCGAAGTATGTGGACGACATGGCCTTCGGGCCGGGGCTGTTTTACGGCAAGATCGTCCATAGCCCGGTGGCCCACGCGCTGATTAAGAAAATCGATACGAGTAAGGCTTTGGCCCTGCCCGGCGTCAAGGCCGTGGTGACGGGCCAGGATAATCCTACCCGCCTGGGACTGTACCTCAAAGACCGCTACATCTTCGCCTACGACCGCGTGCGTTACGTCGGCGAATCGGTGGCGGGTGTCGTGGCGGTGAACGAGGAGATCGCCGAGGCCGCTGCCAGGCTGGTGGAGGTCGAATACGAGCTGTTGGGGCCGGTCTTCGATCCCTACGCCGGTGCGCAACCGGACGCGCCGCTCATCCATCCTGACCTGGGCCAGTACGAGGTCGTCAACTTCATCTTCCCGGAACCGGGGACGAACATCTCCGAGCATTTCAAGCTGCGCAAGGGCAACGTCTCTGACGCGGGCGTGAGCGATGCAGTGTGGGCGCAGTGTGCGGCGATTGTCGAAGAAACGTACACTCTGCCGCAGATTCAACATGCCCCCATCGAGACGCATGTCGCCGTGGCGCGCTGGGATGTGGACGGGCAAGTGACGTTGTGGGCGGCGTCGCAGTCGCCGTTCGCCCAACGCGACCTGCTCTCGCAGAGCCTCGGCGTGCCACACGGCAACATCCGCGTGATCTCGCCCTACGTCGGCGGCGGGTTTGGCGGCAAGGCCGGCATTTCGATTGAGGCCAACGTCGTTCTGATGGCGAAAGCGGTCCAGGGCCATCCGGTCAAGGTGCGGATGACGCGCGAGGAAGAGTTCGTCGCCACCAACGTCCGCCAGAGCCTCGTCGGCACCTACAAGATCGGTTGTGATGCCGCGGGCAATCTGCTTGCCATGGAAGTCGCTTACTACTTCGGCGGCGGCGCGTACAACGACTACGGCGTCAACATCGCGCGCGCGGCGGGTTATTCCTGCACCGGCCCCTACGACGTGCCCAACGTCAAAGGTGACTCATATTGCGTCTACACCAACCATCCTATCGGCAGCGCCATGCGCGGTTTCGGCATGCCCGAAATCCACTGGGGCATCGAGCAGGCGATGGACAAACTCGCCGAGAAAATCGGCATGGATGCGGCGGACTTCAAACGGCGCAATTGCGTCCGCACCGGCGACACCATTTTGACCGGCATGACCATGCCGCAGGTGGATTTGGTCACGTGCATCGATAAAGTCACCCAGGCGATTGAGTGGGATCGTCGGGGCGAGGTTCATCCTCGCCCAAACAAGGTACGCGGCAAAGGTCTGGCGATCATGTGGAAAGCTCCCGCTATGCCGCCGAACCCCGGCAGTTCCGCCATCGTGCGCTTCAACGAAGATGCGACGGTCAACGTCTATGTTGGCGGGCAGGAGATCGGGCAGGGCGCGTTCACCGTGATGGCGCAGATAGCAGCGGAGGCGCTCGGCGTGCCCTACGAGTGGGTGCGTGTCTCGGCGAATCCGGTGGACACGAAGTACAGCCCTTACGAATGGCAAACCGTCGCCAGCCGCCTCACCTGGTCGATGGGGAACGCGGTCAAGGCGGCGGCGGAAGAGGCGCGCGGCAAAATCCTCGACATCGTGGCGAAGTATTGGGACGAAGACCCCGCCGACCTGGACATCAAGAACGGCGTCGTCGTGTCGTATAAGTCGGAGCGCGAGCAGCCGTTGCGCAACATGGTCGTCTACGGCCTGCCTAACGAAGGCTTTGAAGGCTGGCAGGGCGGGCCGATTGTAGGCAGCGGCAAGTTCATGCCCACCTACGTCACCGGCCTTGATCCGGAGACAGGCCAAGGTGCGCGGGCCGTCGTCCACTACACCGTCGGCGCGCAGGCCGTGGAGGTGGAGGTCGATACGGAAACCGGTCAACTGGACGTGCTCAAAGTCGCCAGCGCCTATGACGTGGGCAAAGCCATCAACCCCGATCTGGTGATGACGCAGATCGAGGGCGGCGCGGTGCATGGGATGAGTTCCGCTTTCGAGGGCCTGCGCTTCGATGACAAAGGCCGCCCACTCAACGGCAGCTTCGTGGACTACAAGATCGCCACCGCGCTGGATGCCCCGCGCGAGATTCACGGCGATATCGTCGAGACGCCGCTGGAGGACGGTCCGTGGGGTGCGCGTGGCGTCGGTGAACACGTCATGGTGCCCACCGCGCCGGCCATCGCCAATGCCCTCTACGCTGCCACCGGCATTCGCTTCCACGATTTGCCGCTCTCGGCGGAGAAGATTTTCCTGGCGCTGCACCCGGAGGGGCCGGAGCTGAGCTGCGAGTTGCCGAGATAGCCTGAGATGTGCCATAAAAAATCGTCGGGATGAAGGATTGGGTTCACCCCGACGATTTTTGCATACACAACGCAACATACGCGGTAACAATTACGGGCAATCAAGGTATAATAAACATAGATGACCAACGAATACCATCAGTGGTGCAATGATGACCGAGCAAACACAGATTGATTTTAAGATAGAACGATTGCCCAAGAGTTTACAAAGCACATTTCACGAGTTATACACAAATGGAAATGGGCATGAAGACTACCTGCGCCCCAACCAAATTTATCACGGCGACGCGCGCTCTCTCTTACCTAAGATTGAACCAAACAGCATCGCCTTAAGCGTATGGTCTCCCCCTTATTTTGTCGGCAAAGACTACGAAGCCTATCTCACTTTCGCGGACTGGCAAGATTTATTAGCCACGGTGATTCATTTGCACTTCCCCATTATCCGACCGGGCGGATTTTTGGTGATCAACATTGCCGACATTTTGTGTTTCAGAGATCCCGATATGCCCCGTATACAAGCCGAAGCGGTCAACAAAAAACGTTCTCCGGTGACGAAAGAAAATGTTTTACAGGCGATGAAAGCGCATCCCACGTATAACCGCTATCAATTGGCGAAATTACTGGGATGTAGCGAACAGACCATAGATCGCCGTCTCCACGGCAACAATATCCGTGGCGGCAAGTATGAACCGCAAACCAGAGTAAAGATCGTGGGTGGACTGATCGAAGCCTGGGGTACCGAGGCCGGTTTTTATCTCTACGACCGACGTATCTGGGTCAAAGATGCCGCTTGGGAAAACTCACGCTGGGCCAGTTTGTCTTATCGCTCCGTAGACGAATCTGAATACCTGTACTTTTTTTGGAAACCGGGCATCACAAAATACGACCGGGGACGCTTATCGCCAGAAGAATGGATTGAGTGGGGATCGCGGGGCGTTTGGGAGTTTCCATCCGTGAGAGTCAACGACGATCATGAGGCCAAATTCCCCCTGGAATTGCCATTACGCACAATAAGACTCTTGACCGACCCGGATGATATTGTGCTCGATTGCTTTATGGGAAGCGGCACAACGGCCATCGCGGCCATCCAAACCGGCAGACAGTATATCGGCATCGAACTTGAAGAGAAATACGTCAACCTTAGCCGAGCCAAAATAAAATCTGGCACACAAATAAACATAATTGCTGAACCAGGAACCGAACCTTATGTTAATGAATCCTGAAGAACTCAATCAAAACCTTGATCGTTTGGAAGAAATCGAAAAAGTATCCCTACGGCTGGTCACACAAGCGGTATACGACTATCGCACTATCGCTCAAGAGATATTTCGAGAGGAAAGCGACCTGGTGGCAGATATTGGCGAAGATATAACGCGCGAGGCTTTGGATCGTTTGGGAATGTCGAAAATTGACCAGCGATTATTCGGCAAAGTGGATTACAAACGCGCGCGCTATTTGTTTCACCCCGATTATGCGCTCAAGCAGGCGTTGTTCGTGGATTCAAAGGCGGAAAAAGTTGCGGGGCAAGGCACGGCTACATTACAAACATCGCAGTTTTCAATGCTCGTGCGCCAGATGCGCGCCGGGCAAGCATTGGAAATCGCCGGCAAACTCCCTACAATTCTTACACTCAAAGGCGAATCCTATCTGACGACCACACTGTTTGTCAAATACAATTACGAAGCGCAAGGCGCTATCAATTCACTAAAGAGTATCACGATCGCAGCAGTACCGAATGGGATGCTCCAAGAGCGCTACAATCCGTCCGCACAAGATACGATCTGGATTGCCGGACGCAATGCGCCCACTTTAGGTGAAGAATTCCGGGTACGGCTGAGTTTTATTCGCCTGAAACATAAAGCGCATTGGCGAGTGCAGAAAATTTCGTTGGATCCAGCCGAATTTCGTTGGGATGCATAGGCGGAAAACACAACAGTGATGAATACTTCCCGCCTTGCCAACATAAAACTGAGCCACTCAAATGATTGCACACACCCCAATAAATGCGCCAGCACGCAATATGCGCACCAGATGAGCCTCATCCCCCACTTCTTCGTTCAACAGATTGTACCCCACGCCAAGCGAGCGCGTCGCATGCGCATCGGAGTTGCACACGACTGGGATGCCGAGCTGCTTTGTCACCTCACGGATGCGCGGTTGATTGAGTAAGGCCACATTGGTGGAGCAGCCTTCCAGCGCATCGGGAGGATATTGCGCGATATCGATGACAATGTCGCGGTGATAGCGGAAAGGATGCGCCAAAGCGATCCAACCATGCCGCGCGCGCACAAAGGCGTGCAATTCTGCATAAGTCCACTTCACCGATTCCAACATGGGATCGTGGATGCCTAACACCAGCAGGTCTTCCTTCTCCTGAACAGTGATTTCTATCCCGCCGAAGATACGGAACGGTGCATACTTCTGATTCAGGGCGTCCAGGTGCGGCTGCAGCACAAGACGTCCGTGATCGGTAAACACCATCGCATCCAGACCGTATGCAATCGCGGCCTGGATTTGTTCTTCGATAACAAGAATGGCATCCGCAGTTTGGGAAGGCAATCTGGTCAAGGGCAAAGGTGAATTGCGATTAGGCAGCGGGGCATTCGAGGGCGCTTACTCGTTCGCGTCGCGCTTCGAAAATGGCATGGGCACGAATCCGGAGGAACTCATTGGCGCGGCGCACGCAGGCTGTTTCTCAATGGCGCTCAGTCACATGCTGGCCGAGGCCGGTTTCATTCCTACTCGTGTGGCGACCAGGGCCGCTGTCAAGATGGACAAAGTTGGAGACGGCTTCAAGATCGTGCGCATCGATCTAACCACGGCGGCTGAGGTCCCTGGCATTGACGAGGCGACATTCCTGGAACACGCCAACGCCGCCAAAACCGGTTGCCCCGTCTCACAGGCACTCGCCAGCGTCGAAGTCACACTGACAGCACAACTCGCAAGGTAAGTCAGTATATGAAACGCCGCCCGCACTTTACTTGTGCGGGCGGCGTGCCTCACTCCATACAAAGCCCGCCAGCGCTTCGTAAGTTTCCGGGCAACGCTGTTGCCAGAAAACTGCTTGCACCGGCGGGCGGATAATGTATACTGACTTCCGCTGCGGCGAGCAAAGCGCCGTGGCAAACGTCCCAGGCGAAAGCAGTGCTCTGGGGCGTTTTTTACCTGGTTTCAGTATAGTAATATCCTTGAGGTTGTCAAAAACCCGCGTTCGACCCCGTAAGAATCCGGGCCTGGTAAGAGGGTCCTCTCAAATGATAATCCGGGTTTGAGAGGAGACGCCCGGTGCGGGGGATGGCCGGCGTCCCCTGCAGCGGCTGACCCCGTCCCCGGGCGCCTGGTCAGCACTCGCGCCGCGCCGCCTAACGGATTGGCTCACCGGCGGCAAGCCGAGCGGAGCGAGGCGCAGCCGTCCGGCGGAGCCGGTGTTAGGCGCTCTTATTATTCATTCTCTGTTCATTGGTTTTTCTCGTATATCTTTTCCTTCAACCCAGCCATTATTGGCATTTTTGCGATAGTCGAATCTGGGGACATAAGGCTTGATGTCAATAAGTGGCGTATTGTCTAGCACGTCTATCTCGCTCACCTCCAAGATGTTTCTCTTTCTCTTCTCAAGCTTGACGATTGACATTCCGATTCCATTTGGCCTACAGGGGTGGCGAGATGCAAAGACGCCATGTGAGATGTCATCCAGGAAAGTTGGCCGAGAAAGGATTACTTCTCCAGCGCGATCGAAGATGTAGAAAAGGATGATATGAGAGAAGGTTTCAATTGTCTCCAGGGCCTCTTCATATTCCGGAAATACCTCCACACGACCAAGGCCTTCGGGGGTGGCTATTCCCTGAATTGGGCAGGAATCCTTCGTTTTGTAAGGTGAAAAGATAGTTCCGATTTGAGTAATCTCGAACTTCATACGTTTTCCTGGAGTGCCCAACGACCGTGCTTAAGCCACGCGGCGGCTGCGACGCCTCGCCTTCAAGAGCAGACCCCTTCGCGCGCGTTTCCCCGCCGCTTGCAGCCGATGTTAGCTACTGCCTGTTTTAGAAGGCATGGCTAACTCATTATATAGGACTTACGCAAATTCCCGTTTGCAGTGACGGCTTTAGCCGTTCTTAGCTCCTAAGAGACGCCTGAAGGCGTCACTACAAATCATCCGCCGCTTGATTCGAGCCGGGCTTGCGTAAGTCCTGTATATACAAAATATTCAAAATACCTATCCAGACACACTTTACTCCTGATACAATCATTATATACTGCCAAATCATCCCCGTCAATAGTAGAAATCTGTAAATGTCTGCAAAATCTTGCCAATGACTGGACCAGGTCTGTGATGTAGGGAGCGTGCAAAACGGGGTCGGAACAGATTTTGATTGTCGCCCTTGAAAACGTAGATAATCTCAGTGCGGCGCTTATCCAGCAGCTCTAGCAAGCCCTGCATCGTTCGCGTAAGGTGCAGGGGGACGGGCCGAGCAGTTGGCCTTTCACTCAACCTTATCAACTTTGTGCCGGCGACAATGGACCGCGTCTCGGTGTCGCTCGACTTCATTCTTGACACAGAGAACCGGCTGGCGTAGTTGGCCGGGTTGATCTGGGTCGAGCGCTATAGACAATCTTGATGTAATTGCGTTGCGTTTGCCAATGCCGTGGCGTCGGTCACCAGGGTGTGACCATGCCGGGGAAACGAATCAATGCATGGCTCAGGCAGACGTGAGCGGGGTATGCGAATTAGGGCAGCGATACGGTGAGGGGCGCTAGCGGAGCCGAGCGTTCGGGGCAAATCCCGTCGGTCATGCCGGTCACGGGCAGTCGCTGCAAGGAATCGAGCACGTACAGTCCCACGCATGGTTGCACGACACCCTGATAGTCGGCAGGCAGTTGAATGGGATGGGCATCCTCTACGTCTTCGCCCGCTGCCCACGCCGAAGTCGGATAAAGTCCTAGCCGCGGCGGACCGTCATGTTGTGCAATAAGCTGCCCCGCATCGTCCAGCAGATGGACGAAAACCTGGTAATCGGCCGGGGGCTGCGCCAGAGCATGCCAATGCAAAGTCACGGTGAGTGTTTCTCCGGCATGGATTGACGTTGGGGAGATGGCGTCTCCTGTCAAAGCGATCTTATCCTCGCCAAAGCACGCCTGGACACGCCGGGGTATAGGGAGTGTGGCCCCGGCGCCGACGATCACCTCTCCGATCCCTATCCGCCCGGCCACGGCGTGCCATCCGTCATCCACGGTTTTGTCTTTCACGAGGACTTGCAGGCCGAGTTCCGCCGCCACCTGGCGTTGCCCACGGGCAATGTTCAGGGTGTAGTGATCCGCCACGATGCTGTTGGCCGGCCAGAGTACGGTGGGAAAGCGGCGCGCGAGGCGGGATTCGGTCCTGAAGATCACCATATCACCATGCGGTGTGTAACTATCCACGATGAAGAGATAAGGCACGTTCGATGGCTCCACCATCTTCCAATACAGCGTCAACGTCATACGTGAACCGGCGCGCGCTCTTTCCGGCTGTAGTTCGCAGCCTACAAGCTCTAATCCGCCGGGAAAGGTCGCCTTGCACGAGCCGGGTGTTGCCGTTGCGGCGGAAAAGAAATGCGGCGGCACGTAAGCCGGCAACACGATCCCCACGACAGCGTACAGGGTCAAAGCTCCGCCGGCTCCCGCCATCAAAGCTGGGAGTAGCCGTTCGTATTTCTTGACCCAATACCGCCATCCCGCCACAAACCCCAGCGCCGTGATGGATAGGCCGGGGAAAAGAAAACGTCCCTGCCACCCGGAGCTGTTGGTCTCGAGGTTGTAATAGATGAAGCCGCACAGCAACCCTATCCAGGCTGCGGCCAAGGCCCAGGCTGGGCCGCGTTTGGACGACGCAGTTTTGCACTTCAGCAACAATCCTGCTATAGCAGGGAGGTGCAGTCCGGCAATGAGGTAGAAAACAGAGGGGGCGAGGGGGAAGGATAGCCAACCAAAATGCCCCCAACCGCTCTGGAACGTCTGCCAGAACATCTGCGGCAGTGTGGCGATGAGTTGTGGAAGCGTAAGCGGGGCGGGGTAATAATTCGCCGCCAGGCTTTGTTTGGCGACCGTCAATCCTACAGGATCACCGTACAGATGAAGATTGCGCAGCACCCACCATCCACCGCCTGTGAGTGGAATGAGTACACATAGCGCTAGCGCCATCCGGCGTTGGTATCCGCGCGGTAGCCGTTGCCACGCAATGAATAAGGCCAGCGTCACGCCGGGATACAGGGTAAGGGCGCTGGGCTTGGTGAGGAAGCCGAGTGTGGTCAACAATGCCACGCCGAAGAAGTGTCTCAACCTGCCGTCCTTGAGAAGATATAACGTGGCCAGCGTCAACAAACTGCCCACCGTCGTCGCCAGCGCATCGTTGGTCACCATGCTGTGCAGGTAGATGAACTGCGGATTGAGGCCGACGAAGGCCACGGCAGCCAGCGCCGGCCAGCGGCTCTCGAAGAGTAGCCAGGCGCTCCGGTAGGTCGCCCACAGGCTCACGGCGCCAAGCGCCAGCGAGAAAAAGCGCACCAGATGCCAGGCGAGGACAGCACCGCGCCAGGGAAATTCATGTTCTGGCAGTGGGAGGAAGAGAGGTGCCGGTTTCCCAAATTCGTAAGCCGGATTGTAATAGAGCTGAATGCTCTCCCCTTGCAGGGTGAAGTGGGTGAGGAGCGCCGCTGCCACATAATAGGCCGGCGCCTGAAAGGCTTCGACGGTGGCGTTGTCCTGGTAGTGGGGCTGCATCACCGGCAGTGCGTGATGTTGAGCGACGTATTGCACGTAGAAAAAATGGGCCGGTTCGTCGGGTGCATCACCGAGCGGCACGATGATGTTGAATAGGACGCCCACAACGGTGTAGACTACGAACAGTCCCGCCAACACCCCGTGCGCAATCCGCTTCTGTCGATCAGCCTGCACTGATTGACTCCTGATATGTCCCCAACGCCAGCCCTTTCTCGATGAAGTAGCGATACGTATCGTAATACACCGTGTTGGGGATGGAGTGATCGCTGTGCAGGACGTAGCCGTAGTTTTGCATCACGGTGGGGATCTTGGCCTCTAGCTCGGCGTCGATGACGGCGCGGTCGTTGGTGTAGAGCGTGCGCACGTCGATGCCGCCCATAAAAGCGAGGCGGTCGCCGAAATTCTGGTAGAGCTTGAGCAGGTCCATCCCTGCCTTCACCTCGATGACTTGCAGGCAATCGATGCCCGCTTCGATCATCCCCGGCAGCAGCGGTTCGACGTAGCCGCACGAGTGCATCACTACGGGCTTGCCGTGCGCTTTGGCGTAGCCGATGCTGAGTGTGTGGGCCGGCTGCACGATCTGGCGGTACATGCGGGGCGACATAAACGGGTGCTGTTTGAAGCCCATGTCCTCGTAGTACCACAGGCCGTCGGGCCAGCCTTCCTCGGCGAAGAGGATTTCCTGCAAGTCCACGGTGAGTTGCGCGTAGGTCATAGCCATATCCAGCACCCAGGTGGGATCGAGCGCCATGCCCTCCAACATATACACGTGACCGACGACGTCTTTCATAATCTCGAAGACGTTGACGCCGCTCCACATAAAGAACCGCCCGGCCTGACGCGCACGTTCCTTAGCCTCACGATAGGCCGCGAAGTTGATGCGCCGCCGCTCCGGTTTGAGCCTGGGTTTGATCTGCTCTTCCCACCCGGCGCGATCCTTGACCGTGAAGTCGACGTGCTCCGGCGTGGCATCATGCAGCTTGTGACGTCGTAAAATCGCGCCGTTACCGTCTTTCGTCAGTACCGTCTCCGCGGTCTCTTCGAGGATTTCCGGCACGAAATCCAGGTCGGCGACGACGTTGAAGGGCCAACAAAGCTCGATGTCGAAGCCAAAGTGGTCCGCCAGATTCTCCTCAGGCCGGATGTAGCCCTGCTCCGTCCATACCTTCTGCGTGTCCGACCAAAAATGCTCGAACAAGCCGATGCGATCCACCGGTTTGTGTTGCAAGATGTTGCTGATGCGTTCAATGCCTGTCAGTGTCACAGATAAACTCCTCAGGTTCATGCGCGGTGACTCTACCCTCTCCGATACTGCCTGCATCATACCCAAAAAAGCACAGTCTGCAAATAGCGGCAAGAGGCAAGGGAATGGTACTTCCCTGAGCGGCTCGAAAACGCTGACTTCCTCAGGCGCTCGGGCCGGTCTGCGCCTGTGCCCGTCCCACACCTGGGCCGACGGTGGCACGGTCAGAGACTGGCCACTTTACATTGTCGAGTATGACGGGTACAATGACTGCATAAGCTCGCTCTGCTGCTCTGCGGGAGTACACTTTCAGGTGGGTTTCGTTAACTATCGAAAGGAGAATGAATCATGGCATCGAATAGTTCAGAAGTCATAGCGCGAGGGCTGCTCTCTTTGGCCGACATCGAAGTGAACGGCTCCAATCCGTGGGATATCCAGGTACATAACCCGCGTTTCTACGACCGCGTCTTGCGCGAGGCCACGTTGGGCCTCGGCGAATCCTACATGGACGGCTGGTGGGATTGCGAAGCGCTGGATGAACTCATCACCAAAATGCTCCAGGCCAATCTCCAGGACAAGGTCAAGGGCAACTGGAAAATCCTTTTTCATGGACTGCGGGGGCGGCTGTTCAATTTGCAATCCCGCGCCAGAGCCTTTCAGATCGGCGAACATCACTACGACTTGGGCAACGATTTGTACGAAGCGATGTTGGACAAACGCCTGAATTACACATGCGGATACTGGAAAAATGCTACCACATTGGACGAAGCCCAGGAAGCGAAACTGGAACTGATCTGCAAGAAAATCGGTCTGCGGCCAGGGATGCATGTCCTGGACCTGGGCTGCGGGTGGGGCGGCTTCGCCCAATACGCCGCCGAAAAGTACGGCGTCAGTGTGGTGGGCGTGACCGTGTCCAAAGAGCAGGTCAAGCTGGGGATGGAACGCTGTCAGGGTCTGCCGGTGGAACTGCGACTCCAGGACTATCGCCAGGTCAGTGGCACGTATGATGCTGTGATCTCCATCGGCCTTATGGAGCACGTGGGTTACAGAAACTATCGTACGTACATGGAGGTCACCGATCGGTGTCTCAAAGAGGGAGGCATCGCCTTCGTCCACACCATCGGCGGCAACGTCAGCGGCACCGGCGGCGATCCATGGACCGAGAAGTATATCTTCCCTAACGGGATGCTCCCTTCTATCGCCCAGCTTGCCACGGCGATGGAAGGACTGTTCGTGGTAGAGGACTGGCACAACATCGGTCCGCACTATGACAAGACGTTGCTGGCCTGGCACGCCAACTTCGAGCGCGCCTGGCCTGAGCTCAAGGAGAAATACGGCGACCGGTTCTACCGGATGTGGCGCTACTATCTCCTTAGCAGCGCCGGAGGTTTCCGCGCGCGCACTACCCAACTGTGGCAGGTCGTGATGACGCGCCCCGGCGACCCGCAACCCGACTGCCGATTCAGCTAATGCTCCAGACCGAAGTGCTTATCGTCGGCGGTGGGCCTGCCGGGTCTGCCTGCGCGTGGTACCTGCGACGTCATCACATCGATTGTCTTGTGCTGGACCGCGAGCCGTTCCCACGGGTGAAACTCTGCGCCGGCTGGATTCCGCCGCAGGTCCTCCACGACCTGGAAATCCGGCCTGAGGAGTATCCCCATAGTCTCACCTCCTTCGCTGCGTTCCGCATCGCCATCCGTGGGATCGGCTTCTCTCTCCCCACCCGGCAGTATGCCATCCGGCGGGTCGAATTCGACCACTGGCTGCTTCAAAGGTCGGGCGTGCCTGTTGCCACCCATCACGTGCGGACGATTGAGCGGAGGAACGGCGCTTACGTCGTGGATGGCGAATTCTCCGGCGTGTACCTGATCGGCGCGGGGGGGACGCATTGTCCGGTCTACCGCACGTTTTTCCGGGACGTACATCCTCGCGCGCGCGACACCCTCATCATCACCCAGGAGGAAGAATTCCCCTACGCCGTTGTCGACCCGCACTGCTATCTGTGGTTTATGGAGAACCAACTCCCCGGCTATTCCTGGTACGTGCCGAAGGTCGGCGGCTACGTCAACGTGGGCGTGGGTGGGATGGCGGAGACGCTCACCGCCCACGGCGACACGATCCAACGTCATTGGGACGTACTCGTGGCAAAGTTGGAACACCGCGGTCTCGTCCGCGAGCATCCCTTCGCGCCGAAAGGACACAGCTACTATCTGCGTCAGCATTCCGGCGCGGTGCGCGTGGACAATGCTTTCATCGTGGGCGACGCTGCAGGGCTGGCGACGCGCGATATGGGCGAGGGCATCGGCCCGGCAATCAAAAGCGGCTTGCTGGCGGCAGAAGCGATTGTCCACGGGACAGACTACAGCGTGGATAATATCCGCCAGCTCTCCCTGGTGCCACGCTGGCTGTTCAAGATGTTCAGCCGGTGACGGTCTACAACGCGTGGTAACGGGAAAATGGGTTCTTCAGAATTTCGTGAGGGCGAAGATATTTTTTAATGAGGTCATAAAAAATCGGTGCGAATCCGCGTCATTCGTGGCAAAAACTAAAGCCGTTTTTCCATCACTCTGCGGCCTCAGCGTGCTCGGCGGTGAGATATGGTATAATGGACGCGATTCACGCGCTACTTCGGCGCTGCGGGACTGATTGCGGAGGTTCAACAATGGACAAAGTAAAACAGGCTTTACTCAGCATCGGACGTTTCTTGGGCGTGATTTTGCTGATCGATTTGGCTCTTTTTATCGTCGTGACCATCTCGTGCCAGATTGGGACGCGCTGCACCAGTACGGCATGGAGTGAGCGGATGTTCTGGGTCGGCATCGCGGCCATTATCTGTGCGGCGCCGGCCGTGCTGGCGATGTTGAGCACGAGCAGGAGCTTCAGCATCAACCCGCTGACCGCCGGGATGGATAACGCCATTGCCGTCGACATCATCCAAAACGAGCGCAAAGGGATGAACAAGCGCGTGACCTTCGCGCTGCGCATGGGATTGATCGGCGCCGGCTGCATTGCCATCAGCGCGCTCATTGATATTCTTACGCGATAAGGGCAGAGTCCCACTGTCTGCGCTGTGCGGCTTAACCTATGAAAACCAACGTCATTGTCCCCACTTACAATGAAAAAGAAAACCTCGCGGCTCTGGTCACGCAACTTCTGGCGCTTCCCTCTACCGTCGATGTCATCGTCGTAGACGACAACTCGCCCGACGGCACCGGCGCTATTGCCGAGCAGTTGGCGGCTGAGAACCCGGGGCGCATTCACGTGATTCACCGCGCAGGTAAACTGGGATTGGGGACGGCTTACGTCGCCGGCTTTCACCGGGCCATCGCTGCCGGATACGATCTCATCATCACGATGGATGCGGACTTTTCCCATCCGCCGAAAAACATCCCTGATATGATCGCCAGGATTGCACAAGGGTACGATGTGGTCATCGGCAGTCGCTATGTGCCGGGCGGCGCGGCCATTGAATGTACGTTGCCGCGCCGGATATTGAGCTGGGGAGCGAATGCCTTCGCCCGTTTGTTGCTCGGCCTGCACGCTCACGATGCCACCGCCGGTTTTCGCTGTTATCGCCGCCAGGTGTTAGAATCCATCGCCCTCGACCAAATCTTTTCCAACGGCTATTCTTTCCTGATCGAAATGCTTTATCGGGTGCAACGCGCCGGCTGGAAGGTCGGCGAAGTGCCCATCGTTTTCCAAAACCGTCAGCAAGGCGTATCGAAAATATCACGCCAGGAGGTCATCAAAGCGCTTTACACCGTGCTGCGCCTTTTCCGCGTCCGTCTGTTGGGGAAGGCCGCATGACGTCTTCCGAAGCCGAATATGCGCCGGAACATATCCGCTGCAATTTGTGCGGCGCGGATGATTACGCTGTATACATTCCGTCCACGCTCAACCGCCAAAAACATGCCGATTGGAATGCTTATGCCTGCACCAACGGCGGATACGGCTGTCATGGTCCCATCGTTAAATGTAAGCGCTGCGGTTTCGTCTATGCGACGCCCCGTCCTAGAAGCGGCGCGGTTCTGGATATTTACGCCGCCGTGCAAGACCCGCTCTACGTTGAGGAGCGCGAAGGGCGGGTGTTGACCTTCGAGCATCATCTGCGGCCTATGGAACGCTTCACCGGTCCCGCCAACGGTCGCCGGTTGCTTGATGTGGGCGCCCATACCGGCATTTTTGTGGACATAGCGACACAGCACGGGTGGGATGCCTGGGGCGTAGAACCGAGCGCATGGGCGGTCGAACAGGCCCGCGCGCAGGGATTAAAAATGCACTTGGGCACGCTGGAAAATGCCAGTTTCCCCGCAGGTTATTTCAGCGTCGTGACTATGTGGGATGTCATCGAACATGTTCCGAACCCGCTTGGTACATTGCAGGCCGCATGGCTGGCACTCGAATCGGGCGGCACGTTGGTAGTGCATACGATGGACATCGATAGCCTTTTTTCTCGTCTGATGGGGACGCGCTGGCCCTGGTATATGGAAATGCACCTGTTCTACTTCTCACGTCACACGCTGGCCGCGCTATTGGACAAAGCCGGATTTCGAGTGATGTGGATGGGCGCACAGGGGCGTTATCTGCAAGCCGGCTACCTGGCAAGCCGCGTCACTGCCCTGTTGCCGTCATTTGGGCGACCGCTGGAAAGGCTGGTCACGCGATTGAAATGGCGCGGGTTGCCCCTCCGCATCAATTTGGGCGATCTCTTCACCACTTATGCCCACAAACCGTAAAATGATGATGATGTTTGACAACACCTATCGCTATGTTATAATTTTCCATGCTTGATACTTCGTTCATCCTATGCCGCCGGCGCTGACATCATTTCAACGCTGGCGGCTGTGTTCGTTAAAGAACGGCGAATAAAAAGCCAAGGCTAAAGTCGGCGGCTGAACCCACTCAGCCATGCGGGCTGGCAACTCAGTCCCCCTGGGGGGGCGTGTGTTTAGCCGTGGGGTTTCAGCCCTCGGTCGGCTATGAATTAAAATAAGGAGGCACATACTGATGAAAGCGAAAAGATTAAGAGGATGGGTAGCACTGCTGTTGCTGGTGCTGACCTTGTCCACCTTCGTTCTGGCGTCACCGGCAGCCGCACGCGAGGGGCGGAGTCCCCTCCGGCAGGAAATCGGCACCAATCTGCTGGTGAACCCGGGCTTTGAGGGGATCGGCAAACCTGTGGACAATTCATTGCCCAACTATGACAACTGGACGCGCGACACCTTCTCCGGGGTGCAATACGGCGAGATCTTCACGCCGGAAGGCTGGGTGACATGGTGGCAGGAAGGCGATTTTGGCCGGCCGGAGTGTAAGGTCATCCCCAACGAAGCGCCGTTTAATCAGAGTCCTTTGCGCATTTACCAGGGTTATTATGCCGGCATGTGTTTTACCTTCTTCAGGAAACAAAATGCCGGCTATTATCAGGTCGTGCGCAACGTCACTCCTGGCACCGTCGTCGAAGCGTCCTACGCTGCGCACGCATGGTCCTGTGGCGAAGATACGTCTGGTACGTCCTGCGGTGATCCCTATGCGTTCTACTTCCGTGTGGGTATTGACCCCAACGGTGGCACGGATCCCTTCAGTTCCAACATCGTGTGGAGCCAACCTTATTATTACTATGACAAGTATGGGATCGTGGGACCGGTCCAGGCCACCGTGGGGGCGAGCGGCGCCGTCACCTTCTTCACGCAATTCTATGCGAAATGGCCCAACAAACACAACGATGCGTATTCGGATAATATGAGTTTGAAAGTAGTCTCCCTGGGGCAAACCCCCACGCCGACGCTTGAACCGCCGCCGCCCACATCTGAGATTCCGCCTACCCCGGTCGCGCCGCGGTACACGCCGACGCCGCGTCCTGATGGCGCCATTGTGCACACTGTCGTTTCCGGCGACACCATGTTTGGCCTGGCCATCGAGTATGGTGTGGATTTGGACGAGCTGCGCCGCCTCAACGAGGGGACGGTGATCAACGACTTTCTCGCCATTGGTCAAGAGGTGATTATCTCTGCCCCGGCGGCTACGGCTAACACGCCAACGCCGACGCCAACGGCAACGCCGACAACGCCAGAAGCGACCCCGGCTTCAGGCAACAGTGGACTTCCCGCAGCGCCGGCGGGCAATACAGCGTCGCTCTGTGTATTGGCCTATGACGATGTCAACAACGATATGTTCCGCCAGGCGGATGCCGGAGAAATGGCGCTCCCCAATGCGGAAATCAACCTTGTCGGTGTGTCAGGCCCGGCGGGGACCTACAAAACCGACGGCATCAGTGAGCCATACTGTTTTCAGAATCTCGAACCGGGGAACTATATTCTGCGCTACACCGCTCCGCCCGGCTATAAGTTGACCGATGCCGGACAATGGAACATCATGCTCAGCGCGGGGCAGGTTTCTTCATTGAACCTGGGTTACGTGCGCGACGCCGGCGCCGCTACCGGCCCGGAGGCCACACAAACGAGTCCCCGCGCCACCGCTACATCGCCAGCAGCAGGTGGCGAAGAAAAATCCGGCGGCGTCACCAAAGTGCTCAACACGGTCTTGCGTATCACCGGGGTCATCGTGCTGGTTCTGGCTATTGCTGTAGGTGTGCTCTTCTTCTTGTCGCGGCGACCGACGTAACGCCGGTGAGTTGAGCCAAAAACAGGCCGGCGAAATTTCGCCGGCCTGTTTTTCATCCAGAATCATGATTCAGAGTTACTACCACTCTTCCTCTTCTTCTTCCTCTTCGTCTTCGGTTTCGTCCTCCCATTCCAGGTCTTCCTCATCTTCCTCGAGTTCATCCAGGGTATTGTCATCATCCTCGAAATCGTAAACAGCCTCGAGCTCCAGAGGGTTTACATCGACGACCTCCAGCTCAACACCACAAGCCTCGCAGAAGATGCGATCCCAGCGTTCCAAATCTGGGGCGACCACCAACTTAGCATTACACTCCGGACATCTCGCCATTTTTCTGCTCCTGTAAAAATGACATCTTAACCTACAATATATCTAAAATTCTGAGAATGTCAACATTTTTGACTTTTCCTATGACTGTGCTAAGATCAAGTACAAACAAGTCAAGCACGCATTTATTTATGTCTCGCGGTTCAGGTGGGACGCCCGTGAAAACGCTATAAAATGTTCGGATTGGCGCATATCGCGCGGCATTATGGCCCTGCCAGGTGTTCCGTCTGAGTTAATTGCATCTTTAATAAAGAATCTTCGCCTCCCTTTAAGACGCGCTATAGCCTGTTTTATCACCCACCGGCAGAACCTTTAGAAGCAACATAAAGCACTGAGGGCGGTCTGTATGGGTCCGCCTAGCCTTTATCGACCCTTTATTTATGGAGAAATTATTCTTATGCAGATAACCTTTATCCTGCGCATTATTGGTGTTTTTGTCTTTGGCTCCGCCGGCGCGGCCCTTGCGGCGCAAATTGTTCAAATCCCCGTCATTCCGCAAAACATACATACTTACGTGATGATTTTCGGGGGTCTCTTGGGCGCTATTCTGGGATTCATCTTCACGCCGCGAATCACACTTAAACCCTTCAACCGGTTTCGCCATGCCGTTCAACATCTCCCGGCCGATATTATTTTTTCGGCGGCTTTCGGCCTGTTTGTGGGGTTGGCGTTGGGGGCCATCACGGCCTATCCCTTGTCCTTACTGCCGCAACCTTTGGGACAGTTTTTGCCTTTTATTGTGGCGGCTGCCTTCGGCTACGTGGGGTTGACATTGACCACCCTCCGGCCGGATTTGTTGCAAGGCTTGCGGATGCGGATCTTCCCTAAAGAAGCCCATGCTTCCCTTGAGGTACTGCCGTCGGAGCCACGTCAACTGCCGGTGCTTCTGGATACCAGCGTGATCATCGATGGGCGTATCGCCGATATTTGTCGCACCGGCTTTATCCAGGGAGAGTTGATCGTGCCGCTGTTTGTGTTGAATGAATTACAGCACGTTGCCGACTCATCCGATACCCTGCGGCGGAATCGCGGACGGCGGGGACTGGAAATCTTGCGGCAACTGCAAGAAGATTCTCCGGTGCCGGTGCGCCTCACCGATGCCGATGTGCCGGGTATCCGCGAAGTGGATGACAAACTGATTGCTCTGGCGAAAGAATTGGGTGGCTCCATTCTTACCAACGACTATAACCTGAACCGGGTTGCCGAACTTCAGGCGGTGAAGGTGCTCAACGTCAACGAACTGGCCAATGCCGTTAAAACAGTTCTGCTCCCCGGCGAAAGCTTTTCCATCCACGTGCTCCAGGAAGGGAAAGAGCAAAACCAGGGCGTCGGCTATCTGGACGATGGCACTATGGTGGTCGTTGAAGAGGGGGCACGTTACATTGGTGAAACCATTGATGTCACCGTGAGCAAAACTTTGCAGACGGCGGCAGGGCGGATGATCTTCGCCCGCCCCGGCAATGAGGAATAATAAAATAATAGGTAACTATTCAGCCACCTTTGCCAGGTGGCGAACGGGACTTTGGGGAGGGCACATAATAGGTTACCCCCTCGGCAGGTGCTGATCCTCTCATCCCCCAACCCCCTTCTCCCCCGCCAGCGGGGAAGAAGGGGGCAAAAGGGGGGTGTGGCGACACCCCCACCCAAAATCCCCCTTCCTGGAGGGAAGGGGGGCAGGGGGGATGGGCTTATAGAAACACGCCTATCTTGTCATACAGAAGCACCTGGCCTACCAAAGTCTACGCCAGACCTGGCATAGGGAATAAGTGGCTTCGTCAGGTTTACGAGCCTGAATAGATACAATAATAGTAACTATGCCCGCTACACCTACTACAAAAAGCCCTCCTTATAGACGCAAATAATAAACGGAAGGAGTTGACTATGGCCCTGAAAGTCTATAACTATCTCAGCCGCGAAGTCGAGCGTTTTAAACCTATCCAGCCTGACCGTGTGAGTCTCTACGTTTGCGGCCCCACCGTGTACGATCATTCCCATCTGGGCCATGCCAGGACGTATATCGCGCTGGATGTCATCGTGCGCTACTTGCAGTATCGCGGCTACAAAGTGCGCCATGTGCGCAACTTCACCGATGTGGGGCACTTGACGCCGACGGGCGAGGACCGCATCGCGGTGGGCGCGCGCCGTGAGCACGTCGAACCGATGGAGCTGGTGGAGACCTACATCCATAGCTTCAACGATGACATGGATGCCCTGGGTGTTCTGCGCCCCACTATCACCCCGCGCGCCACGTGCCATGTCCCCGCAATCATCACCTGGGTTCAGGACTTGCTTGACCGCGGCTACGCTTACGAAGTCAATGGAAACGTTTACTTCTCCGTGGAAAAGTTCCCTGAGTATGGCAAACTCTCGCATCGCCCGATGGATGAATGGCAGGCTGACGCAGGAGGGGAAGCCCGCGAGGATAAACGCCATCCTGGCGACTTTGCGCTCTGGAGATGCGCCGCACCCGAGCACCTCATGCGCTGGCCCAGTCCGTGGGGTGAAGGCTACCCCGGCTGGCACATCGAGTGCTCGGTCATGTCCACCCAATACCTGGGAGAGACTTTCGACATTCACGGCGGTGGCCTGGAAAACATCTTTCCCCACAATGAATGTGAAATTGCTCAGGCCGAAGCTCGCCATGGCGTTCCCTTGGCCCATTACTGGCTTCTCGTCGGCTCCCTGACCGTCAACGGCGTGAAAATGAGCACCAGCCTGGGCAATTTTCTGACCATCAAGGATGCCCTTCACCTCTATTCCCCGGAGGCGCTCCGTTATTTCGTGCTCGGCAGCCATTACCGTGAAGCGGTGGATTTCAGCCGGGACGCCCTCCAGGCCGCGCAGCGTGGCGTGAATAGTCTGCACGACACGCTCCGTAAACTCCGCTATGCCCTGAAAAATACCGATGCCGTCATGGAAACGGCCGTTCTCGCGCAGGTCGGCTCGCTAGAGGATTATCGTGAGGATTTTCAGGCGGCAATGGACGATGATTTTAACACGCCGCAAGCGCTGGGGATTCTCTTCGATCTTGTCAAGGAAGTGAATCGCCATCTGGACGATACGCCGCACTACGTCATGGGAACGCTGGCCGCCATGGATAGAATCTTCCACGATTTAGCCGGGAGCGTTCTCGGCCTAGTGCCCCCCAACCTGAAAAGTCAGGAGAATGACCTCCTCATCGACGGTCTGATGAAATACTTTTTGGAACTGCGACAAGAATACGGCAAGGCGCAGCAATGGGATCAGGCCGATGCTATGCGCCGTCATCTCGCAGAACTTGGTATTCTCATCGAAGACGGCCCCGACGGTCCAACGTGGCGGCTGGCCTAAGGAGTCACGCGCGTGCGGGAATGGCTTTTCGGGCGGCAGGCAGTCCGCGAGTCATTGAGCGCCGGACGACGGCAACCTTTGCGCCTGCTGGTGGCCGAGGGCGTGGCAAAAGCTCCCATCCTCGCCGACATCATGACCGCAGCACGACAGCAGCGCATCCCTATCGAGCCGTGTTCCCGTCAGGATATCGCCCGGCTTACCGGCAGTGATGACCATCAGGGCGTAGCACTTGAAACCTCCGCTTATCCCTACATCACCCCTCACGCCATGCTTGAATTGGCCCGGCAGCGTCACGAGCCACCCTTGCTGCTACTGCTCGACCTGCTGCAAGACGTCCACAATATGGGGACGCTCCTGCGTACCGCCGAAGGCGTCGGCGTCCACGGGATCGTGATCCAGGAACGGCGCGCGGCCGGCATCACCCCGGTCACGGTCCATACGTCGGCGGGTGCTGTCGAACATCTTCTTGTGGCGCAGGTCGCCAATCTGGCGCAAGAAATCGAACACCTCAAAGCCGCCGATGTGTGGATCGCGGGATTGGAAGACGCACGCGGCGCGCAGCCCTACACGCAGGTGAATATGACGCTGCCGCTGGCTATCGTCGTCGGCAGTGAAGGGGAAGGACTGCGCCGGCTGGTCCGTGAGCGCTGTGATTGGCTGATGTCCATCCCGATGTGGGGAAAAATCAACTCCCTCAATGCGGCCGTCGCCGGCTCGATGGCGCTGTATGAAGCCCGGCGGCAACGCAGCTTGGAGGTATTTACAACTCCAGCACCATCTGGACCAGCGTCCGATGCAGCTTGAAGCCTACGTCGAACAAGGCCTGCACCAACGGCTCTTGATCGGCGACGAGGGCGATCACCGGCCACGGGGAAAAGCGTCGCGTAGCCTGTAGCGCTTGTGCCACGGTCGCCTGCGCGCCGACTGCTCCGGTGGCGGGGTGCACCAACATATCCCAGAGATGAAACCGACTTCGCCAGTCGGTATGCACACACAGGGCCAGGCGGGCTTCGCCCGCGCCGTAAAGCCAGGCATGCTCGCGTTCTCCCTCAAACCAGCGGTTGAGACAACGTTCCCACCCCCCAAACGTGTACTGACTGGGGCGCACCTCGAGAACCCACTTCTGTCGGCAAGTGTAGACCGCGTCTGCCAACTGCGTCCACAAAAGACAATCCCGCGGTTTGCTCGCGCGCCACGGCAGTGGAGAAACCACGCCGGCAGGCCAGGGGATACCCGCCGGACGGAGGAGATGTTGCTGCTTCCCGACCTTTTCAAAACCCAGATGGGTGTACAGCCCGCAGGCCACCGGATTGTTTTCCCGCACTTCCAAGCCGATCCACCGGCATCCCTGACGTTGAACGGCCAGAATGGCCGCCTCGACCAACGCCCGTCCAATGCCCCGGCCGCGGTAGTCGGGGTGAACGACGACATTGCCTATTATCTGCCCGCCGGTTTTGGTAGGTAGTGCGTACCGCAGCGAGAGATTCCCCACCACGCGCCCCTCTTCGACCCACACAAATCCAACCGGATCCAGCTCTATGCTTGTCGTCAGCGCCGAGAAAGTGCGGTACCGCGCTGCCCGACGCATCTCCGCCAACATTTTTTGCCCCTGCGGATCCAGTTCCTCTTCAAAACCCAACGTGACCAGTTCCACGATGGCCGGCATATCGCGCATGGGATCGAGGGGGCGGATGCCGCGCCTTTGTTCACCCAGCCGGGGATGTGCTTTGACTGCCATCTCTATGACGTTGACCTTTCCGGGCCGATTTTTTTAATCATGGGAGTGAACAGCTTTGATAGGACTGCAACTATCCCCAATCGGGCAAGTTGAGCAGCAGATTTTCCATCCATAGTTGGGCATTCACATTCCGTTGCAGCGCGTCCCGGCACGCTTCCAGCGCCTTGAGCGTGTGGATGGCGTCGGCGAGGGGGACATGCCGGGCGATCTGCATGAGGGTGTCGTAAAACTCTTGATGGGTGATTTCCGGCTCGTTCCCCGTTTGGATGAGCACGACGTCGCGCCAGGCGGTTAACCAGTAAGCCAGCGTCTCCTCGAGTGGGATATTCTCATCTCGCACGAGCGTTTGGACGGCGTCGAATCGGGACGGCAAATCCTGTCGCAACAGGCCGAATAACAGGGTCAAAGCGTTGTCCATGCGGCGTGAATATTCTGCCTCTGTCGCGGCGCGTATGGCCCACCCCATACGCCCGCCGGAAATACGGGCCAGATGCCCGGCTTGCTCTTCCGGGACATGCCAGCGTGTATGCAAAGCCTCGGCGATGGTTACGGGAGATAAGGGCCGCAAGACGATTTGCTGACTGCGCGAGACGATGGTGGGCAGTACCAAATCGGCATCCTGGGCCAGGAGAATCAAGTGGGCGTAGGCGGGCGGTTCTTCGAGGGTCTTGAGCAGCGCGTTGGCGGCGCCGCTCGTGGCGCGTTCAAAGGTGTTGATGAGCGCAATTTTATGGGCGCTTTCGTTCGGCGTCAACGCCAGGAAGCGTTCGACGGCGCGAATCTGGTCGATTTTCAGACTCCCGCCCTGTTCTTCCGCTTCCACCCTCATGAAATCGGGATGGTTGCCTGAGGCGAACTTGCGACAGGCGCGACAGACCCCGCAGGGATGTTGGTCGGCGGGGCCTTGACACAGCAGAGCGTTGCTAACGATGCGGGCGAGGGTTGTCTTGCCGACATTTTCCGGCCCGCTGATGAGCAAAGCCTGCGGCATTTCGCCGTGGTCGAGAGCGACCTGCAATTGCCGGACGGCCCAGTCGTGTCCTACGATATTCCATGTCGTCATAGGCTCTCCGGTGTGGATAGACGTTCTGTGGTAAAACATGTCTCGGTGGCGATGTCCAACAACGCGGTGGGCACAGCATTACGGATTTCTACGGTGATGTCGATGACTATGTAGAGTGAAACAGGGAGTTGGCATATCGCCTGCACGACCAGCTCTGGCCGGACCACGACGAAAGCGACACGATAGGCAAAGTGTCGAAGCAACTTGAGCACGCGTACCCATCCCTGACCGTAAATCAGTTCCAGTGGCCCGATTTCGTCCAGGATGAAGACTTGGGTGGGAAAGCAGGCGTCCAGCGCTTGGTTGCTGCGCGCGACGGCTTCGGGGGCGAATCGAAAGTGCCCTACGGCCAACCCGGTGTCGCTCGTCTCCGGTGCCGTCAGGGGGTAAGTTTCCCCGGCGGGTAACTCCGTAACCCACAAGTCATGTTCCCCCATCCGCCGGGTGAGCAGACCGGAGACTTTCAAGTCGGTTTGACGAAGCATGTCGGCCAGGCGGAAGCATGCCGTGCTTTTGCCTATCTGGCGATTCCCGGTGAGAAGAACGATTTTGGGTTCCAACATCCTGGTTTCAGCGTCCCACCTACGACTTTTAGCTCAGGACTTGCGCAAACAGGTACTATTTTACCACCGAGCACGCAGAGATCGCCAGGATTGTGGGATTTCTCTGCATACTCGGCGCCCCCTGCAGTGGCAAAACATTGTCATTACGTAAGTCCTAAGCTACAATAAAGGGCCGGAGGTAAACCGCCGGCCCTATGTGGAGATGGCGGGAATCGAACCCGCGTCCGAAGAATTCGACGATGCGCTTCTACGAGTGTAGTCGGCGATTTCGTTTCACCCGGCGGGCCGCTGCCGACCGCGCCACATCCAGGGTTAGCCGATGCACTTAGACTTCCTTATCGGCGTCAGGAAGTGTGCACGCAGACTTTATGTCACCGGACTCCACTATGCCTGCGAGATAATGGAGGGGCGTGACCGGATTTTCCCGATCAGGTTTTGAGTTACCCGCTCTGCTTACGCAGCGACGGCAACCGGGGCGCTTGCCCAGGTATTCGCCATGGCGGGAACCCAAGTGTTTGCCTTAGTGTTGGCATTTTGGGTTTGCTCCTGGGTTTACGGAGACGGAGCCTCCCCGACTCGCTGCTCACCTTCAGCCTTCCCCGTCGAAACCTATCATCCCCAATGTGGCTATATTATACCATGACTTCACTGAAAAAACCACCATGGGGTATAGTGTAAATGATGGGGAGACGCCGTGGCCGGTCTCCGACACCACGGACACAAGGTTAAATCTACAACGCATCCCCTAAAACAATCCCAAACAACCCCACCATCACGCCAAGCTGCAAGAACAGATTCTTGTCTGCCAACCAGCCAATGACGGGCCAGGCAGGCAGCAGGGTCAAGATCAAATTGAGCAACACCATCCCCACGCCGATCAGAACGGGCAGCCCTTTGTGATGGGCGAGAAATTCACTGGCCTTTTTCAGCAATTCATCCATTATTTCCTCCTCCTCAACACCTTGAGACTTCTCCAGGCTGGCAACCTTCGTCAGGATGACCGGGTAGTGGCTAACGCTTGGTATCTATTCAGGCTAATCAACCTGGCGAAACAACTTATTCCATACCAGATTTGGCGCAGATTTTGGTATGCCAGGTGCTTGGGTGATGAGATATGCGTGTTTCCATAAGCCCATCCCCCCTTCCCCCCGGGAAGGGAGATTTTTGTAGGGGATGTGGCGGGCGGCTTCGCCGCCCGCCACATCCCCATTTTTTCGCCCCCTTCTTTCCCGCTTGCTGGGGAACAGGGGAGGATTTTTTGGGGGGAGGGGGAATCTCCTCACAGTACCCCGTACTCACAGAACTAAACGGTTACCTATGATTGTATCACAGGGAAGGAGAGAGGCAACTTGCCGCAGTACAAGCATGCTGATGCCCTTCACATTCCTGCTATTCGTCGTCGGCGTCTTTCTGTGGTACAATCCACTTGCGGCGTAGGGCATATTGTCCATGCGTCCTGCGACACCGAACGGTGGTTGGTTAAACCTGACAGATCTCCTAAGATCCGTCACGTATCAAGCATTTTTGAAACCTATGCAATTCACACAATATCAAAACGCTATTATCCACGCTCCATTCGACCGCAAAATCTTCCTGGAAGGCCCCGCCGGCGCCGGGAAGACGACGGCAGGCGTCGGGCGGATGCTCTGCATGCTGATGAACGGCGTTCCGGCGGATCGTCTCCTCGTGCTGACGCCGCAACGGACGCTTGCCGCGCCCTATGTGGAAGCGCTGTATCATCCCGATGTCGTCGCGGGGGGCCTGGTGAACGTCGCCACGCTGGGCGGCCTGGCCCGGCGCATGGTCGATCTCTTTTGGCCGCTCGTCGTCGAAGAGGCCGGTTTCGGCAAGCCGGACGAGCGTCCCACATTCCTCACCCTGGAGACAGCGCAGTACTACATGGCGCGCATCGTCGCCCCGTTAGTGGAAGAACAAGACTATTTTGAGTCCATCAACATCGACCGCAACCGGCTTTATAGTCAGATCCTCGACAACCTCAACAAAGCTGCCGTCGTTGGTTTCCCTTACACCGAAATCGCCGCGCGGCTCCGCGGCGCATGGGTGGGCGAGTCGGCCCAGGCGCGCGTCTACGACCAGGCGCAAGAATGCGCGACGCGCTTCCGCCGCTACTGCCTGGCTCACAACCTGCTCGACTTCTCGCTGCAAATCGACGTCTTTTTCGCCCACCTGTGGACGGAACCGCTGTGCCGGGATTACCTGTTGAACAGCTACACGCACCTCTGTGTCGATAACATCGAAGAAGATGTGCCGGTGGCCCACGATCTCCTCTACAGTTGGCTGCCCCACGCGGAGTCGGCGCTCATCATCTTCGACCAGGACGCGGGCTATCGCAGCTTCCTCGGCGCCGACCCGCTGAGCGCCGCCGCCCTGCGCGACATGAGCGACGAACACGTGACGTTCACCGACTCCTTCGTGACTTCGCCGCCTATGCAAGCCTTGGGTGACGTGCTGGGACGCCTCTTACAGCCGGGGACTCCCGCGAGTGCATCGTCCGCCGTGCAGTCGCCGCCGGACTTCAAGACCGTCCTGCGTTTCGAGAGTTGCCGCTACTACCCCGACATGCTTGACTGGACCGCCGATGCCATCGCTGCGTTGATCCATAACGACGGCGTCTCGCCGGGGGAGATTGTGGTACTCGCGCCGTTTCTCACCGACGCACTGCGTTTCTCACTCGCCCACCGTCTGGAACAACGCGACGTGCCCGTGCGCTCGCATCGGCCCTCACGCGCCTTGCGAGAAGAACCCGCTACGCAGACTCTGCTCACGTGGACGGCGCTGGCACATCCCGGCTGGGACGTCGTCCCCACGCGCTACGATGTCGCCTATGCCTTGATGCAGACCATCGCCGCTCTCGACCTGGTGCGCGCGCAGTTGCTGGCAGACGTGCTCTATCGGGTGAAGGATAAAACGCCCTCCCTGGCCCCCTTCGATGGCGTCAATCCCGAGATGCAACAGCGCATCACTTACCTCTTCGGTGGACGCTACGAGGCCCTGCGACTGTGGCTGGATGCCTATCGCGCCGGCGCTCCCGTGCCGCTGGATCACTTCCTGGCGCGGCTTTTCGGCGAGATACTCTCGCAGCCGGGCTACGGCTTCCATCAGGACTTCGACGCGGCGCAGACGGCGGCGATGTTGATCGAATCGGTGCAGAAATTCCGCTGGATCGCCGCCGATCTGCCCGCCGACAAACCGCTTGGACAGGAGTACCTGGAAATGGTGCAGCGCGGTGTCATCGCGGCGCAGTATTTGCAGCCCTGGCAGTCGCCGGAGGAGAACGCCGTGCTCCTGGCCCCCGCTTACACTTTCCTGTTGAACAACCACCCTGTGGACGTGCAATTCTGGCTCAATGTCGGTGGGACGGGGTGGTGGGAACGCCTGTACCAACCGTTGACCCATCCTTACGTGCTCAGCCGCCGCTGGGTCAAAGGCCGGCCCTGGACCGACACCGAAGAGGTCGCCGCGCGGCAACTGTCGCTGTATCGCCTCGTCGCCGGGCTGGTGCGCCGCTGTCGGAAGACCATCTACCTGGGTCTGAGCGAACTCGGCGAGCAAGGCTACGAACAAACCGGCCCACTGCTCAAGGCCATTCAGCGCGTTTTACGTGCGTAGTAAAACCAGTGCGAGGCCGGCAGATTTGAACCTATACTGTATTTTTTACTTCGTAAATTTGTAAAATATAAAGTTACGAAGTATACTATACACTATGACAGGCTCTAACACTCAGTATGCACAACCACAAGGGATTCGACTCCTGGAAAAAGTTCTCCAGGAGTGCGGGCCTTTGTTCACAGTTGAGCAAATCGGCCCATTAGCTAAAGAAATGGCAATTTCACGTCCGCAGCTCTATTGGCTACTCACCATGTTAGCTGAGTCGGATTGGATTGTCACGCTTAAACGCGGCGTATATGCGATACAGAAGCCATGGCTTAATGCGGAGATTCCACCCTTTGCTATTGCTGCTGCCCTGGTGCAGCCTTGCGCCATCAGCCATTGGTCGGCGCTGGCTCAACATGGCTTTACCACGCAACTGCCGGTCATGGTACAGGCTTCCACGCCGCGTCAAGTGGTCACACCAGAAATGCGCAGTGGAACAGCGCATCGGCCACGAGGGCGAGCAGTCTGGACAGCGCTAGGGGTAGAGGTCGAGTACATTCATATTCAAGAAAGACATTTCTTCGGACATCAGCACGTTTGGGTTGCAACCTGGCAACAGGTCGCCATCACCGATCCGGAGCGGACGGCATTGGATTTGATCGCGCGCCCGGCGGTTTTCGGTGGTTTTCGTGTAGCTATCGAAATCCTGGAGGGCGCATTGCCTCAGCTCGACTTGCCGACGCTGGTGCGATATGCGTTGCGCTATGACGTAGGTGCCGTCATCAAACGCCTGGGATGGGCGCTGGAACGCCTGGGGGTGGATGCCGAGACGTTAGCGCTCTTGCAAACATATCCCGTGAAGACCTATTATCGTTTGGAACCACAGTTCCCGCCTGGCAAGAGCTACAATTCACATTGGCGTATTATTGAGAATTTGCAGGACGGCGGCGATGGCTGATGTTATACAGATGCTACGCGCGCACGCACGGCGGCATGGAGTACGTCAAGATATTGTCGAAAAAGACTAGGTGCTCAGTTACCTGCTCGCAGCCATTGCGGAAACACCCGGTATGGGAGTGGCGCTGGCCCTGAAAGGCGGCACCGCGCTTAAAAAACTGTACTACGCGGACTATCGCTTTTCGGAGGACCTGGATTACTCCACGCTACAGGCAGATGTAGAGCCAGGCTTATAATCCTGGCATTATGGAAATTTGGACTTTTGACAAATGCCTCGATAAACAGGGTCCGGTATTGACAAAAAACGGAACTGCGGCACAAGTAGTGTATGGACAACATTACTCTACACACTACCAATTTGCAGCAGTTCCGGTACACATTGTACCAGAACTTTAACAATCGAGCGGATGCGTTG
>Ga0208196_1001203_pt1 | contig 29144 bp, 26 predicted proteins | sample AD_JPNNA7_MetaG_FD_184443 | JGI IMG/M metagenome (GOLD analysis project Ga0208196, IMG submission 184443) | Active sludge microbial communities of municipal wastewater-treating anaerobic digesters from Japan - AD_JPNNA7_MetaG (SPAdes) (version 2) | ecosystem: Engineered > Bioreactor > Anaerobic...
GCCAAAGCCAGTGGAGGCATTTACGCGCAAGGAATGCCAGCCTGGAGAAGAAGCGGAGATTGACTTTGGCTATGTGGGGATGATGCTGGACGCAGAAGGTAATTTGCGCAAAGCCTGGGCATTTGTGATGGTGCTGGGGTGGAGCCGGTATGCGTATGTGGAGTTTGTTTTCAACCAAAAAGCGGAAACCTGGCTGCGTTGCCACCGGAATGCCCTGGAATTCTTTGGCGGAGTGCCGAAGCGGCTGGTAATTGACAACCTCAAAAGTGGGATCACCCAGGCAATTTGGGATGATCCAGTAGTACAGATGGCATACCGGGAGTGTGCGGAGCACTATGGATTTCTGATCCTGCCCTGCCGCCCGGCCACACCCGAACACAAAGGCAAGGTGGAAGGTGGTGTAGGCTATGTGCAGGGCCGGTTCATGGGGGGCCGTGGGCCGATGAGCCTGACCCAGGCCAACCAGGAGGTGCGCAAGTGGTGCCAGGCCGAAGCCGGGATGCGTATTCACGGGACCACCAAAGAGCAGCCGCGCCGCCAATTCGAGACGGTAGAAAAAGGGCGTCTAACCCCCCTGCCAACAACACCGTATGATCTGGCAATCTGGAAAAAGGTGAAACTGTATCGCGATTGCCATGTGGTTTTCGATGGATCCTACTACTCAGCGCCGTTTCGGCTGGTGGGGCAAAGGCTGTGGGTATGTGCTGGCGCACAACAGGTGAGGCTGTTCAACGCCAAATACGAACTGGTGGCCACGCATGAACGGGCAGCCAAACCAGGAACTCGCCGGACACACCGTGACCACTACCCGCCGGAGAAACTACCGGGCCTGGAGCGCACGCGCGAAGGTTGTCTTGAGCAGGCTGCCGCACTTGGCCCGGCAATCCGCCAAACTGTTGAGCAAATCCTGGCTGACCCGGTGCTGGATCGTATCCACCAGGCGGGCAGGCTGCTGCGTCTGAGCGAAAAGTATGGCAGCCAACGCCTGAATGATGCCTGCCAGCGAGCATTGGATTTCGGTGATCCAGCCTACAAGACGGTGAAAGGCATCCTCAAACAGAACCTGGATCAGGAAGAACCACCGATCCCGGTCCAGCTTTCCCCGGCGCTGACTTTCTCACGCCAGCCGGATGAACTGGTCGGAGCTTTGGCGGAGGTGCCGACGTGGAACTGAAGCCGCAGCTTTCTCACCAACTGCGCCAATTGCGCATGTCTGGCGTGATGGAGACCCTGGATGCCCGCAACCGCCAGGCGATTGACGGCCAGTGGTCGTACCAGGAATTCCTCTCCCGTCTGTTGGAAGACGAGACTGAGCGCCGTGCCCAGAAGCAACTCAGCATGCGTCTGCGCCGCAGCACCTTAAATGCCACAAAAACCATTGAAGGATTTGATTTCCAGTTCAATCCCAATCTCAACCGCCAGCAAATCCTGCAACTGGCTGCCTGCGAATATCTGCGTGAGCACCGCAACCTGCTGATCTGCGGCCCGACCGGGGTTGGCAAAACCCACCTGGCGCAGGCGCTGGGCCAGGAAGCCGCCCGCCAGGGGTTTGACGTGCTTTTCGTGAGCGTCCAGAAGATGCTCCAGCACCTCAACGGCGGACGGGCGGATGGTTCCTGGGAACGCAGGCTGGGCAACTACTTGCGCCCGGACTTGCTCATCCTGGACGATTTTGGCCTCAAGCCGATCCAGCCGCCTGGCCCGGAAGACCTGTATGACGTTATTAACGAGCGCTACGAGCGCGGCAGCATCCTGCTCACCAGCAACCGAGCACCCAATGAGTGGCCCGATCTGTTCCTCGATCCGCTCCTGGCCTCAGCGGGCCTCGACCGCCTCCTTGACCGTGCCGAAGTGGTGATTATCCGGGGCGCCAGTTACCGTGCTCAGGGCCGCACTCGCCTGACTGAGGAGGTGCCGACAGCTCAGAAACAACCTTAACAAAATACCCGCTTTACAACCAGACTCGTCGCGAAAGTGGCGCAGTGTTGCCGAAGATTACTGGTGCAGTGTGGGTGAATATGGGTGGAGCATTTACGTGTGTCTATTGACACTTCATCTGATCAACAGCTTCCAGCATACCCCCCAGAGAAAACAGATATCCGGGCAAGGCATATTCCAAGCCTAAGCAGCCATTTCCCAATTTTAAGGGCTGCTCTAGGGTTTCACCTGCCGCCATTTTTGCAAGACCTTCCAGGTAAGTAGCTTTATGCACTCGCTGGTATTCGGTTAGCTCTGCTTTTCGGAGTGGCAGTGTTGAATAATCTTTTAAAAGATTTTCTAATTCCTGCCGAACACTATCCCAATAGGGTAAAGAATAACCCGTAAACTGGATTAGTTCCCTGGGTTTAGATGTATAACAAGTATCAGGGTGGAGGTAGACGGCAAACGAAGGCTTCATCGCGACGGTTTCAAACTTAAGAGCCAATAGATAAATTCGTCGGGTTTCGTAAGTTGGCTTGAGCTCTCATGTACCAAGCTTACTCGAAATTCTCCTAAAATACCTTCTTTAGGTGCGGAAAGCGGGTTTTATAGTATTCTGGCTGTTAGCGGGTTGAACCCATCTCTGGCTGCAGTAGATCTGACAGAACCGCAGGGATTGCGGCAAGGACATCACTGGCAAGAACCGAAGCAGACTGGCCCTGACGAGCCGCAGCCAGCAAGCCTGCTTGAGCATGAATCCATGCAGCAGCGAGCGCAGCATCATAAGGCGGGGTGCCCTGAGCCAGGAGGCCAGCGATGAGACCGGCGAGGACATCGCCTGTACCGGCGCGAGCCAGAGCCGGAGTAGCTACCGGAATGACTGCCGAGCGGTCATCGGGTGCGGCAATGACCGTGTAGGCGCCTTTCAAGACCACGATATGGCCCCAATCGGCGGCACAGCGGGCAGCAAGCCCCCAACGATCTGACTGCACCTGGGTTGTGGTCAGGCCGGTCAGGGCAGCCATTTCACCGGGATGCGGGGTCAAGATGGTGAGAGGGGGCAGGCGATGCGGCCAGTCTGGATGGCGCGCCAGAAGGCGCAGGCCATCTGCATCCAAAACCAGCGGGGGAAGGTTGGGTGTGGCTAATAGATCATCCATGAATTTAGCCGTCTCGGCGGACTGCCCCCAACCAGGCCCCAACAGCAAGGCCGTGACGCGCGCCAGATGATTTTGCAGCAGCGGGGCGGCGCGGGCGGCAATCCAGCCACCAGCATCGGGAAGCGGCAGCCAGGTGACTTCGGGCAAGACACCAGCCAGGGCGGTGTGGAGGGGTAATGGAGACGCCAGGGTGACAAGCCCAGCGCCGGAACGGTATGCAGCAGCGGCAGCAAAATAGGCGGCGCCAGTGTAGCAAACCGAGCCAGCAGCGATCAAGGCGGTGCCAAAGGTGCCTTTATGAGCCTCTGGCACCCGAGGGGGCAGTGTGGCACGCACACGAGCAGCATCAACCAGTTCACGCAGGCAGACAAGATGGGCGGGCAGCCCCAGAGGAACGGTAATCAACTGACCGGCGAGGGCCGCGGCAGGCGGGTAGATCAGGCCAGCTTTGACGGCCTCCATGCAGATGGTTGCACGAGCCGGGAGCGTTTCCGGGGCGGCTGCACCGGTTTCCGAGTCCACCCCAGAGGGGCAGTCCACGGCGATGACATCTAATGCGGGAGAGATTGCCCGAAGATGAGCCAGCAAGCGGGCATAATCGGGTCTGAGCGGGAGACGGATTCCGGTACCCAGCAGGCCATCCAAAATAATGGGTGACGAAGCGAGCCAAGCATTGAGTTGTGCAAAATCGGGGTCGGCGGGCAGGATGGCAACCTGACCACCGGCTGAAAGTAAGTCAGCCACAAGCGGGTCAGACTCGCGTGACTGGATCAGGTAGGCATATGCGTGCCAGCCCGCCCGGGCCAGATGAGCCAGGGCTACCAGTGCATCGCCGCCGTTGTTGCCAGTTCCGACCAACCCCAGGACATTGGGCCAGGAAGTTGAGCCGGCATCCGCTTGAATCCATTCGGCAACCCCCCGCCCGGCCTGGGCCATCATTTGAGCATAGGTGCAGCCTTGCAGGTCAGCGGCCTGTTCCAAGGCGCGCATTTCAGTGACGGTGATGAGTTTCATATGAAGTCTTTAATTATGACTGATCAATTTTCGCAGTGTTTCAACTACAAACTGTTGATCTGATAATAACAATTCGGGGAAAATTGGGAGGGAAAGCACTTGCTCGGCAGCGAGTTCGGTATGAGGTAAATCGCCTTTTTTATATCCCAATTGATTATATGCCGGCTGCAGATGAAGTGGGATGGGGTAATGTACGCCAGCGCCAATGCCCTGATTTTGTAAAGATTTAAGAATTTCATTCCGTTGTTGTTTTATGCGCACTACGTATAAGTGATATACAGAATACGAGTCTTGATCATCTTCCGGCAGTTGGACATCAAGCTGAGCCAGTAATTCAGAGTATATCCTGGCTTTCGTTCGGCGCAGTTCGGTCCAGGCTGATAAATGGCTAAGCTTAACGTTCAATATCGCCGCCTGAAGTGTATCAATTCGTTCTCCATACCCCACAATTTGGTGCTCATATTTACTTTGATAGCGGCCATGATCTCGCAGCATATATAATTTTTGGGCAATTTCATCTGAATTTGTTGTTACGGCGCCAGCATCACCGTAGGCTCCCAGATTTTTGCCGGGATAAAAGCTAAAGCAGGCAGCGTCTCCCAGAGACCCAATTGATTGCCCTTTGAAGCGGGCCCCATGCGACTGAGCAGCATCTTCTACAACTGACAAACCGTGTTTTTTAGCAATTGCAACGATTGAATCGATAGAGGCTGGTCTTCCATAAAGGTGTACCGGGACAACCGCCTTTGTCCGAGCGGAGATAGCAGCTTCAATTTTCACCGGGTCTATTAAATATGTTGTTGGATTAATATCCACAAAAACCGGCTTTGCTCCACAATGAACTATTGCTTCAGCTGTAGCAGTAAATGTGTGGGAAACTGTTATGACTTCATCACCCGGACCAACGCCACAAGCCATCAAAGCCAGATGAATCGCGGAAGTTCCTGAGGCAACACCAATACAGTATTTGGCTCCACAAAAATCAGCAAAGTTTTTTTCAAATTCAGCGACATCGGGGCCCATAATAAACGAAGTGGATCGAACAACTCTGTCTATCACTTCGTCGATTTCAGTTTTAATACTTTGATATTGAGCTTGCAAGTCTACTAAAGGAATTTTATGCGCCAAGATCATCCTCCAGGTATTCTGATATTTCACGCACATATTTTATTATTCTTGCCGGGTTTCCGGCAACAACAGCGCCATCGGGGACATCGCGAGTCACTACCGAGCCTGCGCCTACCAGAGCTCCCAGACCAATAGTCACTCCGGGTAGAATAGTGACGTTAGCGCCAATCATGGCACCCCGCCTAATCACCGGCCCTTTTAATTGATTTTTTACATTTGCACTGCGGGGGTAGCGCGCGTTGGTTAATACAGCATTGGGGCCAATCCAGGCATCACATTCAAGGACAGAGAATTCGGGGACAAAGACATTTGAGTGGATGCGGACTCCGTTTTGAATCTCGACATGATGTTCAATAATCGAATGTGTGCCAATGCTAACATTGTCCCCAATGTTGTTCAATTCTCGGATCATGACACCATGCCCGGTTTGAAAATTTTGTCCGATCTTATTGCCAGCATAAATTACAGAATGGGAGCGAATGATCGCATTGATGCCAATTGATGTTTCTAATTCGCCCGGGCTTTTTCCCCGCGGCGGCTCACCCAGGATCACAAATAAGCCAATAGAGCAATTTTCTCCGAGGTAGACGGATGGGAATATGTAGCCATTTGTGCTCATGTAGTTGCCCAATAATCTTGCGAAATGTTGACTTCTTGACCGCTCTCAGATGATTGATACATCGCCTGAACCAGGGCAACTGATTTTCGAGCTTCATAACAGTTTGTTTGAGGTTCGCGATTCTGAATGATGGCACTCATCATATCTAAAAATACAGCTTTATGGCTTTTTCCGTAAACATCAACCGGATCCAGTTGATCCTTTGTTAAGATTTCACGTTCATGTTCCAATTCGCCTTCTATCTTCCAAATGGATTTACGATTGAGCGCGGTACCGCCAATTTTCATTGAGCCCTTATCGCCAAAAATCGAAACCGAGCCTTCGAGGTTTTCAGGATAGGTTATTGTGGAAGCTTCTATAACCCCCAACGCGCCCCCTTGAAACCGCATCACAGCAACACCAACATCTTCCATTTCCATTTTGTGTAACAGGGTTGCTGTGTAGGCAAAGACACTAACAACGGGTTTATTCATTAGCCATTGCAAGGCATCAATATGATGGATGGATTGGTTTAAGAAGGCTCCACCATCCATTCCTTTGGTGCCATGCCAGCCATCCTCATAGTATTCTTGTGGTCGGTACCATCGTACAGTGGCATTTCCAAGTAGGGTGTTTCCAAGTTTTCCAGCATCAATGATGGCTTTTAACTCTTGAACTGGGGGGTTAAATCGGTTTTGCAAAACCACGCATAGTTTTCGTTTTGTTTTATGAACACATTCAATAATTAGGTTAATTTGGTCAAGGTTCATGGCAAGAGGCTTCTCTACGATAACATGTTTACCTGCATTTAATGCATCAATAGCAATCTGAGCATGAAGTCCGCTGGGAGTAGCAATATTAACCACATCAATACTCTTATCATCCAGCATTCTGCGATAATCGACAAAGCTGTTGGCATTGTATTTTTTCGCAAAATTCAATGCACGAGTCTCAATGGTGTCGCAAACAGCTACAAGTCGAGCGTCTTTAATTTCTGATAGCGAGTCTGCGTGGCGCGATGCAATTCTTCCACAACCAATTAGCGCAAAATTCATTATCTACAACCTCGCAAGAATGGTTTTCTGCAAAGAAAGAGGAACACAAGGGGAGTTTTGGGGTACTGATTTCCTTCAAGTGATTGTACCACTTCGTAAAAAGTGTCATTTTTGTACAATGCTATGTTCGATAATATTATTATATCCAAGGTGGGGAAAGATGCACATCAAGACTTGTTGAGCAATGTCATCGTTCCATGCATACGAGGCGGTCATGGATATTTCATAACCTGCACACAATGGTGAAAGCAATAGGGTTAGACAGAACGATGGATAGGGTATAATCGCAGCCATGCGAAAAATGCTTTACTTCACGGTTTTCATTGCTGGCATGGCCAGCCTGGCGACTGAAATGCTGGCCTCGCGGCTGCTGGGCAATTATTTCGGCAGCAGTAATTTGATCTGGGCCTGCATTATCGGGCTCATCTTGATTTACCTGACGGTGGGGAATTTTCTGGGCGGGCGATGGGCAGACCGCTCACCCCGGCCAGGGGTATTCTTCCGGATTCTGGCCTGGAGCGGGCTGCTGACCGGACTGGTGCCGGTAGCCTCGCGGCCGGTCTTGCAGATGGCGGCGAATGCCTTTGACCAGTTGGAACTGGGCGGGATGATTGGCGCTTTTGCGGCTGTGCTGATTCTGTTTATTGCGCCAATTACCCTGATGGGCACGGCCTCGCCGTTTGCAATCCGGCTGGGGGTCAAAGAGACCCGGACTGCCGGGAGCACTGCCGGGCGGATTTATGCCATTTCTACGCTGGGATCATTTGTGGGGACGTTTTTACCGGTGTTGATTCTGGTGCCGTTAATTGGAACGTACCGCAGCTTTCTGGCTATTGGCGGGGTGCTGATGCTGACGGCACTGCTGGGGCTGCTGCAAGCAGAGGGCAAACGAGCGGTCTTGATTTACCTGTGGATGCCGCTGGTGTTGATTCTGCTGGCGATCTTTGGGGTCAGCGGGGCGGATAAAAAATCGACCGGGATGGTCTATGAGACTGAATCGGCCTACAATTACATCCAGGTCCAAGAAATCAACGGCTTCCGACTGCTGCGGTTGAATGAAGGCCAGGGGATGCACTCGGTGTATCATCCGGAACAGGTCAATTATTATGGGCCGTGGGAACAGGTTTTGACAGCACCTTTTTTCAATCCGGCACCTTACGAAATGGATCGCGTGCAGCGCATTGCAATTGTGGGCCTGGCAGCAGGGACTACGGCACGGCAGGCCACACTGGTATTTGGCGAGGATGTGCAGATCGATGGATTTGAAATCGATCCGAAGATTGTCGAAGTGGGGCGTACCTATTTTGACATGAATGAGCCCAACCTGAATGTGATTGTGCAGGATGGTCGCTGGGGGCTGGCACACTCTACCAACCAGTATCAGATTATCAGCGTGGATGCTTACCGTCCGCCTTATATCCCCTGGCACCTGACCACACAGGAATTCTTCCAGGTCGTGAATGATCACCTGACCGACGACGGGGTGATGGTTATTAATGTAGGGCGGGCAGGGACTGACCGGCGGTTGATTGATGCGCTCAGCACGACCATATTGACGGTCTTCCCGACGGTGCATGTGGTGGATGTGCCCAATTCTTTCAATACGATTGTGTTTGCATCCAAACAACCCACAGAAGAATACAACCTGGGACAGAATTATCTGGCACTGGTAGAGCAGGGTGCGCCAGACTTGCTGATTCAAACCCTGGAAATAGCCATCACCAACCTGCAGCCTGCGCCCGAAACGACGATTGTGTTTACCGATGACAAGGCCTCAGTTGAATGGATCACCAACGACATGGTAATGAGTTACCTGCTGTCGGGAGAATCGGAGACTTTGAAATGAAACGTGTTGGGCTTCTCTTAATCAGCCTGCTGGTGCCGTTTATCCTCTTGATGGCGGCGGTACGGATTGCATTCACCCCCCTCTTCCTTGTAATGGAATACCGGGCGCCAAACTTTCCGCCGGATAATTATGGTTTTACAACCGAAGAGCGGTTGTACTGGGGCAAAATTTCACTGAAATATTTACTGGATGGCTCTGACATCTCGTTCCTGGGCGAGCAACGGCTGCCGAATGGCGATCCGCTCTACAACGAGCGCGAGCTGTCTCACATGGTGGATGTGAAGGTGGTGCTGCAGAAAACCACCATGGCCTGGGGAATTCTGTGTGCGGTTGTGGCGGCAATTGGAATCTGGAGCTGGCGCGGCAAATGGTTGCGCGATTTTGTGCGGGCGCTGGCGACCGGCGGATGGATTACGTTGGGATTGATTGGCGCCATTCTGGTCGGCGTGGCGGTGAGCTTTAATCAATTATTTGGGGCGTTTCACACGCTGTTTTTTACCAGCGGCACGTGGGTGTTTGAATATTCAGACACCCTAATCCGGTTGTTCCCGATTAAATTGTGGCAGGATGCATTTATTTTTGTGGGGGTTGTCACGGCGGCGCTGGCCCTGGCGGCGGCGCTCGTTTTACCAAAGATAAAGAGCCGAAAGGCTTGAGTGGGTTGTTATAAAGAAAAAACCGGTGAATGTCAAAAGATTCACCGGTTTTCGTTTTGAGATAAGCCTCAGGATTTCTTTTTGGCCTGATTGGCAACAGCCTGCATGGCCGCAGCCACATCATCCGGGTTGCCGAGGTAATAATGGCGGATGGGCTTCATCTGCTCATCCAGCTCATAGACCAGCGGGATACCCGTGGGGATATTCAGGCCGATGATTTCTTCGTCAGAAACATTGTCTAGATATTTGACCAGGGAGCGAAGGCTGTTGCCGTGGGCAACAATCAACACTTTGCGGCCGGTTTTGACTGCCGGGACAATGGTTTCAAACCAGTAGGGCAGGAAACGCGCCACGGTGTCTTTGAGGCATTCGCTGAGGGGCAGGTAGATGGGGCCGACATCTGCATAGCGCGGGTCTTTGCCAGGGTAACGGGGGTCATCAGCGGTAAGTGCGGGCGGGGGGACATCATAACTGCGCCGCCAGAGCTTGACCTGCTCTTCGCCAAATTTTTCGGCGGTTTCAGCTTTGTTCAGGCCTTGAAGCGCACCGTAGTGGCGCTCGTTGAGCCGCCAGGAGCGGTGAACCGGAATCCACATCAGGTCCATGCGATCGAGGACGATCCACAGGGTGCGGATGGCGCGCTTGAGGACCGAGGTGTAAGCGACATCAAAGGTGAAGCCAGCTTCTTTGAGCAGTTCACCAGCCTGGGTGGCTTCGGCAAGACCTTTTTCGGAAAGATCCACATCCGTCCAGCCGGTGAAGCGATTTTCGCGGTTCCAGTCTGACTCGCCATGCCGCAGTAAGACGATTTTATACATGCACTACCTCCAAGATTTAAATTGTAGCGCAAGAGAAGCTCTTGCGCTACATGGGTTGGTTTGAATTAGAGAGCCGGGTTACCGAACGGCAACGGGGTTCTCGGCATTGCCAGAAGCATCGAAGATGTGGAATTTGTCCATGTTGAAGGCGACCTGGACTTTTTCACCGATGGTGAAGCGAGTGCGCGGATCAACACGAGCTACATAGTTGCTGTTGCCAGAAACCAGGTAGAGGAAGATTTCGTTACCCATCAGTTCGGTGACATCCACTTTGGCTTCAACCGGGGCGGTATGGATGCCCGGGGGTAGGAACTGGGGATTGAAAATATCCTCGGGACGGATGCCGAAGATGACATCTTTGCCGACATAGGACATATAGGGAGCCACGCGAGGGGCGGGGATTTCAACGGCAAAGCCATCACCATCCACAAAGAGCTTTTCGCCATCTTTGCGCAGCTTGGCAGAGAAGAAATTCATCGAGGGGGAGCCGATGAAGCCGGCGACAAACTGGTTGGCGGGGAAATCATACAGGGTCTGGGGAGTATCCAACTGCTGCAGGACGCCTTTGTTCATGACGGCGATGCGGGAAGCCATGGTCATGGCTTCGGTCTGATCGTGGGTGACGTAAATGAAGGTGGTTTGCAGGCGGAGGTGCAGCTTGCTGATTTCAGCGCGGGTCTGCACGCGGAGCTTGGCATCCAGGTTCGAGAGCGGTTCATCGAAGAGGAAGACTTTTGGCTCGCGGACAATGGCGCGGCCAACAGCCACGCGCTGGCGCTGACCACCAGAGAGTTCGCGGGGTCTGCGCTTGAGCAGATGTTCGATGCCCAGCACACCGGCAGCCTCGAGTACGCGGCGGTTGATGTCTTCTTTGGACATCTTGCGGAGCTTGAGGCCAAAAGCCATATTGTCATACACGGTCATGTGCGGGTAAAGCGCGTACGACTGGAACACCATGGCAATGTCGCGATCTTTGGGCGGCACGTCATTGACCACGCGGTCGCCAATCAGGATTTTGCCCGAGGAAACTTCCTCCAAGCCAGCCAAGCAGCGCAGCGCAGTGGTTTTACCGCAGCCCGAAGGGCCGACCAAAACCAGGAATTCCTTGTCCTTAATTTCAATATTAAGGTCGTTCAGGGCGGTGAAGTCCCCAAACTTTTTCCAGACATGATCATAAGTAACGCTAGCCATACAGTCCTCCTTCCAGAGCGAATATAGTGATTTGATTATATGCCCCAATAAAAGAAAATGCAACAGTATTTGTCAAGAGATTTAAAAATTAGATTAGAGAAAACAAGGAATCGCTGAGTGTGTATCAATTGCGGGATTGGGTCTGAGGATAAGCAAGTATAATAACGAACATGATGGACAAAAACATGATTCTGGCATTGATTCCGGGATATAACGAGGCACAGCGCATCGCCGCAGTGGTGAACGCTGCCGGCCCTCACCTGCCGGTGCTGGTGGTGGATGATGGTTCGAGCGATAACACCCGGGGAGTGGCTGAAGCCGCCGGGGCACAGGTGATTCGACAAGAGCCCAACCAGGGTAAGGGGGCAGCCCTGCGGGCGGGCTTCAGATGGGCGCTGGCGAATGGGTATGAAGCAGTTATGACCCTGGATGCCGATGGGCAGCATGATCCGGCGGAGATTCCAGGTTTTCTGGATGTCTATACGCAAAATAAGTCCGATTTAATTATCGGGGCGCGGGATTTTTCGCAAATGCCAGCCGTGCGGCGGTGGGCCAACACCACCGGGCAGAAGCTGTTTTCGTGGGCGCTGGGACAGCCTGTGCAGGATAATCAATCGGGATACCGGCTGATCAGCCGCAGATTGATGGAAGCGGTGCTGGAAAGCGCTGAAAGCGGTTTCGAATTTGAAGTGGAAATGATTGTGGTTTGTGCGCGGCGCGGGATGAAGCTGGACTGGGTGCCCATCCGCACCATTTACGGGAACCAGGGCAGCCACATTAAACCGCTGCATCATGCGGCGCACTTCATGCGCATCATCTGGAATACCTGGCGGAGACGCTAGGCGAGAGATTTTACCAGAAGCTGTGTAGTGGTGCCGTCAGACTGGCGTACAGGCGGGGTCTTGATTGCATAACCACAATGCTGCCAAAAAGACAGCGCTAAAGGGTTATTCACCTGGACAGCGGTCCAGACCTGGGTGATTCCCTGTGCAGATAATTGCTGCTCCAGCCAAGCGATCACGGAATGCCCAAGCCCACTCCCCCGCGAGGAAGGGATGATCATCAAAAGGTTGATAAAGGCGCAGTGCGGCTGGCCTTCATAATGCGATGGGATGTAATCCAGCACACCAACCAGGGTTTCTAAATGCCAGATGCCGGAATAGATGCCGCCATGCTCGCGAGAATACTGCAGATCTGCGGCTACCATGGCGGCCGAGGCGTGCGGCTCGGGGCCCAGGGCAAGAAAATCCTCACAGGCCTGGTAGACTGCCAGGGCGTGGGTGTGTTGATTTTCCAAAAGTGGTGATAGAATCCATTGCATCAACTGGATTAAACCACATTTTGATCCAGGTCACCTTCCAAAATTAACTCGAAAGGATTTGCAATGCCTACGAATCTCTCCTGGCCCAAGCCACCCGAACTGGAAATTGACCTCAAAAAATCTTATACCGCCACATTCCATACCGACAAGGGCGATATTGTCATCAAGCTGCATGCCGACCGCGTGCCCCGGACAGTGAATAATTTTGTATTCCTGGCCCGGCAGGGTTTTTACAATGACACGATCTTCCACCGCGTGATTAACGATTTTATGGCCCAGGGCGGCGACCCCACCGGCACGGGTATGGGCGGCCCTGGCTACAAGTTCAGTGATGAGTTTGACCCCAAGCTGCGGCACGATAAGCCGGGTGTGCTTTCGATGGCCAATGCCGGACCGAACACCAATGGTTCGCAGTTCTTCATCACGCATGTGCCTACCCCCTGGCTGGATGGGAAACACAGCGTGTTTGGGCAGGTCATTCAGGGCATGGATGTGTTGATGTCGATTCCAGCACGCGATCCGCAACGGGTTGGGGCGCCAGCCGTGAAGCTGATTTCGGTGACGATCACCGAAGAATAATTGCTTCTGATAGGTAAAATGAACGAGGTGGAGCATTGTGCTCCGCCTCGTTTTTTCACCCGAATGACAGGGGCAGTATCACTCAAAGCGCAGGGCGTGGATGATATCCAGACGAGCGGCTTGACGAGCAGGCAGTGTGGCGGCCAAAACACCGAAGATCAAGCCAACGGCAAGGCCGGCCAGCACGCCTCCCCAGGGGAAGTTGAACTGCATGACAAAGCCGCTGAAGTTCATGGCGCCGACCAACACATAGCTGAGCCAAACGCCGGCCAGAATGCCAAGGCCTGTGCCGAACAAAGCCAGCAGGAGGCTCTCAGCCAGAATCATCCGGCGGATTTGTTTGCGGGTGCTGCCCACGGCGCGCAGCACCCCAATCTCACGGGTGCGCTCAATCACGTTGATTGCAAGGGTATTCATCATGGCAATCAGGGCGGGCAGCGCCATGGCAGCCATCATTACATACATCATCGCCAGGGCGGCCTTGAAGATATTCACCTGAGCCTGATAAAAGGTATCGGATTCGAGGAGTGTAAAAGCAGGGTAGGCAGAGATCAGGTTGGTGAGGCGGGCGCCAACGGTTGATTTATCGGCCCCGTCAACGGCATTGGCCATCAGGAGGACATCGGTGGTGGTGAGGAAATCACGCTCCAGGTTCGCCTGGGAGATGTAGCCGGTGGTCAGCTTGGCGTTGAGGTAGTCGAGGCCAACTCCGACAATGCGGTATTGCTGCTCGCCTGATGGCGTCATAATTGTCACCAGATCGTCAATCTGGACGCCGGTTGTGGCCGCAAAGATGCCATTGACGATGATGGCGCGTTCCTGGTCCAGGGCAGCGTAGGCCTCCGCCGGTTCACCGCGGCTGAATTCCAACCCGGCAATGACCGGGTAGGTTTGCGGATCAATGCCAATCACCTGCAGGTCAGTGCCATCCACCTTGCCATAAGCAAGGCGGAGCGTGGTGACCCCGGCGACACCTTCGACCTGACTCAGTTCAGCCGCCAGGCCTGGGGCTGCGCCCATGTTCCCTCCGCCCAGCATGAGCGAGGTGGGCATGACCAGGTAATCAGCCCCGAGGCTGCGATCCAGATAGCTCAAAAAGCCGCCAAAGGTACTGGAGAGAACCCCGGCGAGGGCAACCACGATTGACAGACCGATGAGCATGGCCAGGGCCGTCACTGCGGCACGTTCTGGCTGGCGGGCAAGGTTGCGCTGGGCAAGGTGCCCTTCGCGAGCAAAGAAGATGTTCAGCAGGCGGCCAAAGGTTTCAGCGAGCGGGCGCACCAGGACCGGCGCCGCCAAAATGACGCCTGCCAGGAAGAGAACAGCACCCAACGCCGCAAGGTTAAAGCTGCCGGTAATCAGGGCAATCACGGCGAGCGCGATCATCACAAAGCCGATGATGGCGCGAGTGCGGACTTTCCGGGCGACCTGTCCGACTGATTCCAGACGCAGGGCTTCAATGGGTGGGGTCTTGCTGGCTGAGAGCGCCGGGATCAGGCCAGCCAGAACGGTAATGCCCAATCCCAAGCCCAGTGCAACCAGGAAGTTCCCCAGGGTGATGATGGGAGCGCCCATATCCATATACAAGAATTTTTGAGCGAGGGGGGCGACGATCATCATCAGCACCAAAGCAAAAAGGTATCCGAGCAGCAGACCCAGAGCAGAACCCATGAGGCCCTGGAGGAGGGTTTCGGTGAGGATTGCGAGAACAATTGTCCGGCGGGATGCGCCAACAGCCCGGAGCAGGCCAATATCACGGCGGCGTTCGGCAACCACGGTGCGGAATGTGTTGAAGATGACAAATCCACCCATGGCCAGCGAAAGGATGCCAAACAGTAAAAACGCAGCCTGACCTACCTGAACAGCCGAGGAGAATTCAGAGTCGCCATCGGGTGCGATGAGCGTGAAGGTTGAACCCAACTCCGATTGAATGGCGCTGTTGACTGCAGCTTTATCGGCATTGGCATCCAAAACAGCTTCAACCACACTGATCTGGTCGGGCAAATTCAGCATAGATTGAACCTGAGCCAGCGGGACATAGATTTCTTCAGTGCCCAGGGCGGGCATGGAAGGTTTGAATATGCCAACAACAGTTAAATCAACTGTGCCGTTGGCTGAAGGCAAAGTCCAGACATCTCCGGGCTGCAAGTCTAGTTTTTGAGATAGAGAAACGGGCAGGACAACGGCGGTTGTATCGCCGGATTCAAGGAAGCGACCCGACGAGATTGAAAAGGCGCGCACTGCAGTAACTGTATCCGGGTCCACGCCAATCACGATCACGGTTTTTACAACTTGATATTCATCCACGGCGGGGCGAACAAGCCCTTCGGGAATGGCAACCAATTGGCTGAGGATTCCGGTGGCGGATTGGACACCTTTGGCAGACTGCACAACAGCCAAAGACTGGCTGTCAAACGGGCTGCCTGAAACACTACGGACGCTCAATTCCACTTCGCTGACGGCGGCCATCATCTGGCGCGCAACAATCCGCTCCATGGCGGGGATCATGGAATTGAGGCCGAAGATAATCATCACACCCAGCACGATGGACAGGGTTGTGAGGGTGGTGCGGAGCTTATGCCCCGATAGATAACGCCAGGCTAACTTCCATGCGACGCTCATAGCGCCTCCACTTTCTCTTTGACACGATCGGCTTCGCCCACACTGGCAGCGTTCAAACGGGTTTCATCAATGACGCGGCCATCCTTGAGGAAGATGATGCGATCGGCATAAGCGGCAATCCGGGGGTCGTGCGTGACCATCAGGATGCTGCGGCCCCACTCATCTACCACCCGGCGCAGCAGGCCAGCGACCTCGTCGCCGGCGCGGGAATCGAGGTTACCGGTGGGCTCATCGGCCAGGACAAGGGCGGGTTCACTGATCAAGGCACGGGCAATAGCAACCCGCTGCTGCTGGCCCCCCGAGAGTTGGTCGGGGCGGCGGTGGCACTGGTCTTCCAGGCCCAGGCGGGTCAGCCAATCGGTGGCTTTTTGAGCAGCAGCGCCGGCCCTGGCGCCATCAAGCACCAACGGCAGAGAGACATTCTCTTGAGCCGATAAGACCGGAATCAGGTTGAAAAATTGGAAAATGAAGCCGATTTGCTGGCGGCGGACGGCAGTCAGGCGGGTATCATCCAGAGCGGCGAGGTTGTGGCCGTTGAGGATTACCGAGCCCTCTGTGGGGCGGTCCAAACCGCCCACCAGATGGAGCAGGGTGGATTTACCACAGCCGCTTGGGCCCATCACGGCGACAAATTCGCCGGCTTCGATTTTTAGATTCACATGATCCAGGGCGAGGACTTCGGTTTCGCCCTGACCATAGGCTTTAGTAAGTTGTTGTGTTTCTACCAGCGACATATTGATACCTCCATGAAAAAATTAATCGGTTGAGATTTGCTTCGGCGGGCGGCCGCGCAAGCGGCGTTCGGGTTGCGGCAAAGGCTGCTGCTGCACATCGTCCAAACGGGCTTCAATCATGTCCAACCAGCGCAAATCGGCTTCCAGGTGCATGACGACTTTATCCAAAAAGAGCATTCTGGCCAGCTCGGTGTGTGGGTCGGCGGACTGACGGAGAGCGGTTACCCGGTGCAGTTCTTGATACAGGCTGCCACGCTGTACCTGGATGACCGTGCGGGGATTGACATCACCCAGGGCGAGGCAGAGCATCAGTTTGACGTAGAAGGCGTCACGCTGGGCATCTGACGGGATGCTGCTGAGCAGCCAGGTGCGCAGTTCGGCCTGACCGGTTTCGGTGAGGGCATAGATGCGCTTTTCGGGGCCGGCGTCCTGGCTGGTGCCTTCCTGAACCACCAGACCGCTCTCTTCGAGACGGGCGAGCGTGGTGTAAACCTGGGCGGGTTTGACATCCCAAAGCTCCTGACCACCAGAAATAGCCTGAAAAGCGGCGTGCAATTCGTAGCCATGCCGCGGCTGCTGCGCTAACAAACCCAGAATAACGTGACGGACTGTCATATAATAAATCTATTCTACATGATACTAGATTTATCATATCCCTGGATTTGTCGTTTGTCAAGAGGGTTCGGGTGGAATCCGAAACTGTTTGGTAGAATTAACACCGATGAAACGAACTGGGAATACTCCCCTGTCCGGAGAACGCCTCAAATTGGAGCAGTTTCTGTTGCATCCAATCATTGTGCTGGCAATTGGATTGTTTGCCACCGCAGCGGTGCTCATCTTTTGGCGGGCAGCTTTTGGGGGCTGGTCAAAAATCTGGTTGTTTTATCATGTACCACTGATCATTCCTTTTATAGCCTTTTGTGCAGACCGAATGGAACGGATGAGAAAAATGCCGCCAACCGGATGGGCCTGGGATGGCGGTGTTATTATCCTGGCATTATTGAGAGCGGTTGTGCTGATTCCGGGGTACTCGGGGCACGCACTCTTTCTGGCTTACAGTTTATTTTCCAGCCAGAGTTGGGTGGCCCGCATAACGGCTGGACTGGTGTTGGTGGAAGTGGCCTATCTCAAGATCTTTGTCTGGCAGGACAAAACAATTATTGGGGGAATTCTGCTGGCATTGGCAGCAAGCGGGGTATTCAGGTGGCTGTTAAACCGGCCAAAGATTCATGACGATTAGAGATTGAATTTTGGGGTCTTTGGTGTAAACTTGTAGTGAGGCTGTTCATTAATCTGTGCGGGGGACAGGACTTGTCCCACCATTGAGGCTGGATTGGGCTTGAATGAATACGATTCAAAGCACATTTGATCGGTTAATGCATTATCGAGGATTGACGCCCGGCAGCGAGACGGAGCGGGTCTATGCTGCACAGATTCAAGCTGCCATTGTCCAGCAAAAAGCTGCGCCATCTTCAAATGCAGCAGAAAAATTTGCCAGGCAAGCCCTGGAAAAAGCCAATAAATGGGTGCGCCTGGCCGACGCACAAAGGCAAGTTTTGGAACGGGCAAAAAGCCGGGTGCTGCGGGCAATTGTGTTTGAGGCAGCAGGACGTTGCGGCGACGCGGAATTCGACCTGGAACAAGCACTGGATTTGTTGGGTGAGCCGAATGACGGCGATTGGGAAATGCAGCACCTGCAGGCAGCTATCTATTGGATGCAGGGCTGCTTGATCAACCAAATTGAGGGGCGGGCTGGCAGCGGGGAAGATCAAATTTGCTGGCAGCATGGGATTCACATCATCGAAAAGTTAGTCACGCATCCAAGGGCAGATGATTTTCGGTTTTACAGCCAGCTTGCAATTGAGATGAAGCGGTTCTTTGCCAGCTTTAGCACAGAGGTTGAGGCGGAAGCCGATGCCCCGATTGAGGCGGAACCCATTCAACCCCAGCCCACCAGACCTATTCCATCTATACTGCCGTACCCAAGCCAGGCGCCGCTGCAAGAAGCCACACTCTCGCCGAATGGCTTTTTTCATTTGGATGTGTATCCGGCGCTGGCGGCAGGTGCATTTCAGCCGATCTGGGCACAGATCACCCGACCCGTTGAACGGGTTGCGCTGAATAACGAAGTTGAATCCCTGGAAATTCGCCGGCGGATGTGTCGATTCTACAGCCTGGTGCCGGGGGAACGATTGATCCGCTTGCGGAAGAGCGATGGGGAGCGTTCGCGGCAGCAAGCATATGCGCTGTTTTATATCACCGGGGACAGTATGAACGAGGATGGGATAGACCCGGGTGATTATGTACTGGTGCGCGCCCAGGAAACCGCCGACCCGGGCAATATTGTGGTGCTGCAAGCGCAAACCACAGAAGGTGCCGATACAACATTGACGCTGAAATATTTTGAGCGCAGAACGGAAACTGAGTGGCGGTTTGTGCCGCACAGCAGCAACACAAGCCACCCAACGTTTATTTACCATCCTAATACAGGCGAAACGGCACCCAGGATTGTTGGCATCGCAATTGGCGTTTTTAAACCTCAGGGGGACAGCAACCATGGACAACCCAACCTCTAGTACAATCAGTTTTTTGCTTGAAGTTACAAAGCTGTGCGGCGAGAAAGATTTACAAACGCAGATGTCAGAAGTGCTGCACCTGCTTGGGGAACGCACTGGAGCTGACCGCTGCACGGTGATGTTGTTTAACGGCGGCGATGAGCCGATTGTGGGGGTGTATGAGTGGGTGGGGCCCGGACTGCAAGCGCGAAAACAGCATTGGAGCAGTGCGGTATTTCACGAGCTGCCGTGGGTGATGGAACAGCTAAAAACCGGTCAGCCGGTTTCGGTGCCCAGGGTAGAAGATTTGCCGAAAGCCGCCCAGGTTGAGCGCGCCCGCTGGATGGCGTTGAGTATTCATTCGATTGCGCTGATACCGATTTTCTATGAACATCATCTGGGGGCGGCGGTGATTGTTCAGGCAGAGAACAGTTGGAAAACCTGGGAACATGAGGCGCTGCAGGTGCTGCAATTGTGCGGGGAAATGCTGCTGCAAATGTTTTGGAATGGACAACAGCGGACTAAAGCGGAAGCCGAGGCCACCAGGCAAAGCGAAGCGATAGCAAAACTGCAAGCTGAGCTGGCGGCAGAGAAACAGAAAAGACAGGAAGCTGAACTCCGCAGCCTGCAAGACGCAGATATGGTCAAGATGCTGCCCAATGCGATTCCGGGAATTTTGCTGTTTATTGATACCGAGGGCCGGATTTTGGGCGCCAACGAAGAATTTGCACAGGGTTTTGACCGAAAGTTGAGTGATGTGATTGGCGCCCGATTGGCGGATATTCTGCCGGAGCCGCTCATGCGGAGCCGATGGGCCCATATTCAGCAGACGATTGAGAGCGGGATACCCTGCCAATTCAGCGATGAACGCAACGGGAAGCATTTTTCCAACTACCTGTACCCGGTGCGAGATCCGTCTGGAGCGGTGAGCCGGGTGGGGATCTTTGTTACGGATATTACGCGGCAAAAAGACACTGAATCCCAATTAGCCGAGATTCACGCCCAGTATGAAGCTGATCAGAAAGCAAGTCAGACCGAGCAGGCAGGCTTTGAATCCAGGCGATTGAGGGCGATGCAGCGATTGAGAGGCAAGCTGCTTGCCCGGTTGGAGAGCCTGCGCCAGACCGAGCTGTCTGCAAATCAAATGGATATTATCCTGGAGATGGAAACCTTCCTGGAACAGGCAGGTTTTCTGGTGGGAAGCGAAGGACCCAGCCGGACAGAACGCCCGGCAAAGAAAATTCAGATCTTGCTGGTTGAAGATAATCAGATTATTGCGGATAACTTTCGCAGCTATATGGAAGCCAAGGGCAGTCAGGTGCTGGTGGCGCTGGATGGACAAGCGGCGCTGGACATTGCAGAACAAACCTGGCCCGATATTGTGTTTATGGATATCAGCCTGCCCGATATGGACGGGCTGGAGGTTGTTCAAAAGCTGCGGGGAATGCCAGAATTTACCAGTACGCCGATTATTGTGCTGACTGCGCACGGCAATTCAGAACGCGAGCGCTGCCTGCGAGCTGGAGCAAGCGATTTTCTGACCAAGCCGGTGAGCTTGAAAAATCTGATGGAGACAACTGAACACTGGCTGCGCAACCCCCCGGGTAGAACTGCGTAAATCTATTGATGAAAAGAAAATCCGCCTTGCGGCGGATTATGGTGGCGAGGGTGAGGGTTGAACTCACGACCAAGGGCTTATGAGTCCCCTGCTCTCCCACTGAGCTACCTCGCCAAGCGACCGCAATCTTACTACGATCCGCCGGTTTTGTCAAATTATTTAAGATCCGGCAAAAAGAAGCAAATCATAGTTGCCTGGAATGGCAGATAATGTTAAACTAAAGGTAATTTCCCGGAGGTACACCATCATGAAAATTGCTAAGATTCTGGCTCTGCTGGTCGCGGGGGGATTGATTCTGTTTGGCGCGATTTATATTATGGCGGCGTTCAGCCCCAGTGCACAGGGAACCCCTGGCGGGTTAGTGATCACCGGGCTGCTGCTGGCAGGTTTGGGATTTGGGATCGGGTTTGCGGCGATTAAGTTTATGAAGCCGCCGGCGCCCGTTGTGACCCAGCAGACAACCATCAAGATTGATTTGCCGGGCAATGTGAGCATGGACACGATTAAGTGCAAATCTTGCGGTGGAACGCTTTCTACCGATAACATCGCCATGGTGGCTGGCGCACCGGTGGTCACCTGCCCGTACTGCCACACCTCGTATCAATTGACTGAAGAACCTAAATGGTAAAGGGTTCCCCAAACCGGGGAGGAGGAAACACGATGCGACGATTCCGCCTGTTGAGCCTGCTGATTGCAATTGTTTTGTTGATTGGTTTAGGAGGAACCGCCTCAGCTCAGACGTATTTGTTTGAGGTTGAACGTGCGGAGGCAGCCATTTATATTGAGTCGGACGGCAGTGCGACGGTTGAATATACCTACACATTCGTCAACGACCCATCGGCTGACCCAATGGAATATGTGGATATTGGGATGCCAAACACCTATTACTATCTCAGCAATATTACGGCTGAGATTAACGGGGAACGGATCAGCGATATTACCGATTCGCCGTACATTTCAAACGGTGTGGCACTGGGGCTGGGGCGAAATGCGATTAAACCCGGAGCGCGCGGCGTCGTGCATGTCAGGATCACGAATATTGACAAAATGCTGTACACGACCAAAATTGACGGGCAGAGTTATGCCAGCTTCAATTTTATGCCGAACTACTTTGATTCCAGCCTGTTAGTTGGCTCGACCGATATGACCGTCACGCTGTATTTGCCGGTTGGCGTGGAGTCTGAGCAGCCCCGCTGGTACACCCCGCGCGGCTGGCCCGGAGAGAGTGAGCCGCTCAGTGGATATGATGAAGCAGGGCGGGTATTCTATCAATGGAACAGTCCGGAAGCAAGCGCGTCAGTAGGATACAAGTTTGGAGCAGCATTCCCGGTAAACCTGGTGCCAGCCAGCACAGTCAAGAAGCCCAGCATCTGGGAAACGCTGGGGATTACCGAGGAAGACTTTATGGGTGGGGCGTTCTTCTGCTGTTGTTCAATCATGTTTATTGGTTTTCCGATCTGGGGTGCGATCAATGCCCGCAAACGACGGCTGCAATATATGCCCCCCAAGATCAGTGTTGAAGGGCATGGCATCAAGCGTGGGCTGACAGCGGTGGAGGCGGCTATTCTGATGGAGCGTCCGCTCGACAAAGTGATGACCATGATTCTCTTTGGGCTTTTGAAAAAGAGCGCGGCCCGCGTGGTCACGCGTGAACCGTTGACGCTGGAATCTGCGGACCCGCTGCCCGAAGGCCTGTATGCTTATGAAACCGATTTTTTGGCAGCGTTCAAGAAGACCGATAAGGCTGAACAAACAAAGGCCCTCACAGAGATGGTTGTCAACCTGGTTAAGAGCCTGACTGAGAAAATGAAGGGCTTCAGCCGCAAAGAGACCATTGATTATTACGAGAGCATCATGAAAACCGCCTGGGAACAGGTGGAAGCTGCGAATACCCCGGAAGTGAAGAGCGAGCGCTACGAACAGGCGCTGGAATGGACAATGCTGGATCGTGATTATGATGATCGGACGCGCGATGTTTTTCGCACAGGACCGGTCTTTTATCCGACGTGGTGGTGGCGGTTTGACCCGGGTCATGCAAGCACGGCGGGCGGCGGCGGGCTGGCTCAACCGGTGGGGCCGAGCAACCGATCGGCGGTGCCTGGAGCTGATTTTGCGGCGAGTGTGGTTAACGGCGTGCAGAATTTCTCATCCAATGTCGTGAGAGATCTGAACAGCTTCACCAGCGGTATTACGAATAAAACCAATCCGGTGCCTGTATCAAGTACGTCTCGGGGTGGTTCTTACCGAAGCGGCGGCGGAGGTGGGCGGTCGTGCGCCTGCGCCTGTGCATGTGCGGGTTGTGCCTGTGCGTGCGCCGGTGGCGGACGATAGATTGGCCATGATTGACTGGTGGGGTCAGCTCACCCGGTGGTGGCAGAAAAACCGGCGGATTAATCCGCCGGGCGCTGGCGTGTATCACTTTGAGCGAGCGGGGGACGGCAGTCAGACCCGTATCCACCTGCGGCTAGAGGTAGATGGGCGCGGCCTGCTGCTGGTTAACGCGAATCATGCTTATCATCTGAATCCAAGTGCGGCGCTGATGGCCTACCTGGCGCTGCGCAAGGTCAGTTCGACACAGGCAGCCGGAACCTTAACACGCGCGTATAACCTGCCGCGGGCCCAGGCTGCGGCGGACTATGCGGCTTTTGGCGAACAACTGAAAGCGCTTATACAGCCGAATGGACCTTGTCCAATTTGTGATCTGGAACTGGATACCATGATGCCGTTCTCGGCGCAGCTTTCGGCGCCTTACCGCATGGACCTGGCACTGACCTACCGGTGCAATAATGACTGCGCCCACTGCTATAACGCGAGACCCAGAAACCACCCCGAATTGAGCACTGAGCAATGGAAAACGATTCTGGATAAGCTGTGGGCGCTGGGGATTCCGCACATTGTATTCACTGGCGGTGAGCCTACGCTGCGCCCTGACCTGCCCGAGTTGATTGCCCATGCCGAGCATAACGGGCAGATTACCGGGTTGAATACCAACGGGCGGCGATTGAAAGATCCCCATTTGCTGCAGCGATTGCTGGATGCGGGGCTGGATCATGTGCAGATTACGGTTGAGTCGCATGACCCGGCTGTGCACGATGCGATTGTTTGCTCGCCGGGCGCCTGGGAGGATACGATTGCGGGGGTCAAGAATGCGCTGGCGAGCCGGTTGTATGTGATGACCAATACCACAATGCTGCAGAGCAACAGCCCGTATTTGCGGGAGACGCTGGCCTTTCTGGCAGAACTGGGTGTGCCGACGGTTGGGCTGAATGCCTTGATTTACTCCGGGAAAGGGGCGCAGGTGGGAACCGGGTTGAGCGCCGAAGCGCTGCCCGCGCTATTGACACTGGCGCGTCAGATGACTGATGATCATGACCAGCGCCTGATCTGGTACACACCAACCCAGTACTGCCATTTTGACCCGATTCAAATGGGCCTGGGAGTGAAGGGCTGCACGGCGGCGCTGTACAATATGTGCGTGGAACCAGATGGACAGGTGCTACCCTGCCAATCTTATTACACCAGCCTGGGCAGTCTGCTGACAGATCCATGGGAAAGCATCTGGAATCATGATCTGGCGGTGCGGCTGCGAACCCGCCGGGACCTGCCCGAGGCCTGCGGGCACTGCGATTTGCTGGCGGAATGCGGCGGCGGCTGTCCGCTGGAATGGGCAGTACAGTCACCGACAGAGGTGCAGGGGCTATGATGCAGGTGCTGCAAGCGGTTGGGCAGATTTTTTTACGGACCCTGTATTATTTTTACCTGGTGCCGTTTCGGGAAGCATTCCTCAACCTGAAAGAACTGCCCAAACCGCAGCGAACGCTGGCGATTGTTGGCTACAGCGTTACGGGGGCCTTGTTGATCTTTTTGCTGGTGGTTGAACTGTGGGGCGGCGGCATGGGGCAGGTCACTTTCACGCGCTCAGACGGGTCAGAAATGCGGCAAATTCCGCTGGCGGTGATTATTGTCAGTATGGCGGCCATGGCGCTTGGATGGGCTTTCCTGCTCACGGGAGCAAGTGACGGGCACCCGGTTGTTTTCATCCCGATCGCGGTCATATTCGGCATCCAACTGATGTGCGTCATTCCGTTTGAAAACACGCCAGCGTTGATCGCCTGGTGCTGCTCAGCGCCGACACTGATTCTGGCGGCTGCGGGAGCACATATCTTCACCCACAAGAAACCCGTCTGGAAAGAGCTGCAGGTGGGAGAGTTTCTCATCTGGGTGGCAGCGGGAGTTTTCTTCCTGGGGTTGTGGGGCTTTACCCGGGGTGGATTAGATTTGATGGCCCAGGATTTGGATGGGATCTACTCGCTGGTGATGTTGTCGTTTATCCCGATCTGGATGCTGGCGGGGATGGCGGTGGTGGATGCGGCGGTTGATCTGGGGCGGCGGTTCATTAAGCTTATTCGCGAGAAGCTGTCGGATGAGGCGCTGCTGGCTTTGACAGCGTTTCTGATCATCACGCGACCGGTGATTACCGTTGCCTTGTTTATTATTGATCAAATCAACGGAACGCAAATTACGCTGCAGGAAAACCCACTGAAGACGGCGCTGGTTTTGGATGGGATTTTCTCGGTGCCATTGTTGATTGCCCTGGTGATTGTGCGGTTAAGCAAGCATTGGAATGCACGCTCGGCAGCGGTGCTGCTGGGCACCAGCGTGGCAACGCCAGCCTTCACGCTGGGGTTGGCCATGGCACTGCTGGGGCAGAATATCTTTGACCCGTTTGAAATGACCGCCTCCAGCCTGGGTTTGATGCCATCGCTGCTGGTCTTTGTGGCGCTGGTGGTGCACACTACCCTGAGCATGGGAACCCGGTTTGCCGAAAAAGGCGGCAAGTTCCTGCCGCGCAGCGGGCGAATCATGTTCATTTTTGGGATGGTGCTGGGGCTGCTCAGCTTCACACTGTTTTTTGTTAATTCAAGATCTGCCGAGACGGGACTGCTGGATCGGCAAATCCAGGATGGCATTAATATTTTCTTCAGCCTCAGTGTCTTTCTGTTTGGCGGGCCGTATCTGTTATGGATTTTGATCCGGCACCGCGAGCGGCTGGCAGGCCCGGCTGAGGATTATGCGCCGCGGCCAGAAGCCGTGGAAGGCCAGACGGCACCTCGCAAACAGCAGTGGCTGACGATTGCCACCGTCAGCGCGGTGATTTTGCTCAGCCTGGCTTGCGGTCTGGGATTGTTATTCAATCAATAAACGCGATTTTTGTTCAGGAGGCTTGCGTATGAAAAAGATTTTAGAATACTGGGTTGACCGCCTCTTTGGCCGCGTCAAACCACTGGCGGCAGGTGTTTATACCTACCAATCGCCTCCGGAGATTCAACCCCCCAGCCGGATGCACCTGAGAGTTGAACCGGATGGGCAGAGTATTTTGATTTTGAACGCCAGCACGGTGCTGCATCTAAATCAAACAGCCACCGAGTATGCCTATCACCTGGTCAAAGGCACTGAGCGGGCTGAAATGGCCGGGAAAATGGCGGGGCGGTACCGGGTGAGCCGGGAACAGGCGCTGTACGACTACGAGGCCTTGAGCGCACAAATTCAATCGATCATCGAGACGCCCGACCTGGACCCGGAGACCTTCCTGGGAATGGAACGGATGGAGCCGTATGGCGGTAGAATCACCGCGCCTTACCGCCTGGACTGCGCCCTGACCTATCGGGTTTCTGATAACAGCAGCACAGCGCCGCAGGAACGAGTCAAGCGGGATTTGCTGACTGAAGAGTGGCAGAGCATTTTGCAAAAGGCCTGGCAGGCGGGCATTCCGCACATTGTTTTCACCGGCGGCGAACCGACCTTGCGACCTGATCTGCCCGAATTGATCGCCTATGCAGAAAAGCAGGGACAGGTTACCGGGCTGCTGACAGATGGGCTGCGGCTGGCAGAGACGGATTATCTGCACAGCCTGCTGAATGCCGGGCTGGATCATTTGATGATTGTGCTGAAAGACGATGAGCAGTGTTGGGAAGCAATCCGCGATGTGCTGGCTGAGGATATTTACACCACAGTTCATATCACGCTGACTCCGGCGAACGCGGCAAGCCTGACCGAAACACTGGATGAACTGGCCAAATTGGAAGTGAGTTCAGTATCACTGAGCGCCAGTGAGGTCAGCCTGAATGCCGCCTTGAAAGACGCCGCACAGGCAGCCGCCGAGCGGGGCTTCAAGCTAGTCTGGGACCTGCCAACGCCCTACTCCAGCCTGAATCCGGTGGCGGTGGAACTGGCCGAAGCCGATGAGCGGTCTGAAGGCGCTGGCCGGGCATGGCTGTATGTGGAACCGGATGGCGATGTGCTGCCCGGGCAGGGCATCTTGACGGTGATGGGCAACCTGCTGACCGATTCATGGGAAACGATCTGGAAGAACGCCCGACCAGAATGACCCCACCCCCGCCCGTCCGGCGATGCCAACAGCAGGCCCGGTGGACGGCGCAGCTGCGCCAGTATCTTTACGGGCTTGCCGGATTGGAATCGGCGCGGCGGGTGCTGGAAGTGGGCTGTGGGTCTGGGGCAGTGCTGGCTGATTTTGCCGGATGGAACGGACAGGTTCTGGGGGTGGATCTTGACCGTCCTGCGTTGGTAGAATCGCGGGGACAGGCTGGTTTTGCGCGGCTGCAGCAGGCGGATGCCGAAGCACTGCCATATGCAGCCCACTGTTTTGATTTGAGCCTGTGTCATTTTCTGCTGTTGTGGGTGGCGAACCCGGTTGCAACGCTGCAAGAGATGCGGCGCGTTACCCGAGCGGGCAGGGCGGTGCTGGCGCTGGCAGAGCCGGATTACGGCGGGCGGGTGGATTATCCGCCGCCGCTGGATGAGATGGGACGGCGGCAGGCGCAGGGGCTTGCCCGGCAAGGCGCAGACCCGCTGGCCGGGCGGAAGCTATCCGGGTGGCTGTATGAGGCCGGTTTGGTGGACATTCAAGTGGGGGTACTGGGCGGCTGGTGGGCCGAGCCGCCTGAAGAGGCCGAGCAAGCGCTGGAGTGGCAAACCCTGCAGCATGATTTGGATGGGCTGGCATCGGCAAGTGAATTGGAAAACTGGCGTAAAATAGATGCAACGGCCTGGAAAACCGGGCAGCGCGTGTTATACGTCCCCACGTTTTATGGCTGGGGGCGGGTGCCCGGATAAGGAAAAGCGTATGGAGGAAAACCATGGATCACTATCGAGTTAAACCGGATCAAAAAATTGAGCTGGATGCGTGGGATGCCTCGGAAACATCCCAGTTTAAGGGGTCGAAGGACGATGCCCTGCCCCGGTTTGAAAAACTGGCAGCTGAACTGGGCGAACTGCAAGAGGTGATGTTTGCTGAAGGCAAACATAAGGTGTTGATTGTGTTCCAGGCGATGGATACAGGCGGGAAAGATGGAACGGTGCGGGCGGTATTCGGGCGCGTCAACCCGCAGGGGGTGCGGGTGGCGAACTTCAAAGCGCCGACGGCAACCGAGCTGGCGCACGATTACCTGTGGCGGGTGCATCAACAGGTGCCGGGGAGAGGCGAACTGGTGATCTTCAACCGCAGCCATTATGAAGATGTGCTGGTGGTGCGGGTGCATGGGCTGGTGCCAGAGGAAGTCTGGAAGAAGCGGTATGAGCAGATCAATGCGTTTGAAAAAATGCTGGTTGAGGAAGGCACAACCATCGTGAAGTTTTACCTGCACATTGATAAAGATGAACAACGTGAGCGGCTGCTGGAACGGATTGATGTGCCTGAAAAACGCTGGAAGTTCAATCCCGGTGACCTGGAAGAACGGAAACTCTGGAAGGATTACATGAAGGCTTTTGAGGCGGTGCTGGAACGAACCAGCACGCCCTGGGCGCCGTGGTATATTGTGCCGGCCAACCGGAACTGGTACCGGAATCTGGTGGTGGCTGATGTGCTGGTGGAGACGCTGCGCGCGCTCAAGATGAAATATCCCCAGCCCCAAGAGGATCTTACACAGTACCGCGGTCAATTAGGGTGAAAAAAGAATCTCCCCCTTCCCAAGGGGGAGATTTGGGGTATAATAGCGCTTGTCCAATTCGGGGCGTAGCGCAGCCCGGCTAGCGCGCTTGCATGGGGTGCAAGAGGCCCTGGGTTCAAATCCCAGCGCCCCGACTGGAAAACAAAGCTCCAACCTTGTGTTGGGGCTTTATTGTTCCTACTAATGGGGTGCAACCCCCATTGAGGGGGTCTAAAGAGAGGCCCTGGGTTCAAATTGTAATGGACCCCAGATTCTGGACACATTTAAGGGGTTTAAAAGGGAGAGCCTGCGCTCCGAACCGACTTTGGCTGCAGCCAGAAGGCTGTTTCAAATTCGGCTGGGGTCAGGTAACCCAACGATGA
>Ga0208196_1001216_pt1 | contig 28960 bp, 22 predicted proteins | sample AD_JPNNA7_MetaG_FD_184443 | JGI IMG/M metagenome (GOLD analysis project Ga0208196, IMG submission 184443) | Active sludge microbial communities of municipal wastewater-treating anaerobic digesters from Japan - AD_JPNNA7_MetaG (SPAdes) (version 2) | ecosystem: Engineered > Bioreactor > Anaerobic...
TTTAAATATTACGCTAACACCTTCGAAATCCATTTATAAACCCGGTGAACAAGCTGATTATGAAATCACTGTAAAGGATTATCTCGGTAATCCAGTAAAAAATACAGAAATCAGTTTTGGTATCATAGATGAAAGTATTTATGCGATCAAAGAAGATGAAACACAGCCAATAGAAACATTTTTCTATTCTCCTCAAAGATATTATATGTCAGTTTCTAATTCATTACAGTACGGTTACTTTAGTACTTATAGCAGAACAGCTACATATATAGATAAAAATTATTTTTCTTATAAGAAGGATGATAAAACTTATAAAGGAAGATTATTCGGAAAAATTATCATAAAAACTGAAATAGATATTCCTGATGGTCTGTTTGTAATTCTTACAGGTGAAAAGTATTACTACACTACAAAGGCTGATTCGCTGGGTAATTATGATATAAAGAATATTGCAAACGGTAAATATCAGTTATTTATTTCTACTGGATATGGGGGAATGCTTTTAATTGATGAAATTAAAATCGCTGGTGAAAAAAAGTATAACATTACAGTCAACGAAGAGCAATGGCAGCAAATTGAAAGGATGTTTAGTCAGAGTTTTGGCGGCGGTCAATTGGATGAAAAAACTGCTGATGAATTGGGCAGAGATGAACGTGGACAAACTGAAATGGTTGCACCCAATGTTATGTCTAAACAAAAAGATGCGGGCGATAAATCACCTTACATTCAGGCAGATATCCGTTCAAACTTTGTTGATGCATTAATTTGGAAAGCACACGTAGTAACTGATGAAAACGGAAAAGCAAAAGTTCAGTTTAATATTCCTGATAATTTAACCACCTGGCGGACAACCGTTCGTGGAATTACAAAACAAACTGATGTTGGACAAAACATAAATAAATTTATCAGCAGAAAAGATCTTCTTGTAAGAATGGAAACTCCCCGTTTTCTGAGACAGGATGATGAAGTTGTGATCTCAACTATTGTTCATAATTATCTTTCATCCAAGAAGAAAACAAAAATTGAGTTCAGCTCAGATAAACTGAAGTTATTGGGTTCAAAAATTAATGATCAAAACAGCCCGGGAGAAAAATTCACAATTAAAAAAGTTTATGAAGTCGAAATTGCCGCTAATTCGGAGTTAAGAATTGATTGGAAAGTTAAAGTTGATTTCCCGACCGGAGAAGCAACATTGAGAGCTTCTGCTCTTACAAATGAAGAATCAGATGCGATGGAAGTTAAAGTTACCATTTTACCAAATGGTGTTAAGGTTGTTGAACCGATTGTTAAGAATTATACTAATGACAAGGTTAATGAAACATTTGATTTTAGCTTACCCGATAATTTTGATTTGAGATCAGCTTCACTTTCGTTTAATGTAGCTCCGTCGATTGCTGGGACAATTTTAAAATCTCTTGATGATCTTGCTGGTTATCCTTACGGTTGTGTCGAACAGACTATGAGCAGATTTCTGCCAACCATAATTGTTCAAAACACATTTAAAGAAATTAAAGTTCCTTTGAAATCAAAAACAATTGAAGAGCTTCCCAAATATGTTGATGCAGGGTTAAAACGTCTTTACGATAATCAACATTCGGATGGCGGTTGGGGATGGTGGAAAAATGATCAAACCCAGCCTTATATGACTGCTTATGTTATGTATGGATTAAGTCTTGCTAAAGAAGCCGGATATGATATAAATGAGAATGTATATCAGAGCGGATTAGATAATCTTAAAAATCAGATTATAAATGCAAAACCGGATATTGATGAAACAACACTATCATATATGATCTATTCTTTGAGCACTGTATTAAAAAATCAGAAATATGATAAAGAAAATTATCTTGAGATAATTAATATACTGTTAAGAAAAGATCTGCAGTCTTATCCGCTTTCTTTACTAGCAATCTCATTGAAGAATATGAATGAAACCGCAAAAGCAAAACAGCTTGTTGCAAAGCTTCATAAGCAGGTTAATGAGGAAAAATCGTTTGCGTTTTGGAGCGGGCAGGAGTGGCATTATAACTGGCAGAGTGATAATATACAGGGGACCGCGTTTGCAGTTAAAGCTATTTTAAATATTGAAGGAAATTCTGAGGTGATAGAAAAAGCAGTTAAATGGCTGATACAAAAAAGACAAGGATACTCGTGGCGATCTACTCAGGAAACTGCTGTTGTATTGTTTGCTTTAACGGATTATTTAAAAATCACAAAAGAACTTGATCCAGATTATACTGCTAAAGTTTTTTTGAATGATATAGAAGCTTATTCAGCAAAATTAGATAAGGATGCTGTGTTTGCAGAAGGAAAAACCATTAAGATTTCCAATGATGAAAGAAATCTTTTAAAAAAAGGGAAAAATAAGATCCGAATTGAAAAATCAGGTAAAGGGGCATTGTATTTTTCCGGAATAAATGAATACTTTACAACTGATCTCGCTTCTGTTAAGAATGAAAATGGTTTTATGATAAGAAGAGAATATTATATTCTTGAAACTGGTAATAAAGACGGTCGTATAGTCTACTATAAAAAAGATTTTGATGGAACGGTTATAAGCGGACAGGATATTTTTGTTAAAACATTTGTTGAATCAAAATCAGATAATCTTGATTATTTCATACTCGAAGATATGCTGCCATCCGGATTTGAAGTAGTAAAAGAAATGGACAGATATTTTATAGATGGTGAAAATAATTACAATACTTATTACGATTATTTTTATGATTATATGCCCTGGCGCTGGCATTTTGCTGAAAGAGAATATCGTGATGAAAAGGTTGCATTCTTTGTGACCAACAGTCAAAAGAAAATGGAATTCTCTTACATTATAAAAGCTCAGATTCCGGGTGAATATAAAATAATGCCTGCTCAGGGTTATCTTATGTATTATCCCGAATTAAACGGATTCAGTGATGTCATAAATATTAAAGTTGAAGATGTGAATTAATTTCTTGGCGGCTTAGCGTCTCTGCGTGAAATTTTTCTCTTACGCAAAGACGCTTAACCGCTCAGTTTATTTCATCAGTATCATTTTACGGGTTGCTGTAAAGTTACCTGATTTAATTGTGTATAAATATACACCCGAAGTCAAATCAGAAGCATTAAATTTTATTGTATGTTTTCCTGCTTCCAGAAATTCGTTAACGAGTGTTGCAACCTCTGACCCAAGTATGTTATAAACTTTTAATGTTACATTATCGGACTTTGCAAGTGAAAAAGAAATTTCCGTTTCCGGATTAAATGGATTGGGGAAATTCTGTTCAAGGGAATAAGACACGGGAACTTTATAATCAACTCCAACTTCATTTGAATATGAAAATGTTCCATCGAAATCTATTTGTTTAAGTCTGTAATATGATTTTCCGTTTGTTATTTCGTTATCGGTAAAAGAATAATCATTAGCGGTTGTAGTTGTACCTTTACCATTAACAAATCCGATTTTCCTCCATTCTATATTCTGATTTCTATCATCTGATTTCTTTTTCTGAATTTCAAATCCCGAATTGTTCAGTTCAGTTGCAGTATGCCATTTCAAATTAACTTTGTCATCAATTATCTGAGCGGTAAAGGAAGTAAGTTCAACAGGAATAATTCCATAATAAAAAATTCCAATGTCGTCAACATACCATCCATCTCTGTTAACTGAAACATCGCTTCTTAATTCAAATCTTAATTTAAATTGGCTGCTTACATAGGGTGCAAGATTCATTTCTTCTTCAACCCAGGTACTTTGAGTTCCGCTATATAATGGTTGCCCTGAAGGTTGAAAACTTCCTGATCCGGGATGGGTATATTTCCCTTGCAGAGGAATCCAGGTTGTACCATTATTGGTTGATGCTTTTACCTGACAATAGTCCCAGCCGGATTCCGTTTCATATTTTGTCCAGAATTTCAGCTTGGGATTAGTATATGCAGAAAGATCAACAGCATTTTTTAATGTCATAGTTACAGTGGCATTGTTCACATAGTTACCATTTTTACTATCAGTAAAAGATGTTGGGGCAGAGTGATATGAAAGAGTAGTTGCTTCCCATTTCGGACTTGAAGCAGGTGAACTGGCAACATCCCATAATATCAACGGATCATTTGTTGAATCTGCAAATACAAACATCTGTGTACCAAGAATAAAACTAATTGTATCCTTCTTAACAACATTACCACTAAAACTTGAAGTTAGTAATAATTTTGCTATAACATCAATAGGAGCTGAAGGAAATACAGAAAAAGCAAGCGGATTTGTTAAAGTTGCCGTACTTCTCGCTGCGATAGAATCAAATTGTGCTGTGGCTGATGTTATAGTTATGTACGGACTTAAAGAAGTAAGTTGTAAATCAAGGTTATGTGCTGTTGCAAGACCGATATTTTTGAACACACTATGCATAGTAATATTATCACCCGGATCAATAAAAGGTTCACTATACCCTGGGTCAATCATTTGAACATACGCACCGGCAAGATAAGTTTGATAAATCATTGTGCTCAGGTTCTGTTGTGCAATCGGAAATATCTGTGATTGATAAGGCCAGAAATCATCACCGATCTCAATAGTGTAGCCATAAGTTTTTCCTTTTAATGTTTGCTCGCCGTACATCCAATCTCTTTCACTGCCATTAGAATTATATCCTAAAAGCTGTCCGCCGGAACCATATTCATATCCGCTTTTGGAAGTTAACAATGCTGCAAATTCGCGATAGGTAAGTGAATCAGGAGTTTCCATATCAACATATCCCCAGGGATATAAAATATATTCACCGTAAGAGTGCATTGTAAACTGCGTTTTATAGTTTACAAGTATAGCCAAATCCCTGATAGCCTGAACTTCCGGCTCTGAAAAAGCAAACGGTCCTCGGTAAGTTTCATCGCTTGGATAAGGACTTGAACCGGAATTATCATAGCCCCACGCGTACCCGAAATTACGATTAAGATCAACACCATAATAACCGCTGCCGCTGTTTCTTCTGTTTTTTCTCCACATACCGCCGCCGCCAGGACTTGTCATACGATTATATTCGTATCCATCAGGATTGAAACAAGGCACACAATAAATTTCTCTGTTGTTTACGAGATATGTTACTTCGGGATTTGTTCCATAATTCTGTAACAGGTACCACATATAATACATCATCGTTGCCATTGACTGAGGTTCTCTTGCGTGGATTAATGCATCAAATCCAACAGCAGGTTCATTCTCATTTATATTCGGGTTATCAGATATTTTTGCTGCCCAGATTGTTCTGTTTTCGTGGCTTGTACCAATAGAATATTTTTGAGTAATAAGATTTGGATATTGTGCATACATTGAATCAAGATTTGCAGCTATTTCAGCATAAGTATAATAACCGCCCATTGAGCCAAAACCAAAACCATCAACATTGAATTCCTTTTTACTGTCCGAAACAACAGCTTGCCGTTCTTTCTCATTTAGCTTCTGCATTGAATCGTAATAGGATTGCCAGTCTGCTATCAATACTTCGTATGAAAGTCCCAATGAATTAATTTTAACCAATTCATTATCATCAACAAAGAAAGCAAGATTATTCTCTTTACTTAACTTTGAACCTTCAAGACTAATCCCAGCCTCAGCCAATCGGATAAAATCATCAGGAGAGCTGATGTAAATATTAATTTTCTGGTAATTCTGTGAAAAGACATTTATAGAAAGAAATAAGAAAATAACTGTAAAAATAGTTCTCATAGCACAGCTCCTTAAGCAATAAAAAATGTTGTGTAAAAATACTTTTAAACTTTCAGAGTTTCACCCTCTGTTTTTGCAATAATTGCCGCTCCGCAAGTATCACTGAAAACATTAACAGTAGTTCTGCACATATCAAGCGGTCTGTCAATGGCTAATATTAAACCAACACCTTCTAAAGGTAAACCAACTGCAGTTAATACAATCGACATCATTACTAATCCTGCCATCGGAATTCCAGCAGCACCAATAGATGCAAGTAATGCAGTTACAACTACTATCATTTGCTGAATAAAACTTAATTCGATTCCATAAGCCTGAGCGATAAACATTGCTGCAATACATTCGTAAAGTGCAGTACCATCCATATTAATTGTTGCTCCAAGCGGCAGTACTAAACTTGATATTTTGTTTGATACACCGACATTATTTTCAACTGCTTCTATTGTTAATGGTAATGTTGCAGATGAGGATGAAGTTGAGAATGCTGTTATAAGCGGCAAGGATAATGCTTTAAAGTGTGAAAACGGACGAACTTTTCCTATAAATTTTAATAGCAGCGGAAGTGTGATAAACATATGGATTGCGAGGCCACTGAGAACTGTTAACATATAAACTCCCAGATGTTCAAGCATCGAAATAAGTTTAGCTTTATCCGAAGCCTGATCAGCAACAATCCCCGTTACAATTCCTAAAATTCCTATTGGTGCAAACTTTATGATAAATGATGTCAGCTTCATCATTACTTCAAAAATGGAATTGAAGAAATTTATCAAAGGAGTTGAATATTGCTCTGGAACCCTTGGAATAAAAAATCCGAAAAGCAATGCAAAGAAGATTATTGCAAGCATATCTCCCTTAACAAAAACTTCAAAAAGATTTGTGGGAACAATTCTAAGGATTATATCACTAAGAGAACCTGTTGATGAAGTTAATTCGTGCACTTCCATTCTGAATCCGAGATCAGCGCCTATGCCCGGACGAATAATATCAACAAGTATCAATCCGGTTATTATTGCGGCAAGACTTGTGGTAATATAGTATGTCATGGTTTTTGCACCTAATCTTCCCAGACTGCTTGAACTGCCGAGATTTACAACTCCTGAAACAATCGATGAAAAGACCAGAGGAACAATTATCATTTTTAAAGCGCGCAGAAAAAGATCACCAAGCCATTTTACATACTCCGAAGAGTAGGGGAGAAACAATCCTAATAAAACCGCAATGATAAAAGCAATAAGAATTTGCCAATGTAGTTTTAATTTCAGCATAATTATAAAATATTGTTTATAAAATTAAATCTTAATCAAATTATTAAAGAATATTTTTTAATATTTCATCACAAACAGCATAACCCTTGGATGTAAGCTTAATATTTGAATGATCAAGCTTCAAATAATTTTCTTTTTGCAGGTTTTCCAGATATTGATAATTCCTAGTAAGCCATTCGTCAGAAAATCTTTTATTGTATTCTTGCAAATTCAAACCTGAACTCCGCAATGCAAGCATCACATATTCTTCATGCTGCTGATCGTTACTAAGTATTTCAAAATTCATTAATGCATGATTCTTTTGGCTAATTTCACTGATGTATTTTTTTAAACTGGAAAAATTCCACCATCTTTTATTTTGAATAAATGAGTGTGCCGAAGGACCAAATCCCAAATAATCTCTGTAATGCCAATAAGCATTATTGTGTAAACACTCATAACCCGGTTTTGCAAAGTTAGATACTTCGTATTGAATGAAACCTTTTGATGATAAAAAATCAATTGTTGTTTCATAAAGATCAGCATCATAATCTTCATCCTGGATTGTAACTTTTCCATCCAGCACCATCTTGTTAAGTATCGTTCCTTTTTCCAGAATAAGACTATAAGCAGATAAATGCTTAATTGGAAGAGTAATCGCAGTCTGAAGATTTCTTTTCCAGATTTCTTTAGTTTGATTTGGCAGATTGAAGATTAAATCAATACTGATATTTTCAAAACCAATTATCGCGGCATCTTCTACGGTTTTGATTGCTGTCTGACTGTCATGAATTCTGGTTAAAAATTTTAGTTCATCTTCATTAAATGACTGGATACCAATGCTGATCCGGTTTATCCCTGCAATTTTAAATGCCTTTAACCTTTTTATATCAACTGTGCCCGGATTAGTTTCAAGAGTAATTTCTGCATTGTTATCCAAGCTAAAATTATCTTCGATGCAATTAAGAATTTCAGCAATATAATCCGGTTCCATAAGTGATGGAGTGCCGCCTCCAAAGAAAACAGAGGAAATATTTCTATCAGAATTATATAAAGAAGAGTAATAAATAATTTCTTTTTTTAATGCAGAAAGAAACGACTGAATATTATCAGTTGTAATAATCGAATAAAAATCACAGTAAATACATTTGTGATCACAAAAAGGAATGTGAATATAAATTGCTGAATTACTCAATATATTATTTTTTAAAGATGAAATCTTTTTTAGATAACATCTTCTGATTATTTATTTAAATATTAAACTAGGGTTCTATTTTAAGTTCCGTTAAAAATTCCAGCTTGCATTCCAAATTATAAGGCATTGATAATGCGGTTACACTTGAGAGATCAAGTTTTGCAACAAAGCACTTATCTTCCCGCGGGTTTTTAAGATATAAATTTATATTATCAATTTCCTGTTTAGTAAGATCAATCTTCAGCGGGTTGTTTTTGTAATTAGCTGCAATAAATGTTGGGACGGTATATTTAAACAGAATTGTCGAACCGTCATCTTGGTAAAGGGTAAGTATCAGATTATTTCCCTGAAGTCCCTGAGTAGAGTTAATTGTTATATACGCTGATGATATATAGCGAATTTCCAAAAGATGATTTTTGTTATCCTCATAATCCTCAAAATCGGATAAACAAAAATTTCTTTGAATTGATATATCAGAGCCCGCAGCTGTTATATTGAAATTGCTATCCATTGCAAGAGTCAGATAGATATCATCAAAAGGATTGCAGCTATTTAGTAGTAAAGAAATTAAGGCTAAAGTAATTATCAAAGGTTTATAAATTTTTTTCATCTTTTACTCCTAAAAATCAAATGAGAGACCGGTTGTGAAGGTTGTTAGTTTGGTAAGATTCACATCAGCATTAATTACAAAAAATCCGAGCTTTAACGCAGCACCAACTGTAAATCTGAAATGATTATCTCCGTCTATCTCAACATTATAAATTCTGTTCCCGCGCTGGGGATATAGTCCATGCTGATCTTCAAAATAATATTTGAGATCAGTTGAGGAGGACTCAAATTGTAAACCTCCGTATGCGATAAATATACCAGCCAGGGTTTTACTTGCATGCACATTGAACGCAATATTATTGGAATTAATTACTGTATAATTCTCTGTTTTTTTACCAACATATTCAAAATAAAAATTATTATATAAGAACTGCACAGAAATATCAAGAGGTAAAAGAGGTATGTGGCTGCTTATTTCGTGTTTCAATCCAAATCCAAAAATACCGATCTTAACATCACCAAAACTTGATCTGGGGAAAAGCCTGACCATTAATTCTGTATTAAACAAACTAGCAGAAGCCTGATAAATACCCAACGGAACAGCTTTTAATGAAAGACCTGCAGGATAAGTATAGAATCCCTGGCTACTTAAAAAATATCCGCTGTGATTTCCAAATACTGTTGCTGTTTGTTCAATTTCCCCGATTGCATTTGTAGGTGGATTAGGTTTAAAAGATTTCTGGTCTTCCGGAATTATAGTCCAGAGACCAATTAAACTAAATTTAAATCCGAAAATATTATCAACATCAGCATTGTAATAAGTTCCGGAGTTTAAGTAAGTTCCAAACCATGTTGAAAGAGGTTTGAGATAACCGCCTACTTCTTCAGGAGTAAAGCTGTTTAGTTTTACACCAACCTGGGCTATTGAAAAAGTTGAGAAGAAATAAAATAAGATAACACTCAGCGATAAATATTTTCTCATAACTAATTTCCTTTCCATCAGAATTTTAATCGTAAAATTCAGAAATAATTTTTGCAGATGCAATTTTTACGGCTGTCTGTTTAAAATTAATTGTTTAGCACTTTCAATACTTTCTTTGGTTAAAATCTCCCCGCTAACAAGTTTGGCAACTTCATTTATTCTCTCATTTTCATTAAGCCTTCTTATTGAGCTAACAGTGCGATCATCAATTTGTTTTTTCTCAACTGAATAATGATAATCAGCCATACCGGCAATTTGTGGAAGATGTGTTATTGCAATTATCTGATGAAAAGATGCAAGGTCCCGCAGTGCTGTACCTACTTTTTGAGCAATTCTTCCGCTTACACCGGTGTCTATTTCATCAAATATCAATACCGGAAGTTTATCTGATTTAGCGAGAATGGTTTTTAAAGAAAGCATTATTCTGGATACTTCTCCTCCCGAAGCAACTTTTGCTAAAGGCTTAACATCTTCACCGGCATTTGTGCTTATGTAAAACTCAACTTCATCAATTCCGGTTTCCGAATAAAGATATTTTTTGTTTTGATAAAAAAGAAAATCTTCTTTCTCTTTATCAGGTTCAATCTTATTTATCTTAACCTTAAAAGATGCATCTGATATGCCTAATAATTTAAGTGTTTTTACAACTTCGCTTTCAACTTTTAATGCAGATTTTTGTCTGGAAACAGAAATTTTATTAGCTGCTTCTCCTGCATCGGTTCTCAATTTTTTAATTTCATCCTGAATTTTGTTTATTGCATCGGAAAAATTTTCAGCAAGTTCAGATTCCTTTCCGATTTTTTCTCTAAGTGCAATAATCTTTTCTATTGAGCCGCCGTATTTTTTCTTAAGCATATTTATTGAGCCAAGCCGCTCTCGTTTATATTCAACTTCTTTCGGATCAACATCAATTTTGGATTTATATGCTCTAAGTGAATTAGCAAGCTCTTTAATTATTGTTAAAGCAGAATCACATTCGCCCTCGGATTCGAGAAATGATTTATCTATTACTGAAAGTTGATTTAACTTATGTTTGGTTTCACCCAGCAGATCAATAACAGACGGATCTCCGTCATATAATTTTGTGTAAACTTCTTCAGTAAGTTCTAACAGCTTTTCGGAATTTTCAAGAATGTTAAGTTCATTTACAATTGCTTCATCTTCGCCAATAGAAGGAGATACAGAATCAATTTCTTTTATCTGAAAAGCATATATCTCTTTCTTCTCTTTAATTGATTCTTCTTTTGATCTTAAATCCTTTAGCTCGTAGATTTTTTTATTTAATTCTTTGTAAAGAACCTGATAGTCTTCAATCAATTTAGAATTTCCGGCAAACTCATCAAGAAAATCTATATGACTTTCAACACGGAGTAATGATTGATGTTCGTGCTGACCGTGAAGATCAACAAGTAAATCGCCAAGCTGTTTTATTAAAGTTAACGCAGCAGGCGAATCGTTTATAAAACATCTGTTAGAACCCTTTAATGAAATCTCACGACGGATGATTAAATCAGGCTGATATTCAATATCATTTTCATCTAACAATGTTTTAACTTTTTTATTCATCTCAACATCAAAGATGCCTTCAACAAAAGCCTTTTGCGCACCTTTTCTAACAACTTCAACTGATGCTCTTTCACCAAGCAGCAGACTCATTGCATCAATCAGAATTGATTTACCGGCACCGGTTTCTCCGGTAATTATATTGAGCCCTTTACCGAAATCAATTTCGGTATGATCAATTAATGCGTAATCTTTTATCTCTAATGATTTAAGCATTGTAATTATGAAATTATTGCAGGAAAAATAAGCAAGATTAAGATTAAGAGCGAGAGTAAGAATTAAAAATATAAGCCATTATTATTTTATTCGTCATTAAAAACATAATATTTTCAAATAAAATCAGCCCGCCTTACTGAAGCAAAATCATTTTTCTGGTTTGTATAAAATCACCTGTCTTTAATTGATAAAAATATACGCCGCTTGTTAATTGATGCCCATTATCTGAAATCTGAAAATCAACTTCATAACTTCCGGCGTTTCTATATTCATCTATTAGAGTTGCAACTTCTTTTCCAAGCACATCAAAAACCTTTAAAGTCTGCCAGCAACTTACAGGGGATTGCCAACTGATTTTTGTAGCCGGATTAAACGGGTTTGGATAATTTTGGTAGAGAACAAAATCCTCAGGCTGCGTTGATTCCGTATTTTGTATTTCTGTTGCGATATTCATATAATCAAGAGTACCTCTTAAAATTGCATTTGCAGTGAGATCAAAATTGCCTGTTTGAGAACACTGATACATATCTTCATAAGTAAGAGCCATAACATTTTCACCATGATTTACCCAGAACCAGCTTTCCGGATATTGTAGTGCAGTTCCACCTGTCCAGCTAACAAAAAAATTAAAAGGCTCAATTCCATTTGGATAATAAAATCTGACTCCGTTTATAAAGTTTTGTTCAAGAATTGCATAAGCGGGTGATGTTCCGTTTTCATGATGATACACAAAATATCTTTTACAATCGGAAGAAGAGTGCATATTAAGCATTACTTCAATTGGATTTTCGGATGCCATAAGTTGAGTAAATCTTGCTTTTAAAGCAGCAACCTCCGGCTGATGCGGAAAAGTATTCCAGTTACTTTCAAGATCAACATTATTTGCATTTTTTCTCGGTGAACCTAAAACGACTCCATCCGGATTATACATTGGAATAATATAAAACACACATTTATTGCGCGCAGTCTGTGCTAACTCAGTTTCAGAAAAAAGTATTTTTATGATTTCCCTGGTAACATAAAACCCTTCAGTTTCCTGCGGATGAGTTCTTGCATGAATATGAACAGTTCGTTTTCCCAAAACATTATTCGGATCACTTGAAACAGTTAGCTGCCACAGCGGTCTGCCTTGTACACTTAAACCGATTGAATCAATTTTTACATATTCACTCAAACGCCATTTATTCAGATCAACCAATAAACTATCGTAACTATAACCCATATATTCAGGAGATAAAATATTTTCCTGAAAAGAATCATCAATAGGAAAACCGCATTTATCTACCTCAACATTTTTACCATCGATAATTTTATACCGGTTCTGTGAAATCAATAATATGTTAGAAATAATTACTAAAAGGATTATCTGTTTTATTAGATATTTCAAGGCTATAAATTCTGATAGTTTATAAAAAGCTAAGGCTGTTATAAAATCCATAACAGCCTTAAATAGTTAACTTATTCTGTATCCGGTTTTCCTCTTAAAGAATCCCAGATCATATAAACACAAATTACTGCAAACATAACTAAACCAAGTAATTCTGCTGAATGTGATTCCGCCCATTCAGGATTGACCCAGTTAAATCCCTGCCATCTTAAAATTGCACTTACAACACCCATCAATGCACCACCGGCAATAAAACCAGAAGCAATTAATGTTCCTCTTTCTCTTCTTGCGTTGTTAATCATTTCATCTTTGCTGCGTGTTGAAACATAATGCGCAATCAATCCGCCAACTAAAAGCGGTGTGTTTAATTCCAATGGAATATACATACCGAGTGCAAAAGCAAGTGCAGGAACTTTAATCATTGTAAGAACTAATGCTAAAATCGCTCCAACAATATAGAGCGTCCACGGAGCCGGCTGCTGATCCATAAGTGGTTGAATTACTGCCGCCATAGCATTTGCCTGTGGTGCAACAAGTGAACCTTCTCCAACAAATCCGTATGTTTCATTCAAGATCATGATAACAAATCCAACGGTTAATGCTGAAACTAAAACGCCAAGGAATTTCCACTGCTCCTGTTTTAAAGGAGTTGAACCGAGCCAGTAACCAATTTTAAGATCAGTAATAAATCCGCCAGCCATCGATAACGCAGTACAAACTACACCGCCAATTATCAAAGCTGCAATCATTCCTGATTCACCTTTTAATCCGACCGAAGTAAGAATAATTGAGGAGAGAATCAATGTCATCAATGTCATACCACTGACAGGGTTCGTTCCGACTATTGCAATTGCATTTGCTGCAACAGTTGTAAACAGGAATGAAATTATAAGAACAATTAATAATCCGGTTAATGCCCAGCCAATATTATTAACAACACCAAGATGGAAGAAAATAAAAAGTAAACCGGCAGTAAGAATTAATCCGACTACAATTATCTTCATCGAAAGATCAACCTGTGTTCTTATTGTTTGATTAGCACCGTCTTTTTTATGAAAAATTTCTTTGAAGCCGAGTGAAATTGCATCACGTATTATTTTTGACGAACGGATAATACCAATAATACCTGCCATTGCTATTCCGCCAATACCAACGTGTCTAACATATTGTCTGAAAATCTCTTCCGCACTCATAGCAGAAATTATTTTTGTTGCACCGGTTCCAAAAGGTTCAGTTAATCCACTTCCGATATATGAAATAACAGGTATTAATAAATACCAGGATACAAATGAACCGGCGGCAATTATTGCAGCGTATTTTAATCCGACTATATAGCCAAGACCCATTACAGCAGCACCAACATTCAATCTGAATACAAGTTTGAATTTATCGGCAAGCATTTCACCAAATCCAACAACCCTGGTTGTAAATACTTCACTCCACCATCCAAATGTTGCAATAATAAAATCATACACACCGCCAACCAACCCGCTTACGACAAGCACTAAAGCTTGTTTACCGCCTTTTTCTCCGGCAACTAAAATTTCTGTAGTTGCTGTTGCTTCAGGGAATGGGAATTTGCCGTGCATTTCTGCAACAAAATATTTTCTGAATGGAATTAAGAAAAGTATTCCTAAAATTCCGCCAAATGCTGAAGCAAGAAATATCTGATAAAAATGTGCCTGAAGATTTAAGATATAAAGTGCAGGTATCGTAAAAATAGCTCCTGCAACTATCAATCCTGAGTTTTGACCAATTGATTGAATAATCACATTCTGACCAAGAGATCCTTTTTTCTTAAGCAGAGTGGAAACGCCAACAGCAATAATTGCAATTGGTATTGCAGCTTCAAACACCTGCCCGATTTTTAATCCGAGATAAGCAGCAGCCGCAGAAAACAGAATTGCCATAAGCAATCCCATAATAACAGAATAGGGGGTTATTTCCTGCGGAATTGAATCAGCAGGCATTAACGGTTTGTAAACCTCACCCGGACCAAGCTCCTTATAAGCATTTTCCGGAAGTCCTTTTACTTGTCCGCCGTGGTCTTCGCTCATTTTATTCTCCTCTATTAGAATTTAAAGTTAATTGGTAATTCATATTCAATTTTTTCCGTTGTTGGCGATTTAAAATAAATTTTTCCATATCCTTCTGCATCTGCCGGAATCGTCAGTTCCGGTTTGCTGAAATCAATATCAATATATTTTATACTGTTTGGGTAAAGCGTAAGCACAGCTCTGCCATTATGTTTTACACTCACTGTTTGTGGTGCAGGGAGATAAGTAATTTCATTTACTTTTAGATTAGCAGATAATTCCTTATGAGTAAATGCAGGGATTATTTCAAGTGTAAAATCTGCTGTCTCTTTATTCTTTGGCATTTCGATTTTTAAATTTCCGCCGATTCTATAAGATAGACCGCTTTTGCTTAAAGCTTTTCCATTTTCATCAAGAATCTGAAATGCAAAATCGGTTACTTTGCCATAATCTTCTTTTGTCATTTCAAAAGAAAATTCTTTTGATGCTTCACCTTTGTTTAAAGTGAAAGGCATTTTGTATGTATTACTTCCATCAACAGTAAGGTTATATTTTCTTTGGTAGCCGAACATTTCAGCATCAATATTATATGATTTTACTTCGTTAAAATAATTAACTAATTCAATTCTATTATCTGTTGAAGATACTTCTTTTGAATCGACAGTTTGTAAAGATAGAAACTCAACAGCAAGATTATATGTTGATGGGTCTGATGCCAGGAAAAATCCGTCAATATCTATTTCATAAACTCCGGGTTCAAGATCATAATAATAATTCTCAACTTTTTCATCTTTATTTACTGAATACAGAACGCCGGAAATATCAACCTGTATTCCGTTATTATTATGAAGAAAATATCTGCATCGTGCATATTTGTTAGAAGAAGCGTCTCTGCTTAAAGTTACTTTCATACTGTTTTGTCCTGCAGGCAGATTGATAAAATATCTTTTTACCATTCCCTGCTGAACGACCTGATCTTTCCACTGCATTTTAAAATTATTTGTAGAGTTGAATTCATACGGAATTACAACAGTTGCAATCATATCAAATTCAGGAGTTCTGCTTGCATCATCTCTGTAAGCAGTTATTTGAGCGGTGTAAAGTCCGGGCTCTTTAACTTTTGCTTTATCAACTTTAACATTAACCGTTGCAAACTGATCATTTCTTATATAGATTTTTTTCTGAACTAGTTTTAACCAATCAGCATCAGATTTAAGATTGTAAACTCTGTAAAACTTATTTGATTTAATGGTGTTATCTCTTTTGATATTAAAAGCAAATACTTCATCACCGGTTAAAAATGAGCCATCGCGTATGTATAAATTTCTTGACCTGTTATCGGGCTGATTGGGAGCAAACGAAGAAACGGTATAAGTTTCAAATCTTGATATTTCATTATTCTTCAAATATTTTTTCAGTATTTCATAGGCATTCAATACATTTATGTAACCAGCGCCTTGATCCAATACAGTATAATCATCCCATTTAACAGCACCTTCTCTTAATATTTTATATAAAAGCTGTGAAGGTATTTTAACTCCGGGAAATTCTTTTTCGGCAGCACTTAATAAAAGTGCCATAACACCGGATGAATACGGACAAGCCATACTTGTTCCCCACATTCTATCACCCATAGAAAAGTTAGGAACTGTTGATGTTGCTGCACCTGGAGATATAATATCAGGTTTACTTACTTCTCCGCCTCGTGAACTGAAATGCAATAAAATATCTTTTGGCAGATCATTGCCGTAATTATCTCGTGCAATTTCCTTGGTTAATACTGCACCGGATGAGAATACATAACTGCTTGATGATGGCAATCCTGCTGTTGAAATTCCGGGTCCTTCATTACCGTTACTGGTTGAAACATATAAATAAGGATTTTTACTAAGCAGATCAGCAAGGAATTTTTCTATTTCGGAGCGTGCTTCAATTTCACTTCCAATGCCAAAGCTCATACTAACAATACAAGGAGCTTTCATCTCTTTTGAAATTTTATCTGCGTAAAGATATGCTTTCTTCATGCTTTCAGTTACTGTTGCACCGCCAGGATAATTATTATTGCCTAGCTTTAATCCAATTACTTTTGCGCCTGGTGCTACACCATTTATTCCTGCATCACCAATATTAAAGCCTGCTGCAATTCCGGCACAATGTGTTCCGTGTGAACCATCGTCAAAGAATAAAGAAATCCGTTTTTCATCAGGGAAAATATTTAATGCCATTGTAATTGGTGTTAAGCCCTTTTGATTTTCAATTGTAAACGAATCAAAATTTTCTTTGTAGTTTCTTAAAGGCTTTTCATCAGATAAATTGCCATTCCCGTTTGTATCAAAGTAAACAACCCAATAACCGTCAGTTGTTTTATATGTTACCATATAATATTTATCATCTTTAACTCCGTTTCCGTTTAAGTCCTGTGCACCTGAACCGGAATTCATAAGATGAGTTTCATTTAAAACAGACATCCAATAAACATCATCAGCACTTTTCAGCATCTTGCTTTTATTAGCAAATACGGAATAACCCTGGCTGGAATTTTCAAAAACATCTTTCCCATCTTTACTAGTTAAATTAGCTTCAACAAGCGGCATATCGCCTTGTCCGGTAAAATCCTGAACATCGATAACCTTGGTTTCGCCGGTAGATGTTTTCAATAATCCATCAATTCCCATATCGACGCCTGTATCGAGCACGATGATTATTGTGCCTCTGCCATCATATTCGGGATGGAGTTTGATAAACTCTTCAACACCTGTGTCTTTTAGTTCTAGAAAAGTTTGTCCTTCTTCCTGCGGGAAGACTGCTAAAGTAAATAGCAGTAAAAAGAAAAATAAAAATCTGGTTTTCATAATAATTCCGTTATTTTAAGATAAAATAATTTTTTGTGATGAGATAATTAGATATGAAGTAATTTGTAAGCTGCTTCATAAACCTGAATTTAATTATAAAATTTATGTTTAAATTTAAGCACAAATAACCAGAGTTTTCAAATAATTTTTTTTAATTAGTGTTCTTTTGTGTATTTGTGTTTTTGTGGCAAAAAAGCTTCGACACAAATTCGATAAAGTTCTAAAAATCATAAGATTATGAAACCAAAATTATACATCGTTTCAACTCCAATTGGTAATTATGAAGATATAACTTTGCGTGCCTTAAGAATTTTAAAGGAATGTGATTTTATCATCTGTGAAGAGTTTAAAGAAGCAAGAAGATTATTAGCAAATTATAAAATTCAGAAAGAATTGTTTTCATTGAATGAACACACAGAAAATGAAGCAGCAAATGATTTAATATTAAAATTGCTTGAAGGAAAATCAGCAGCATTAATTTCTGATTGTGGCACGCCGCTTTTTTCCGATCCAGGGCATTTGCTCGTTGATCTTGCAATACAGAACAGAATTGATGTTATACCAATTCCGGGAGTTAGCTCTTTATTAACTGCATTAGTCGGCAGCGGACTCAATTTTGAAAAGTTTTATTATTACGGCTGGCTTTCACCCAAAAAAGATATCAGAAGAAAACAATTACTTGATCTTAAAAAGCGAAAAGAAACAATCGTTTTAATGGATACGCCCTACAGATTAAAATCCTTAATGGAAGATATTGTAAAAATTCTTGGTTCAAACATTCCCTGTGTGCTTGCATTTGAATTAACAAAGGAAAAAGAAAAATTCTATCGTGGAAATACCGGCAACATTTTTAAGATTGTTGAAAAAGAAAATTTAAAAGGTGAGTTTGTGTTGATTTTAAGAAACAAGTAAACTTCAATACAGATAAATGTAACAATTACTTTAAACACATTTTTTTCATTCCATATTTTCATTTACCAGTAACGCCACATTTTCAATGTGATAAGTATGCGGAAACATATCAACAGAGCTCATCCTTATTACATTAAAATCGATTTAACAAAAATGAAGTGAATTATTATTTATTTTTTTCTAATTTAGGCTAACAAAGGATTAATATTATGAATGAAAGATATATAGTCTCGGACCCGGAAATAATGATGGGAAAGCCAATTATTGCAGGCACAAGAATTACTGTTGAGCTAATATTAGAAAAACTCTCTTCAGGAGAAAGTGTTGAACAGATAATCCAGGAACATCCCCATTTAACCGATGAGGCAATTAAGGCTGCATTAGCTTTCGCAGCAAAAGCATTAAAAGCAGATATTATTTATCCTTCTGAAAAAAGAATTTAATGAACTTTGTTGCAGATGAAAATATTGATGTTCCAATTATTCAAGAATTAAGAAAACTGCATCTAAACATTCTATCTATTAGTGAATCAATGCCCGGATGTTCGGACTCTGAAGTATTGGCATTTGCAAATAAAAATAATTCATTTCTTATAACTTCTGATAAAGATTTTGGCGAACTGATTTTCAGACAAAGAAAAATACTAAAAGGAGTAATACTTCTTAGATTACACGGTCTTAGATCTGATGAGAAGTTAAAGTTAGTCGAAGAATTTTTCACAGAGCATATTAATGTCCTCAATGAAAGCAATCTCTTTGTTGTAATATCAGAGAATAGCGTGCGTATTAGAAAAAGTATAATTTAACTATAACCTTATTTAATCAGCAACGCTATATTCTCTATATGATAAGTATGCGGAAACATATCAACCGGTCTTATTTTTATTAGCTTGTAATCAGCGTCAACCATCAATTTAATATCTCTGGCCTGAGTAGCCGGATTGCAGCTTACATAAACAATTTTATTGGGTGATAATGTTACAACATCATTAACAGTATTTTGATGCATTCCGCTTCGTGGCGGATCGAGGATAATTATATCGGCTTTTGGAATTTTGTTTTTTTCAATTATTGGCAGAAATGATTTATAAAGGTCAGCCGAGAAAAATTTTACATTGGAAATATTATTTAACTCTTCATTTATGTGTGCGTCTGCAATCGCTGAATCCACAGATTCAAAAGCATAAACTTGTTTAGCTTTTTCAGAGATATAAATTGCAATTGTTCCAGCACCGGAATAAAGATCATAAACAATTTCATTCCCGGTTAACTGCGCATATTCTAAAGCAGTTTGATATAGTTTTTCTGCCTGCAAAGTATTCGTCTGAAAGAATGAATTTGCACTTATTCTGAATTTATATTTTCCAATTCTATCATAAATAAATCCTGGACCAAATATTATTTTTTCATAGTCACCAACCGCGACAGCAGCAAATTTTTTATTTATGTTATTTATAATCGTTGTAATTTGAGGAATCGTTTTTCTTATCTCATCGGAATATTCATTTAGTAATTCATCATTCTCTTCTGATGTAACAAGATTGATCATTAAATCGTTTGTATGAAATGAATGACGAATTACCAGATTGCGCAAAAATCCTGTGTGAACTTTTGTTGAATAGATTGAAGTGTTTCGTTTTTTAAAAAACTCTCTTGTAAGGTTTAAGATGTTATTACTTATTTCTGATTGAAGAAAACATTCATCTATATCAAGAACCTTATCATAAATTCTTGGGATATGAAGTCCAAGTGCAAAATCCCTTGCTAATCTGCCTTCCGTAGAAATTTCTTCCTTGGTTAACCATCTTTTATCACTGAAAGAAAACTCCATTTTGTTTCTGTAATAAAAAACATTTTCAGATGGTATGATCGGCTCAATTTTATAATCTGAAAACCCTCCCAACTTATTAAAAATCTCTTCAACCTGTTTTTGTTTGTAAAACACCTGAGTTTCATAATTAAGATCCTGCTGTTTACATCCGCCGCAAGTTCCAAAATATTTACATCGTGCTTTTATTCTATCTTTTGATGGTGGGATTACTTCAGTTGTTATTGCTTCCGCAAAATTCTTTTTAATCTTTAGTAATCTCGCTTTTACTTTATCACCAGGATATGAGCCTTGGACAAACACAACATAATTTTTCTCATTGCCATTTAAATCATTTAATCCAAGCAATTCATTCTTAGAAACTTTTGCAATTCCTTTTCCTTCAAAAGCATATTTATCAATTTGAAGTTCTACTATTTCGCCTTTTTTAATATTCATTTTTTTATATGCAATAGTCATTCCCGCGAAGGCGGGAATCTAAATATTAATATTCGGTGGATTCCCACTTATGTGGGAATGACACACTAAATGGTTTTCCTCAATATCAACATCTTTAATCCAATAAACTTATCTGCACCAAGTTTCAAATATGCATTTGATTCGTGACTGATTTTATTTAAAAGTTTTTTGTAATAACTCTTCTCTTTATCGGTTAGATTCTCAGAATTCTTCTTCAATGTTGATGCAGCATTTTCATAAAAACTTATTAACGATGATGAAATATCTTCTTCATACAATAATGAAAAATTTCTTTCTTTATAATAGTCAATACAATTGTCGTTTAGCAAAGGAAGAATATCAGATGAATCAAAAATATTTCTTACAAAAGGAGGATAATCTTTTTTTAACGCAGTAATTTCGCTAACGCACAAATTACCATCAGGTTTAAGAATTCTCTTTATTTCCTTTACAATCTTATTTCTGTTTGTTAAAGAAATTGATGCCTGGGCATAGACAAGATCAAACTCATTATCTCCAAAATCAGTATTATCAAAATCCATCATTCTGACAATAACTTTAGAATCCTTATCTAAATTTAATCTTGAGTTCATCAACGAATCATAATCATTTACAATTATTTGCACTGACTTTACTTCGTTCTCAATCATTTTTTCTGCAATCTTTTCGCTGTTTGATCCAATGATTAAAATATCTTTAGCAGAAAGATTATACTTTGATTTCAGGATTCTGAATTGTTTTAATCCGCCGGGAAGTAAAATATTTTGTGTTTCTTTCATCAAATTACGCTATAAGAAATATTCAGTTAATCTATCTCTATCTTTTTTAGATCATTATATGACTTAATTATAATTTTATCTTTTGATTTAAATTCAGAAAATAATTTTGACTGGGCTTTGGTCAATTCAGAATTATATTTAACCTCTATCAAAGTTTTATCCTCGGTTAAAAAATCAATTTCAGTCCCATCTTTATAAACATAAGCTGGATTTCGATCTTTAATTTTCAGATAAACATAATTTTCAAATAAATTTCCTTTGTCTTTAAAACCAGTAAATAAAGTCTTGATACCAAGGTCTGCCGCATAAATTTTTTTTGCTGAGAGAATCACCTCATTAGTCTTGCCAGCACGAGGTAATAAATGAATCAGATAGCTGGAATTAAATAATTCTAAATATCTTTTTGCTGTATCGGGTGAAATTTTCAAAATATTGGCAAGCTTATTAATGCTAAAAACCTTCCCAACTCTTTCCATCAACAATAAAAAGAAATCTTTAAGCAAAGCTATGCTTCTGACATTATGTTGTGCAGCAATATCTTTCATTATTATATCATCAACCAGTTCTTTTAAATATTCAATTTCTCCTCTTAACACAAATTCGGGAATGCCGCCTGTATAAAGATACTCTAAAAAGTATTTTTCAAGCAAATATCCTTCTTTCTTACTGATACTTATGTTTTTAAATAAAAGATATTCCTGAAAATCCAACGGTGCAACTTCGATAGTTTTGTGTCTTCCTGTAATAAATGAACTTTTACTTCGCAGGTGAAATGAGTTTGATGTTGAAGCGAATATTTTTGTGTTTTGAGTATCGTAAATATTTTTTAATTGTATTTCAAAATTCTGCTTATATCCAATCTCATCAAGAAATAAAAATATTTTATCAGAAAACCTTAACTTCTGAATTTTCCTAAACTCATCAATTATGTTTACTATACTCTCTTTTGCTAACAAGTAATCATCAAGGCTAACATAAAAAATATTTTTAGAATTTATCCCTTTTTTATTGATTAGGTAGTGGATTATAATTTTTAATAAAGATGTTTTTCCAATGCGCCTTAAGCCAGTAAAAAAAATAATATCTTTACTTGCTAGAATCGATTCGAGATTCCTCATTAATAATGGTCGAAGAAATAATTCTTTGGGATTGAATTCACTTTCCCACCAAGGATTATATCTGTATAGTATTTGTTCCATATGCGTCCCAAATATAAGCTATTGTCGTATAATAAGCCATACATTTATGCGATAATATCGTATATGTTAGAAATCCAGATTCAAACTTACTTATTGTAAAATTTTTGTAACAAAGTTAATCATTACTGATTTAAGATTGAATTTGACTTATTCTTTACTTTGCCCTTAATCTTTTAGACAGTATTTTTGATTAATCAATTTGAACTCATCGGAGAACCAATGCAAAAATTCAGATATTTTATCTCGCTCTTAGTCATAATCTTACTCTCATCACCTTCTTTTGCTCAATCAAAAAGAGTAATTACTGTAGATGATCTCTGGGCAATGAAACGAATCGGAAGTTTTGATGTTTCAGCCGACGGAAAAACTATTGCTTATACTTTAACTTCTTACTCTTTTGATGCGAACAAAGGCAACACAGATATTTATTTAATTGATTCTGATGGAAAAAACAACAGAGCAATAAAAAATTCTGAAAAGAATGAAAGCGAACCAAAATTTTCTCCCGATGGAAAAACTATTGCATTTACTCGTGATGGACAAATATGGCAATGCAATCTTGATGGATCAAATGAAAAACAATTAACAAACATCTATACAGAAGCGTCTGATTTTAAATGGTCACCTGACGGAAAGAAAATCTTGTTCATTTCTTACGTTTATCCGGAGTGTAAAACGCAGGATTGTAATGAGCAAAAAGATAAAGCAAAGGATGAAAGCAAGGTTAAAGCTCAAATATTTACTGAATTGATGTTCCGGCATTGGAATGCCTGGCGGGGAGAAAAACGAAGCCATTTATTTTTACTTGATCTTGATTCCGGAAACTTTAATGATCTGACTGAAGGAAATAAAGAAGATGTTCCCCCACCGGCACTTGGCTCAACTAATGATTTTAATTTTTCTCCTGATATGAATGAAGTTGCTTATGCTTTGAATCCTGAATTTACAACAGCAATAAGCACAAATGTTGAAATCTATCTTTTAGACTTGCATTCATTACAAGATGCAAAAGTCATTTCAAAAAGCAAGGGTGTTGATTGTCAACCAGTTTATTCTCCGGATGGAAATTGGATTGCGTGGACATCGATGAAACGAGCAGGATTTGAAGCTGATAAACTTGATTTGATTTTATACAACCGCAAAACCGGTGAGATAAAAAATCTTACTGAAGATTTTCAGAATTCAGTCACAGAATTTGTTTGGTCTCTTGATTCAAAAACAATTTATTTTTTGTCTCCTTATCAGATTTACAATTCAATTTATAAGATTGATATCGATTCAAATAAACCGGAGATGCTGCATAAAGAAAATTATAACACAAGTATTCAACTATCTAAAGATGGAAAGACTTTATACTTTCTGAAACAAAGAACCGATTTGCCTGCTGAAATATTTTCAATCAGCACAGATGGAAAAAATACTTTAAAGAGAATTACATTTACTAACGAAGAAGTTCTATCAAAACTTGAAATGAATCCTATTGAAACATTCTGGTGTGAAGGAGCAAATGGCGATAAAGTTCAATCAATTTTAGTTAAGCCGCCGTTTTTTGATCCAAACAAAAAATATCCGATGATGTTTTTAATTCACGGCGGTCCGCAAGGTGCCTGGGAAGATAATTTTCACTACAGATGGAATCTTCAAATGTTTGCTGGTGCAGGTTATGTAGTTGTGGCACCGAATCCGCGCGGTTCAACCGGATACGGACAAAAATTTACTGACGAGATTTCTAAAGATTGGGGAGGTAAAGTTTATACTGATTTAATGAATTCTTATGATTATGCAATAAAGAATTTTTCATTCATTGATCCGAAAAATACTTTTGCATCAGGTGCATCTTACGGCGGATATATGATAAACTGGATTGAAGGACACACTGATAGATTCAAAGCTTTGTTCTGTCATAATGGAACTTTTAATCTTGAAAGTATGTGGGGAACAACAGAAGAACTTTGGTTTCCCAATTGGGAGGTGGGCGGAACTCCGTGGGAAAATCGTGAAGCTTATGAAAAATGGTCACCGCATCGTTATGCAGATAATTTTAAAACACCGATGTTAATTGTGCACAGTGCTTATGATTTCAGATTATCAGAAGAACAAGCTTTTCAGGCTTTTACAACTTTACAGAGATTAGGGATTGAAAGTAAATTTTTATATTTCCCGGATGAAACTCATTTTGTTAGTAAACCACAAAATGCAAAATTGTGGTGGAATACAGTATTTGATTGGTTTAAATCGCATCAAAAACAGGAGTAGTTATGAAAGAAAGAGACTTTGAAATTGTTGCACCGGATGATGAGATATTTGAAAATCTTGGAGATCTTGGGGCATTCAGAACCGGCGGTAAAACTGAACAGGAAATTGAAGAAGATTACCGCGAGCAGACGGTTTATGTTGAAGAGAATTTGTGGAATAAAGTTCAACGGGTAGGAAAGAAAATTTCCTTTGCTAAAGATATTATGGCACTCTATAATTATATGAGAGATCCCTTTGTTAGCTGGCATCGAAAAGCAATTGTAGTAATGGGATTGGTTTATTTCATTTCACCAATTGATGCGATTCCTGATATAGCTCCACTTGTTGGTTATCTTGATGATCTTGGAGTTATAGCCGCACTAATAAAATTTTTAGGCAGTGAACTTGTTCCATATTATGATGCAAAATACAGGAGCTGATTTTTTATCATTGCGATTTCGCTTTTTGAAATGATCAATCATTCAACAGATTGATTTGTTATTTTATTTTTTGCAATGATATTATTAAAAGGTTATGAACTTCAAATTAATCAAATCGCAAATTCTTTATAAAGGAAAAGTATTCGATCATCAGGTTGACGAAATACAATACGATAGCGGTAATATCGGAATAAGAGAAGTTGCTGTTCATCCCGGCGGAGCAGTTGTTATTCCAATCAAAGATGATGGTAAGATTATTCTTGTAAAACAATTTCGATATCCATTACAAACTACTTTAATTGAATTACCAGCCGGTAAACTTGAAAAAGGAGAAGATCCACTTAAGTGTGCAATCAGAGAGCTTGAAGAAGAAACAGGTTATTCAGCAGAAGAAATAAAAAAAATTGGTGAAATTTATACTGCTCCCGGATATTGCACAGAAATTCTTCATATCTATTCTGCTAAAGGATTAAAACCAGGTAATCATCATCGTGAAGAGGGTGAACAAGGAATGGAAATACTTGAATTAACTCTCGGAGAAATTGAGAAAATGATTATCTCAGGTAGAATTAATGACGCTAAAACAATCGCAGGCATTCATTATATTTCACGTCAGTAAAAAGAGGTGAATTATGAAAAGAATATTTTTTATTTTCTTATCTCTTCTTTTTGTTGCTGCTTATCCTGTCAGAGCTCAGATTTTCTTAGAGGTTGGCGGCGGTTATTTAACTTCATTTGATAATTTTAATGCGTTCAAGCATACCAATAATGGCTGGCAGCTCTGCGGGACTGTTTTTTATAAAATTTCCGAAATTGTAGAAGCCAAAACATCCTTTATTTATCAATCAAGAATATTTGCTCCAAAAAGCTTCAGTTTTATTGTTCCTGCCGTGGCAGGTATAACTGTTCCGATTGTTTCAGATGGGGATAATCTAAAGTCATTTCTTATCAAAGTTGGCGGAAGATTGAAACCAAAATCAGATAAAATAGTCAGAACAATTCTGGATGCGGATGTTGGTATTAATTTTTTTCAAAGCGGTTATTATTATCTAGAAGGTCTGAATGAAGGAACACGGCCTAGTCTTCCGGGAATTAAATATGCAGATAGCAAAGCATTATTTGAAACTTCAGTCGGATTAGGAGTTGAAATAAAGCCGATGACGAATTTTTCTTTTATTATAGAAGCTAAAATCAATTATATTCCTTCAACGCCAAATTTTTATTTCCCAATAATTTCAAATATCAGAGTTGGTATTTAATTTTTAGACGACACGCTTGCATTGTTTTTCTTTTATGTCTATTCTAATATTTATATATTGATGCAGTATTAAATCATAAATTATGAAGATATACAATCAACTACTTAATACCATTAAAGAAAAAGGAGCTGCCTATTTAATTCTCCTTGATCCCGATAAACTGTCAGAAGACAGATTAGGTGTATTTTTAAAACACTGTGAAAAATCTGGAGTTGATGGTTTCTTAGTTGGCGGAAGTTTGATGATTAATGGTAATTTTAAGTCTTTTGTTGAAAAAGTAAAGATCAATACAAACTTACCGGTGATCATTTTCCCTGGCAGCATTACTCAGGTTTCATCTTTTGCAGATGCAATTTTATTTCTTTCAGTAGTAAGTGGAAGGAATCCTGAACATTTAATCGGCAAGCATGTTCTTGCAGCACCATCTATTAAAAAATCGGGAATTGAGCCAATCTCAACCGCTTATATATTGGTTGAATCGGGTTCAACAACCACAGCAGTTTATATGAGCGGAAGTTTACCAATCCCAAGAAACAAGCCTGATATTGCAGCTGCAACAGCACTTGCATCGGAATATCTTGGAATGAAATTTATTTATCTGGAAGCTGGGAGTGGTGCTGATAATTCAATTCCAAATGAGATGATAAAAGCTGTAACTTCTCAATGTTCAATTCCTGTTATTGTTGGCGGCGGAATCAGAAGTCCAAAAACTGCAAAAGAAAAAGTTGAAAACGGTGCTTCGATAATTGTAACAGGGAATTATTTTGAAAATGAAAATAACTGGGATTTAATAAAGGATTTTGCTTCATCAATACATATTAAATTATCTGTTGAGGTTTAGATTATATTTTATTTTATATGAATAAAGTTGGACAAATAGAAATAATTATTAAGGGGTTTCAAGGTAATATTGAAATTACTCCTGAGAACTACGATATCAATAATATTATCGATATTCTTAAGAATGCTGAAGACTTATTATTTCCAAATAATAAAAAGGAAAGACCAATAATAAGTTATAATATTGAAAAAGGATCAGTTAAACACATAATAAAGACATCATTACAAGCTATACTGGGTTTTAATGCGGTTCTTTTTCAGGTTCAGAATGATAATTCAATAGATTTTTTAGAAGCTAAAACAGCTAAAGCATTTGAGTTTTTTCAAGAAGAAGCACAAAAACAGAATTATGAATTTTATATTTCAACATCAGTCCCCAATAGTTCTTTGGTTGTAATAAATAAGGATACAAAATTTCAAAGGACTGAAGAAGTATGGGCCGAAGCCGAGTTTTATTTTTATGGAGTTATTATTGATGCTGGTGGCAAGACAAAAGCTAATATACATCTAGATACAAAAGAGTATGGTCTTTTAACAATTGATGCTCCAAAAGAAGTATTGGCAGAATATGAATCAAATCCACTATACAAATCATTTGGGGTTAGAGCATCGGGTAAGCAAAACATAAATACAGGCGAAATAGATAAAAATGATTTGAGATTGATTGATATTATTGATTATAATCCAGCCTTTAAAGAAGATTACCTGAAATCACTTATTAAAAAAGCAAAACAAAGTTGGGAAAATGTTAATGATGCTGATGAGTGGTTAAGCTCTTTGAGGGGCTATGAATAATAAAGCAATCTTACTTGACACTAGTTTTTTTATTCGACTCTTAAATGAAAATGATAAACTACATCAAAATGCTTTAGACTACTATAAATACTTGTTGGAAAATGAATATACTTTGAAATGTTCAACAATTTCAATCTCAGAATATTGTGTAAGAGGAAAAATTGACGAGATACCTCTCAAAGACATTCAAATAATTCCGTTTAATATTAATCATGCTCAGAAAGCTGGTGAATTTGCAAAGATAATATTTGAGAATAAAGGGACCCTGGAATTGGAAAAAAGAAATATAATACCAAATGACACCAATCTGTTTTCTCAAGCTGAGGAAGAAAAAGATATATCTTTCTTTGCTACTTCGGACGAAGAATGTTTGAAAATTTATAGTTTATTAGAAAAACATACTACACTAAGTTTCAAAATAATAAATATTAGACGATCATTTAATGAAGAATTTGGTTTATTGGATTTAAAATAATATGGATGCACAAAA
>Ga0208196_1001218_pt1 | contig 28919 bp, 25 predicted proteins | sample AD_JPNNA7_MetaG_FD_184443 | JGI IMG/M metagenome (GOLD analysis project Ga0208196, IMG submission 184443) | Active sludge microbial communities of municipal wastewater-treating anaerobic digesters from Japan - AD_JPNNA7_MetaG (SPAdes) (version 2) | ecosystem: Engineered > Bioreactor > Anaerobic...
GAAGACCTGTCAATAGAAGATTTAACGGCTGAGGTAGTAAAGGAAATTCAACCAGAAGCTCAAACTAAGAATCTTCAGCTTGTCTTTGATAAACCCAAAGAATCTCTGCCCAAGGTAAAGGCAGACAGTCAAAAATTAAGGCAAGTTATCTTTAATCTTTTAGATAATGCTATAAAATACACTAAACAGGGTGAAGTAAGAGTTAGCTTAGAATTTAACCCTCATAACCAAACCATTCTCTTAAAAGTTAAAGACACTGGCATGGGGATGTCTCCTGAAGAGATTAACAATCTTTTTCAACTCTTTAACCGCAGCCAAGCTGCTGTTAATACCTATCCTTCTGGAGTAGGCATTGGACTTTATTTTGCTTCTGAGATTGTCAAAGCTCATCAAGGCCGCATCTGGGCTGAATCTGCTGGCATAAACCAAGGATCTACCTTTTATGTGGAATTGAAGACAAAAGAATATTTTAGATAGGAATTAGATTAATTTAATATTAATAAATATATAAAATTTGTGACAAAAGAAATTATAATTAAAGATATTCAAAAATGGAAAAATCATTTACTGAGATAAAGGGGATTGCGCAAGACGAAAATACGAGCATTAAAATAGCAAAGAATATACAATAGTTATTAATTAATAAAAAAATTAAAAACATTAAAGGAATAAATAGTATTGAAAAAATGAAAAAAGAAGGGTTTCAATGTATTCATTGCCACGCCTTTGTTATTTTAGAAGCATTAGGGACGAAACATAGAAATCATTGTCCTAATTGCTTATGGTCTAAGCATAGAGGAAAATTAGAAGAATTAAAAGAATTTTGCGGCGGCGCAATGATTCCTATAGGATTAACTTTTAAAAAAGAGGGAATCAATAAATACACTGGCAAGCCAAAGCAAGGAGAATTAATGGTAATTCACCAATGCATAAAATGTAAAAATATTTCTATCAATAGATTAGCAGGCGATGATCAATCAAAGGCAGTAATGAAAGTATTTAAAAGTTCTCTTAATATGTCCGAGAGCCTTCGGAAGCAACTTAAAAGAGAGGGAATAGATATTTTAACAGAAAAAGATGAAGAAGAAATAAAGAGACAATTACCCCCGAATCTCTAAAAATAGAAAAAGTGTTTGCTCTAAAGAAAAATAGATTTTTATTTCAGAAAGTTTTTCTTTATAAAATTAAGTGCCTCTATATTGAACCAGCGCATTGCCTTGCGCTGGTTTTGTTATTTTGCTATAATCAGAGCATATTAATATGAATGAATTAGAAAGAAAAATAGAAATTTTACAAAAACAAATCCTCTTTTTAGAGGACTGTCTTTGACTTTAAAAATTTACAAAAACATTATTTAGTTTTGAAAGAGCAGACTGATAAATCAGATTTTTGGGAGAACCAAAGTCAGGCTGTGGCAATTTCTCAAGAATTGGCAAAGATAGAGGAAAAATTAAAATTTTTTGAAGAAATTAAAAAAGAGCTTCAAGAAATTAAGGATTTTTTAAGAATTGAAGAACAAGGAGATTTAACTCAAGAATTATTTAAGCAATTAGAACTTTTAGAATCAAAAATTAAAAGCAAAGAAAAGGAAGTTTTTTTTAATGGTAAATATGATAAAGGCAATGCCATTATTTCTGTTTACGCCGGAGCAGGGGGGCAAGATGCTGAAGATTGGGCGGCAATGTTATTTAGAATGTATCAGCGCTATAGCGACCGAAGAGGGTTTCAATCCGTAGTAATAGATGAGTCCTTTGGAGAAGAGGGTGGAGGTGAGGCTAAACACGGCTTAAAATCTGGTACGCTCGAGATTAAAGGAAAATATGCTTACGGATTATTAAAAAAGGAAACTGGAGTGCACCGTTTAGTTAGAATTTCTCCTTTTTCAGCGCAAAAATTAAGACATACTTCTTTTGCTTTAGTTGAAGTTTTGCCTAATTTAGAGGATAATAAAGAAGTTGAAATTAAATCAGACGATTTGCAGATTGATTATTATAAATCTTCAGGTCCGGGTGGGCAATATGTTAATAAAAGAGAATCGGCGGTTCGCATTATTCATCGGCCAACTGGCTTAACCGTAACTTGTCAGTCAGAAAGATTACAAGGAAAAAATAAAGAAAAAGCTATGGCAATTTTAGCCGCCAAACTTTATCAACATCAGGAAGAGCAAAAAGAACAAGAATTAAGGGGAATAAAAGGAAACAAGATTAGCGCCAGTTGGGGCAATCAAATTCGTTCTTATGTTCTGCATCCTTATAAATTAGTTAAAGATTTACGGACTGGCGTAGAAAGTAAATCGCCAGAAGATGTTTTAGATGGCAATTTAGATGATTTTATTGAAGCCGAGATTAGGTTAAAATAAATTTAATAAATAAAAAATAATTTATTTTTTAATTTGAGAAATATGATTGAATTTGAACATGTCAGCAAGGAATATTATCCCTATCTATCAAAAGAACCTAAGGTAGCTCTTAAGGATATTTCCTTTAAGATTAAAGACGGCGAGTTTGTTATTTTATGCGGTCGGTCAGGGTCAGGAAAAACTACAATCTTGAAACTTATTACCTGTGAAGAAAGACCAACCAAGGGCCGGGTTTTTTTTGATAAAAAAGATTTAAGCACAGTTAAAAAAAGCGAAGCTTATTTAATACGGCAAAAAATAGGTTCAATTTATCAAGATTTTAAGCTTTTATCTTATAAGACGGTTTTTGAGAATGTAGCTTATGCTTTAGAAACATTAGAATATTATGACGAAGAAAGAATTAAGAAAGAAGTTAATCAAGTAATTGAATTAGTAGGATTAGAAAATAGAATTAATTGTTTTCCGCATGAACTTTCCGGTGGAGAGCAACAAAGAGTTTCCATAGCTCGCGCCTTGATTAATCGGCCAGAAGTAATTTTAGCAGACGAACCGACAGGAAATTTAGATCCGTATAATACTCGTGATATTATTAAGATATTATTAAAAATAAATGAAGCTGGTTCAACCGTCATTTTGTCTACGCACGATAAAGAGGTGGTGAATGCTCTTAAAAAAAGAGTGATTACTTTAAAAGATGGAATGATTGTGCGCGATGAAGAGGAGGGTGTATATTTTTTATAAAAATTATTTTTATTAAACAAAATGTCAAAACAAAAAAAATCTCATTTTAAGGTGTTAAAGAGCGGTTGGAATTATTTACAAAGGCAAGGGTTTTTGTCTTTTGCTACCGCGCTCATAATTTTTGTAGCAGTTGTCTTAAGCACGGTTTTAATAATTGGCAATGGGGCAATGTATTTTATGACTGAAAAGATTAAAGATAAAATGGATATTTCGGTATATTTTAATGAACAAGTGGGACGGGATAAAATTTTAGAGATTCGAGAGCAAGTGGTTAAACTTCCTGAAGTTAAGGAAGCTGTCTATGTTTCTTCTGAAGAAGCCTATACTAATTTTCAAAAAACGCATCAAAACGACACCTATACTCAAACATTAGAGGCAATTGGCAGTAATCCTTTTTTACCAGCTTTAGTTATTAAGGCAAAAGATCCCTCGCAATATAAAGAAATTGCTGATTTTTTTAAAAAAGACGAATTTAAGGATTTAGTTTATCAAATTAACGACTCTGAACGCGCTTTTGCCATTGAGAGGTTAAATAATTTAGCAGAAGGAATGAATAGGATTGGCTTAGTTTGCACCTTATTTTTAAGTTTTATTGCTATAATTGTTACTTATAATACTTTGCGTTTAAGTATTTATTCGCAAAAACAAGAAATAGAGATTATGCATTTAGTTGGCGCAAAAAATAGTTTAGTGCGCGGACCATTTTTAGTGCAAGGATCTTTATGCGGTCTTTTCGCGGCTATTTTGTCTTTTATTTTGTTTTTAGTTGGCCTTTTTGCTTTTCAAGGCGGGTTTGAGCAATTTTTTATGGGCTTTAATCCTTTTAAATATTATCTTTCTAATCTTTGGTGGATCTTTTTGGCTCAAGTTGCGATTGGCGTAGGATTGGGCTTGATTTCTAGTTTTTTTGCTGTTAGAAGGTATTTAAAAGATTAATTTAACTAATAGAGTTCAAAAGAAAAAGTTTTAGTTTAGAAGAGATTTTTTATTTGAGGAGACGAGTAAAGCCTAAATGCGGGATCGTCTAATGGTAGGACTACGGACTCTGAATCCGTCAATCTTGGTTCGAATCCAAGTCCCGCAGCTATATTATTCAAATTGTAAAAACATAAACAGAAGTTATATTTATAATAAAATTTTGAGAGTTCAACTTGGATTCGAACGCGCAGCCACGGCGGTGGCGAGCGGGGCCTGAGGGCGGTTTCAGCAGAAACCGACAACTCAGGCGAATCCAAGTCCCGCAGCTATATTATTCAAATTGTAAAAACATAAACAGAAGTTATATTTATAATAAAACTTTGAGAGTTCAACTTGGATTCGAACGCGCAGCCACGACGCTTGATTGTACTTAATCAAGGGCCGGAGGCTGACGAGCCGAGGCCAGCCCGAAGGCAGATTTAGCAGAATCTGACCTGAGGGGCGAGCGGGGCCTGAGGGCGGTTTCAGCAGAAACCGACAACTCAGGCGAATCCAAGTCCCGCAGCTATTTGTTGCTTAAGTTCATTGATTAATTTTATACAATGCAAAAAGAAATAGAAATTAAAATTCAATTAAAAGATAAGGAGAATATAGTTAAAAAGTTAAAAGAATTGGGAGGCGAAAAAGGAAAATCATATACCCAAACTACTTATGGTTTCTTTTCTAATAATTCAATAGAGAAAGGCATTTTCCCAAGAATTAGGCAAGAAAATGGCTCTTTGGTTTTTACAGTAAAATTAAGAAAAGATAAAAAGACAAAATATTTTGAAAGGGAAGAGTATTCAATAAAAATTGATAACCTTAAAGATGCCATAAAGATTCTTCAACTTTTTGGATATGATAGAATTAGAAAATTTACAAAATTCAGAGAAGAATGGTCATTTAAAAGACCAGTAAAAGTTAATGTTGATAAATTAAGTTTTGGCAGGTTTATAGAGATAGAAGGAACTAAAAAAGAAATAGAAAGAATGGTAAAAGATTTAGGTTTCCAAGATAGAGAAAGATTTACTAAGGCCTATTTAGCTTTAGAAGATGATTTTACAAAAAAATAGTGGCGTAATATGAATTTAGGAGGCATCTTAAAAGAAACATTTTGGACTATTTAAGATCAGCAAACATGTTAATAAATAGGTTATTTTATGGTGCTCACGCCATTGCGTAATGCTTTTCAAAACAAGCTTTCTCCTGTACAATACATATTAGGATGGTAAAACAGCAATTAGTTCAAACCAAGGTCGCAAACAAGTTAATTAATCAACCAATAAACAGGCCTCAAGAGTGCAAAATAGGGTGGCATTATACACATAGGTTGCTTTTATAGATAAAAGTGTTACATTTAAGGATAAATATAAATATAAAATAAATCAAAATGGCTATTAAAATTAATTGGAAATTTTTAAAATCAAAAAAACTTATTATTAGCTTAATTGTTTTAGCGATAGTGGTGGTGGGAGCTTGGTTTTTTTTAGCAAATTCACAAAAAAGCAAATTTCCTTATGAAACAGTTAAAGTAGAAAGAGGCAATTTAACCCAAACAGTTGAAGTGACGGGCAATATTAACGCTACAGAAGATTTGTCGTTAAACTTTCAAGTTCCCGGGGTAATTGCTTATGTGGGCGTAAAAGAAGGAAGTAAAGTTTATGCTGGTCAGTGGCTGGCTAATTTAACCTTAACCGAATTAGATGCGGCTGTGGCGCAAGCCCAAGCTGTTTTAGATCAAAAGTTAGCTGGCGCGACACCAGAACAAATTAATGCGGCTCAAAAACAAATTGAATCGGCTGAAATTGCTCTTAATAATGCTCGCACTCTTGCGAATGAAAGTTTAAATTCAAAATATGAATCTGCTATAGTATCATTAGATGATGTATCAATTAAAATGAATAATACCTTAAAGACGACGCGAGACCTTAAAATTAAATATTTTACCGATACATCTCAAGAATCTATTAGATATCAAAATAATTTAGATTTAATAAATAATGCGTTATTAAAATTTAATGGGTTATTAAATTTAGCTAAAATAAGCCAAAATCAAAACGATATTGACGCTACTATTAATAATGCCTTAGAAAGCTTAGATATCATTTTAGTTTCTTTAACTAGTAATCGCGATATTTTAGATATTGAACCCCATAAATCAAAAATTTCTGAACAAGAAAAAAATTCTTTAGATAATCAAAAATCAATTATTAGCACAGCCAAAATTACTATCGCTGGCGTTAAAAACGATATTGCTGTTTCAAAATTACAAAATGAAAATAATATTAAATCAGCAGAAGCGGCCTTAAACCTACAAAAAGCTAATTATGATACTTTAGTAGCTAAACCTCGTGAAGTAGATATTGCTTATTACCGAGCGGCTTTAGCGCAAGCTGAAGCTAATCGCAATAAAGCAATTATTTATGCGCCGATTAGTGGAGTAATTACTAAAGTTAATAAAAACAAAGGAGAGACAATTTCTTCAACTGAGCCAATGTTTGAATTATTATCTCCTCATTTTGAGATAAATGTAGATGTGCCCGAAACAAATGTTGTTAAAATAAGAGTTGGAAAAAACGCGATTATTACTTTTGATGCTTTGGGGTCCGATACAAAATTTACAGGAAAAGTGGTTTCAATTGATCCCTCTGCTGTGATTGTCCGAGACGTTGTTTATTATAAAGTGAAGATAACAATTAATGATACGCATAATGAACTGCTTAAACCGGGCATGACTTGTAATATTTTAATTCAAACTGATAACCGTGAAAATGTTTTATATCTTCCCTCCAGATCAATTTTAACACGTCCGGGAACAAATCAAAAATATGTGCGGGTTTTAGATCAAAATAATCAGGTAGTTGAAAAAGATGTTGTAATAGGATTAAAGGCAGACGATGGATTGGTGGAAATTTTGTCTGGATTAGAAGAAAACGAAACAGTTATTTTAAAAATTTTGTAAAAATTATGTTAATTAGAGTTAAGGATTTAATAAAAGATTATGAGGAGGGTGAAGTTGTAACCCATGTTTTACGAGGACTTTCTTTTGAAATAAAAAAAGGAGAGTTTGTTTCTATTATGGGGCCATCTGGCTCAGGAAAATCAACATTGATGCATATTTTAAGTTTTTTAGATAAGCCGACGAAAGGGCAGTATTTTTTTGAAGGCAAAGAAGTAAATAGTCTAAGCGATGATGAATTGGCGGAAATGAGGAGTAAAAAAGTTGGATTTATTTTTCAATCTTTTAATCTTTTGAATAGAGCCAATGTTTTAGAAAATGTAATGCTGCCGATGTATTATTCAGGAGTAAGTGCAACAGAGAGAGTTTTTCGCGCTAAAAAATATTTAAGTGAGGTTGGTTTAGACCATCGTTTATACTATAACCCAGCTAATCTTTCAGGGGGAGAGAAGCAGAGGGTAGCAATTGCGCGGGCTTTAGTTAATAATCCAGAAGTAATTTTTGCTGATGAACCGACCGGGAATTTAGATTCTAAATCTGGATTTCAAGTAATGAAAATATTACAAGAGTTAAACGAAAAAGGCAATACTATTATTTTAGTTACTCATGAAAGAAATACTGCCGAGCACGCGGAAAGAATTATTACTTTGCGAGATGGAGTAATTATTGATGATAGCCCGATTACGAATAGGCAATACTATACGAATGAAAATCAAGAATTAAAAAAATAACTATGAATTTAGTTGAATCAATTACAAGCGCTTATAAAACGTTAGTGCATAATAAAGTGCGCTCTTTTTTAACTATGCTTGGAATTGTGATTGGTATTATGTCTGTAATTGTAGTTATGTCATTAGGAGATTCCGCGAAAGGATTAATCTTAAATGAAGTTAAAACTTTAGGTTCTAATTTAATTATAATTATGCCGGGCAAAACTAATCCAAAAGGACCACCGAGTACGCTTTTTGGCAATGTAGTAACAACTTTAAAATATAAAGACGCAACGCAAATTTTGAAAGCCGATAATCCTCATATTGAATCTGTGTGCGCTTATGTGCAAGGAACTGATGTATTAAGTTGGAGCGACAACAATCCAATTTTAACTTTTAAGGGAGTAATGTCCACTTATATAGAAGCAGAAGGAGCAAAACTTCAAGCGGGCCGTTTTTTTACTGAAGAAGAAGATAATTATAATGCAAGAGTTATTGTGCTTGGCAGTAAGGCGGCTAAAGATATTTTTGGCGAACAAAACCCTTTAGGAGAAAAGGTAAAGATTAGAAAAGTTAATTTTACAGTTATAGGAGTTTTGGCAGAACGGGGTGGCGGTTTGGCGCAAACCCAAGATAAGGAAGTTTTTATTCCTCTGAAAACCGCTCAAAATTTGCTTTTAGGAATTGATTATGTTAGTTCTATCAGGGTTAAAGTAGATAAATCCGAAAATATTAACGATACAATTATGTATATAGAAGATGTTTTGCGACGCTCTCATAATATTCATAATCCCGATGATGATGATTTTACTGTTCGTTCGAGCGAAACAGCCATTGAAGCAATCGCGCAAATTACAAGCGCAGTCCAATTTTTTTTAGTAGCTATTGCTAGTATATCTTTATTGGTAGGCGGTTTTGGAATTATGAATATAATGTTAGCCACTGTGCAAGAAAGAACCAGAGAAATTGGATTGCGAAAAGCTGTCGGCGCGAAAAATTCTGATATTACATTGCAATTTTTAATTGAAACATCTTTTATTACTTTAGTTGCCGGTGTAATTGGAATTATTTTAGGCGCTCTGATTTCTTGGTTGGTTGCAGTTGTGGCTCAGTTTTTTGGATTACAGTGGGATTTTATAGTGTCTCCATTTTCTATTTTTTTGGGATGTTTTGTTTCTGTTGGTGTGGGTTTAATTTTTGGAATAGCCCCTGCTCGTCGAGCTAGTTTATTAAATCCTATTGAAGCGTTGCATTATGAATAAATGGAATAATTATTTTGAAATTGCTTGGAAAAATTTAGTTCGTCAAAAATCACGAACTATTTTAACCATTATTGCTTTAAGTATTGGTATGGCGCTTTTAATAATTATGTTAGGCGCTGGGCAAAGTTTAAGAAATTTAGTTTTGTCTCAGTTAGAAATTTATAATCCTAACAGTATTACTGTTGAAGTAAAAATTCCCGGTAAACGAAGCGTTAGTAGTCTTGCCGCAATGGTCGGTGGTGATAGTATTACTAGTTTCAAAAATAAAGATGTTGAGGCCATTGCTAAATTGCCAAACGTTAAATCAATTTTTTCTTATGTAATTAGTCAACAGGTTTTTCAATATCAAGACAATCAGCAATTAGCAATGGTTTATGGTTATAGCGCTTCCGCGGCCGATATGCAAAAAATAGAATTTGATAGCGGTCGTTTTTATACTGAAGATGAAGAAGCCTCTTTGGCTCAAGTGACAGTTTTGGGTTCTAAATTAAAAGATGATTTATTTGGCGAACAAGACCCTATAGGAGAGAGTGTATATGTGGGAGGGATTCGTTTTAAGGTTATCGGCGTCTTAAAAAAACAAGGAGGAAGTATTGAAAATATAGATTTGATGGCTTATATTCCGGTAAAAACCCTACAGAAAAAAATATTAGGAACAGATTATGTAATAGGGGCGTTAGTTGAAGTAGACGACGCTTCTAAAATTGACATGGTCAAAGATGATATTATTTATTTAATGGAAGAACTTCATAATATTAGCGATCCTTCTAAAGATGATTTTCAAGTTACGACAATGGCGGAAGCTAAAGCCATTATAGATACTGTTTTGAATAGCATAAATTTATTATTAATTGCCCTAACTTTAATTTCTTTAATAGTGGGTGGAGTAGGCATTACTAATATTATGTATGTTTCCGTAATTGAACGAACTTTTGAGATTGGTTTAAGACGGGCTGTCGGCGCCAAAAAACAAGACATCTTATGGCAATTTTTAATAGAGTCAATTATTTTAACTTTTATTGGTGGCGTTTGCGGAATTATTTTAGGAATAGGGGTTTCTTACTTAATTTATTATATAGCAGTAATATTTAATATTAAATGGACCTATGCGGTTTCTTTATCCTCTGTACTATTTTCTTTAATTTTTTCAAGCGGTTTGGGGTTGATTTTTGGGGTTTATCCAGCTCGTCAAGCCGCAGAACTTGACCCAATTGCCGCCTTGCGTCAAGAGTAGTTAGATGCCAAACCAATTTAAAAACTTTCCTATATTTAGGGTATGTTTAGGGATCAAACCCCAAACATCACCTTCAAACATATTTTACTCTACTTGTTTGTCTACTAACAGGCGTGATGAATTTTTGTTATAGATTTTAGATGATGTATCCAATGTATCCTTGGTTGGATTTTAGATGATGTACGAGGTTGTAAAATAATTTTGATATGGTAAGATAAAACCCTATGCAGTTTAGGCTCAAGTCAAAATTAGAGCCGAAAGGGGACCAACCGAAAGCCATAAAACAGTTGGTAGAGGGTTGGCAAAAGGGGTATGCTAAACAAACTTTATTGGGAGTGACCGGTTCGGGAAAGACATTTACTATTGCCAACGCCATTGCTTATATCCAGAGACCAACTCTGGTGATTTCGCATAATAAAACTTTAGCAGCGCAACTTTGTAATGAATTTCGGGAATTTTTCCCAGACAATGCCGTAGAATATTTTGTCAGTTATTATGATTATTATCAGCCCGAAACTTATATTGCTGCGACTGATACCTATATAGAAAAAGAAGCGCAAATCAATGAAGAAATTGATAGATTGCGCCATGCTTGTACGCAAGCTTTAATGAGCAGGCCAGACGTAATTATTGTAGCTTCAGTTTCTTGCATTTATGGTTTAGGTTCTCCGGAAGAATATGAGCAAACAGTTTATCATTTGGAAGAAGGGCAAAAAATTAGTCGCTTAGAACTGGCGCGAAAGTTAATTGAGTTACAATTTGAAAGAACTAATGCAGATTTATTTTTAGGACTATTTCGGTTGCATGGCCAAGTTTTGGAGTTAATGCCGGTTAATGAAAAAGTTATTTATAGATTTTCTATTTCTGAAAAAATTGATTCAATTGAAAAAATAGACCCAATTACTAAAAAAAGAATAGGCGCAGTTAAAGAGATATTTTTATTTCCAGCCAAACATTATCTTATTAATGAAAATAGAAAGCAAGAAGCGATTAAATCTATTCGCGAAGAATTAAAAGAGCGGTTGCAATTTTTTGAAAAAGAAAATAAGCCATTAGAACGGGAAAGATTAGAAAGAAGAGTAAATTATGATTTAGAGATGATTGAAAATATTGGTTATTGCCAAGGTATTGAAAATTATTCTCGTCATTTTGACGGTCGCAAATCCGGAGAGCCACCATTTACTTTATTAGATTATTTTAAGAAAGCCTCAGAAGAATTTTTAGTAGTCATTGATGAATCGCATGTTACTATTCCGCAGATTGGAGGAATGTATGCCGGTGATTTTAGCAGAAAGAAAGCTTTAATAGAAAATGGTTTTCGGTTGCCGTCGGCTTATGATAATCGGCCTCTTCGTTATGATGAATTTGAAGAAAGGGCAAAGCGGGTAATTTATGTTTCAGCGACGCCCGGACAGAAAGAGCTTAAAGAAAGCGCTCAAATTGTGGAACAGATTGTTCGCCCGACTGGTTTAGTCGATCCAGAAGTAGTTATTTGTCCAATTACAGGGGGAGGTGGTAAAAAATCTCAAATTGAAGATTTAATTCAAAGAATAAAAGAAAGAATAAAACAGAATGAAAGAACCTTGGTAACGACTTTGACAAAACGAATGGCGGAAGATTTAGCCGATTATTTAGAGAAAGAAAAGATAAAAGTTAAATATCTTCATAGCGACATTAAAACCTTGGATAGAGTGGAAATTATAACTGATTTGAGGAAAGGGAATATTGATGTCGTTGTGGGAGTAAATTTATTAAGAGAGGGATTAGATATGCCAGAAGTATCATTGGTGGCTATTTTAGATGCTGATAAAGAAGGGTTTTTGAGAAACGAAACAAGCTTAATTCAAACAATTGGCCGAGCAGCGCGCAATATTAATGGGCAGGTGATTTTGTACGCGGATAAAATCACTGATTCTATCAAAAAAGCTGTAGAAGAAACAGAGCGTCGGCGACAAATTCAATTGGATTATAATCAAAAAAATGGCATTACCCCTAAAACAATTGAAAAAGAAATTAAAAATATTTTAGAGCAGTTTGGACTAGAAAATAGGAGTTTATATGATAAAAAACACTGCCAGAAAATATTAGAGATAGATTTAACAGGAGATGCAAGGCCATTAGAAGAAATTATTAAAGATAAAAAACAAAAAATGAAAGAAGCGGCTGAATCTTTAGAGTTTGAGCTAGCTGCTATTTTGCGTGATGAAATTAAAGAATTAGAAAGATTAAACTCAAAACAAAAATCAAAAAATTAAATATTTTTAGAAAATAAAATTTTATGCAAAATAAAATAATAATTAAAGGAGCGAGAGAACATAACCTAAAAAATATATTTTTAGAATTGCCTCGCAATAAAATGGTTGTTTTTACAGGTGTATCTGGTTCTGGAAAATCTAGTTTGGCTTTTGATACAATTTTTGCCGAAGGTCAAAGGAGGTATATAGAATCTTTATCGTCCTACGCACGCCAATTTTTAGGCGGAATGCAAAAGCCGGATGTTGATGAAATTGAAGGGCTATCGCCAGCTATTTCTATCAGTCAAAAAGCGCATAGCGCTAATCCACGGTCAACCGTTGCTACTCTTACGGAAATATATGATTATTTAAGAGTTTTATTTGCGCGGATTGGACATCCTCATTGTCCTCAATGCGGTACTGCTATTAATAAATTTACCACTGACGAAATCTTTAAAAGAATTGAAGGAATATTAAAAGAAAAAGATAAAACTGGACAATTATTAATTTTGTCTCCGGTGGTGCGAGGCAGAAAAGGCGAGTATTATCAATTACTTCAGGACACCTACGAGGCTGGATTTGCAGAAGTTAGGATTGATGGAAAATTAAAAAACCTAAAAGAAAGGGTATTTTTAGAAAAAAATCAAAGACACACAATTGAAATTGTGATAGATAAGATATTTTTTAATTCTATTGATGATGATTTTGAATTTCGGCTGAATGAGGCGCTTGAAATTGCTATAGATATGGCCAATGGCTTATGCTCTGTTATTTTTCCAGATGGACAAGAGCAAATTTGGAGTACTGAATATTCTTGTCCTCAGTGTGGTTTTAGTTTTCCGGAGATTGAACCAAGATTGTTTAGTTTTAATAGTCCTTATGGTTTTTGTGAAGAATGCCATGGATTAGGAACAGAAAATATTTTTTCTACAACTCCTTGTCCTGCTTGCGAGGGAAAACGTTTAAATAAAAATGCTTTAAGTGTTACAATTGATGAAAAAAATATTTGGGAAGTTACTACTTTAACTATAGAACAAGCGTTTTTATTTTTCAAAGAATTAGAAAAAAAATTAAGTTCAAAAGAAAGAGAAATTGCGGAAATAGTTTTGAACGAAATAAAAAATCGTTTGCAATTTATGTTGGATGTTGGTTTAAATTATATTGGCTTAAATAGACAAGCAGGAACTCTATCGGGAGGAGAATCGCAAAGAATTCGTTTGGCTTCTCAAGTCGGGACAAAATTAGTGGGTGCGTTGTATGTTTTAGACGAACCGACTATTGGTTTGCATCAAAAAGACAACGAAAGATTAATTAGAACATTGCGGAATTTATGCGATATTGGAAATTCAATCATTATAGTAGAGCATGACGAAGATACGATCTTAAAAAGCGATTGGGTGGTTGATTTTGGACCGAAAGCCGGAGTTCAGGGCGGAGAAATAGTTTTTTCCGGACCTCTAAATAATTTATTATTAAAGGAAAATAATAAAACAATGTATGATTGCAATGTTTTGGGGAGCGCTAAAAGTTCTTTAACTGGACAATATCTTCGTCGGGAAAAAATTATAGAAAAACCAGCTCATCGGCGAGGCATTCAAGACAATACTTTAAAATTAAAAGTTCAAAAAGCTTATGAACATAATTTAAAAAATTTAAGCGTTGAAATACCTTTAGGCAGGTTTGTTTGCTTGACTGGTGTTTCTGGCTCTGGAAAATCAACCTTAATGAATGATATTATCTATCGTTATGTAAGTGGAAAAATTAACCATATTAAACGAGATATTAAAGTAGAAGAAATTAAAAACATAGAATATATAGATAGAATAATAAAAATTGACCAATCGCCAATTGGACGAACACCGCGCTCTAATCCGGCTACTTATACTAAAGTGTTTGATGAAATTAGGGAGATTTTTGCAATGACACCTGAGGCGCGATTGCGGGGATATAAAGCCGGCCGTTTCAGTTTTAATAAACCTGGAGGGCGCTGTGAGCGCTGTGAGGGAAGAGGAATTTTAGAAATAGAAATGCATTTTTTGCCAAGCGTGGAAATTCTTTGCGATGTTTGTAAGGGAAAAAGATTTAATAAAGAAACCTTGTTTATTAATTATAAAGGTAAAAATATTTCACAGGTTTTAGATATGACAATTGAAGAAGGAGTAGAATTTTTTCATGATATTCCCAGCATTTACGATAAGCTTAAATTTTTAAATGAAGTTGGGTTAGGATATTTAACATTAGGTCAGCCAGCTACTACTTTAAGCGGAGGAGAATCGCAAAGAATTAAACTTAGCCGTGAATTATCAAAGCATAGTTTAACTCGCACTCTTTATTTATTAGATGAACCAACTACGGGCTTACATTATGACGATATTAAAAAACTAATTGTTTTGTTGCAGGAGTTAGTGGCGCATGGCAATACGGTTTTAGTCATTGAACATAACTTAGATTTTATTAAATGCGCTGATTGGATTATTGATTTGGGTCCGGAAGGGGGAGATCGAGGAGGTCAATTGATGGCAGAAGGTACACCTGAAGAAGTTGCAAAAAAACCTTGCGCTACTGGAAAATATTTGCGTAAAGTTTTAGAAATTTAAGACCATGAATAATTTAGCAGAAAAAATTAAAAAATTGCCTAATCAGTCCGGGGTTTATCTTTTTTATGATAAAAAAGGAGATTTAATTTATGTAGGCAAAGCAACCTCATTAAGAAGTCGGGTTAAAAGTTATTTTTTGAAACCAAAAACTTTTCGTCCTATTGAAATGATGATGCCTCAGGTAACTGATATAAAATGGAAGATCACTGACTCAGCTTTAGAGGCCTTGCTTTTAGAAGCTAATTATATTAAAAAGTTTAAACCTAAATATAATATTAAAGAAAAAGATGATAAAAGTTGGAATTATTTAGCTATTACGCGAGAAGATTTTCCAAAATTACAGCCGATTCGGGAACGAGAATTGCTTTTATTAAATGGAAAGGAGAAAAAGAAATTTAAGTATATTTTTGGACCTTATGCTGAAGTGAAATTTTCAGAAGTTTTAAAAATGCTTCATTCGCTTTTTAATGTTTCTCGTTGCTCTCCTCCTCAAAAAAATAAACCAGCTCGTCCTTGTTTTGATTATCAGTTAGGAAATTGTTTGGGGGTTTGCGTTAACGAAATTACTAAAAAAGAGTATCAAGAAAAAGTTATTCAACCATTAGTTTCTTTTTTAAGCGGCAAAAAAGACGATTTACTAAAATCATTAAACAAAAAAATGAAACAAGCTGCGCAGGCAGAAAATTTTGAAGAAGCGAAACGTTTGCGCGACCAGATATTTTCTCTTCAAAAAATTAAAGATTTTTCTATATTAGATAAAAGTTTTTTAGAAAATGATGATTTTTCAATTAGTTTAAAAATTAGACGGCTTGAAGCTTATGATGTTTCTAATTTAGGAACCGAAGCGAAAACCGGAAGTTTAGTTGTTTTTAATAATAAAGGACCGGTTAAGAGCGAATATAAAAAGTTTAAGATTAAAACTATTAGTGGGCAAAGCGATGTAGATTGTTTGAAAGAAATTTTAGAAAGACGGTTAAAGCATCAAGATTGGCCTTGGCCAGATGTTATTTTAGTAGATGGAGGAAAACCGCAAGTTAATGCAGTCAAAAAAGTTATTAAAAAAAATAATCGGTTTGTTCATATTATTGGAATTGCCAAAGGCAAACAAAGAAATAAAAATGAATTTGTTTTTTCTGAACAAAATAGAGATTTTTTAGCGTGGGTAAAAAATAATCAAGCGCTTTTAATAGAAGCGCGAGATGAAGCGCATCGTTTTGCAATTCAATATCAAAGACAATTAAAAAGGAAAAGTTTTATTGCTTAATAATTTATATGAGATATAATATAAAAAAGCGAATAATAAAGTTTTTTATAAAGATAAAAAATAATTTTTAGTACTTTAAATTTATTTTAAAAATAAATTAAAGTGACGAAAAACAAAAATTATGGAAGAAGAAGAAACATTAAATTCAACCTCACCCTCAGCTCCACCCACGCCCCCAAAATTATTTAATTTTGATAATTTTAATAAAAATAATTGGCCTTGGATTAGCGGAGCAGTTGTAACAATAATAATTTTGTTTTATTTTCTTTTTACTAATTTAAGCGCTTTTAATTTATCAGCTGCAATTGAGAACAGCCAAAAAACATTAAGCCAAAATAGCAGTCAACCCATTTCTTCTATTAACAATGCTATCCAAACCACTAATATTGATATTTTGCTTAATCAGTTAGATATAGCAGAAAGCGACTTAACGCAAGCTTTGAACGATACACCTATTGATGTAATGAGCGATGAATAATTTTTTAATTTATTTAGCTTTTTTATAAATTCAGATTAAAAATATAGATATGAAAAAAACAAAAATATTTATTTCAATTTTAGCGCTTAGCGCAATTTTATTAGCTTATAATGTTTTTGCGGCCAATGAAAACAATCAGAGCGGGTCAGCTAAAACCGATGAAACTGCTGTTTTAATGCAAAAACAAAAGACAAAAGCTGTTTCTGAAATAGTTCGTCGCCTTGCTTTTTTAAATCAATCAATTGAAAAAATTCAAGCAATGCAAAAAATTAGTTCGGAGCAAAAAGATATTTTTAAGACCGAGGTTCAAAGTGAAATAGACTTCTTAAATCAATTAAAAGATAAAATTAACGCGGATACTGATAAGACAGTTTTATTCAACGACCGGAAAACATTAAAAGACCGATATAATATTTTTGCTTTTCTTCAATCTCAGATAGCCGTAGTAAGTTATGCTGATAAAATATTGAACATTGTTGATTTAATGGATGCTCAAACAACCGATGCTATGGTTAAGTCTAAGATAGCAAGTGCTCAAAATAAAGCGCAGAATGCTATTAATAGTGTTGTGGCCCTAAAATTAGAAAATTATCCTAAAAATAAAAATATTTTGCAAGAAAATAAACAATTATTAGTTGAAGCAAGAAAAGAATTAATTGAAGCGCGGGCGACGATGAAAACCAGCAAATAGTCTAAATAAGTTAATAAAAACAAACCGTCTATTAGACGGTTTGTTTATTTTATTTTTTTATTATTTTTATTGATAACAGCAAAGTAATTGGTATTTGGTAATATAGTAAAAGAAAATAGACAGAATAACTAAGGGGAGAATTGGCCAAACAACTTTTTGATAGCGAAATAAAGATTTGCCTCTTTTGGCGCGCATATAGCGATACCACCTTTCAAATCCAAATAAAGAAACACTTCCTAAAATTATTGAAAATATTAATTTATCCATTCCCCAAATTGTGTGTTGTTCGTGGCCAATTACCTCTAAAGAGTGTAATGGCCAAAAAACAAAGGCGTAATAAGCAATAATGGTAATAATATTTCTTCCGGGAAATTTTATATTTTTTTTATCAAAAAAAACAAATGTCCACATAATCAGCATTACTGTAGCGCCACCAATCCATAAGCCCGTAATTGTATCATCTATCTTTAACCAACGGGCGAGTCCTAAACCAGCAAGAACGCCAACAGTGCAAACAGGACACACTGCTTGAGCAAAGGAAGCAAAGAATAATCCCAAAGAAGAAAAAATGGAAAGAAAAGTTATTTTTGTTTTGTTGAACATAAATTATTGATTATAATTAAAATTATATTTTAAGAATAACTTATAGATTTAAAAAATGCAAGCAGAGAATTAAGTAGGTTTTTTTTTGGCATTGCTCTTGCCATTAGATAGTATAAGTCATATAATAAAATAATCAAAAATGGAGAAAAAAGAAATTGCTAAATTTTTATCTGGTTTTTTTACTGCCATGGTCTTGGTTGATCTTGGTATTGTTTTGATTTCAGTTTATTCATCCTTGAACATTTTAGGACCAGTTTTAAGCTTTGAACTTTGGACAATTTTATTTGTTAGCTTTTTAATGTTGGCGATTTTTTTTGCTTTTATTGGTTGGGGAATAGTAGGGGGGCGGCAATATACTATTTTTTTGCTTTTAGCAATATTGGGATTTTCTTATTATATTAGCGCTGATACCTTAAAAGCAAAAAATATTAGTCTTTGGAGGGCGAATTTAATTTCTATGGCAGATAATAACTTATATGCAACTCCTATTAATGAAGGTGGATTAATTAATTCCGAAACCAATTCAAAAGAATTTACTTTTTCTTTGGGGTCAGATAAATATGACGGCGGAAAAGCTATTGTTATTGATTCAGAAGGAAACTTTTATATAACTGGTTATTTTCAGGGCACAGTTAATTTAGATGTAAGAGGAGGATTGAAAGAAATCACTTCAGTCGGCAATTCCCTTATTAGCAGCGCCACAGATATATATTTGGCGAAATATTCTCCTGAACGAAAATTATTATGGGGATTTAGTATTGGCTCGGCAGGAAAAGACATGCCCTTAGAATTAAAGTTGGATAACAATAACAATGTTTATTTAGTAGGATATTTTGGAGGATTGGCTGATTTTAATCCGAATGAAAAAGAAGAAGCTAATTTAGACGCCGAAACTGGCCGAGATGGATTTATAGCTAAATATGATAGTGTAGGAAATTTTAAGTGGGCTAAAAAAATAGGCAACCCAGAAAAAATACCTTTTGTAGAAAATGATTTAAGATTTGAGGAGGTTAGAAGTTTAACTATAGATAGTGAAAATAATATTTATGTGACTGGAGTTTTTGACGGAACAATTAATTTAGATGAACCGAATGAAATTACTGCGCAAAATAGCTTAACAAGCAATGGAAACGGAAAAACGAGAAATATGTTTGTAGCTAAATATGATTTGGATGGAAAATATTTAGGCGCTCTAATGGCGGGAGGGATGATTAGAGATGAAGCTGTGGCAGTTCAGATCAGTCCTGACAATAATCTTTATTTAACTGGTTATTTTGTGGGTCGCAGTAATTTTGATTTTAAGGTTAATAAAAACAAAACGGCTTCTGTTTTTTCTGATGATGATTTTGATATTTTTTTGGCAAAATATGATAAAGATTTGAATTTTATATGGGTTAAATCATGGGGAGGAGAAAGCAATGATTATTCAGCGAGTTTAGCTATTAGTCCAAATAATGAATTATATTTAGCTGGCAATTTTAGCGGTGTGTTGGGGATGGGTAATAAAAAATTGATTAGTCGAGGGGGAAGTGATATATTTTTTTCCAAAATAAACAAAGACGGCCAAGTAATTTTTTCAAAAAGTTTTGGCGGGACTAAAAATGATTTAGCTTCTAAAATTAAAATAGATTCGGATGACAATTTATATATAACTGGGTTATTTAGGTCTGTTTGCGATTTTGACCCTCAAAAAACTGGACAACCTTTAATTACGGTAAGCGATGGGTTGGCAAGCGACGGATTTTTAGCTAAATATACTAAAGAAGGAGATTATCTGTGGGCGAGAGATTTGGGCGGTTCGGTTTCCTTAGAGAGCGAAGTTCAATCTGTTGACGATGTAGCAATTAGCGCTAATAATAAACCTGTCGTAACGGGTTACTTTTACGATGCTCTTAATTTTCACTCTATGAATTATCTTGATTTGAAAAGCCAGGGGCTTACTGATATCTTTGTGGTAGAATATAATGAAAATGGCGAAATAGAATAATATTTTTTCAATAATATTAAGTGTTATCAAATATAATAAATATAAATAATTTTTATAAAAATTTATGTCAGATATACAAATACAAAACAACCCTTTTGTTAAACCAGTAAAACAAAAAAAGCAATTGTCAATTGTGCCAATTATAATTGGTGTTATTGTTGTTTTATTAATTGGGGCAGTGATAGTGTTTTTTAATATTAATAAAAATAGCGGAACAGATGGTGCAAAAAATAAAGTTTTTCAATCATCGGTTGGGTATGTCCAAGCAGCTTTAGCTAATAAAAGTTATGGAGTTGTTTATGCAGACCAAAATCAATGGTATGTGGAAATTAATCATAAAAAGTATGGACCATATACAAGCAATCCAATTTTGTTAACAGTCTCCGATAATAGTTATGGTTATGTTTATCAAAAAGATGGGCAATGGAAAGTGGTAGTTAAGGGAAAGGAATATGGCCCTTATCAATTTGTTAAAAATCTTTCAGTATCTGATAAATCTTTTGGTTATATTTACTCAAAAGATGGCCAGGAATGGGTTAATGTGGGCGGCAAAGATTACGGGCCTTATGGCGCTATCAAAACAATTTCTATAGTAGATTCAAAATTTGGGTTTATATATCAAACTAAAGGAGGACAATGGACTGCCAACATTAATGGAATAGAATATGGTCCTTATGATTTTATTGATAATTTAGTTATTTTTAAGAATAATGTTGGCTTTAATTACCGTCAAGGCGGGCAAAATTATTTTCTTCTTAATCCTTCTAAATAATATATATGATTAAAAAAAAGAAAAATTGGGGAATTAAGATTTTGTTTTTTTTATTGATTGTTGCCGTAGTTTTTGCAATTTATTATTTTTATAAATCTTTTTTTTCAAATGAATCCCAAAATAATTCTTCTATTGATTTAACTTCCCAGAAAAAAATTTTAAAAGTAAAAGACGCGCCGACTATTTCAGAAGAAACAGATGATTATTCTATTATTGTTACTTATCCTACTATTGGGATTGCTTCTATAGATACGGTAGTTAAAGATTTTATTGATGAGCAAATAACAGCTTATAAAAAAATATTTTTTGAAGCTGTTCCTCCTCAAGATTCAAGTTATAAAAATTATCTTACCATTGGTTATTCTTCAAAAATATATAACCAGCGTATTTTAAGCTATAAATTTAATATTATTTATTTTACGGGCGGCGCGCATCCCAATTTAGATATTCAAACTAAAGTTTTTGATATTAACAATCAAAAAGAATTATCTTTGGGAGACTTATTTATTTTTAATTCAGATTATCTTAAAACAATATCCGATTACGTGATTAATCAATTAAATCAAAAAGGCATTTTTTCGTCAGATTGGATTAATGAGGGAGCCGGTCCAGATTTAGAAAATTATAAAGCTTTTAATGTTTCTGATTATTCGCTTGTTTTTTATTTTGACCCTTATGCTGTGGCATCTTATGCCGAAGGAGAGCAAGAGGTTGAAATTCCTTTTCTTCATATTCAAGATATTTTAAATCCAGAATATTTTAATATTAAAAATTCTAATTCATCATCAGCTAATAATATAGGAGTTGGCTTAATTTTAGATACCTTAAAAGAAAATGATATAATAAGCTCACCATTAATAATCACTGGCTCTGTTGCGGGCCAAGGATGGACAGGCTATGAGGGACAGACAGGTCGGGTTGATTTATTGGATGAGGTAGGCAATCTTTTAGCCTCCAGTTCTTTGTCGGCTCTAACTAATTGGATGGAGTTGCCAATTAAATTTAGCGCCACTTTAACTTTTATTATTCCAAAAGATTCTTCTCGTGGCCGTTTAGTTTTTTATAATGAAAATCCAAGCGATAAAGAAGAAAATAATAAAGTTTTTACTTTACCGATTATTTTTAATAATAAATAAAAAGAATTAAATTTATATTAAATGATTTATTCAGACAAAGTTTTAGAACATTTTAAGCATCCTCATAATCAGGGGTCTATTAAAAATGCAGATGCAATTGGAGAGGTGGGCAACCCTGTTTGTGGCGATGTAATGAAAATATATCTTAAAATTAAAGATAATATTATTAAAGATATTAAATTTGAAACATTAGGGTGCGCGGCTGCTATTGCGGTTTCTTCAGCTTTAACCGATATCGTAAAGGGGAAAACTCTTGATGAAGCTATTAAAATTACTAAAGATGACATTGTAGAAGATTTAGGCGGATTACCAGCTTCTAAAATTCATTGTTCAATGCTGGGAGTAGAGGCCTTGCAAGCGGCAATTAAAAATTATAAAGACAACCAAAATAAACTAAAATGAAAACTATTTATTTTGATCATAGCGCCACCACGCCTGTTGAACCGAGAGTTTTGAAAGAAATGCTGCCTTATTTTAGCAAAAAATTTGGCAATGCTTCTTCATTATATTCTTTAGGAAAGGAAGGAGCTCTTGCAGTGGAAAAAGCGCGGCAAAGGGTAGCTAATTTTTTAAACTGTGAAACTTCGGAGATTGTTTTTACATCTGGAGGGACTGAATCTAATAATTTAGTTTTGAAAGGATTAGTAAAAGCCCTATCTCCCTTGCGAAAGAAAATTCATATTATTACTTCATCAATAGAACACGATGCTATTTTAGAACCTTGCGCTGATTTAGAAAAAGAAGGAGTCTCAATTACTTATTTGCCAGTTAAGCCAAATGGCATTGTAGATATTGAAATTTTTAAAAAAGCCATTCGTCCAGAAACAGTTTTAGTTTCAATTATGTATGCTAATAATGAAGTAGGTGTTATTGAGCCCATTCAAGAAATTGGAGAATTATTAAAAAAACAGAAAAATAAAATTTATTTTCATACTGATGCTACTCAGGCAGTTAATGCTTTAGATTGCGATGTCCAAAAATTAGGAGTAGATTTTTTAAGTATATCGGGGCATAAAATTTATGGACCCAAAGGAGTAGGCGCTTTATTTGTTAAAAAGGGTTCTTCTTTAAAAGGAATACAACTAGGCGGACATCAAGAGAATAATTTAAGAAGCGGCACTTTAAATGTTCCGGGTATTGTTGGATTGGGAAAAGCTATTGAGTTGGCGGGCCGAGAACGGCTAAAAAATAATTCTAAAATATTTAAATTAAGAAATAAGTTAATAGCTGGAATACTTAAAGAAATTCCCGATGTTATTTTAAATACTGATATTGATAATGCCTTGCCATCCCATGCCCATTTTTCGTTTTTAGGCGCAGAAGGGGAAGCAATTCTTTTTGAGTTGGATTTTCGGGGCATAGAAGTGTCAACTGGCTCGGCTTGTGCTTCAGGTAGCTTAGAACCATCTCATGTTTTATTAGCAATGGGTCTTTCTCCAGAGACAGCGCACGGGGCAATTAGATTTTCTTTAGGAAAAGGCAATACGGCTGAAGATATTCAAAAAACATTAAAAGTCCTGCCATTAATAATTTCTAAATTAAGGGCAATGAACCCTCTTTACAAAAATTAAAATTGTTTATTAAAATAATTTGTGTTATAATAATAACTAATAATTTTATAAAAGATTAATTAAGTATTAGTTAATTATAAAAAATATTAGTAAAATAAAATATGGCTAAAAATATAAAAAAATTGCATCGTTCTTCAAAAGATAAAATATTTTTCGGAGTTTGCGGGGGGTTGGCCGAATACTTAGAAGTTGATTCTTTAGTAATGAGAATTATTTTTTTATTTTTAATATTTATGGGCGGTTCAGGAATTATTATTTATCTTATTTTAGCGCTTTTAATGCCCAATGACACTACTCAATTAAAGTCTAATAATAAAGTTGAAAAGATTGAGGACAGCAAAAAAGAAGAAGATAAAACTGAAGAAACCAATATAAATATTTCGGAAGATTTTGACGATCATAAGATTTTATCTTTTGGTAATATTATGGGGATATTATTTGTATTAGTTGGTTTAAATTTTTTATTTCGGGAGTTATTCCAAACAACGCTTTTTTATTGGCTTAATTGGCAAATTATCTTAGCGGTTATTTTAATTTTTATTGGCATAAAAATAATTAATAATACAAATAAACAATTTTAATTTTATGGCAAAAGATAAACAAAATAATAAAAAGCAAAAAAGTCAATATCAATCTTATGAAACTTATTGCGGGCAACCTTCTTTTAATTTAACAAGAGTATTTTTGGGTGTTTTGATAATTTTAGGAGGAATTTTTATTTTTTTAGAAAATTTTGGATTAGTTAATATTAATTTTAATTTATGGAAGCTTTGGCCTGTTTTAATAATTTTAATTGGACTAGCTTGTTTAGACAAAAAAAGCATTGTTGCAACTTGGATAGGGATATTAGCTATTTTTGTGACTATATTCCTTGTAATAATAGCTGTTTTGGGTCCTAAATTTTTTTGGGAGTTTCCTGCCTATATTCATCAAGATACAAACATGATAAGTCCTTCTGTATCTACTCCTTCTATAGTAAAAATGAAGGTTAAACTCTTTTATTATAATAGCAAGTTAGATCAAGATATGACTTGCGGAGAAGATTTTGTTTTGCCAGTAGAACGAGAAATTTTAGTAACGGGTTCACCGATTAAAGACACTATTGAGTTATTAATTAAAGGATACTTGACCGAAGAAGAAAAAGCAGAAGGATACGACCCTCAATTTCCCAATCCAGATTTTAAGCTTTTAAGAGCTGATTTAGAAAATGGTGTTTTAACTTTAGAATTTAGCGAGGTGCCGGGATTTACAGATGGGGGAGCCTGCCGAATGAATATTTTGACTAAAGAGATTATTCAAACCGCTAAACAATTTCCGGGAGTGAAAGAAGTAGTGCTTAAACCCGATACCCTTTTCCAACCCTAAATAAAATGAAGAGAAAATTTCAAAATTAAGAAAATTAGAACGGACTTTTTGGGGTCCGTCTTTTCTTTAAAGTAAATATAAAATTAGGGAAGTTTATTGAATTTATATTATTAAGCAATTAATTTTTTAATATATTATATATATGAAAATATCTTTTCATGGCGCTTGCCAAGAAGTAACTGGTTCTTGTATTTTAATTGAAACAAACAACACTAAATTTTTAGTTGATTGCGGAATGTTTCAGGGCGAAGAAGAATATAAAAAAAATTTTGAGCCGTTTTCTTTTGACCCTAAAACCATTGATTTTTTACTTTTAACCCATGCTCATATTGACCATTGCGGACGATTGCCTTATTTAGTTAAACAAGGATTTCGGGGAAAAATTTTTTGCACCCCTCCCACAGCTGATTTAACAGAGTTGATGCTTTTAGATTCTGCAAAAATTTTTTTATCTGAACAAAATAAGACAGCCCAAGAGCCGCTTTATTATGATTATGATATAGAAGAGGTTAAAAAATTGTTTGTTCCTTTTCCATATGAACAAGAAAAAGTTGTTTGTCCGGGAATTAAAATTATAATGCGAGATGCTGGTCATATTTTAGGGTCAGCTATTTTTGAAGTATTGATAAATGACAATGGAGTTAATAAAAAAATAGTTTTTTCCGGGGATTTAGGCAATTCTCCGTCGCCGTTGCTTCGCAATACCGAGTTTATAAAAGGGGGCGATGTTGTTTTTATAGAATCAACTTATGGCGGAGAAACCCATGCTCCGCGAGAGCAAGGCCGTCAGGAATTAAAAAATATTATTCAAGAAATTATTTTTAAGAAATCTAATTTAATTATTCCTATTTTTGCCATGGAAAGAGTGCAAGAATTATTGTACGAACTTAAATTAATTTTTGAGCAAAATGATTTTTCTGAAATACCAGTTTTTTGCGATAGTCCTTTGGCCGTTAAAACAACTGAAATTTATCAGCGATATGGACAGACCTATTTTAATGAATTTTTAAGAAAAAAAATTAAAACCGGAGAAGATCCGTTTCATTTTCCGGGCTTGAAAATTACAGCCAATCTTAAACAATCTTTTCGGATGGATAAAGTTAAACCGCCTAAAATTATTTTAGCAGGCGGAGGAATGATAAGTGGAGGAAGAATAATGACTCACTTAGATAAATATATTACTGACCCTAAAAATATTCTTTTATTAGTATCATATCAAGCTGAGGGAACTTATGGCCGTGAAATTTTAGATGGAGCAAAAAAAATTAAAATAGATAAAAAGACCATTCCGGTTCGTTCAAAAATAGCAGGAATTTTTTCTTTTTCTTCTCATGCCGACGAGCCGCATTTAGAAAATTGGATTAGCCAAATTAAACAGCCAAGGCCTTATCAAGTTTTTATTAATCATGGCGAAAAAGAAAATTCTTTGGCCTTGTCAGTGGCTCTTGAGGAAAATATTGGTATTAAAAACATTATTCCAATATTTCAAAAAGAATATATTTTTTAATTATTTTTTCTTTTCTTTTGCCAAAAATTTATAAAGAAAGAAAATTCAACAGCAATCCATAGAGCTGCTTCTTGTCGGCTAATATCTTTTTTTAAATAAATTTCTAGGGCTTCCTTAAAAATAGTACGGCCTATTGCAAATCCAATTATAGAAGGGTAGGGCGCGGCATCACTGAGCCATTGTTTAACTTGTTCTTTTGATTCACCGCGGCCTAAAACAACAATTTTTGAATTGGGTTTTATGGTTTTAATAATCATTGGCCAATCTTTTCGTCTCATTCCTTCTAATTTCCAGATAGCAGGAGAAACTATGGTTTGAATTTCTTGAATAGCAAGAACTGTTTTTTGAGCTCTCTTTTTGTCTTGTTCAATAGTTGAGCCGGTCAATTCTTTGCGAGATAAAGGAACTAAAAGCTCAATTAATAATTTATATTTATATTTTTTACAAAAAGAGGCTAATTCGTTTAAATTTTTAAGCTGAAATTTATTAAGAGCAGTGTTTTGAGGAATAGGGTCATAACGAAGCAACGCTTTTACATAATCAGGATTTTGCTTAAGAATATGTTTGCCAAAATTTTTTCCATATTCAAAAGCAAATGATTGACCGCTTTTTTCAACTGGAATACAAAGAGTAATATTTTTTTGATGAGCTTGCTTAATAATGTCGCTTCCGAATTTCTCATCTACTAAAATGGCTAAATCTTTTTTATTAAAATCTTGACTGGCCAATAAAAAACCTTCAAAAATAATTTTTTTAAGGTCTTTTATTAATTTTAAGTCAGATGCGGTTGGTTCGCCTTTTATTTTTAAAATGTCTTTTATAAAAGAAGAGCGGTGGTCAAAAGGAAGAATGTAAATATTTTTTTTCATATATCTATTTAGTATTATAAACGAAGAGGAAAAAGCAGGCAAGCTAAATGTAATTGATTTTAGAATCGGCCGGTATAAACAGCAAGCGGGGGAATGCCATTAAATTCAATAGAACTATAGCTGGCGGTATAGGCGCCGGCACTTAGGATATAAACCCTATCTCCTTCTTTTATATTTTTATCTAAGCGGTAGCGGAATTGTTCGTATAAAATATCCATACTATCACAAGTGGGACCAGCTAAAATTACTTCTCTTAAATCTTCTAATTTTTTTGGAGACATTTCAGTAAATATCGGATATTTAATTGCTTCATCCATTGTTTCAATAAGTCCGCCAAATTTTCCAATATCTAAATATACCCAGCTGTAATGATTAGAAGTTGATTTTTGGGAAATCATTATAATTTCAGAGACAATTACGCCAGCTTCGCCAACAATAGACCGACCCGGCTCTATTATAATTTCCGGTAAATTTTCTCCAAAATCTTCTTTCAAGAATCTTGTAATTTCTTTGGCATAAGTTTCTATATCGCGGGTTGGTTTAAGATATTTAGCTGGCAAACCGCCTCCTAAATTTATCATTTTTAAGGATATATCCGCGTCTTCTAAAGAAGAAAATAAATAGCGGCATTGAGCAATTGCATCATCCCATTGGCCAATATCTCTTTGTTGGGAACCAACATGAAAGGAAAGACCATAAGGGATTAAATTCATTTTTTTACATTTTAGGGCTAAACGGAAAATCATATCGGGATGGGGCCAAATTTACGCGAAAGCGGCCAGTCAGCGCCGCTGCCATCAGACAATAAACGAAAGAAAACTTTTGAGCCGGGCGCTTGGCGGCAAATTTTTTCTAAATCGCTTTCTGAGTCAGTGGCAAAAAGGCGGACACCTTTTTTATAGGCATAAGCAATATCTTGTTCTTTTTTGATGGTGTTGCCATAGCTAATTTTTTGAGGAGAAACACCTAAGGCTAAAATTTGGTCTAATTCATAAATTGTAGCAATATCAAAACATGCCCCCTTGGCAATAAGAGTTTTTAGAACCTCATTATTCGGGTTAGCCTTAACCGCATAATATATTTTTGCAAAAGGCATACAATGTTGCAATTCATCATATTTTTCTTCTACCTTATTAAGGTTAATTATAAGAAAAGGAGTTTTCTTATCTTGAGAAAATTTTTTAATAGCCTCAAATTCTTCAGGCCGCAGATACTCAGAAAATAAACATTGTTTTTCCATAAAATTTTTTTATATTTTTTTATAATAATAGTTTTGATTATAAAACTATCAAGGTTAAATGTAAAGTTTTTGAAACAATCTGTCGCAGTAATAGGTGTGATGTTTATGGGTTAGTATTTTCAAGGTTGTGATGTTTACGGGGTTCAGTATTTCAAGGTGTGATGTTTATGGGGTCAGACCCCGTTTCTGAGGGGTCAGGTCCCGTCGGTACCTGGGGCCCTGACCCCTTCCCATTTTTTCAATAAATGTTTACGGGGTTCGGTATTTTAAGGTTGTGATGTTTAATAGGTTCGTATTTTTAGGTTGTGATGTTTACGGGGTCAAGTTCGTCGGTATTTTTTCGGTATTTTAGGTTGTGATATTTTTTAATGGGTTCGTATTTT
>Ga0208196_1001221_pt1 | contig 28885 bp, 61 predicted proteins | sample AD_JPNNA7_MetaG_FD_184443 | JGI IMG/M metagenome (GOLD analysis project Ga0208196, IMG submission 184443) | Active sludge microbial communities of municipal wastewater-treating anaerobic digesters from Japan - AD_JPNNA7_MetaG (SPAdes) (version 2) | ecosystem: Engineered > Bioreactor > Anaerobic...
TCCCTGGCACTCAGAAGCTTTCTCGGGAACTGTCCAACTATGTAGTTTGCCCACTCATCTATGTCTCCATATCGATCTTGGAGAGTCTCATATGCAATCTCCTTTTGGTCGTACTTCCCAATCAGAAACCTCAACTCGGTTTCTATTGTAGCCCTAAATTCCTTTGCGTTCATTTTTCCTTCCTCGCAGTTTTGCATATACCATAGATGTCGTTATACCTATATATATCTATCGCTTGTCGAAGCTATCCTCCTTACTTCATGCTTGCTATATGATGTTTCATAATATATTCATTGTGTTCAGTCGTGAACACCATGCTCCCAACTCGCATATTGTGTCCATTATATATCCCGTACACGCGCTCAGTTTGAATCGTATCATCATATAATACCTTTTCGGTTTTTCTTTTACAAACTATATACCCAGTTGGCCACCTAACTTTCAAGTATTCTATCGCATCGTGCCAACCGTCAAACAACTTACTATACAACTTACTATTATCCATCCAATAAATAGCAACGCGTTTATTGCTCACTTCATATCACTATCCTTCTTCATATGTATCTATGTTTGCTATAGGATACATCATACATTGTTCTTTATACCTATATACAATGCGATCTGATAAAATCACTACACGATATATTGTCATTCTTATGTCCTTTCCATAAATGTAGCCAGTATCATTAACAACACACCAATAGACGCACCAATCGCACAAACAAGCGCAATCGCGTTATCATTAAGCAACGTGAATACTAGGCAGCCAGTTGCAGACAATGCACAAACAGCGAATCCCACATCCATTACGTTCCCAGAGTTCACTATAGAAACACCCCAAGTATCGTAATACCCAATCCTGTATAAGTCAATATCCAATTGTGATCTCGCAGTCCATAATCACTGATGATCATACCAACACCGACCAACAAAAAATTATATAAAAGATCACTCATTTTACTCCTCGTTATTTATTATTGTTATTCTTTACGAATAACTAACACTGTATTGTACCTTTAAATCCCTTATGTTACCCGAGAGATCCTCCCTTGGCATATCACCCGGGGTGGTCACGCGAATAAATACCGCATCTGCAACATGTTTACTCTTCGCAGAGTATATCTCATATACATAACGGATCGCAGGTAGCATATCTCCAGATCCGTCTCCCAGAGTTGTATGTTGTTTATCTGCGCAAAATATCGATCCATTTGGCCAGCGCCCTCTCATGAAGGCAATTGCTTCATCCCACCGGAAAAATTCCTCATCGTGGTTCTTCCAATAAATAAGTGCACATTCTTTTGACATTTTATCACCTATAATCCCCATTCTTTTTTCGTCCACTTGTCTGCATCCCTGAGTTCATTCACAAATATCCCAGGAAACATTACATCAAGACGGCGTAATGCCTCGGTTTTAGCCGCTCGTATTCGTATTGGCGGCCACTCACAATCGGATACTGGATCTGTCCAGTTGTTTATCACATCCAAATATGTCAAGTAGATCAACTGCTCTTTCATCCTTTCTATATCATCTATTGTTGACATGTATATACGCCTACAATTATTTACCTTCAAAATTATTAATTAGCAAATTTTGTAGTATTCTACTGGGTGGTAACAAGTATCGTTTACGCATACTTATTTCTTCGCGTATCATATCTAATTCTACTTTAGTTAGCTCTCCTCTCAAAGATCGCTCTTCAACATCATCTGCCAGATCCGCGTTTGTATGCACTAATCGCATATATATCCATATCAACGCTTTTTATTGCATCGATCTCTCTTCACACCGCGATATGATCGCATCCGCGACCATTTCAACCTCAAGCTCTGATCTCCCGTAGATCAGAACAAAGAGATCATCTCTGCAAACATTTTCGTAGAAGAAGTCCTCGGTGGCATCATATGGAGCTCTCCCGGCAAACCCCATAAGGCATAACCGACAACTTTCTTCTTTCCCAGTCTCTACATTAAAGGTAACATGCTTTGCTACCCTGTAGAACTTGATGTTGTCTCGACACATCCACTCTGCGTCGATCTCGATTTCAAACATACTATCTACATCGGGGTAACTGGAATTGTTTCCATACGCCCCCCTGGTCTCGATAAATATTTCTCCCATCATCCCCACCTGGGGTTCTCGTCTAACATCGCACGCATCGCGTTATACGTGGTGATCATTTTCTGTAGTGCATCGCGTGCGTCTGTCATATCATCCAACAATTCGGCGCTCTCCGCGAAGTCATCTATAAGACTTGTCATCGCGATTGCACAATCCCTGATGTCACCGATGATATCCATTTTGGTTTCACAACTACCCGCAGTAACATCTCCCACATTTACGGCATGAATACCATTGTTCGTCTGAATAAAAACAATGGCATCGTCAACGGCAATTACCGTCCCAGATATCGATCCTATAACCTTGTCGCCTTTCTGCATATCATTCTTCCTTTTTGTGTATTATTTTCTGATGAACATCTATGCCAATCTTCATATTCTTGGATATTTCTTTATCCTCGATTTGTCGGCATGGACGCTCCCTAACAGGGGCAACCATATAACCCACCACAGTTCTTACGCAATCCTCTGAGCAACATCTCTGATCATCACCGCCCTGGCAATCTCTATTAGGAACCATGAGTCTTTCCGGCCAAACCTCATATTCAAATTGTTTTTCGCAGACCGGGCACACACCACTCCGTATCCTCGGGGAAAACTTCTTGCATACCGCAGCTACCGACTCCATCTCGACCCCATGGATAGCTAACAACTCATCTATCTCGCGTGGGAGGTTTTCCATGGCATCCAATAGAGGGTTTCCAATAGGGTCCGTGCATATTGCCATTGCAGGTTCGCCTGGGTACCCAGGATCTCCATTGGGGAACGAATGCAACTCTGGATATCCCGGGTCAATTTCCGCGAAATGGCACGCAAAGCACGTTGGATAATGCCACTTCTTATTCATCCTTCATCACCCACACCGACATCATGATTGTTCCATCCCGCTTTACTGGGAACCACCATCCGCCGCCCCACTTCTTCCAGACTGCCGCAGGGGGAGATATTGCGCCTACTCCCAAATACGGTGTCTGCATTGCGATGTCATCAACGATGTCCATTACTCCAGACATATCATCCGTTGCTCCTCCGAGTCCAACACCCATTGTTACGTATATCATATCACATCAACCTCATCTATGAATATACTACTCCTTTATCGTATATAAGGATTATGATGCTCCTACTATCCCATCTACGACAGCACCACATGTCATTACGATTGCTCCACCCAGTATAAGCACTGGGTTTCTAGTTGATATCCCCTCGAATATCAACCAGCCGCCGATCACGCCACCCAAGAAGCCAACCAACATTTTATATTCCTCCTAATCTATTTTCGTCGCAAACGAATTTGGATTCTGTCCCGTCTCTCTCTACTCTATAAGATATCGCGAGATTGTCCGGATCTACGATGATTTCTATCACGGTTCCAATATATGTATCCCACTTGACTCGATTCCCGACACCGAAGAGAGGTCTGACACCCTTTAGATGCATCTTGTAGTCTATGTATGCATCTCGTGCAGCAGAGTTGCGCTCGGTTCGCATCTTTATGCTCTCTCCTGGTGGAAACTTTCCCGTTTCCTTTGCGATCCTTAGCCGCTCAACCACGATCTCGCTGCCTCCAAATATTGCTTGGATGTCCATAGCAGCGGTCAACAACGTGTCGATATTATTCATTATGCGGGCATTTCTATCATACTCAGTCATCCCTGCATTTAACCGCTCTTGAAAACGGTTCTCCACTTCCCACAATCTTTCCATGATGTCTCACCTACCTACCTTGAAACATATGAGAGCCGATATTGCACTCAGTGCTACCATAAACACTCCGCAGAACACAAACATCACATAGAACCCTTGGAACTCTGGTCCTCCATACGATAGCCCAAGGCCACCAAGCCCTGCTACCGTGCATCCAAATATGGTTCCAATGGTTTCAACGGTCTCATGTACCATCGTCATTCTCTCTCCCTGATTACCTTAATTGTGTCTGCGATATTCATAATTATGTCTGCGATATTCATATGTGGGTGATGCGCTTTTTTGGACACCGCAATCCGGATCTGTGCAACCTGGTCCATATGATGTTCAACATCACTCTTAGATGCCCAAACCCTGATTATAGAACTCTCGACCTCATAATCTGGGCCGCAGATTATATCCTTTTCAGTAAGGCGCAACACGGCCCCTGGAAACCGCATAGCTATATCCTTATACGCAGCCATCTCATTATGAAATGTTTTATGGTCTCCAGATGCGTATGATACGATTACCATCACGTCCGTTTTCATATATATCACCATACCTACATATACTCGCATACTATATAAAGTTATGCCTAGGCGGTTGGATCGATTATGAGCACGGCCACTACAACCGCAGATGCACCAAGGGACATGCATGTAGTTATGAGAGATGCCAGAATCGTCCAATAATCATTCATAGCTCCGCCCAATGCAAATAATATCATGCCCAGGGCGGCAGTAATAACCGCCGCTGAGATGATACCATTCAAATTATACATTTTTCCTCTTCGACCACTTTAGCAAATCCTCTTCTAAGTATCGTACCTTCCGCTCAAGATCGTCTATCTTCCTCTTGATGTCTACTACCTCTCGGGCGAGATTATCATCATAGTAGTCATCTGGAAATAACCTCAATATGAATTCCAACGACTCCACAATGTCGAACGCAGATATCGACATCTCACTTATTACTTCTTTAATATTTGTCATGTTTACGCTCGCTCGAAGTTTTTGCGTCGGTTCGGCCTAACGGCCTTCCCTCCGACAAAAACTCTCACTCGCTTTCGCGCTTTATTAGTGTATATCTGGTCCGCTCCTCAATCTCAACGAGTTCTATAGACCCGTCCCTAACTCGGAGTACGAGAAGTTGGTCTTTTGGTCCAGCGCGGGCATCCAGCCACATAGCATTGCGATACCTGCGCGAACCCCGTTTCCATGATAGTCATGTTCTGCGTCAACAATTGCAGCCAGAACCGCGAGAGACCCTAGCAGTATCGTCATTAAGATGGTGTTTATCATTTATTACCACACCGGCAATACCATAAGCACACCAAACACAACCAACGCGATGCCAAGGAGCCCCTGAGCGATGTTAAGCATCTCCATTAAGCTATCTGGAGTACACTCACTCGCCCACAGGCACCCTGCAAATATATTCGCGACCCCGGCAATCACCAATCCAAACGCCACAATATATAAGTGACCTCCGGCTACCGGGAATGTCGTTAGCATCTTGGCTTCTCCAACATGAGTATTTTATCCCGGTCTGCGTTGTACGTGGCAACATCGGCCTGGATATCTCGGAGTTTGCTATCAACAAACTCTAGCATGAACTGCTTTGCTTCTTCCCATGTAGCAAAGAATCCAATTCCTGTAGCGTCGTTGCGTCTTAGAGAACTCCTACCATCTGGGAAATATACCTTCTTCTCTGTCATTCTCGCTACCTCCACCTCAGCAATGTCGGTAACGAAAGCATATGCCCGATACATTTTCATTCGATCCAACAGATCTTATATACTATATCCTTCTCCTCGTCTACGAGCTCATCTACCGCAGAGTTATTCAGTGCGTCGCGATTGTAAGATGCCGCTACAGTTACCCAATCCGTCTCGATCTTCTCGATGGCATCGTAATGTACATAATTCTTGTCGAGGCGTCTCTCATCTACCTCGTCAATGTCCAAGTCGTTTTCCTCGGCGTAGTGTTTTCTGGCATCTGCACGTATTTCGTCATATGCGAACTCGCAGCCATCCTCCTCCACAAATAGATCGTCTGTGGAGAACGATGAGTACATATTGTTGGTGATCTCGGGGCCATAGCTACACCCATCCTGCACGTAGATCAGCTTTACATGATATGGGTTATCCGGGCTATCACCCTTCCCAGACGAAACTATCTGCTTCGGGAATATGTTGATCTCTCTGTGTCCATTCTCAGTATTCTCGGGATCATTTTCCCACATGTACGCCTCTATTGCGTGTTCTCGATCCAGGCTCACATAATAGATGGTTGTCATTTGGTCTCACCACACTATCATATATCGTTATACCTATATATAGATTTCGATCAGAGTCTCAGAGTCTCTTTCCGTCCGCCCGGTATTTTGGTTCTCTTGTAAACTTCCTCTTGGGTATATCCCAATAGGGAGAATTGCAGCCGGGACAGTTTCTCGGGGGTTTTTCTGATCGTGGTGTCCATTCGTGACCACACCTCTTACATCTAAGGCTCCGCATTCCTTCCAACTTCCGTATGTGTGCAAGGGCCTCGGAGATCGCGTGCCCAAGAGGGGTATCGTCTCTGCTCACAGCGTACAAAATCTTTCTATTAGCTCTAGTTATCATTTGAGTCACCTTCTCTTTATCTTATATCATCCTCCATATATAAGCTTTACTACACATAGTCCGTTTCCAAAACATTTATATACTTGTATTGCCAACGCGCTACACATGAAACTTGAGATTAGGGTAATGGATGATACCCTTGGAGTGCGAGTAGACGGCGTAGACAAAGATCCCCGGATGGTCTCCCGGCAGTTAACTGGGACAACATTCGAAAGCGGAAATGGCATTTTCAATATGGATCATATGTGTCTGGGGTATGGATATAATAGAGTGAAGGAATTCGGCATTGTCGATTCGATACGTCCATCGGATAGCGATGAAGTTATAGCCAACAAAATACGGAACAGAATAGCGGTTGCCAGGGAGTGGGTAGCTGCGATAAAGAAAAACGAAGTGATACAATTCGATATTGGAGACGGGCTAAAAGGCTCGATAAAAAGGGGGTCAATGGGAGGATTCGAGCCTGTGCCGCCATCAAGTGATGGTTGCTACTATTTATCGCGCATTATGACAAATACCATACGAGAAGGGGCAGATGGCATCTTTACCATATATAGAAACGATAACAAATGTTCACATAAGTGCTACTTCGTGTTCGAAGATAGCAACGGCAACGATGAGTTGTGTTACGTGGAGTTCAATGATAACCTATCCGAAGCTATGAGCTCTGGGGAGATACACAAGATAGTTTGCGATAGAGCAAACTTAGTAAGAGATACGATACAAAAGATATTAGATTCTCAGCGATATAAGCAGTTAGATCTCTGTGTTCCCGATGGCAGTTTGGCGCATGTAACAATTCATGATGGTAGCATAACCGTGTGCATAAATGATAAGCCCTTCCTCTTAGATCATGTCAGTTTTCTACTTACTGGAGCAATCTCTGATCTTGACAACGGTATTTTTGAGAAAAAGGTCAATCCACATCGGTTTTTTGCAATGACTGGAGACAAAGAAGAAGTGAGCGAGGTATTCTATTTCGATCCAATCGACGTAGATAAGATGACTCCAGAAGAGATCCAAATAGCCCTAGAAAACCGAATATCTACGGTTCGATCATGGTCAACCAAAGTAGCCATGCGTCGAACGATAGTTATGGAGATAGAATAATAGGTATTTACGGCGGAAAAAATAAAAACCCACCAAAATTTTTGGAGGAAGTATGATAGACACAATAGTAGCCATAGTAACCATCATTGCAGCCGTATGGGTCTACAATGATGCAACGAAAAACAAGAATAAATATGCGATATTGTGGGCACTTGCAACGTTGCTTTTCGTACCCACGATACTCATATATATAGTAGTAAATTATTGGAAAGATCGCACAGAACCTTAGTGCAATTTTCCCATTCTATTTTATTGAATATCCGTGCATACTTTCTTGTTTTGATATTCGCCGTTCCAATTCTATAAGTTTCCTTTCCAGTGCTTGTACGCGAACGTCTACATCTTCTTTCTTATCTGGAATGACAACAGCTTCCCTCTTTAGATATTCGGAATTCTTATAGAAAAGAATTGGATCACATAATCCTAATTCATCTTCTCTGAATCCATCTTCGTACCACCCAAAGTCCCAAATTATCGTGACGGTTCCATCTTTTTTGGGACGCGCATATCCACAAATAAAATCTACAGATGGGAATGGTCTGCTCTTTACATATACTTTGGGATACTTTCCCTCTATACCTAACATCGTTTCATTCGTAGGATTGTATATCTCCTCGCCCCTAGCGAGAAGCTTCTCAACAAACATTTTATGCGAATCTGCCATAAACTCACCTACATACATCTGAATACTTTTTCATCTGTTCACTTAGATACTTTGCATCGTCTCTATCTTCAAAAGACGCAAGTTCTTGGGCTTCTTTCCATGTGTTTCTTCCATCATCGCGTCTCTCCCACCACTTGCCACGGGGACCGCACATGTCCTCATCTTTGCGAGCGTCATTACACTCGTTCGACCGATTTTGCTGTCCCGTAACAACCGATAGGAATTTGAACGGGCATCCACATATTAACATAGGATCATTATATACAATCTTCATTGGATCGTATTTATGTTCGTATAAATATCTTGGATCAGAAAGGTCGGGATCGATATTCCTTCTGATGGTGCTCCGAGGTACCGAATGTTTGCAGGCAAAGCATGGTTTAAGTGCTGCTAACATCTCTTCTGAGTAGCTTATGATTATCCCTCCGTGCAATTAGCGAATTTGCATATACCGGAATGAATCGAGATGGCGAAGATCCTACATCTTTTATATGTTTTACATATTTAGCATCGAGTTCTGGGTCCATAAATAGTAACGATGTATGTCCAGCATCTCCGCCCAACCATTTTACATTCTGGGGTATTAGTATGTTTAGACAATCCGAGCCATATAACGGAAAGCTCTCAAAATCACACGTTGCAACAAACATATTTGCGTGGTTAGAGCTAAACGGAAAATCGTAATAGTGTGTCGGGGCTCCTCCATACGACAAATATATTCTCATCCAATTATCATATTCCTCTAAGGTTGCTGGCCTCAGCACCTCGCGGATGAATTCCTGAACAACCGGATGTGATCTTGTATATGGTTCTTCTCGTAGTAGTTGTTGACTTATATATCTAATATCTTTCTTTTTTTCGGCAATTACGAAATCCCGTAGCCGATGATCTTGACCATCCGTCTGCTCGATGATGATAGGTTGCTCTACCCGAACTCTATACTGTTTGCGTCTTATCATAACTTATCACATATTATGTTAGTTGTACTTTCCCGTCCTCTGAGAAGCAGGCACCTACGCTTTTATACTTCTCGTTGGATTTGAACATACCAAATGGTATTGGATATGTTCGGTACGTAACATCTTTCTTACGATCTATGACTTCAAGCACGACGCCCGTAAGCGTTTTACGAGCACCAATTCTCAATAGATCGAAATTCATCTCATCGAATGGTGTTCCATTTAACCGTGATACACATTTTGAGATACCTGATGCGATGTTGTTCCCAAGTGGAGATTGCATATTAATCTCAGTAACGTCGTTTGTAGTACAACAAACCGCTATGTTGTACACATCGCGCTCACCTGGGCCAGTCCAAAACTGTATCTCATAACACACTTCACCGTCAACAACCTCTGCACTGTACAAATTTACTTTAAACTCCATATTTTATACCTCCGGCGCTACTCTTCATAGATTGGATTTTCATAATAATCGTTGGGGAGATCGAGTCCATCTATATCAAAGAAATGGATACGTCTATATTCGGAAAGCTTGGACTCCAACTCCGTAACCTGCTTCTCTAGCGCTACGATTTGTTCTTCCAGACTGGGCGATCTTGTATCATCGTTTGGTTTGGTCTGGGCCTTAAGATGGTCCATGTTTCTATAGTACAGAATAGGATCACATAACCCCAATTCGTCTTCTTTGAACCCGTCCTCATAACAAACGAAGTCCCAGTTAATTGTTATCGTTCCGTCTTTTCGTGGCCATGCAGTTCCGCAAATAAAATCTTTTGACGGAAATGGTCTACTCTTTACATATACATCTGGACACTTACACGGATGATTTAACATTGTCTCGCTCAGTGGGTTATATATCGTTTCCCCTCTGGCGAGTAGTTTATATACGAACTCTTTATGAATATCATGCATTGTCTTGCTCATTATCGGCCTCCAATACTTTAACATACGACGCAAGTAGCGCCTCTGCAACGGTATCTGCTTTCGTCTCCGCTCTGTTTTTGCAGGACCATACCAGTGCCCACTTTCCTATGGACAACGATTCTACTCGATATCCCCACGTATTCGACATGACAGGAGCATTGCTGGCGATCCGCTTTTCGATAGCCTGTTGAATCATTCCCTGGATAATCCAGGTCTCAACTTCGTCTGTGGTGAACATGTACTGGAAAAGCTCTTCGATGGTCGTGTGTGTTTCTGGATCGACTTCTCGCAGTCGATCAAGCAATTCGGTTAACATTGATATCACTCCTCAACGACGCACCTAAATTGCTTACCTATCATCGATTTGTAGTACCGCGTTCTTTCTGGAGTTGCTCGCCTGAGTGTGGTCCATAAATACCCACTATCGGCGCATAGTATCAGCAATAGGTAATTACCTGTCTCCGGCAATGGATCGTTCGCCTCTCGACAACACACATCGAAATATGCAGTATCGTACTCTCGGAACATCTGAGATAACTCCTCCATCTTGACCGACAGCACCTCCATGAGAATAGATTTCCCATAACCTGGCGGCATCTTGCAGTATCTATGAGAGAATTCGATGGTCGGTTCGGTCATTCCCCGGCCTCCGTCTCTGGGAACGTGTCAATTTTAATCTCCTTTCCCGTTTTTATATTGAACAACTTCACGGTCTCAGGTTTTGGGTGTATTGACCGCTCCCACGACGCAGCGCGGTTAGCACGATGGAACGTCCTAAACCATTTCACAAGGAACTCGCCTTCTGCGATAGTCCTAGAGTATAAATGCCATTTCGGGCAGCGTAACTCATATCCAGTTTTATGCTTCATTCCCCGGCCTCCGCCCAGAAATCAACATGCCGCACCGATCTAAGCGGAATGTATTCAGACCGCCCACCGACATGTAGAATCCATAACGTATCCGATCCCATCCTCCAATCAACCACTTCTGTAAATGTCTCCAGGTAGCCATCATGCCACCTGACGCGAAGTTTCATTTCTTGACCTCCAAGAGCTCATCAGAGCTCTGCATAAGAAATACCCTATCCAGAGTTCTACGATACATATATAGCTCCCTCTGGAGATGCTGGATCTTGTTATCTATACATTCTACTATGAACTGCTTTGCCTCTTCCCAAGTTTCAAAGTAACCAATTCCCGTAGCATCATTGCGTCTTGGGAAGCTCCGATCATCAGAGAAGAATACCTTCTTTTCTGTTATCCCCGCAACCTCCACCTCCACAATATTTGTGATAAGTGAATTCGACGGCAGAGCATATGCGTAATACATCTTCATTGTTTTATCTCCCGGGCAAGGCCAATTGCATTCTTGCTAAGTTTTGGAGATATCTCTTTGTCGCAGGTGGCTCATATTCCATCGTGCACAATGCATAATATCTTTCTTTTATTAACGCTTTCCGCAGCCGGTCGATGACCGCTTGTTGCGACGTATATAAACGGCACAATTACGGACGACTGCATCGGCGTTCTTCAGGAGTCATTTTATCACTCTCATTCGATTTTATTTGGTCGTGTTGTAGATCATCTATGTCTACAATATCACCACATCTCCTACACTTGCAGTATCCATCTCCGATAACTCTGAATAGAGATGGCATATTACAATGTGGGCATATCATTGGTCACACATCCTATTGGGGTTCATGCGGGCACTCCGAAGTATACCATGGTAATGAATATTCCCCACACCACGCCGGCTGCAAACGCAACGATTTCTTGACTCATCATATTGCTCACCCAAATCTTATTCCATCCCATGTGACCATTTTTATAGTGAGAAATGCGAGCCACTCGCACATAGATAGATTATCCGCGTCTGATACTTCATCCCACCCACACTGCCACGAATTTCTGATTGGCCCTGCGTACCACCGTTCCCTACATACATCCAACACTTCTTTATTCTGGACGCTATCTGGTACGTTCTTTATTACCAGAGATGGATATCTATTATGACTCGATTCATATGTCCACAGAATGCACGTTCTCTTCCCGTCTCTGTGTTTTATTTTCATTGAACCCACTCTTGAATGGGCGTGGACTCAGATACTTCCATAGTCATGGTCACTACAGCACAGTCATTATATACCGTTGGGTCTGCTACAATTCTGAGATGCGCCCGGAGTAGGTGCTTTCGTGTCCATACTTTTCCAAACTTACTGAAATATGGATATGCTCCGCCGGTCGAATACAACCCATCTCTCGGCCTCCTTATCATATATATTTGCATAGTACACACCTCGCGTTAATCATATATAAACATTTCTCACGTAACTTATAAATACTTTAACAACCTCCTTTGCGTCATGAACAACAAAACCTGCAAGACATGTGGAAAGAAGTATCACCACTGCTATAATTGTGACTGGAGTACAGACAATTATGATGCCGATATATATTGTAGCGAAAAATGTTGGATGGCAGATCGCGACGGGTCATACGTCTCGATGGAAACCCGTATCGAGCGGCTATTAGATAAGCTCGATGCAGAGGGTCGCGCAGACCTCGCGAATCTTCTCGACGAATGTTGTACATCTGCGGCATGGAATATAGTTGACAGTAGATTTGGAGGCAAGCTTGGCATGGAAACTTGGGGGACATGGTAATGTTCTCCAGAGATTATCCTTACATCCGATTGCTACAGCTACATAGCCAAGCAATCACGATATATAGATATGCTACGACAAAAATATTTGTTATAAATGGTGGTTGCATAACATCACTTTACCTCCAAACCGAGATCTGCATACCCAACTATATTCCCACTTTTATCTGATAACATATATGGAAAGTCTCGGTGTCCCGCCCTGAGTTTAGATATAACTCCTTCGAGGGTATCCGCGATTGCATCAAGTTTATCTTCTTCATCGAATCCCTCAGTTAATATCATCACCCTGAATGTCTCAGAGAACCTCATCGTTGTCGTCTGTTCGCGTTCTTTCATGAGCAACATGTAGCGATAGTATGTGGTCATACTATAAAAATGTTTTTGTCAACGGGTACATTTAAGTACTAGCAACGCTATATTGTATGATATGCAAGAAAGAGTATGGAAGGCCCTTATGTTTGCTAATATCCTCTCCTAATCATCTTTATCCAATGATAACCGAAAACTTTATATACTATGCCGATATACATGTATGCGCCGGGATGCTCTTCATCGAGTAGTCTGGGTTTCACCGTCAATCACCTCCAGATTCCCGGCAATTTTTTACTGGTGATATCTTGCAACCAAGTAGCATCGGGTTTGTTTATTGTATCGGTCTAGTTTTGAAACACACAGATCGTTGTAGTTTTTCTAAGAAACACGCAGATCCTAGGCGGTGGTTTAGAGAAGCAGCAGAACACGTGCAGGGGATGTCAGTTCCTGATACGATTCCGCAAGAGATATTCGTTCGAGCAGAGCGATGGCGACGCAAGATTATATTGCTATCCTCTAATAGTAAATATGCTCAGACGCCCACCATGGATGACGTTGGGTGTATCATAAAAGAGGGAAGCGAATTACTCGCACTCATAGATGAGTTGGTATTGGGAATGCGAGTTTTTCGCGATCAACTAGAGGATGGAAGGCCATAGGGAACGTTCATTGGGGAACTTCAAGGACGTAGCCCTTCGTGATAAGTCTCCCGACGATATCTTCTATCTTTTCGCCACCAATTGGGAACTTCCCCTTTACATGTTTTCCAGTAATCTCTTGGATGTGTGCTCCGTTTTCCTTGAGTATCGCCACCGCCGTTAGCGCATCATTTGGGTGTTCGAACTCGGTTACGGTCACATAGACCGCCTCGGAATATGCAAATGCGCCCGTGATCGAAAATTTCATATTTTTACGACCTCCTCGCCGCCCCATCTTGCTCTACTCTTGGACTTCTTGGTTATCTTTGCGAGGCGGTTTCCCGCACTTCGCATAAACTCCACCATGGTGTTCCTCTCCCCAATGGAAATAACATCCCCGATAGATATCTTGTAAACGAAACTTGGCGCGTCGTCTGTTATACGATACTTCTCGTCAAGTATGGGATGTGGAGCAGCCAGAATAAGAGACCGCTTGGTTGCATGGAAAGACATATAACTCTTTCCGTTTTCTTGGTGTCGCGACAGTGGTGCCAGGTACTCACTCGGGAGTTCGCTTTGACGCAGGACACCCCGGAATCCTGCAATGCGATATGCGGGCATGTTGTTCGCCCACATCTTCTCAAACACTACCTCAGCTATTGGCATAATACATACATCTCCTTCATCATATTTCAACTTTACTCTCCGTGCTTAAGCAGGAAGTCATTATTTATGGCCTTAAATGATAGCCTTCCTAGCTTTAGGTCTCTTGTTTCAACAACGGGCCGAATCACGATCCCCTCTCGTGGGGTATCTGCAAGTTCTGAGTTCCCCTTCGCGAGATTTAGAATGTCTTCTACACTATGTTCCAACGGAAATGGGTCAACAACCGTCGCCGCGAGGTTTCTTTGTGGGAGATTTCCGTCTACGAGTTGCGACATGGCATCATACCATCCAACATATGCTCCCTTTTTCGTGTCGAATAGGTTAAAGATCTTCAGATCCGTTGTCGGTAGACCATATTTATTCTTTTGTATTCCAGGCCCTATTATCTCCCCTTGGATCGCGAACTCTCCTCCCATGTTATGGAGAATACTCTCGATCTGGAGTTTCTGGGCGACTTCCCAATACACAGACGGCTTTCCATGTTCGTGATCAGGCGGATATACATCCAGGTTTCGCGAACAAACATGGAGTTCGTTGTCTTCGCTATCCAAGAAACAGGTCATGGAAGTTCCATCATATTTTTCCGTGGCGCATACGACAACTCCACGGTGCCGCTCCAAGACATCTGGGATAGACTGTATCCTGGTCTCATCTGTCTTGGGAATGAAACTTGGGAATGCTCCCCTCGTGCATCCGAGCAATACTCCGCCCTGACCATGAACGGCGGGTGGGTCATACTTCCAGATACCAAGTTTCTCGGTCAGATCGTCTCCTATCTCGCCCTCAACACCATTTAGTGGAAAGGCGATTCCCTGAGAAATAACCCCGCGAAGTTTCGATGTCTTTATCCGATATCCCCCGAGTCTGTCATGCCAGCAGCGGTTCCTCAAAAATTCATATTCTGGTTTGTCTGGCAACATGGAATCGATTTCGCAGTATATGCATTTATCGCCGGGCCGAAAGACACCTTTTTGCACGACGACATTCCACCCAAGAATTCGGGCCACCTCTATCTTGTCTGCGCCCGGGATCGCGGATAATTCCTCGATCTTTTGGATACTCGCAAGCGTTCTCATGGTTGGATACTACACGATTCTCCTATATAAATATTACTTAGAAACCTTTATATATGAACCATGCGTACTATTGCGCGGTGAAACCAATATGACAAGAATCACAAGAGAGACTGCGATGTGAGATACAATCAATCGCACAATCCAGAGTTATACGCTCGGGCAACAAGTCTATATGAACAGGTTCATAAAAATGAACCAATCTGCCGGCGACCTCCTAGCTCTTGGTATTTATCCAAATGCCAAGGAGGTAACGGAGAGTTGGGCTGCGCTACATGCAGTCGAACACAAACTTAAGGCAAACTTGAAAGATCCCTCAATGACTGTGGTTGCAGTTGGCGACGGAAGGTCTCCAAGAACTGCATCGCTGTTTGCATTTCATAGTAAGTGGAATTGTATTTCCATCGATCCGAGGCTAAACACCGATAAGATTCCAATTTGGGAGACTGCAATACAGAGACTCAAGTGTATATCATCTACTGTCGAAGAGGTATCTCTCTCATTCGACAAGGTGATCATCGTAGCCGTACATTCACATGCGCCGCTCCCAAAAATTCTCGATCACATCACCGCGAACGTGAGATCGATGGTAGCAATTCCGTGTTGTGTAAGTTATAATCATACAATCCCTCCTAGTATCGAATATGAAGACGCGGGAATATGGAGCCCAGAAAATATAGTGAAGATCTGGAGGTCAATATAATGTCAGTGCTCGATATGTTTAACAATACCAAATCCAAACAGAAAACAGATACCGAAAGCTCGGGGGTGTCGAGCGGATCGGAGATGATCTGTATAGTAAATTATATAAAGGCGATGTTATTAAAGATATACAGTATCTGGGAGACCTTGGTATCTATGGTCTCACTATGCAGAAGAAGTACGATACGGAAGGCATATTCATAAACTTCTACGAGTCAACCATCTACGAAACAAGAAACGGAATAGACGAACAGGGAATGTATTCAATAGTAGTAGATGTGAATAAGGCCGGATATGCGGCATCTACGAAACTATGCAGTGAGCGAAACAGATACTGCACGGTTAACATACTCTCTAATATGTTTACGTTAGCGGAGATGGCAGACCTCTCACGCGGTATTGGAAATGTACCACAGCCTCGCGAACACTACGAATCCTCGTATCATCGGTATGATATGTCGGCTTCAATTGAGAAGCATGTGCTTGTGAGAATAGAAGATGGTATTGCTTCGCCGGATAAGATCATCGAGTTAGTCAAAGTTGCGCCAGATCTGATCCATGCATATGTTTTGTATGTGAAGGAACAGATTGGAAAAACAATAGCAATGTTACAAGAGGCAGAAGACAAAAGAAAGCGCCTTTTGGACGAGAAAAGATCACGAGACGCGAGGTTAAAATTGCTGAGTGATACGATATGAAGAGGACAGAATATAACAGAATACGCGAAAAGCGCGAAAAGTGTGAGCACGATTACGTGCCGATTCCATGGATGTTCATGCAATGGAAGTGTTCCCTCTGCGGAGCAACCGGAGTATTTAAGAACGCGGACGAGCTAATAGAGGCATCTAACTGCTACTTCAGAGGAGAGTATGTCGATAAACCGGCGTAGCGAAATGACAATTGCGCAGCTTCAAGAGGTTCTTGAATCGCAGTTGCGATATAGAGCGGCGTTGCAAAAAAAGATCAACGACGCCGTGGAAGCGATCATAGCTCTCGATGAAGATATCGGAAATACTGGTTTAGAACTGCGATTACGAGGTGTCGATATATGAAGTTATCCAGAATAGTGTTCTGTGGACTTATCCTTGCCATGATGATATCCACAGTAGACGGATCTAGGATGTCGGGTTATTACATGACAACATAATACCCGATGTACGTATCGAGCAACTGGAATGGGTGGGGTTATTCCTCATACCAGACCGGGGTTGACTGGTTGTCGCCCATGTATACATATTCCATGTGGGGATACCAGCGAGCATATAGCGCATACAACAATATAAATTCCGTTATGTATAACAATGTGTACTATATGTATCCGAGGCCAACGAGCTTCCAACCATATTACCCACATAGGGGATATCCATGAGAGCAAGTGAAGCATTTATTGCTTTTGGGATTCTGCTTGTAATAATAGGCGGAACATACGTATTATCGTATACATTGGAGACCACATCGGTCGTCTCAAATGAGATACGTCCATCTGCGATACAGCAGAAATATGATTGGTTCCAGACCCAGAAGGGCGCAATAGAAGCATCTATTGCGAATATACAGAACCTCCACAAACAAGCGGTGGAGATGAAGAAGATGTACGGGGACACTCCATACAAAGAGTGGGACAGAGTAGACAAAATGCAGTATAACAACGTCATCACTAATTTACAAGGGCAGCTTGCCAACTACAATGCGCTCGTATCGCAATATATGGTAGCTATGAACGAATGGAATCGCGAATTTGCGAACTTTGGTTCGTGGCCAACGACAGGACCGTCGAAGGGAGACTTCGATCAGTTCAACGTAAAGTTCCCAGATCTAACTGAACTCGGGGGCGTATAATTATGAAACACGGAAATATCATCATCGTGTTATTCGCGATGATAGCAATAGCAATGTGTATAGGGTGTGTCGAAGAAGCTCCGATTCCTCCGGCCACGTCCGATTCCGGAGTTACCAAGGCAAGCCAACAGTTGAAGCCGATAATTGCAGTAGATGGAGAGATGGTAACTGTAGAGCAATCGCTCATAAAGAAGCGTCTGAAGCTCGACAACCGACCCGGCCAGACAAAGAACCTTTACATCCTTGGGTCCAATGGCCAGATCGTGCTACACCAGATCATCGAGTATAAGGTCGTAAGTAGTGGGAAACGACTAACTCCGAGAACGGTGTCTGACGGGCCATCGGCGGGGTATGGTTCTTATGGGATAGATATCCAACTCGGCGGGCAGATATATACTACAGGGGAGGTACTTGAGGATGACGGTACCTATGGCGATAGTAATGCATATTTCTATGCATTCACTACTGCGGGGAATTTTGTAAAATATATCCCAATGGGACAGTTCCTCGCGGTAGAAAGTGATATGCCACTAACACCACAAGAGCTGACGTTTATGGTGGAGGCACGATAACATGTCGGACATCTCAAAAACGACTAACCGGCTCACGTTCGGGTCTACATGGATACCAGATGGTGGCTATGACAAGAGACGTGACATGTGCTTCTGGACAGTATATAATATTTCGTCGTTAGAGGATGCGCGGGCTGTGGTTGCAAGCATGATAGCCCGTGGGTTCTCAATCGACGTGTTCTCCGACGGTTGTATAGAGGCAACTACCCAAATGACGATATGGGAGTTTTTAGAGTTCGCGGAGGAATTATCTGCGACTAGCCCCGTAGATCTGTTATACACGGGACACTGTAATCTGTGTGGGTAAAACGACCCACACACTTTTAAGAGGAACCATGTCATTGCTTGATAAATTGTTTGGGGGCACAAACATATCTTCGGAGTCCGCTGCCGAGGAGTTGGAATGCAAATTGATATATGACTTCATATATGGGAAGGTCGGCAACGATATAGATTTCTTGGTTAACAACGGAGTTGTTGGAGTAGGACTATCGGAGCCCGGGACCACCATAATTATAGACTTCATGCGGCATACCATTTACTACTCGCGCAGATTTTTCACCAGACAAAGTAGACGATATCATGACGAGATGTACGATGAATTCTCGGAATACATTATACCAATTCCTGTATCTAACTTTCTATACTCCCCAGAATTTAATGTCGGTATGTACTTGGATGTCAGTGCTACGATGTTCTCCAATTCAACTACACAAGATATAAGATTCCAGTATGAAACGGGACCATATAGAGTATTATCAGAAATGATACAGAGGGGCTTGATAGTTCCGATATATGGCGATCACGACGGAAATCCGCGTTGCATAGTAGACATTATCAGCAATGCGCATACCCGCATACATGAGTTTCGCGTTAGAGTGGAAGGTACTATAGAAAGGGAGCTCGAAGATGTCAAAAGAGAGCAACACGCAGTAGACGAAAAAACGAAACGGATGAAACAAAATATAAAAACACTCAGGGAACAAATAGAGGAGCTTGTTGTAAAGAAGTAGAAAACGTTCTACTTCTTTTTCTTCCTTGCTCCGTCCCAAGACTTAGATCCGCAGTTTGGACACGATGCTGGCTTTGCATATGATTTTGCTTCCCACGAATACCCACATTGCTTACATGAATATTTTGGGAAGTCTTTATCTTTATGCGAGGGTCCGAATCCCGGCGTTTTTAGCTCTTCTTCGATTGCATCGCCTACCTCTTCGTTACCTTCTGCAACCGCTGTAGTTCCGCCAAATGCCTCATTTGCTTGGTCTCTGCCGTCTCTGCCTGATCTCCATACATCAAGCTCCTCGTAAATCTGAACACGCTCTTCGTCAGATAGAGGAGGTAATCCCATTTTTGCCCGGGCCTGATCTAATGTAATTACGTGAGCTAAGAACTCTTGCATAGCAAGACGATCTCTCTTTTCCTCATCTACCGGGACTACGGACGCCCACTCAAGCTCCACACGATAGCCTTCATAACCATTCAGTGCCAGAAATTCGGTCCATATCTTTTCTTCAAACGGAATCGAAACTATCTGCTGCCATCCCTGGATAATCATCTTCAGAAGTAAAACAAGCGGAGTAGACGTTGTTGAAATGGATTGTGCAATAACATCTACAAAGTCTCGGGGGAATAGATGTAGGATTGCTTCGCGAATCAGATATGCATCTGGAACGGTCGGGTCAATGGCCGCGTTTACGCTCTGCCATTTTACCTCTGCGCCGTCTGGAATTAGGATAGCTTGGTCAGCACTCTGGTTCTCTACGACCTTTGACATATACTCCCAGAGTTGGGTGAATACGCCGTCCGATGGAGATGACGTTCCTCCGGGCATAAGAGTTGTCTGTGTTCCCATGTCATCCTGCATACTGTCTGGAACACCAACTGTGGCTATCATTTGTGGGGTTCCGAACCTATTCATGAATTGCATGAATCGTTTTCTTACGAAATCTAACTGTTGTATGGTGTGAACAATACCCGCAAGATATGATTCCCCGTCAACATATTCGGAACACTCATCCCGTATGTGTATAATGCGATCTGAGGGGATTGCAACGTACATACCCTGGCCCTGGGATTGGTTATATAGCATTGTTCGAGACTGTCTATCGTATGCAATTCCCTTTAGCAAATTCCCAACCATGAAACGATTTACATCGGTCGTTTCTGATGCTTGTGCAGAGAACGATTTCGCGGGAAGCCTTTGTACGAGAGTTGGGATATTCCATCCATCAATAGAATCCCAAACTACCTCAAATATTGCGCTTCCATACGTTATCACATCTTCAAATGCCTGATTACAGAGAGCCGTCGTTTTCACATACTTCCTGTCAAATTCCTCCATCATATTTATCAGATCTCTTAGCTCATCCGAGTCCTCGGGCACATCTTTTGGAGGAACGATCTTAAATGTAAAATATGGAAATGATATCAAGCGCAACTGTCTGATAGATCTCTGAACGGGTCCAACTCTCTTTATCATGTCTAGGGTTTTTATGTCTACCCGCTTCGCCGCGTCGAACCCCAGTGATAGGGATGGATATGCCGATCCAGTTGTACTTGCCGTGGGTGGATTTTTTTGTTTTTTTGGTCGCCCACGTTTCTTTTTTTGTGGTGCAACTTCATTTTTCTGCATTTTCATGAATATTCTCCGGAAAAATAATCGCTAATCAGTAATGCATTTTTTGAATAATTATACGAAATAATTCGAAATAAAAACTGCAACCAAAAGTTATAAATATGAATAGAAATAATTATATCTCATGAGACCCAACGCTATAATCCCGATAATAATTGCAATGGTAGTAGCTACTGGAATTACAGTTGCTCTGCCCGCGAGTTATATGGAAATCGAAGATGCGGGACGTGGAACCGGATACGGACCATATCATGTCTACTTCTACGATAACATAGGAGAACTACAATCCCTAGATGGCAGAATACTTGTAGATATATACGACGATCCATATAACGGGAAAAAAGAAGGAAACCTACTATATAGTAAGTTCTATAATACGAGCGAACTTACTCGCGGACCCCTCGGATCATATATAATTCCATTCATTCCATTGGGGGAGTTGAGTGCCTACCCACAATCTGATAACCTCTATGTGGCATTCGGTGCCAAGGATCGATCTATAAATCAGATCTTATTTACGGCCATTGTTGAGAGGAGGCTCGTAAAATATGACTACTAGTCGTATCTTGCAGGATGCAATTCTCTGCATTCTGCTTGCCATAATTGCTTATGAAATTCAGATAGGGATGACCTGTTTAGCAACTATAACACTAGTTGTGTTATCGGTTGTGTTCATGGGAACTATATGGTATGAGACGTTGTTCAAGGAACGACATACGTAATATTAAATTCATATGGTATTGGATGGTCAATAACCGGGTCGTGTTCACCGACAATCGCGACGTATTCGGGTTGGCATATTTTGTTATACCCGGTTACTGTAACATTTCCATTTTTAATGTCTTCTATAAGGTTCTCTAGTGCAATTAGTGCTACCTTATTCATCTTAGGAATATTGCGCATGATAACGATAAGGAAACTCGGATATATAAACCTTTCTAAAATATTCCAAATCGGGTTACGTCTCTGGCGCGTGCTATTACCCTTGGAATATTTAAAACAGGAGCGGGCTTCCTACTCTTATTTATGATTGCGCGAATTGCCAATTCTATGGAATCGGGGCCATCATCGTGCGCACCATGTGGAAATCTCTGCAACTGCTTCATCAGTTTGGGATATTTCTTGTTCCAGTCTTCGCGGAACTGTAGGGTCTTGTTGACATAGAATGGGTGAATACTACGTATTCTATCTTCTTTGTTACTAGAGTTCCACACAAACTCATATGGTAGTGCTATTCCAGCTTCAGTAAGTTGCCTTCTCAATTCTATCTCAAATATAGATGAGCCGGATGCTGCCTTCGCGTGGCCCAACGAATTTGCTTCAATATAAAATCCATCATATCTAAACTCTTTTGCGGCAGCTACGATAGCATTTATAGTGTCCAGTTGGGTTTCTCTTGATAGTCTACAATCATAGACTACCCATTCCAATTCTGGTGTTACCGCAATTGTGGATATTGCAGAATAATCGTCTCCGCCTGCGGAGGGATCACATGCGCCAAAGAACTTACACTTGTCTAATTGCAGATGGCGGGTATCATAAGTTACCATTTCCTCTATCTTGAAAATGGATTCTGTCAGATCGAGGGGAGTTTGTTGATATAATGCCTCCCAATATAGAGTCTCTACAGTTCTTCTTCCCTCCCACCAATCCAGAGGAAATCGCTCTGGCCATAGTGGTTCTCCGATCTGCCTGCCGACTGGATCGTTCTGGCTATCGCACAATGCGGGGAGCCTGACAACTTCCCAATGGTCTCCCTGACCAATCTCATCTAAGTGCAATAGTTTGCCCGCAAGATCCTCAGAATTATGAACTACCATGTGGTTCGCTATAAAATTGTGAGATGGAGTCTCGATGTCATATACAGTTCCATCAAATTCTGTTGTATATAGTTTTCGTATCTTTACAAATATATTATTTTCATCTATACAATATTTTATATTTTTGACAGCGGAGTTTCGCTTATCAAATCGTAATTCATATGGTACGTTTACCGACCCAAACCCAGTTGATGATATGGTTCCCTTTGTTATTTTACTGAATATTCCATTTCTAGCCAACGCGAGTTTTATGTTCGACATTAGTTCGAACGACCTACTAGAGAATCTAACTATATTTCCAGATATACATCCGTCGCCTTTGTGGTATCCACGGAGCAATGCAAATATATAATTTCGTGGGAGGCTGATTGCCCATGATGGTAAATGTTTATTTGCTGCACCAACACCAAATAGTTCTACAAATCTTGCAAGTTGGCTGGAAGAACACGATACGTAGAGTGCAGACTTGGCCACACGGTGCGTTGAAGCGATTCCGTGTCTTGATAGAATTTTTGATACAAAGTTTGCTAATTCTTGCTCATGTGATCCAAAGCACCATCTTACTACGTTCGTTGAGGTTTTTCGTCCGTATGTAATAACCCCCTCCGCGATCCACAGTCCAATAACTTCCCAAAAATCTGGATCTAATACACATTTGGTAGATATAACATTGCCGCGTGGTTTGCATAACCCATATAGAACCGCATACTCATATATTGCATTTCTACTTTTATAACCATACATATCGGCAATTTGTTGATATGTCAGACCATTATCCAAATGACGTTTCAAGTCATCTTTCGTAACTCTATTTTGTTTGCCCGTCATTTTAGGATGGTTTCCATTGCGAGGAGACGACGAAACTGGGGCCGGGGGTATTAGAGACAGTAGATACTCATCTGTAGTAGATGGTTGGTTGTTGATAAATCTTGGTACTGCTATATAATCATCCTTTGTTATGTGCTCTGCTCGTTTCCATCCGTTCTTTGTAAATATCTCATGATTGGGTGTAACTACTAGTTCCTCTGGATAACCATATGGTTGAATATGTATCATGTTTCCACGATACGGGCGATTGGCAATTCCCATCACAGGTTCGTAACCGTTTGTAGTAAGTACGATATCATTCTGCTGGATATCTTTTATTTTGCGCTGTCCATTTATAGTATATACTAATGCATCCTCTCTGAAACAATTCCATCGAGTCATTATTATAATTACTGCGCCCTTTGGAGACAATCTTGTGTATGCTGTAGATTGATACCACTCGATGTTCTTTTGTTGCGTGATCTCGGAGGCACCCTCGATTGCGTTTTTGACAGGATCGTCTATGAGCAACAGGTCTGCTCCGCGTCCGGTAATTGCGCCACCGATACCAGATGCTTTCAGTCCACCTCGGTGCCCCTTTATTCCCCAGTTCGCGACTCCCTGGGTGTCATCTGCGAGCTCTTTCCCCCAAATCGGATATGCGTACTCTCGGAAGAGCTCTCTATTTGCACGAGAAAAATCGTATGCAAGATCCGCACCATAGGAAATGACTATGCATTCGCGATCAGGATTTCGGCCAAGGAACCAAGATGGAAAAGTCTTCGTGCAAACCATGGACTTTCCAACTCTTGGTGGCATAAAAATAGCAAGCCGGGGTATTCCTTCCCCCGTAGCGATGTATTTTTCCACTTCCCCGAGCTTCTCGGTCAAAAGTACGTGATGTTTAGCGGTTTGCCAATATTCGCCCTGGGTGAGCTCCAAGTATCTCAGGAATTTCTTACCAGCTAACGCGTGTTGCATCACCTCGGTTTCGGTATAAGAGGTATTTCGTTTGTTCTCCGAATAATCCCTCTTAGTGCCCCTGGCCCTCACCATACGATATCTAATCCTTGGGCCTTATGCTTATCTTGGCGGCCTCACCCTCGCCTTCCTTAGATATATCTAAGGTGGCCCCCGCCTCGAACCTGGAGTCTGCCGGAACCTTACCGGAAGCTTTGGCTTCAAGGAATAGAAGCGCTTCTAATTCCTCGTCAGAGAGGTTTGCATATTTCTCGATAGCGGGTATATCTTCCCGAGTAACCTTGAGTTCCATCGACTCTGGACGGAGTGAGAGTACCCGCTCCACCTGTTCACCGAGGGTATGCGATAATCTCAGAAACCAATATATAGATTTCTTATCTGAGTTTTCCTTGTCGTTCGGGATCTCATAGTCCGGGTCGGTGCCATCCATGATAGCTCCAAGTCTCCGGATATTCGTATCCATGAGACCAAGATACTGATCTATATTGTGAGAAATATGATCTGCTATCATCTCTTCTACGGATGCGGATATTGCATCAGTATTCATGAGAGCAGCATCTCTCGCCCTTTTAACATATATTTGTATAGTAGAATAGCTTACATCTACGTTGAACTCTTCTTTTACCATCTTACGAAGTGTATCCACGGTAAGTGAGGAGTTTTTGGCGATGAACTCCTTTGCCTCATCTGTCATATGTCTAATTGGATAATTCTTTGTCATAATCATTACCACTATAGGCTTCGTGTATATTGATTAAGAAAATGCACAATCAGATGTATCGTCTTTATCTACATAATATGCGGAATTTTCTAACGTTTCGCGCTTCTCTGCAAAAAGTTCTAGGGTCATTGTTGATGATGTATCGAGAATTGTAGCGGAAGAGTCGTGAATTGTGCCAAAGCATGGCATTGCCTTTCCATCTTCACCAACCGATATGGAGCCATCGTTTTCCCTCTGCAAAAATATTATATCAAACCCACCACATGGGTTTGGCATTACATCGTCGCAGTAGTAGGTCAGTCCGCCGGAGATAACGCGATATCTGGTGGAGTCCATTATTCCCTGTGTAACTCCTTCGTTATCGTCTTCTTCGCCCTGGCATTCACACTCCTCTGCTCCATGAGGTGATCGACTAAGGCCAGTCATTGCAGCGGCATTGAAAATCTGTTCTATCGCGGTCTTTAACATTGGCTCTAAAGTTGCCTCTAGCTCTCGCTTAGATACATATTCTTTTGCGATATCTTCCCTTGATATATATCCCATTTTAGTGACCATGTAATCGATAAACCCCATCTAACTCATCTCCTAAGAATCCAATACGACGCGCTCTACGTGTGCAAGTTTTGAGTAAAGTCCGGGCACAACAATATTAATATTTGAATTACAATCCTCGCATTGCATTGTCATATATTCCTGTCCTCGTGTAACCTCGGACTCCGCGTGCCAGGATCTGCCATCGAAAATATCTGAGTTGACTTTGTGTGGAACGCGAGCAATATGCGTAATTATCATATTTTTAGATCCACATTTCTTACAAATTAGTGTGTTTACAGTGTATTTGTAGTCTCCACAGATACTTAGTCCGTATTCGTCCTTTATCATTCCAATCGAATCTATCATATAATCACCTTAAAGATCTACTATATGCTTTAGTATAAAACGTGTCTACACATGCCGAATCTGCTTCTTCGCCCGAAAATGAGCATCTGCCCCTTGGCATATCACTAACAATCCGTGACTCCGTTGCGGGAGCACTATTAACAATCAACTTACATGTGGTGCAAATTTCATCACCGTTAATATCATATTGTATAAGATTTCCACATTCCGGACAAGATGCCAAAACCTCACCGTTCCAGACATATTCGCCTGGGTATGTATCGGTGGGCGTATGATGTGAGATTACTCTGCTTCCAATTTTCGAGTAGATCCTCCTGACGATTATAAAATTAGATTTTTCTTCTTTTGTATTGAATGATATTCGCCTTCGAGCCCCATGCACGTTTGTAGTAACACTGTATTTGGAGTTTTGATAACGCTTTGCGTTGAGTTTTTTGTAGCATTGTTTACAATATGATAATAGAGTTGTTCCGTTCTTTCCCTTTGGATAACAATTCTCAAATGTTAGTGTTACTCCACAAATCAGGCAACATCTAGTTTTCATAATCACCGTACCCAGAAAAATTTTCATTATACTATAATGGTTGAAGGATATACGTTGCGAGCGCCAGCGAGCTTCCCGCAAACAAAGAAAACCAACGATCTAAGGAAGCGACCGTTGGCTGCTTTGTCTGTTGTTTGTGTGGCAGCTTATACTATACGGTTATACTATATAAACCTTTTGTTACGTAATTACGATGTAGCGTCCGTTTACCGAGTCGAAATGGTGATCTCCGCGCGTATCGTTTTCTGTTATGAATGTGTATGCATCATATGCGGAGTTTACTAAGAAGTCTGTGTGTTCTCGGTTTATCGGGGTATCGAGGTACAACATGGTTGCTATTTCTATATTATTGTCAATTGCCATCCATATTCCAACTATAGAAGCTATGAGTTCTTCTTCTTGATATAATCCTTTCTTAACTATATCAACGTGCCTGCCAAGACGACTAGGATGTCCGGTAGCGTGGGCCATCTCATGGAATAGTGTATTGTAATATAATTGTCTTGGTTGAAAGACCGATGGCCTCAGTATCTCTATCTTGTCGTGAGGAAATGTTACCTCATATGAACCGTCGTTTAGTTTGTTCCAATCAGATAGAGTATAACATCCCACCCCAGTTAGCTCGTTTGGATACATGAGTAGATGTTGTTCTCGGGAAACGTTATGCATCCGCCGCAAAGATATTCCAGTTCTTTTAATATAAGATCTTACGTTTCTCGTTATGTTTCTCTTTTCTATTGTATTTAACAACTTTGGTGGGTTAGTCCTTACCAACAATATTGTCTCTTGCCCTGTGCCAAATGGTATGTTCGTCGTTATCTTCATGATATGATAAGTATCGTGATACTACTTAAGTATTGCGGTTCTGTTAGTTTCTCGATCTGTATCTGGTTACATATTTGTTCAAAATGCGATGGTAGTGCTAGAATATTGTTGTCCAATAGCATAACGTGTTTATGCTTTCTATTCCAAAAATTATATATGTCACCGACTATTTGAATGGTTCCTTCTTTTTTGGGAACTATACAAAAGTCGCAAGACCGAATACATCCGCGTGTTGTGAATCCAAGTGAGTATTTCATTTCTGGATATAAATCGTAATCGGGCATTAGTGTTTCGATGTTTGGTGGGAGCCTGTTATCAAGGTCAATTCCAGATCCACCAACTAATACATTAGGAAATTTCCTAGATAACTCTATTGCTAAGTCGCGATTTTCGACGAAAATACACGATATATATATAATATCAGAAGGGGTTTGGTCAAGGGTTGCTATCTCTTGTGGTCGTATCAATGTGACATTATCTCCACGCGATTTGTGGTACGTAGATAACTTCATGAGTGCTAGATTTGGGAGACTTCCATCGTATTGTATCAGAATGACATTAATATAAATACCTCCAGAAATATACGGACGAGCGTGGTTGGTTGGGTGATTATTGTTGATTGAGAATTGTTTTTATCTCATCTACTGAGGTACACGCCTGCACGGCGGCTATCTTGGTGTTTCTAGTCGCGATGAATGATGCAATATATGATTTCATCGAAGCGTATTTTTTGGGTAATGGCTTCCCCAAGTCTGTATATAGTTTTTCTATTGCAACTGCACACGCTTCTATCAATTCTATTGTATCAACAGATGCCTCGATTTCATTTTTGCATCGCTTTTTGAGATATCTTATTGCTTGTTCTTTTTTTAATGCGAGAAATGCAGCGTCGTCCATCTCTTCGGTGGTCCTGGCAACCAAAACACCATTGACTATTTTATACAGTGGTCGGTGCTCAGAATCGAAAAGCCTGAGATCGAAGTGTCTGCCCCACCTTCCTGCAGCCTGATCGGTAATCTCGATGTCTCCTACCTGGGGCTCTTGAAAATCATCAGTATATCCATGGATGACGATTCCTGAGATAT
>Ga0208196_1001222_pt1 | contig 28845 bp, 23 predicted proteins | sample AD_JPNNA7_MetaG_FD_184443 | JGI IMG/M metagenome (GOLD analysis project Ga0208196, IMG submission 184443) | Active sludge microbial communities of municipal wastewater-treating anaerobic digesters from Japan - AD_JPNNA7_MetaG (SPAdes) (version 2) | ecosystem: Engineered > Bioreactor > Anaerobic...
GAATAAAGTTTAGACTATCCAGACGCCGAAGCGTCACTATTTGTTTGTACTTTCCAATTTATCCTTACGAAGATCAGGGTATAACTTCTTCACACATTCAGGGCATATACCATGAGAGAACTGTGCCGTGGTGTGTTTTGAAATATACAATTCCACCTGCTCCCAGTACCCATTATCATTTCTGATTTTCTTACAGTTTGCGCAGATGGGGATTATGCCTCGTAGTGTCTTGATCTCCTGTAATGCGTTTTGGAGTTCCTGAATTATCTTTTTGTACTCTTCCTGCGCATGTATTTTTTCTGTAATATCAATCATTACTGTTAGAAAATATCTTTTGGCCTGGCTTTCAATGATTTCACCCGAAAACAGTCCAATGAGGCTGTCTCCGCTCTTTGTTTTGAATTTCATTTCTATTTCTTTGAACTGACCATATTGGGCGATGGTTTCAGCAATCAACTTCCGATCATTTTCATCTGGAAAGATATTGAGTTCATAGCTTGTTCTGCCTATGATTTCATTCCTCGAATAACCAAGAGTTCGTATGAAAGCATCGTTGACATCTATAAATAAGCGTTCAGGCAATTCGGTCACTGCCATAGGGGCTGGATTCATTCTGAAGAGGCGGTCGAATTTCTGCAAAGCCTCTTGTTCTCTACTCAAATCCTTCGACAGACCAAAGATAGATTGTATGCCATTCCATTGGCCATGCCATATACGTGTTTCAACGGGAACGAGTTTCCCGTTTTTGTTCAATAAGGGTAAAGGACACGCATTTTGCCGGCCGTTAAACATCTCATGGAGAATTGATGCAGCCTCTTTCTGTAGATATTCAGGATGAAGGTCAATGATGTGCATCTTAAGCAGTTCCTCATCGCTATAGCCCAGTTTTGACGATGTAGCCGGATTGGAATAAATAATGCTGCCATCGTAATTTCCAACAACAAAAATATAATCAATCGTTTCTATAAAAGTCCGGAAATTTTTTTCGCTCTGAGAAAGCATTATCTCCGTATTTCTTTGTTCAGTTATATCAACCCCGTAACACACAATATATTCTATGTTTCCTTCCTGATCGAAATACGGTGTTTTGGTAATCCCGATAAGACATTGTTTTCCGGTTGAATCTTGAATCCATTCTTCCGAATAAACCTCTTTTTTGGCTTCAAACACTTTCCTATTAGATTGTCGGCAGGCATTGGCTATTTCCGCGGGAAGAAAACTCTCAAGCCTCATAAATTCCATTTCGTGTTTTTGCCTACCAAAAAAGGAGGCGTGGCATTGATTAACCATGCCATAAGTATCAATGTCAGAAAGAAACCATAGCTGGACAGGCACAGTATCCATCATCATGGATAGTTGTTCGGCCTGTTTCCGAAGTGTGTAACCCTTTTCGTTAGTCATATATTAATTCCTCCGATTCGATATCGAACTTATGCCAGGAAAAGGCTGCAAAGATCTTATTTAATATCGGTTTTGAGTTGGGAAAACTCCAGCATCTTTCTATGGGATGCCATTTATGGTCTGCAATGGTTTTGAGCTCTTCCAGAAAAACAGAGTCATAGTTGAATACGACCATTATTTTTCCCATGTTTTTACTTGTTGTTGCCCCCAACTTCCCCCATAAAGAATAGCCCAATTCTATCAAGGGCTTGTGTAATATGTCAATAGAAACATTGGGGAAGATAGACATGCCTCTAAAACTTCATTTTTTATTGTCACTCAATCTTCCATACTGACCACCTCTTTTCCTCCTATCTGTTTTGATAGGAAATATTTTATTCCAGGTGGACTACTTTTCGTGAAAAAACTGGGTTAGTTTAGCATGACAAATTACAATCTATTTTAAAACTATCAATTCTATTTTCGGCCCTGAAAAATCACATTGAACCCGAACTGGACAAAAGTAGCGGCAATGTCTTCCTTCCATAGGAGATTCAGGCACCCATGATTCGTAAAATAGGTGAAAAAGATAGTGGTTGGAATAATTTCTGAAAATAGATATAATATATTAAGATATATAAAGGAGCTGTTATGGAAAAAATACTCGTATCCTTGCCAAATGATCTTGTTAAACGAATGAGAACAGTTATTCCGGCAAGAAAGCGAAGCCAAGTTATTAATGATCTCCTGGAGCGAGAAATTGTTCGCAGGGAGGAGGTTCTTTTCCAGTGCGCCCTTGCAGTTGAGAAGGACGAGGCGCTGAACCAGGAGATGACCGATTGGGATATTACCGCAGGAGACGGCATTGAGCCTGAAACGTGGTGATGTCTACTGGGTGAATCTTGACCCTACGGTAGGTGCAGAGATTAAAAAACAGAGGCCCTGTGTCCTGGTTTATATAATCCAATCTATTCGAACACTAAATCCGATTTTATCCGAACGGCCTTTTTATGATCCTTCCCCTGCCATCTCTACTTTACAAAAGTGTTCGACCTAAGTCAAGGTTAGTATATTTTTCTCATTCTTCACCTTTCAGTTTTTTAGCCAACCCTCTTTTTAGAAGGTTAGATGTTTGGAAGTGTATTTTTAGAAGGTTAGATGTTTGGAAGTTTAGATGTTTAGCTATCCTTCTCGCCTCTTCTGCTTTTCTCCATCAACCATCAACCACCCTCTGGTTTCTCTGGTTTTTTGCTAACCCTCCACCCCTCCAACCTTCTAACCCTCTATCTTTTCTAACCCTCTGTCTTTCTCTGCGTTCTCTGCGGGCTCTGCGAGAGACAAAGAAGCATTTAGGATTTAGGAATTAGGATTGAAGAGCGTTGATTTGGGATAGAGCTACAAATCAGATCTTTCCCTCACGCCCAGTCCTTCGAGTACGCAGAGTACACAGAGGGTGAATGTTTTTGCCATGATTTAGAGAAAGATTAATCATGGCAAACCAGCAAACCCTGCGGGTTAAAATTTTTATTTCTGCCCCGCAAGGGGCATGAAGTGTGGACAGAATTCATCAGTCTCAGAATTCTGGCCACAAGTCTATCTCGTCTTTCTCTGCGTTCTCTGCGGGCTCTGCGAGAGAAAAAAGCATTTAGGAATTGGGGATGGAGAACAGAGTTTTCTGGAAACTGACATCGTCACCCGCACCATCCTGCGATCGTAACCCAAAGTTCTGTAAAGCATAACTTTTTGATCGTCGTTGATTCCACCTATGATTACAGTACTTTACAAATGCCGGAGCTCCGGCATTGGTTTGCTGCAACAGATAATATAAGTGAATGTGACACCTTTTTTTAAAGAGTTTTCTTATTGTAGCATCAAGCGAAAGGGTAATGGCAGTATCAACGTTAGGATGGCATCAACAGAAATATTTAAGAAGAACATCTGACAGGAGGCAAACAACTCCTCCTGTCAGATTATTGTGCAATGGTTAGAATATTGTGAGAAAGGATAGTCAGATTAATGTGAAAGGTGATATTTGTCCAGCTCATAAGCCCTCCTCTTCCTTCTGACCGTGTGACAGTTGGAATATCCCGGCAATTTTTTGACCATTAATAATCAGTTCAGCTTTGTCCGCAGTCTCTGAATCTCTTTTTCCTGCTTTGCAATGCAACGAACCTATGGAACAGGCTTATGTACTTTGGGGTCTTCCTTCTTGGCAGCCAGGGCGTCTAATGCGCCTTGTTGGGCTTTGGCAACACCAAATGGCCAAATTGGACAGATACATACATTAAATTATTGATGGGGAAGTGCCTCACTTACATTGGCACAGAACTGGGGTATCTTAACTCAAGGTCGAGGGGATAAACCTGCCTATTTTCCCAATCAAAACGATCTTGACATTCCTGAAAGACCGTGCTAACGTTGAAGCAATACCAAAAAAGAAGCGGGGTCCAGTCGATTGAATAATGCGCCTTTTTCAACTGCCCATGGAACGGCTTTTTTCTTGATATCGCTGTCCATCCGACCCCAATCTTTTCGCTATTTTTACCAGGATACAATCTTTAACATAGCTCACATCCCTGGGCCCACAAACAGGCCCGGGGATTTTTATTATCAAGGCCACCATTGAGAATGGAGGCACAAAAAAAACAGGAAATAAGGGGGTCTTAAAATGATCAGAATATCGACATACCGAATAATTATCTGCCTGATGGTGATAGCCCTTACGGGAGGGATGCTGGCGCTGGCACCGTCTCTGGTGACGCCGGTTATGGCGGATGAGGGTACCGGTACAATACCGGATAACCCCTGGCTTACCTTCTTAGGCGGCAGCGACTATGACGGAGGATTTGGCATTGCGGTGGACGCCGGCGGCAATGTCTATGTAACAGGAAATAGCTATAAGAGTTGGGGCGATCCTGTGCGGGCGCATTCGAATTCAGGAGATCCAGATCTATTTCCTTATACTGATGTCTTTGTCGCCAAATTCAACAGTGACGGCGTATTGCTGTGGAATACCTTCCTGGGTGACAGCAACCCTGATCATGGATTTGGCATTGCGGTGGACGCCGGCGGCAATGTCTATGTAACGGGATATAGCGTTGGCAGCTGGGGTTCACCTGTGCGGGCGCATTCGGGAAGTGCCGATGTCTTTGTTGCCAAACTGAGCAGTGATGGCGGATTACTGTGGAATACCTTCCTGGGTAGCAGCAACAATGACTTTAGTTATGGCATTGCGGTGGACGCCGGCGGCAATGTCTATGTAACGGGACGTAGCGATGCTAGCTGGGGTTCGCCTGTGCGGGCTTATTCGGGGGGCTACGGTGACGCCTTTGTTGCCAAACTCAATAACAATGGCTCGTTGCAGTGGAATACCTTCTTAGGCGGCAGCAACTATGACAGAGGAGCTGGCATAGCGGTGGATGCCGGCGGCAATGTCTATGTAACAGGAGACAGCGATGGCAGCTGGGGCTCGCCTGTACGGGCGCATTCAGAAAGCCAATTTGATAAGGATGCCTTTGTTGCCAAACTCAATAACAATGGCTCGTTGCAGTGGAATACCTTCTTAGGCGGCAGCAACAATGACTATGGACATGGCATTGCGGTGGACGCCGGCGGTAATGTCTATGTAACGGGATATAGCAAAGATAGTTGGGGTTCGCCTGTGCGGGCGCATTCGGGAAGTGCCGATGCCTTTGTTGCCAAACTCAATAACAATGGCTCGTTGCAGTGGAATACTTTCTTAGGTGGCAGCAACAATGACTTTGGACATGACATTGCGGCGGATGCCGGCGGCAATGCCTATGTAACGGGAGGTAGCGATGCTAGCTGGGATTCACCTGTGCGGGCCCATTCGGGAGGTAGCGATGCCTTTGTTGCCAAACTGTGCAGTGACGGCGGATTGCTGTGGAATACCTTCTTAGGCAGCAGCAAATATGACTTTGGACATAACATTGCGGTAAATGCCGGCGGCAATGCCTATGTAACGGGAGTCAGCGATGCTAGCTGGGACACGCCTCTGCGGCCCCATTCGGGAGGTAGCGATGCCTTTGTTGTAAAGCTCAACAGCAAAGGAGAGCTGGAATCTACAGGGCCGAAGATTAATCTTACCATTTCCAAGTCCGGCACTGGTTCCGGCTCCGTCACGAGCAACCCCGCAGGCATCAACTGTGGTTCCACCTGCTCGGCGACATTCCCGAAGGACACAACTATCAACCTCACCGCCACACCGGCAGAAGGCTCCGTCTTCGTCGGGTGGGCAGGGGACTGTACCGGTGCAGGGACTAACCCGGAGTGCATCGTTACCATGGACGCATCAAAGAATGTAACTGCCCGATTCGGCTCAACTACCCCAACCTCCGGGATAGAACTCCTCCGGGGCTGGAACTTCATCTCCATGCCCGTTGAACCGTCTCATACTTCTATAACCACCATTCTCAAAGATATCTCCTCCTCGGTCCGTATCGTATGGGGATACGACAACCAAAACAAGACATGGAAGAGGTTCAGGCCGGGAGGAGAGAACAACGACCTTGGTGACATGGTGATGAACAAGGGTTACTGGATATACATGAACACCCCGGAGACCCTCATCATAGAGGGCCAGCCCTCTGATCCCCAGGCTGTTACCCTTTACAAAGGCTGGAACCTCACAGGATACAGCGGCCAGGACAACAAGGACGTATCCCAGGCGTTGGAAAATGTGGCAGGCAGATGGACCTTAATCTGGAACTGGGATAACGGCGGGTGGTACGCAAGGCATGAAAGTGATCTTGAATTATCCGTTGCTCCACTGGGTGCACTGAATCTGAAGAAGGCATACTGGATCCTGATGAAGGAAGCAGGGGAGTGGCAGCAGTGATTTATGCATTGTGTTAAGATTCCTCCCCTGATGGAAGGGAGTTTGGGATGATAAAGAGAGAGTGGCGAAACTTGTCAATTAAAATGTCACTCACCGGTATCAGCATAAAACCCCAGATCCCCTATCATCTCCAGATCGTCCCGGCTGTCCCTTCCCAGGGTTGTGAGATAATCCCAGATTTTCCATTGGAGACCTTTGAAAAATGTCATTTCGAGGAGCGCAAGCGACTGAGAAATCCTAAGATCCCTCATTGTATTCGGGACATGGATTTCTCCCTTCGGTCGAAATGACAGAAAAGAGGGTCGAAATGACAAAAATGGCGGTTATTTAAAGGTCTCTTATGACAAAAACGAAAGGGATGTTCTCATAACCAGGGCTCATATTGTGCATGGCTACACACTGGAAGAGATTGCCGATTATCTCCACTTTCATTATGTCGCTGTGAGCATGGCAATAAAAAGAATCGGAACGGATAATGTATGATTGCAAGACCTGAGCCCAAACCTTGTGGGCAACAGGCTGTTTACTATTGACATGACGCACATTGTTCTATATGATAAACTATTGTTTATAATTTCCATGCTAATTTAAAGAGGACATATGTATTGGCGTTATCTTGAAGGGGAACTTCGGAAGTGGTTGGTTAAGCCTTATGTGCAGATTCTTTTTGGCGCTCGCCAAACGGGAAAGACTACCTTGCTTCGCAAAGTTTGCCACGAGGCGGCTTTATGGATAGACCTTGCCGATCCTGCGGAACGAAGCCGCTATCTTTCCCGTCCGGGCACTTTGATTGACGAATGCCTCGCCTTGAAAAAATCGGAAACGCCTCATCTAATCGTCATCGATGAGGCCCAGAGCGTTCCTTCCATCTTTGATGCTGTTCAATATCTATATGACAAAGAAAAGACACGCTGGCTGTTTGTTCTTTGTGGAAGTTCGGCAAGGAAACTGAGGAAAACAGGCGCCAATCTACTGCCCGGCAGGGCGGTGTATCATCATCTTTACACCCTTATGGCTTCCGAAAGACCGTTTCCTCCGTCTATTGCTGTCCAACATGAAAAACCACATAGCGTAATTCCATCGTTTTCATCACAGGATGATGTTTTGAAGGAGATGCTTTTCCCTGAAACAGATATTATTACACGGCTGGCGTTTGGCGAACTGCCCGGCATTGCCGTTGCCACAGAAGATGAGCGCGCCCGGCTGCTCAAATCTTACGCCCTTATCTATCTTGAAGAGGAAATTCGCAGGGAGGGACTGGTCAAGGATTGGGGAGCGTTTGTGCGCTTTTTGCAGCTTGTTGCTGCCGAGTCGGGAGGGATAACTAATTTTATGGGCATATCGAAGGAGGCGGGGATTTCCGTTCCCACGGTAAAATCTTACTATCAGTTGCTGGAAGATATGTTCATCGGTTTTCGTGTTCCCGCCTTTTCTAAAAGCGCCAGGAAATATCTGTTATCTACACCGAAATTTTATTTTTTTGATACCGGGGTTAGACATGCTGCCGCCGGGCTAACACCAGACAGGCAATTGGTTCATGCCGCTCCGGGACGCATTTTCGAACAGTGGGTTGGAACGGAACTTTGGAAAAGAATCGGATATACGCAGCAGGGAACGCTTTATCATTACCGTACAAAAGGAGGGGCGGAGATTGATTTTATCGTGGAAACAGATAATCGTCTCATTCCGGTTGAGGTGAAATGGACGGAGTTGCCTACGGAGAAAGACGCCCGGCATATTATCGAATTTATAAAGGATCATCCCGATAAGGCAAAGGATGGTTATATTGTTTGCCGATGCTTACGCCCCATGCAGATATATGAAAAAATTACGGCTATACCTTACTGGGCGATATGATGTTGAGGAACGACATAATCCCATCGTAAGAAAGGCGTAGGATTCAAGGAGTCAAGGATTCGAGGGGTCAAGTGGTTCTCTTGGTAACTTGATTCTTAAAATCAAAAAATCCTTTGAAAGTCAAAGGGGGCGAGTGGAGAAAGACAGAGGGTTAGAGGGTTGGAGGGTTGGAGACAGAAGACAGAAGACAGAAGACAGAAGACAGGAGAGGGTTGGAAAAGACAGAGGGTTAGAGGGTTAGCAAAAAATCAAGAAGCGAAGGGTTCGGAAAAGCGAAGGGACTAAGGATTTCACAATCAGAAAAACCAGAGAAAAAAATAAATCAGAAAAACCAGAGAAACAAAATAAACCAGACAAACCAGAGAAACAAAACAAACAAAACAAACCAAATAAACCAGAGAAACCAGATAAACCAGAGAAACGCAATAAACGCTATGATTTTACTGGAGATGATTACTGGAAATGTGGTATTTTTGACAGGAGTGATATGTTATGATTTGGTAATAATAAATATCACGAAGAAAGGGGAAGGGAGGTTATTATGTCTGAAGTCCGTTATAATATTATTACAGGCGACTGGGTAGTAATAGCAACCGAAAGGGCTAAGAGACCCGAGGATTTTAGTCAAGTGAAACAAAAGGATGTCTTGCCTGAATATGTTTCACATTGTCCTTTTTGCACGGGTCACGAAGATAACACACCGCCGGAAACATTCAGATTGACTGATGATGAAGGCAAGTGGATTGTAAGGTCTGTTCCGAATAAGTTTTCTGCTTTTGACCGTGAAGGAGAGGTGGTAAAACAAAGGGTTGGGTTGAGACAGTTTATAACTGGGGCTGGACTGCATGAGGTGATTATTGAAACACCAAAACACAATATGACCACTGCTTTGCTTCCCGTGGATCATGTAAAGCAGATCTTATATGTTTACAAACATCGCCTGGCTGCATTTTATGAGGATAATAGGATTGAACATGTGATCATCTTTAAAAACCATGGGCAGGGCGCAGGCACTTCCCTCGAACATCCTCATTCCCAGATTGTTGGAACTCCAGTATTTCCCGGACAGGTTATGACCCGTCTCGAGGAGGCGATACGGAACTATTATTATTTGAATTTTGGCGAATGCGTCTATTGTCTTTGTCTGAAAAACGAGCTTGAAGATAAGGTGAGATTGATTTCGGAAAACAAATCTTTCGTTGCCTTCATACCATATGCAGCACTTTCTCCTTTTCATCTGTGGATTTTTCCGCGTAGACACGTGGCTTGTTTTTGCGATATAACCGAGGAAGAGATTTCAGATCTCGCATCTATACTCAAAGAGGTATTGCTGAGATTATATGTGGGGCTTGATGACCCGAATTATAATTATATGGTTAGATCTTTGTCGCCAAAGGAAACGAATTCAAAATTTTTCCATTGGTATATTGCGGTCGTTCCAAGGGTATCGCAGACAGCAGGCTTTGAGCTCGGAACCGGCATGTTTATTAATACGTCGTCACCGGAGTCAAGTGCACAATTCTTAAAGGACGTTAAAATATAGAAAATCGAGTTCTATCTGAGTTTGTGCTTCTTTGCCCATTGTGCAACATGAATGGGGCTTTCAAGCACATGCACTCCTGCCGCACGTAATGCCTCGTGTTTTCCCTTTACTGTACCTGATGTGCCTCGCACAATGGCGCCTGCATGACCCATTCTTTTGCCCTGAGGCGAGTATTTTCCGGCAATATATGCTGCAACCGGTTTGCTCATCCTCCTTGAGATGAAGCCGGCAGCCTTTTCCTCCTGCTCGCCTCCTACCTCGCCGACTATTATTACAGCGTCGGTATCTGTATCTTCTTCGAAAAGTTCAAGTATATCAGCAAGATTTCTCAAAACCACAGGGTCAGCTCCCATGCCAACGACTGTGCTTTGACCCACATTATTCTCCGATAGAATGCCTGCAAATTCATATGATAGTGTACCGCTACGTGAAATAATACCAACACGCCCAGGCGCAAAAAGCGATGCAGGCATAATGCCCATCTTGCCCTTTCCGGGAACAAGGATTCCTGGTGTTGTTGGACCTAACGCAAAAACACCTTTTTCAATTGCATAGTTGCGCATTTTAACCACATCCTTGACAGGGATATGTTCTGGTACAACAACTATCAGTTTTATACCGGCTTCAATGGTTTCAAGGAAGGCATCAAGAACACCTGGGGCAGGCACGAAAAAAACCGATGCATTTGCACCTGTTTCTTTAACTGCGTCAGCAACGCTATCAAAAACAGGCAGCCCTTCGACGGTCATCCCTCCTTTGCCTGGCGTTACACCGCCTAAGACTTTGGTTCCATACTCAAGCATCCAGTGTGTTTGGGCGCTTCCTATGCGGCCTGTGATACCTTGTACTATTACACGGGTGGAATCGTCTATTAATATGCTCATTAAAAACCCCTTTGTATTTGTTAAATTCGATTAAGACTTTAAAACCGATTGAACCAATTGAATGTTTAACCGGCTACTGCTTAACCAGTTCATAAAGTTTGTCAACCGCCTTCTCTGTTGCTGCCTCAACCACAACATGAACACCGGCGGAACGGAAAATTTCCCATGTTTCCTCCTGGCGGTTGCCCAGGGCTTTTGCAACGACAGGTATTTTTAGTTTATGTTCTTTTATATAACGTACTACACCTTTTGCGCCTTCGTGTATAGGATTGATGCCCCCGTAAATGTTAATGAATATAGCCCTTAAATTGGGTTTCATCATTACAAGTTCCATACACCTGTAAAGCTGGTCGGCAGTAATACCGCCTCCTGTTTCAAGGAAATTGGCTGGTTTCATATGTTTTCCGATTATATCCATTGATGCCATACCAAGCCCTGCACCAGACGATATAATCCCTATGTCACCATCGAGGTCCACATATGTTACACCTATTTCCCTGCCTCTCCGCTCAAGCGGATTTTCAATACGGTCAATACGATCAGGCAATGGCATCCTTATCCTTGATAGGGCCGAGTTGTCTACTTCAAGTACCGCATCGACGGCGAACAGACCTCCATTAGGAAGTACAGCGAGCGGATTAATTTCAGCAATGAGTGATTCGTAACGCAACACTATATTGAAAAGTCGTCCTATTATTTCACTCCAGGCAGTGACAAGCTGCTGTTTGAGTCCGAGCATTTTTAAGAGACCACGTGCCTGGTATGGATAATAACCAAACGATGGATCAATGTGTATTGCCGCTATCTTTTCAGGTGAAGTCCTTGCTGTTTCTTCTATTAGTACACCGCCTTCAGTGCTGACAACTATGACAGGTTTCCCTGAATATCCATCTATCGTTATGCCCAAGTAGAGTTCTTTTTCAATTTCAAGTTTTTCACATACAAGTATTTTGCGGACAGATAGGCCTTTGATCTCTGAAGACAGTAAAGAGTCGGCAATATCTTTTAATTCGTCAGGAGATGATGCGGTTTTAATTCCACCCGCCAGACCACGACCACCTACGAGCACCTGTGCTTTCAAAATTACGGGATACCCTATTTCTCCTGCTATATCAAGGGCTTCGTGCATGGTATTTGCAACGCCGCGTCTTGGAACAGGGATACGGTTTTGTTCAAAGATATCCAATGCCTCATATTCGTGAAGTCTCATAGTAGTTTTTCCTTGATTATTTATTTGATTATATTAATAAACAATTTTTTCATGGCGAATGCAAGCAAAATATATTTAATATTTAATTAAAAAAAAATTTAAAAATATAATTGCAAATTTAATTATATTGTTGTAGAATAGTTTTATGAAAACGAACAAAACAGACAAAAAAACAAAACAGCAGGAAGATAGCAGCCAGATAGCATATCAGGGTATCCGTCATATGCTCTATACCAAAGAACTTGTGCCTGGTCAGAAGATTGCATACCGGGATTTGGCGGAGAAACTTCAACTGAGCCCGACCCCAATAATACAAGCACTTAAATGGTTGGAGTTACAGGGTTTTGTAACCCATGAAGCAAACCGCGGATATTATATGGCGCCATTCAGTCTTGAAGAGATTGAAGAATTGTACGAACTTCGTGAACTTGTAGAACCATCTTTGATCCCAGCAACAATCCAGCGTATAGACAAAGAGGGTTTGGGTGAACTTAAAGATGCCCTTGATGCACATCGTTCAGCAGAGAGGGAATTCTATCTTAAAGAAAGATTGTTCAAAAACAGAGAATTCCATATGACCCTTGCGTCTCTTTCTCGTAAGACTACACAGATCAGGTTATTACAGAATGTGTTTGACATGCTATTTCTTAAATATGGCGGAAACTATTTTCCGATGGCCTCGCTTACTTCGACTGATCAGGAGCATCAGGAGGTGTATGATGCAATTGCGCTTCGAAGCATGGAACATGCCCAGAGGGTACTGAAAAACCATCTTACCAATGTAAAGATACAGGTCTTGACGAGCGTCAAAAAGATATTGGCGGAACAAGAGCAAGCCCCGTTCTGAATAAAAAAGTTGTTCTGTAATTCAATTGAAAAGAGATTAAGGAGGTAATACATCATGGGTCTTAAGACAAAAGCTGAATACATCGAATCCATCCGGGCACTGAAACCAGTGGTATATATGTTTGGGGAACGTATTACAAACGTTGTGGACAATCCACGCCTTCGCGCAGGCATTGAGGCGACAGGTGCAACATACGAAATGGCTGAACAACCGGAAAACCGTGACCTGATTGTTACAACGAGTCCACTCATCAATGAACCTGTAAGTCGTTTTACGCTTCCTCCTGCAAGCATTGAAGATTTGGTTGCAAGGGTGAAGATTAACCGTAAAGTCGCTAATTATGTGGGAACATGCCATCAGCGTTGCACAGGGCTTGATTGTCTGTCAACGTTGTCAATAGTTACATATGATATAGATAAAAAATACGGCACTAACTACAATAAAAACTTCTTAGAGTTTTTGAAGCATATGCAGAAAAACGATCTTACAGCAAATGCAGGGGTGACTGATGTTAAAGGGGATCGTTCTCTTAGTCCGAGCGAGCAGGTAGACAAGGACTTGTTTCTGCGTGTTGTTGAAAAACGTGATGACGGCATTGTTGTTCGTGGTGCAAAGGCACACCAGACAGGCTCCCTCTCGTCTCACGAGATCATTGTTCTGCCAACGCGTGCGATGGGTAAGGCAGATAAAGACTACTCTGTTTCCTTTGCCATTCCTTCCGATACGAAAGGGCTGATCCATGTTGTAGGCAGATCATCTTTGGATATGCGTGAAATCGACGGTGCTGATTGTGGAAACATATACTACTCAAAATACTGTCCTACCCTTATTTTCGATGATGTTTTTGTACCTTGGGAAAGGGTTTTTATGTGTGGTGAGACAGAATTTGCATCAGAAATGGTAATAAAGTTTTCTTCATTCCATCGCCAGAGCCATGGTGGTTGCAAGGCTGGAAAGATAGATTGTATGATCGGTACAGCGCTTACCATGATGGATTATAACGGCACGACAAAGGCTGGGCATTTGAAGCAGAAGGTTATAGATATGATCCACAGGGCTGAAACGCTTTACGGTTGCTGTCTTGCATCTTCCTATGAAGGTAGTAAACAACCTTCAGGCAGCTATTTTATAGACACAGTGCTTGCCAATGCCTCAAAGATACATGAAGGAAAAGAAATGGCCGAGGCTACAAGATTGATGATAGATGTGTGCGGTGGCTTTGTTGCTGATCTGCCGTCTGACAGGGATTTTGAAAACCCTGAGATCGGAGGACTTCTAAAAAAATATCTTAAGGGCGTTGAGAGTGTTCCTGTTGAAAACAGGGTGAGGATGTACAGACTTGCCGAGAAACTCGCACTTGAAAGCGCAGATACGATTTCAGACATACATGGCGGCGGATCCCCTGAGGCCCATAGGGTAACCATCTTCCGTGAAACTGATACGGGGGCTAAGAAAAAGGCAGCAAAGAGACTGGCAGGGATAAAAGATTAATCGAGTTTACAGGAAAATACTGAAATTCCTGGACGAACCCGGGGAAACTTATCTCGTTCAATCGATTGAGCGCCAGAGACTTTTTGTATGCAACAAGGGGATTGTTTCCAGAGAATACGCTGCATCCACCTCTGCTTTTGGCTATGGTAATCGTGAGAATTCTTACAAGACGCCACTTGGTGTTCATAGGATAAAGGATAAGATAGGTGCTGGCGCTCCACCAGGGCGTATTTTCAAAGGGCGTATTGATTCAGGCATAGATTGGGATCACTGCTCTGAGGAAGAAAACCTCATACTGACTCGCATTTTACGTTTGGAGGGTATGGAGGTAGGAATAAACAAAGGGCATGGAGTTGATTCCTACGACCGTTACATATACATTCATGGCACCAACCGTGAGAATCTGGTTGGTGCTCCATTGTCTCGCGGATGCATTGCCCTGAAGAACATTGATGTCATAGAGCTTTTTGATATCGTTAGAGAGGGTACGCTTGTGTATATAGAACCTCCTCCTATTATTGTAGGCGGGGTCGAGTGCAGGAACATACACTTTACAGGCATCTTTGGCACAGGCATGAGCGCCCTTGCACAGTATCTACGTTTTCAAGGCATAACGGTCACAGGTTCGGATCGTTTGTTGGCCAGTGAAGATACAAGTTCAATCCGGAGCTCGCTCGAGGCTCTTGGTTGTGGCATATACAGTCAGGATGGTTCTGGCATCGACAAAGATACCGATGTCGTTTGCATATCTACCGCTATAGAAGAATCGAATGCAGATATTGCAGCAGCGCGTGCATCAGGGCTTCCTGTTATTCATCGTTCTGATCTACTTGCTGGAATAATAAAAACAAAGAAAACTATAGCAGTTGCCGGCACAAGCGGCAAATCAACAGTGACGGCAATGATTTTTGAATTCCTGACCGCATGCGAGAAGTCACCTTCTCTTATAAGTGGTGCACCTTTGCGCAGACTTAAAAAACAAGGATTGATCGGTAATGCATTTTGTGGGGGCTCTGATCTGCTTGTTGTTGAAGCGGATGAAAGCGATGGAACGCTTGTCAAATATTCTCCTAATGCTTCTGTTATTCTGAATGTCTCAAAAGATCATAAGGATATTGGAGAGTTAAGGGTACTTTTTGAAACGCTTACCTTGAAATCAGAATGGAGTGCCATAAATGCTGATGACCCTGCGCTTGCATCTTTTAAGTCTTCAATGACATTTGGCCATGGTAACAGGGCTATGTGGCGGCCTGATTTCGTGCAACTTCTTTCAGATTCGGTAAAACTTTTTAAAAACGGCGTCGAATACCACCTACCTCTTCATGGAAGGCATAACATAGAAAATCTGATGGCTGCGCTTTGTGTGTGCGAGCATTTTGGCTGTGACGTATCTGAACTTGCCGATGCAGTTAGAGCATTTGAAGGCGTGGAAAGGCGGTTTTCCGTCAAAATAACATTGCATGACATTTATGTTGTGGATGATTTTGCCCATAACCCGTCAAAGATAAAGGCATCAGTTAGTGCTGCAAGGGGATTTTCAAAACGCATCGTTGCAGTATATCAGCCGCACGGATTCGGTCCGACAAGATTTCTGAAAGATGAATATATCACAACCTTTCGAAACATCTTCAGACAAACAGATTCGTTATATCTTTTGCCCATCTATTATGCAGGTGGTACAGCCCTGAAAGATATCTCCTCGGATGACATAATAAAGGCGCTCGGCAATGTGTCCTTCAATGCAATGGCCGTTGGAAGTCGCGATGAGCTTGTGGACAGGCTCAAATCTGATGTAGAACCAGGTGATTGCGTGCTTGTCATGGGTGCGCGTGACCCATCGTTACCTGCTTTAGTTAAAAGAATAGTGGAATTTTTTGGGGGAATCAAAGAAGTACCTTCTTGATGTTGAAGTTGACATATATCCAACAGCAACAACAGTCAGACAATAGGTAAATATATATCGAGGAACGCCCTAATCACCCCTTGACTTGAACCCCTGTAAGCATATATAATTATGGACTTTTATGGAGGTAACCTTGAGAGACAAACAATGTGGATTGGTCAAAGATGAAGACATAGGAAAAACGCTGACCCTCTCCGGTTGGGTATTCAGGAGAAGGGACCATGGCGGGCTTATATTTGCGGATTTGCGCGATGTAACAGGTATAGTACAGGTTGTTTTTTCACCTGAAATATCTACTGAAGCACATGGAAAGGCAGGAGATCTAAAACAGGAATATGTGATACGTGTAACCGGTAAGGTTAAGAAAAGGCCAGAGGGAACGGAGAATCCCGGAATGGCGACTGGTATGCTTGAAGTGCTGGTTGATTCATTAGATGTTTTAAATACATGCAAACCTCTTCCTTTCCAACTTGACGAGGAAGAGACCAATGAATCTCTGAGATTGAAATATCGATATCTCGATATGCGAAGACCGGAAATGCAGAAGATTTTTACAACAAGGAGCAGGGTATACAAAGTAACAAGGGATTATTTCGAGTCGAACGGTTTTTTTGAATTTGAAACACCTTTTTTTACCAAAAATACCCCTGAGGGCGCAAGGGATTTTGTCGTGCCAAGCAGGCTTAATCCAGGCATGTTTTATGCGCTCCCACAATCTCCACAGCTTTTTAAACAGATATTGATGATAGCCGGTTTTGATAAATATTTTCAGATTGCCAGATGTTTCAGGGATGAGGATTTGAGGGCAGACAGGCAACCAGAATTTACTCAGATAGATGTTGAGATGAGCTTTGTTGACGTTGATGATGTTATCGCCGTCGGTGAAGGACTGATAAAGCATATATACAAAGCTGTGACAGATGAAGACATACAGACTCCTTTTATGAGGATGACGTATGAAAATGCTATGGAAACATACGGGACGGACAAGCCTGATTTACGATTTGATCTGCCGATGGTTGAACTGACAGATATTTTTAAAGAGGCAGGTTTCGGCGTTTTTAAAAAAACAGTTGAAACAGGTGGTGTGATAAAATCGATTGTGTTGCGGAACAAAACCCTTTCAAGAAAAGACCTCGACACTGCTGTTGATGTTGCAAAGGAGTTGGGCGCTGGGGGACTTATCTGGATACGAAAGGAGAAAGGCACGTTGCAATCCCCTATTGTCAAATATCTTAGCGATGATGAAAAGATGGCGATGGATAAAACGCTTGGCCTTTCTGACGGGGATGTAACGTTTATAATGGCTGATAAACGAGACAGGGCAAATGAAAATATGGGTAAATTCAGGCTCTATCTTGGGAAACGGTTTGAACTGATTAGAAAGAACGAGTTTAAATTTCTATGGGTGGTCGATTTTCCGCTTCTCGAATACAGTGAAGAAGAGAAAAGATATGTTGCAAGGCATCACCCATTTACATCGCCACAGGGCAATATAAAGAATTTTAGCGGCGACTATTTGTCTATAAAGGCAAAGGCATATGACCTTGTCCTGAATGGTGTTGAAATAGGTGGTGGAAGTATAAGAATATTCAGGATGGATAACCAGCTCGAAATGTTTAGATTGCTCAATATCAAAGAAGAAGAGGCAAACGAGAAATTCGGATTTTTATTAGAGGCACTTGAAATGGGGGCGCCACCACATGGTGGTATTGCATTTGGATTTGACAGGATTTTAATGATGTTGCTTAAACTCGACAGTATAAGGGATGTTATACCTTTTCCTAAAACTCAGAAGGGCACCTGTTTACTTACTGGGGCACCATCCAGAATAGCACAAAAACAGTTGAATGAACTGAAGATACGAACTACGGTGGAGCCGACTTAATAGCGTTGAGTGCATAACTTGTAGTTTTTAATTGTTTTTGATGTTATCGAATAGCCCATAAAAACGGAGGTTTCGTTGAAGAAGAAGAAAGGTTTTATCTTTAAAAACACCCCTAAACATGCGAAATATCCTCTTGTCGACGTGGAAACCCCTGAACTTTTCAGGGATATTTTTCCGTATTCCAGCATGTGCAAGATAAAGTTCGACCACAAAATAGAACTGATCGATCCACCAGAAGATATATATATTACTGACACGACTTTCAGGGATGGCCAGCAGTCAAGACCACCTTTTACAGCCAAACAGATAGAAGACTTATTCGATTATTTGCATCGACTTGGAGGTCCAAATGGCGTAATAAGACAGTGTGAATTCTTCCTTTACACCGACAAGGATAAGGAAGCGGTGATTAAGTGCATGGAAAAGGGTTATAGATATCCAGAAATCACCGGGTGGGTGCGTGCTAACAAGGAAGATTTGCAGCTTATCAAGGAGTTGGGACTGAAAGAAACGGGCATACTTACAAGTGTCTCTGACTACCATATCTTTATGAAACTAAAAAAAAACAGATCACAGGTTTTCAGGGATTACATAAAGATTGTTGAGAGTACCGTTAATAATGGCGTTATCCCGAGATGTCACTTCGAGGACGTAACAAGGGCTGATATATATGGCTTTTGCGTTCCATTTGCACAGGCGCTCATGAGTATTTCAGAGGATGCGAAGATTCCTGTAAAGATAAGGCTATGTGATACGCTTGGTATTGGTATAACTTATCCTGGTTCAGCCCTTCCAAGATCTATGGGCAAGATAATAAGGGCAATGATTGATGATGCGGGGGTTCCTTCAGAGTGTCTTGAATGGCACGGGCATAATGACTTCAATAAAGCGGTTGTAAACAGTGTCAGTGCATGGCTTTATGGGTGCTCATATGTGAACGGCACTTTGCTTGGCATTGGGGAAAGAACAGGAAATGCGCCTATTGAGGGATTGATAATGGAATACATTTCCCTTACCGGTGATGAAAATGGCATGGATACAACCGTGATCACCGAGTTAAGGAATTACTTCGAAAAAGAGATAGGTCTCAATATACCAAAGAACCAACCCCTTGTAGGTGTAGACTTCAATGCTACATCCGCTGGTGTTCACATAGATGGAATTTTCAAGAATCAGGAGATATACACGTCGTTTGATACCAACAGGATCCTCAATAGACCTATAACGGTGAACATAACTGATAAATCAGGCCTTGCCGGTATTAGCCATTGGATAAATGCGCATTTTGCATTGACTGGAAAAAACAAAATAGAAAAGACTCATCCGGCTGTGGGCAAGATCAATAAATGGATTTTAAAGCAATATGATGAGGGCAGGGTTACCTGTATGTCGGATAATGAAATGGAGCATCTTGTAAGAAGATACCTGCCTGAAATATTTGTTTCTGAGTTCGAATTGTTGAAGAAGAGGGCATACAATATGGCAGCTCACCTGATCGAGAGATATATCGAGCATCCTGATATAAAGAGTATGACTCCGGGTAAACAGGAAAAGATATTAAAAAGTGTTGTTGAGGATTGTCCCTATATACAGTTTGCATATTCAGTTAACAGTGATGGTATCAAGATTACAAAGAATATCACGCAGGTCGTTGACAGGGCGAAATATTACAAGATAGGGGTAAACGATGATTTTTCAGATAGGGACTGGTTTATTATACCCATGAAAACAGGAAATGTAAATGTGACGGATATCTATTCGTCAAGAATAACGGGTGCCTTGTGCGTAACCGTTTCTGGTCCTATAAGGGATGAATATGGAGATATTATTGGCGTGCTTGGTTTTGATATAAAGTTCGAAGATTTGACCAAGGCAGAGGGATAGATGAATAAAACCTTAGCTGAAAAGATTTTAAGCATGAACACCGGGAAGACATTGAGACAGGGCGATTATGTAATTGTAAATGTCGACAGGATTCTGCTACAGGATGGCACAGCACCGCTTGCAATCAAAAAATTCAATGATATGGGATTCAAATCTGTTTTTGATGGCATGCGTGTAAATTTTTTTATTGATCATGCCTCGCCAAGCCCGAGGATGGAGCTTTCAAACGACCATATTGCCATCAAGTCATTTGCAAAAAGATATGGCGCTAGGGTTTATGATGTGGGGCACGGCATATGTCATCAGATTATGGCAGAAACTGTTCTTTCTCCTTCCGAAGTGCTTATTGGAGCTGATTCTCATACATGCACAGGAGGAGCGGTTTGTGCATTCTCAACGGGTATGGGTTCCACGGATGTAGCTACCGCAATGGGGCTTGGAAAAACATGGATGAGGGTGCCAGAAACATTCAGGTTTGTCATTGAAGGTGATTTTCCTGCGGGTGTGACCCCGAAAGATCTAATACTTAAGATTATAGGCATGTTGGGTGCAGACGGCGCTACGTACAAATCGATGGAATTTGCCGGTGATGCCGTCAGTCGCCTTGATGTGGAAGACAGGATGACCATCGCAAACATGGCAGTTGAGGCTGGAGCGAAATGCGGCTTATTTCCCTCTGATCAAATGACACTTGAGTACCTTAAGAGGCATAAAAGAGAAAATAGATACATAGAGATTTTACCGGATAGTGATGCAGTATATGAAAGGATTTATGAAATCGATCTGCGAGACCTTACACCCATGGTAAGTTTGCCCCATGAGGTAGATAATGTTAGGCCGATAGAAGATAAAGAATTGAAAAATATGGTTGTTAACCAGGTTTTTATAGGGTCATGCACGAGTGGTAGGATTGGTGACCTGAGGATAGCCGCTGCTATGATGAAGGGGAAGAAGATACATGAGAATGTGAGGTTTCTTGTCTGTCCGGCATCAAGGTTGGTTTATCATCAGGCAATGAAGGAGGGTGTTCTTGAGACATTGTTTGAGTCGGGGGCAAACATTCTACCGCCTGGATGCGGTCCATGTATCGGTTTGCACCAGGGTGTTCTTGGCAACAAAGAGGTATGTGTTTCTACGTCTAACAGAAATTTTTTAGGCAGGATGGGCAATCCTGATTCGAGTATTATCCTTGCTTCACCGGCAACTGCTGCTGCAAGTGCTTTGAACGGAAGATTGGCAGATCCGAGGGAGGTTCTTGATGATATTTTGCGGTAAAGCATGGAAATTTGGAGATAATATCTCTACCGACCACATAACCCCCGGGAGGTTTTATCATTTGCGTTCGAATCTTGAAGAACTGACCAAGCATGTTTTTGCGGATATTGCACCTGGCTTTAACACAAAGGTCTCGAAGGGTGATATTGTTATTGCAGGAAAAAATTTTGGTTTGGGTTCGAGCAGGGAACATGCACCGCTTATCATCAAAATGGCCGGGATAGATGCCATTGTAGCAAAATCCTTTGCTCGCATATTCTATCGCAATGCAATAAATGTCGGTCTGGCAGCAGTTATATGCGATGTTGATGATGTCGAAGAGGCAGACGAGGTTGAAGTAAGGATGGATGAAGGTGTCTTTGTTGACATTACAAAGGGTATTGAAAAAAGATTTTCTCCGTTGCCGTTGATCATGAGAGAGATACTAACGGAAGGAGGACTCGATATGTATATACGAAAATATGGCGAGCTAAAGGTTTAAAAAATTACATCGTACAGCAAATATCAAGTTTTGATCAAAGTACAATTGGTTTGGAATTTTTTCGAATTTGTAGCTATGTGATTAGAAGGTTTGGGGTAGGATTTTGACGAAACACATTATAATCCCTTATATTGTTGGTGATGGCATTGGATATGATATATGGCGAGCCTCGAAAGAGGTGCTGGAAGAATCAGTGCTAAAGGCCTACAATACAGAAAAGAGGATAGAATGGAAAGAGTTGTATGCCGGACTTAAGGCTGTTGAAAAAACTGGCTCTTTATTGCCGGAAGAGACCGTAGAGGTTATAAAATCGTGTGGTTTTGCGATAAAGGGGCCACTCACAACACCCGTTGGAGGAGGTTTCAGAAGTATAAACGTCCAGATGAGGCAGCTTTTTGATCTTTATGTATGCATGAGGCCTATCCGTTATTTTGAAGGATTACCTAGCCCGCTTAAAAGACCTGAAGGTATTGATTTGATAATCTTTCGAGAAAATACTGAAGATATTTACAGAGGGATAGAATGGGAAGAAGGGGCATCTGAGACGGATGATGTTATCAATTTTTTCAGGGGGAAGATGAATGTTGACTTGTCTGACTCTACGGCTATAGGTGTTAAACCCATAAGCAAGGCAGGCACTGTGAGATTTGCCAGATGGGCAATAGATTATGCGATAAAAAACAATAGAAAGTCTGTAACGGTTGTCCACAAGGGTAATATCATGAAGTATACTGAAGGTGCGTTCAAAGAATGGTCATATGAAGTAGCGAAAGAGTTTGGGGAAAATATTGTATTCGGAAACGATGGCGTAGGCCTTGTGTTGCCTGAGAATAAAGTGTTTTTCAACGACAGAATAGCAGATAATATGTTTATGCAGGTGATATTATATCCACAGAGATACGATATTCTCATGTGCCCCAACCTTAATGGCGACTATCTTTCTGATGCCTGTGCCGCCCTTATTGGTGGCCTCGGGGTGGCGCCAGGTGCAAATATTGGCGCTGATGTGGCGATATTTGAACCTACACACGGAAGCGCACCGGAATTGGCAGGCAAGGATGAAGCAAATCCAATTTCACTACTACTGTCTGCTTCCATGATGTTCAGATTCATTGGACTCGATAAGGCATCAAGTTTGCTTGAAAAGGCAGTTGAAGACACGATAAGGGCTGGCATTATGACATATGACCTTGCAAGTCAGAGGTCGGGTGTAACACCGGTTAAATGTTCGGAATTCGGAGAAGAATTAAAAAAACGAATAGGGTATGCGGCGTAGGATGTGGGATGCAGATGTCGTTCGTGATCGTATTGAACGATATCTATGCATTAGCATCCGCTGACCACCCGAGAGAGGATAAAATGATAGACGAACTAAAGATAAAAATCGATGAACTTGTTGTGAGGATGAATTCTCTTAGAGGATATCTTTGACCTTCCGTCCATACAAGATAAAATTTGCAAGTTGGACATAAGGATATCCGAGTCTTCGTTCTGGGATGATCAAGAAAATGCACAAAAAGTATTGAAAGAAAGGTCTCGATATCAGGAAGAGATTGAAGATTGGGGGCAAAAAGAGAAAAAGCTCGAAGAAATAATCATACTCAGTGATTTTGTCAAAGAGACAGATGATGTTCAAGACCAGGAGGAGTTGATAGGAAGGGTTAAAGAGCTTGATGGGTTGTTGGGTAAATACGAATTGGAACGGATGCTCGGGGATGAAAATGACAGCGGTAACGCCATTGTTTATATAAATGCAGGGGCAGGTGGCACTGAAGCACAGGATTGGGCTGAGATGCTTTTAAGGATGTATCTGAAATGGGCCGAAAAAAGTGGTTATGAAACACAGGTTGTCGATATATTGCCCGGCGAAGAGGCCGGGATAAAAAATGTCACATTCTTATTGAAGGGCTCTTACGCTTACGGATATTTCAAGTGTGAGACGGGTATACACAGGCTTGTGAGGGTTTCGCCTTTCGATGCAAACAACAGAAGGCACACTTCCTTTGCATCGGTTTATACGTATCCGGAAATTAGTGACGATATAGTTGTCGATATCAACGAAGAGGACTTACGAATCGATGTGTTCCGTTCAAGCGGCCCAGGTGGTCAGCATGTTAACAGGACAGAATCTGCCATAAGGATTACACATTTACCAACAGGTATTGTTGTTCAATGTCAAAATGAACGATCTCAGCATAAAAATAAGGCAATAGCTATGGCAATTTTGAAATCGAGACTCTACGAACTCGAGAAAAAGAAACAAGAGGAAAAACTGAATGCGCTGAACAAGGAAAAAAAGGATATTGCATGGGGCAGCCAGATACGCTCCTATGTGCTGCATCCATACAAACTCGTAAAGGATCACAGGACAAAGCTTGAAGAGCATAATGCGGATGCAGTTCTCGATGGTGACATTGATGGGTTTATTAAGGCTTACCTTTTGTACTTGACTTTTGAGCAAAAAAGGGATAATTAAACAAATATGGAACTATTTGGTGAAAACAGATTAGGTGACCTTGAAGATAAGATTGAGAAGTTGATTGCGAGTTATCAGACCATTAAAGCGGAAAATGAAAGCCTGTTGAGCAGGCTCAAAACATTAGAGACCGAGAATAAGGAATATAAAAACAAGGTGGCTGATACCGAGAGCGAAAAAGAGATTATTATCGACAAGATTTCCAGGATTTTAGAAAAGATTGAAAAGACTGAACTATAAAAGGAATTGATGGAAAAGAAGGTTGAGGTAAGGATACTTAATCAACCATTTACCTTTATAGGAGATGATGAGGACAGGATAAAAAGGGTCGCTCAGTGTGTAAATGATAGAATTGTTTTTACACAAAGCAACTATGGCATCGTAAATACTTTGAATGCTGTTATTATGGCTTTAATGGATCTTATGGATGAGTACCTGGATATGCAAGAGCAGGCGGAAAGGTTTGAGGGGCAGACCTTGAAGCTACTTAAAAAAGTTGAAGAATTTGAGGTGCCCTGCGGTGCTCGTGATAAATGGTAGGCTTAGAGCCAACACCTCTTCTTTGGGGATTTTAACTTGTTGTTGTGTGCAAGCTTGCCTTGATGCAAGAAGCCTAATGCAACAAAAAGATACCCACCTTAACAAGAGGTTCAAGACATACCGCTTACACGACACCCGCGGGGTTTTTTTATAGGGTTAGTTGTGAGGAAATCGTGGTTTAACATAAATAAACAAGTGTTATCCGGAGGCCGATAATAATTTTATTAATATAAAAATAGGTTAGGTTTCGTTTCTCTCACTTTGCTAACCCCCTATTTGATTTTTCGAGGGGGATGTTTTTGAATATAATAATTACAATAATCACATCAATAATTGCCCTTTTTGTGGGTTTTACCCTTGCAAGGTTTGTCCAACGCAAAAAGATCGGTGAATACGAGAAAATTGGGAAAAAGATACTCGAAGATGCCAAAAAAGAGGCTGATGTCTTAGTAAGGGAAGCATCGATCCAGGCAAAAGACGTCACGATTCAGGCAAAAAATGAACTCGAGCAGGAAATAAAGACAAGACGTATCGAGTTACAGAATTTAGAAAAGAGGCTTTCCCAAAAAGAATCTAACCTAGACAAAAAAATTGATTTTATTGACAAAAAGGAAGACGAGTTAACAAAAAAGGAGAAAGATTTAACTAACAAGCATTCAAACCTTGATAACAAAATAAAAGAACATGAAAATATATTGGTCAAACAACGAGAGAAACTGGAGAAGATATCCGGCATGAGTTCGGAAGATGCAAAGAAGCTGTTAATGCAGTTGATGGAAGACGAAGCTAAATACGAGGCGATTAAGATATGCAAAAAGATTGAGGAAGAAGCAAAAGAGAAGGCAGATAAAAAGGCCAAAGAAATCATTGCACTTTCCATTCAAAGATATGCGGGCGATTATGTGGGTGAAGACACTGTATCGGCTGTTACATTGCCGAATGAAGAGATGAAAGGCAGGATTATTGGGAGAGAGGGGAGAAATATCAGGGCGCTTGAGGCTGCAACAGGCGTTGATATCATCATTGACGACACACCAGAGGCTGTCATTTTGTCTTGCTTCAATCCGATAAGAAGGGAAGTGGCAAGAATATCGATAGAGAAACTCATAAGTGATGGCAGGATACATCCTGCAAGGATTGAAGAGATTGTCTCTAAGGTTGCAGAGGAGATGGAAGACAAAATCAAGGAGGCTGGAGAACAGGCAGTTTTTGATCTTGGTGTGCACAATGTTCATCCTGAACTGGTTAAGATATTGGGAAGGCTGAAGTTCAGAAGCAGCTATGCACAGAACGTATACCAGCATTCACTCGAAGTTGCGTTTATATGCGGAATTATAGCGTCGGAATTGAGAATGAATGTGAAAGAGGCGAAAAGGGCAGGGTTGCTCCATGATATAGGAAAGGCTGTTGACCATGAGATTGAAGGATCGCATGCGTCAATAGGCGCTGACCTTGCCAGAAAATATGGTGAGAGCGAACATATTATACATTCGATTGCCGCCCACCACGAAGATGTGCCAACAACGAGCATACTTGATGTGATTGTGCAGGCTGCTGATGCACTTTCCGGCGCACGACCAGGTGCACGAAGGGAAATGCTTGAAACATATGTGAAGCGACTTGAGGAGCTTGAGCGAATTGCAAACAGTTTCCCCGGTGTTGATAAATCTTATGCAATACAAGCCGGCAGAGAGATTAGGATTGCAGTGAGCAGTGATAAGATAAGCGATGAACAAACGTACATAATATCAAGGGATATTGCAAAAAAGATTGAAACAGAACTTTCTTATCCTGGACAGATAAAAATTGTTGTCATAAGAGAAACAAGGGCTGTTGAGTATGCAAAATGAGATACGCGTACTTTTCCTCGGAGATGTTATTGGCAAGCCCGGAAGAAGGGCTGTTGAACAATTCGTAAAAAACACAAGCGCTGATTTTAAGATAATCAATGGTGAAAACCTTGCTGGCGGAATTGGAATAACCCCAAAGGTAGCCTCGGAGATGTTTTCTGCTGGTATTGACCTTATCACAACCGGTAATCATGTTTGGAAAAAAAGGGATATGATTCCCTACCTCATGGAGGAAAACAAGGTAATCAGACCCTTGAACTATCCCGAAGGTACGCCTGGTTTTGGCTACGCATTGATTAAAAAGAATGATAAAAGCCTTTATGTTGTAAACCTGGAAGGGCGTGTCTTTATGAATCATATAGAGTGTCCTTTTCGTTTCATGAAGAATTTTACTTCTCAGATAGGGAATGATACGCCTATCATTGTTGATTTTCATGCAGAGGCGACTTCAGAAAAGATTGCCTTGGGATGGTTTCTTGATGGAAAGGTATCCGCGGTTTTGGGTACCCATACCCATGTTCAGACAGCGGATGAAAAGATAATGCCAAAAGGCACCGGTTATATAACGGACGTTGGAATGACTGGCTCTGTGGATTCAGTCATTGGAATGGATAAGGAAGCGGTATTAAAAAAGTTTTTTACACTGATACCTCAAAAATATGAGGTGGGACGAAACGACGTTGAGGTACAGGGTGTTTTTGTCACAATCGACACAGACAGTAAGAGATGTCTCAACATAGAAAGAATTAAAGAAAAAATAGCATAACCTTAGCCAAAACAGATAGTTTGTAGCGTTTCTTATCGTTGAACCGAGTATTAGTGATGAACAAAAAGACAAATAAGGAACTTGCCATGGATATAAAAGACCAGATCGAGATTATAAAACGTGGTGCCGTTGACCTCATAAGTGAAGCAGAGTTGGAGGCTAAACTGAAAAAGGCGCAGTTAGAGGAAAGACCCCTAAGGGTTAAGCTCGGCCTTGATCCGACTGCACCTGACCTGCATCTTGGTCATACGGTTGTCCTTCAAAAGCTAAAACAGTTTCAGGAACTTGGTCACACTGCAATTTTCCTTATTGGTGATTTTACAGGCATGATTGGTGACCCAACAGGCAGAATTGAAACAAGACCTGCGTTAACAAGAGAAGAACTTCTTAAAAATGCTGAGACATATAAGGAGCAGGTCTTTAAAATCCTTGACATGGAAAAGACTGAGGTTAGGTTTAATAGTGAATGGATGGAGTCTATGAATGCTGCTGATATGATAAGGCTTTGTGCACAGTATACAATGGCAAGGATTATGGAAAGGGAAGACTTTAAAAACAGGTATATGAATAATTTACCGATAAGCATTCACGAATTTCTATATCCGCTTGTACAAGGATATGATTCTGTAGCATTAAAGGCTGATGTGGAACTTGGAGGCCATGATCAGATATTCAATCTTTTTGTAGGAAGGGATCTCCAAAAGGTTTATGGACAGGAACCCCAGGTTATCGTTACTGTTCCTTTACTCGAGGGAACGGATGGTATAAACAAGATGAGTAAAAGCTATGGCAACTATGTTGGCATCGATGAAAGTCCCGATGTTATTTTTGGAAAATTGATGTCAATTTCTGACGATCTTATGCTGAAATATTATGAACTTTTGAGTGATATCTCGGTCGATGAATACAGGAAACTAAAGGATGATATCATTAATGGCACTGTCCATCCACGTGATGCAAAGGTCAATTTTGCAAAGGAGATTGTCAGGAGATTTCATGGGATTAAGGATGCAGAGGAGGCGCATGACAATTTTGACAAGGTATTCAGGAATAAAGAGATTCCAGATGATATAGATGTTCTTAAAATCGAAAGGAAAGAGATTGAAAAATGGATGCCCAAGCTGCTTGTGAATCTTGGCATGGTTTCTTCGACGACTGAAGGGAAGCGTATGATTGCCCAGGGTGGTGTTTCTGTAAATGGCAAAAAGATGACAAACGAGCATACCCCCATTGAAAATGTAGATGAATTTATTGTAAAGGTAGGCAAGAGAAAATTCAAGAAGATAATCTTAATATAAAATGTATATTCAGCACCGAGGGTTTAGCCAACCCTCCAACCTTCTAATCTTCTGTCTTTCTCCACTTGACCCCTTGAATCCTTTTTTTAGAAGATTAGATGTTTGGAAGTGTAGATGTGTAGCCAACCCTCCAACCTTCTAACCCTCTAACCCTCTGTCTTTCTCCACTTGACCCCTTTGTCTTTCAAAGGGTTTTTTGATTTTAAGAGAGTTATAATCAAATGTTGTGTTTGGAAACAAAAAAGACGTATCCTTTATTAGTCACAAAACATACAATGTCTCTTGGCATAGAGGCAAAAAGGAGGATACGTCTTATGAAACAGAATGAACCAATTGAAGAAAAAAAGCAAGAAAAAGAAGAGGTCAAATCCTTACTTGAAGAAATCATCCGTGAAGGTGCAAGAAAACTTTTGC
>Ga0208196_1001224_pt1 | contig 28792 bp, 20 predicted proteins | sample AD_JPNNA7_MetaG_FD_184443 | JGI IMG/M metagenome (GOLD analysis project Ga0208196, IMG submission 184443) | Active sludge microbial communities of municipal wastewater-treating anaerobic digesters from Japan - AD_JPNNA7_MetaG (SPAdes) (version 2) | ecosystem: Engineered > Bioreactor > Anaerobic...
TCACCGTCTTGGACTGTGTATTCTCGCCCTTCCAAGCGGTATTTGCCTGCCTTTTTTGCCGCTTGCTCAGAGCCTAGGGCTTCAAACTCGTCATAAGCGATTACCTCGGCTCTGATAAAGCCTTTTTCAATGTCACTGTGAACTACTCCAGCGGCCTTAGGTGCTAAAGTGCCCTTTCTGATGGTCCATGCCCGGCATTCGTCATCACCGGTGGTCAGGAATGATATCAGGCCCAAGGCCTTGTAAACCTGTTCAATGACGATGTTAACCGCTGGTTCGGTTATCCCCAGTGCCTCCATAAAATCTGGACGTTCGTCATCTGGTAATTCCTGTAACTCTGCCTCTATCTGCGCACAACATGCAAATGTCTGTAGCCCTCGAACTGGTAAGTCATAACGCTTTAAAAGTTCTTCGATTGGTGTGCCAGCATCAGCCTCGGCCACGTTTGCTATTACCAAGATTGGGCGAGCCGTTAAAAAGGCATAAGTGCGAAGTTCCGCCAAATTTGCGACATCTGGAGCCTCGGCAATCAAACGGCCACTTTCAAGCAATTCGCGGCATTTTGTCAGTGCATCAAGTTCTTCTGCTGGTATTACAGACTTTCCTTTCTTGCGGTCAAGCTCATCTCGCTCAAGTCGCGCCTCTAGTACCATAAGGTCGGAAAGCATCATTTCTTCAATGATAGCTTCAACATCTGCCCTGGGCTCACAAAGGCCTTCTTCATCAAAGGCACGTGTCACCAACAAAAAGGCGTCCATTGGTTTAAGCAAGTTTAGCAAGGCTGGATCAAGAGTTGAGCCCTGCCCACCTTTTTTGTCACCCTTGTGAACTGCGGTTGCTTCAACTACCTCAATCTGGGCGTAAACCGTCCGCTTTGGATTGTAAATTTGGGCAAGCTTTTCAACTCGTTTATCTGGAACCTTAACAATGCCAAGGTTTAACAACCCTTTTTCCTTTGATACACCAGGCCCAACCAAAGCGCGAAACATTGTAGTTTTGCCGCTTTGGGGCAAACCAATCAAGGCTACCTTCATCTATATTCCTCGTTGTTTTGATGATTTAGCTATATTCGCCCTTGTTTCGCGCCTTCAGTTCATCAATAATTCTCCTGACTTCCTGAGTGCGATCCGTCGGACAAACCATGACGACACGATTAGTTGAAACAACCACGACGTTTTCCATACCTAAAGTAACTAACAGTCCTTCATCACAGTAAAGCACGCTGTTTGCGGTATCAATCGCTATCACATCACCATGTGTAAAGTTGTTCGAAGCATCATTTGGAAACGTCCCCAAGGCATTCCAGGTGCCTACGTCGCTCCAGCCAAAAGATGCCGGAATTACAAGCAACCCCTGGGCTTTTTCCATAACGCCATAATCGATTGAGATACTAGGCATTGCCTCCCAGCATTTCTTTATGGCTTTAGAATCTTTAGGATTGATATTCTCAAGTTCGTTTACACATGTGGCAAGGTCTGGCAGATGTTCTTTGACCTGCTCAAGCATGGTATCAGCCCTGAAAACAAATATTCCGCTGTTCCACAAATAGTGTGTGTCTTCTAAATAAGACTTAGCCGTTTGGACATCTGGTTTTTCGACAAAAGCCTGAATGGCTCGGGCTCTGTACTTTTGGTTAACTGATTCTGTGTCACCAATGAAATCACCAAATCGAATATATCCGTAGCCAGTTTCAGGAGTTATTGGTTGAAGGCCAAGGGTGACGATCCTGCCTTTGGCGGCATAGTGTGCAGCGGCTTCCATTACTTCAAGGAAAGTATTGGTATCTTTGACGAAGTGATCAGATGGCAAAACAGCAATGATGGCATCTGGGTCCTTCTTTAGTATTTTTTTAGCTGCCACGGCAATGCAGGGAGCCGTATTTCTTGGAATAGGTTCCAGAATGATATTTTCCTCGGCCAGTCGATGAAAACTGGTTGTCCTAATTCTGGCGGCCAGCTGCTCAACCGTTGCGATATAGATCCTATCTTCAGGTACTAGTGGGGTGATGCGGTCATATGTCTCCTCAAGCAGTGTCTTATCTGAAAACAGCTTAAGGAGTTGTTTTGGGTGTTCTGAACGTGAAAGAGGCCAGAATCTGGTACCTTTCCCCCCGGCCAACAACACAGCATACAAGTGATCAGTTGCTTTCATTTGCACACCTCCCGAGTCACTGATATTGCCACATAGGTTTGTGGAAGGCAATTGTTTGGGGCTTGCTAGCCAGCGATCATGGTGATATCTTCCAGGCCCCTTTGTCTATAGGGCTTTTGACATGATCGTGTTAAAGAACAAACAGGAACAAGCCATTATGCGTGAGGCTGGCCAGATTTTGGCGAAAGTGCTGGCAGCCCTTGAAAAGATGGTTCTTCCTGGTGTCACTACGCTGGAACTTGAGGAAAAAGCTGACAAAATGATTACCGAAGCTGGCGCTGTCGCCAGTTTCAGGGGGCAGCCTGGGATGACTGTAAATGCACCACCATTTCCGGCGGCCACCTGTATTTCTGTAAATGAACAGGTGATTCACGGTATCCCATCAAACCGGGTGATAAAGGAAGGCGACATAGTCAGCATAGACTGTGGCGTTACTTGGCGTGGCTTTATAGCGGATTCGGCAATCAGTGTGGTGGCTGGAAAGGCTGACCCAGACGTCGACAGGCTGGTCTCGGTTACCAGAAAATCGTTGCTGGCTGCTATAAAAACGGCTCTGCCAGGCAGACACCTACATGATTTATCTTTTGCGATTCAATCCTGGGCGGTTAACGAGGGCTTGGGAATAGTTAAGGATTTTTGTGGGCATGGTGTGGGCAGATCGCTTCATGAGGATCCTCCAATTCCCAACTACGGCAAGCCTGGGACTGGGCCTTTGTTGCGCCCTGGGATGACTTTGGCGGTTGAGCCCATGTTTAATTTGGGAACTGGTAAGGTCAAGATGCTTAAAGATGGCTGGACTGTGGTGACGGCCGATGGCAAGCCGTCTGCCCACTGGGAACACACTTTGCTGATTACTGATGGACCTGCGGAAGTGTTGACTTGGCGGCCTGGAGAGGTAGAAGGGTAGGGGCAGCGATTTCGGATGGCGCTTCAAGAGCGTGGCTTTAGGGGTTTTGGTTGGGTGGTTTCAGGATCAGGTGAGTGGTGCTGCAGGATTTGGGCGATCTAGGTACCACTGCAGAAGTACCGCCGCCGCTGCGCAGTCCACTTGAGCGTCACGTTTTCCCTTACGTCCAGCGCGAATGCGCCCTCTTGGTTGCATACCAGCTTCCTTCAAACGTTCTTCTGCCTCGAAAGACGTCAGCCGTTCATCAACCAAGATTACAGGAAGGGCTGTTGCAGCCTGTAGCGCTTCTGCCATGCGCCGTCCGGCTTGGGCGCGTGGCCCTTCAGTTCCGTCCATGTTCAGCGGTAAACCCACAATGATCTTGTGGACTTCTAGGATGGTGGCCTGTTCTAAAATGTCCCGAATCAGGTTTTGGCCGTCGCCAACCATAATCGCGTGAACTGGAGATGCAAGCATCCCAAGTTCATCTGAAACGGCCAATCCACAGCGCACAGTGCCAGGGTCAACTGCCAAGATACGCTTCGTTGGCTGAGGCTGGTTCATGAAAAACCCGGGCTAAAACTTCATCTCACAAAGGTCAGGGGCTATCTGGAACTCGGCAGCTGTTGCGGCTTTGACCTCTTCAACTGAAACGCCTGGCGCCAGTTCCTTCAGCACGAGGCCATTTTCGGTGACATCCATAACCGCCATGTCAGTGATGATTCGATGGACACACTTAAGACCGGTCAGTGGCAAGGTACACTGGGGCAGAATCTTTGGCCTGCCCTTGGCGGTATGCTCCATGGCGACAACCACATAGCGAGCGCCTGCAACCAGATCCATTGCACCGCCCATTCCCTTGACCATCTTTCCAGGAATCATCCAGTTTGCCAGGTCGCCTTGGGCGCTTATTTCCATGGCCCCCAAAACGGTCATATCGACGTGGCCGCCACGAATCATGGCAAATGAGTCAGCGCTGGAAAAGTAGCTGGCGCCAGGCAAAACTGTGACGGTTTGCTTGCCAGCATTAATCAAATCTGGATCTTCGTCGCCTTCATATGGGAAAGGACCAACCCCCAAAAGGCCGTTTTCCGTGTGAAAAACCACGTTAACACCCTTTGGAACATAGTTAGCCAACAAGGTTGGCAGACCAATACCCAGGTTCACATAGTAACCATCCTTGATCTCCTGGGCGGCTCGCATTGCAATTTGTTCGCGGGTCAGCATGTTTATTCCTCCCGTGGCCTAGTGGTCAGGCGCTCAATAGGTTTTTTGAAGAATTCGCCTTTGACAATTCGTTGCACATAGATGCCAGGAGTGTGGACGGCATCCGGTTCGATTTCACCCACTTCCACCAGGTTTTCAACTTCCGCGATGGTGACCCTGCCACAGGTCGCGACCATTGGGTTAAAGTTCCTGGCGGTGGCCCTGTAAACCAAGTTTCCTTGCTTGTCTCCAGTGTGGGCCCAAACAAGCGAAAAATCGGCAGTGATGGCCCTTTCCAGCAGGTATTCCTTGCCGTCAAAGACCTTGGTTTCTTTGCCTTCAGCCCTTGGGGTTCCAACGCCTGCAGGTGTGTAGAACGCTGGAATACCAGCCCCTCCAGCCCTCATGGCCTCAGCCAAGGTGCCTTGTGGGGTAAGATCAACCTCCAATTCACCACTGATGAATTGCTGTTCAAAGATTTTGTTTTCCCCGACATAGCTGGCGATCATCTTTTTGACCTGTCCAGCGGCCAGCAAAATGCCGAGCCCTTCATCATCAATTCCGCAGTTATTACTGATGATTGTAAGGTTTTTGACGCCTTTGCGATGGAGGGCACGAATCAAGTTTTCAGGGTTGCCTGAAAGCCCGAATCCTCCAACTGCGATAACGGCGCCATCGTGGATGTCCGCAACTGCGGCATCAGCATTGTCGAATACCTTGTTCATGGCCCCTCCAGCAAGTGAAACAACAAAAAAACAGGCCACAGGCTAACATAGCGCTAGACCCAGATCAATGAGTATTACTTCGAATTTGTGAGGTTCATCGCGAGGCAGATTTTTGGAAATTACTCGCAAATAGGGCGCTGACAGGTTCCACCATCTGAGCCTTCAACACAGATGTATGGATCGGCGCAGTCGGATTGTTGTGTGCAAGGCTTTCGCCCACAGAATCCGGTACCACGACACTGCATGGCTGGGCCGCATTGATCGTGAAGGCTGCACGGGACCAGGCAGTAACCTGACATGCAAGTCAGGCCGCTTGGGCAAGGCGATGAAACGGAGCAGCCATGGCAGCTTCCAGATGGGAGGTTGGGGCTGCAAGTCAGGCCTGGGCCACAGTCGCTGTTGGTCTGACACACAAAGAATGGGTCGTTTTTGTCAGCGCAGACGCCATTGGCGCAGCTAAAGCCACTTGGGCACGTGGTTGGAGTCAGTTTGCACATGCCATTTGCGTCTGGGGCGAATCCATCGTTACATTTGCAGACGGGGGCGCCATCATCCATTGAGCAAGTGTTTTTGTTCAGCTCTTTGGTACATGGGTTGGGGGTGCAGCTTGACAGGCATTCGCCATAAACGCAGGCTTCACCTGGGTTTGGACATGTGCCCTTCGGGAAAGTTTCTGAGCACTCTGTTTCAGTGCATGGCATCCGCTTGCACATACCACGGCCAGAATCTCCAGTATTTAGGCAGGCTGTGCCATTGAAGCAGTCTTCATCAGAGGAACAATACTTTTGGACGCAGTAGCCTGTTTGTGTGGAACACTTGCCATAGGGGCAATCGTCATCGTCGTCACACATATTTGCGCATGTACCGTACTGTGTGCACTGGCTGTTTCCAGGGCAGTCGCTGGGTGCGGTGCAGTTCAGGCAAATCCCACCTGCCGCCGAGGCGTTGCAAGTGGTTGGTGCAATTGGGCTGAATTCATGGCAGTCATCGTCGGTAACGCACTGGTCGTTCCTGAGGTCGAAAGGCACACAGTACCCGGCTCTACATTGCAGTCCTGATGGGCAGCTTTCTAGGACAAGCATTTCACATACCCCATCGCGGTCTTCAAACCCGGCCGAGCAGTGACATGAGTAGCCTTGTGCCGAATCGTCTGGTACGCAAGTAGTGCGATGGAGGGATTTGCAGGGGTTTTGAGGCTCACATGGGTTTGAGGGTAGTGCGACGCAATTACCACCTCGGAGTTCATATCCAGCGTTGCACTGGCAGGTACCGTTAACGTTTTGTGCGTTTTGTGGGCAGCAGATGCCGTCAGACATGTGTAAGCCTTCAAAACACATGCAAAATGCGCTGTCGGGTTTGTTAACGCACTCGCTGTTTTCCGGGCATTCCTTATCGGCGCAGAAGTCGGTGGCGCACGTCCCTTGGACGCAGATTTGACCATCTGGACACCAGCCATTGAAGCCTTCGATTGAATCTTCGGAGCAAATGACCGTGCATTTCCCATCATTGTCGGCATCGATATAGCCTTCACGACACTTGCACTCGCCGCCGACGTTTTCGGCAAATGCTTGGCAGCACAAGCCGTTATCGTCGTGGTAATCATAGTCGCAGTTACACGTGTATCCGCCTTGGCCATCAAGGAGGCACCTGGTTTTATTAGTTTCAGTGCATGGGTTGGGTGAGCATGGTCCAGGTTCGTTATCTGGGACGCACTGGTCTTTTACGAGGATGAAGTTGTGGTCACAGTTGCATTCGTATGTGTCTCCAGTTGCTACACAAGTGGTTCTGTTTAACTGTGTGCATGGATTTGGATCGCATGGGTCTGAGGGGACGGGATTGTCGTCTGGTGTGTCGGGTGGGATGTCCTCGCCTAGTGGTGTTTCAGAGGTGCTGCTGTCTTCATCAGGTCTTACTGTGGAGTCATCAGATGAAGAGTCATAATTGATGTCCTTAATATCCGTGTCTTTAGCGTCTGTTTCGTTGCTTTGGTCATTAGAGCCACAGCCAGCGATGATAAGGCTGCAAGCCACAGCCAAGGAAATGTTAAAGAACAGTCTCATTATTGGTGCCCCCCATACAAACTGGCAGTGATTATACACAAAACAACATTTAAGGCACGTCAACCTGCACCCTCGTCCCTGGCCCTGCCTCCTGCTCCTGTCCCTGTCCCTGCCCCTGTCCCCTGATCCTGATCCTGCTAATTAGCGTGTTCTGATTCCTAATCGTTCGTTCTTTTTGGCGTTTGATCTCTTCGTTACAGTTTTAAAACATGTCCGGAGGCATCCTTCCGGACCCAAAATCTCCCGTAGCCACCCCGACTGTCGGCAACTCCCGATAGCGCCCTCCAGGATTGCCCCCGGACCATGTTGCAGGGTGCCCTCTCGACCTCCTTTTAGCTCCAAATCCTGCAGATCAGCACAAGCGTCTTCCTGTCCCTGCCCCCGCCCCTGTCCCCGCCTCCTGTCCCTGTCCCTGCCTCCTAGTACAGCTCTTCAACCCATGCTGGTGCGTTGGGCGGACTTGAGGTGTTCAGCATTTAATTCATGGTTTTGCTAGCGCTTGGGAGGGCGTTTTCCAAGCCAACCTCGATGGTGGAAGTAAAGCAGGAATCCAACGCTAGTCGCTAACATGAGCAGCAAGGCAAAGGGGTATCCAAACGCCCAACCAAGCTCAGGCATGTTCCAAGGTGACGACGTTCGGTCAAAGTTCATCCCGTAAAGGCCTGCCAGAAAACCTAGTGGAATGAAGATTGTCGCAATGATTGTCAGAACCTGCATCACCTCGTTCATGCGATTACTGGTTTTTGCCAGATGAAGATCCATTAGACCGTTGATTAGCTCGCGTAGCGCCTCTACTACATCGAGAAGCTGTGCGGTGTGGTCATGACAATCCCTCAAGAACTCAAGCGTGCCTTCCGAGACCACCTCGATCTCGCCACGCATTAGCAGACCGATGGCCTCCCGAGTTGAGGCTAGAACGCGCCTAATTTCGTGAAGATCATGGCGTGTTGCGTGTATTTCCCCAACATGGCTATCTCGGCTGACCACTTGGTCTTCAAGCTGCTCAATCTTGAGGTTGAGTTGTTCCACAAGGGGGAAAAAACGGTCGATGATGGCATCCATGATCGCGTACGCAAGGTAATCGGCACCGCGCTGCCGTATCTTGCCCTTGGCACTGCGCAGTCGCTGGCGTACCGGATCCAGGCAATCACCCAGCAGCCCTTCTTGGACTGTAATGACGTAGTCGGCTCCAAAGAAAAGGCTAATCTGCTCCATCGAGGCCGTGTCGTTACTGGTTGGCATCTGCAGCACCACAAACGCGTGGTCGTCGTAGTCTTCAGCCTTGGGCCTTTGATGCAGATTAACGACGTCTTCCAAGGCCAGTGAATGCAGACCAAAAAGGTCCCCTAATTCATTAAACGTTTTCGCATCGCCGACACCCTCTATGTTCAGCCACAGGACACCTTGCGCACGCAGCTCCTTCAAAGCCGCGACGCTTTCGATGTTTAGCTCTTCGATGCGATCCGGTCCATAAGTAATGACGCTCATTTTTGGCGTCACAGAATCCTGAGGCGGCGCAATATTCCCAGGGGGAGCAACGATATCTGGTTTGGGAACGATAATCCGCGCCCGTCGCCTACTACGTTTGTTTGCCATTTTGGGTCCTTAGATGCTTGGCGCTGGCTCCAAAGGCTACTGGCAGCGGCCGCATTTACAGTGGCCTGACTGGACCACATCGCCGCTTGCCCACGCGCAGCCAGTGCCGTCCTCGGCTGGGCCGTCGACGTTCCAGCAGTTGCAAACCATGTGCTCACCACCAAGGCAGCCTCGACAATGGAAGTACGGAAGTGGCCAGCAGGTGTTGTTCGGACATGAAAGCTCCGATTCAGCACATGGTGATTCGCACGGCCCAAGGATGTCCCAAGCCGCGACGTAGAGGGGCTTCATGCCACTGTAGACTTGCTTAGAGGGCCTTACCCTAAAGCTAGTGTTTTCAATGCGAACCCGCGAGCAAAAGAGGGGCTCACCTTGGTCCAAGCAGGTCACGCCCGCAACAGGCGACAACATCCCAAAGCCGGCTTTACAGGAAAACTGCGTATCATTGCACCAATCTGGCAACGGTAGGGCAGTGACATCTATTTCGACTGGTTCGTTCAATTGAACCTCGTCACCAATTTTGCACCAAGCCCCATCCACGTTCCATTCAAGCGCTGAGAGATACCCATTCAGCTCATCCACAGACGAAAGCTGGCGGATTTCACCGCACTCAGTTGCAGGACACGGTTCCAGAACAGGAGGAATGCAAGGCTCGTCGTCAGAACCTGGGTCGTCGCTAGGGGGCTCGGTCTGGTCCCCGGTTTCGTCAGCCGGTGGCTCATCTGCAGGAATAATTCCCTCCAAGCTGACCCCCGCGAATAGCTCTTCTGCAGGTATCAGCGCAGGAGCCTCTTGATCCGACGTCTGGTTCTGCGAAGCTGTCTCATCAGCAGGTTCTGCGTTCTGGTCTGGAGTCACCGATTGTTGACTGTTATCGGTCACCTCTTGCTTACCATCGGCTGGCTCGGAATCAGAGCACGCCGCCATCACCAAGGCGAGCACGGCAGCCAAGACGGTAACAGCACGAAACTGCCGAAACAGTTCATCAAAGCCGCGAAATCCCACACCTCCACTGCGCCGTTCCTTGTCTTCGTATCGACTAGTCATTTCGCACCTCCATTTTTCGAACCCCAGGCCCACAAGGATAACATGCTGAGACCCCATTTTCAACAGTGATATTCACGGGATAAACTGCTTTTTTGCTTGGGGCGCAGGGGTAGGGGCGGGGACAGGGGGCAGGGACAGGATCAGGGACAGGAGGCAGGAAGACGATTGTGCTGTTTAGCAGGATTTGGAGCTAAAAAGAGGTCGAGAGGGCACCCTGCAACATGGTCCGGGGGCAATCCTGGAGGAGTGGCCAGTCGACGCTGCCGGGACCCGACGGTCACTTTTGCGACCATGCGCCGGCTCGGGCGTTGCTAAAGTGACCGTTGGGATGGCACGGCGAGCTGGCTCCCGGAAGGATGCCCCCGGACATGTTTTAAAACTGTAACGAAGAGATCAAACGCCAAAAAGAACAAACAATCAGGAGCCAAAACATGCTAATTAGCACGATCTGTAGCAAGATTCAGGGCCAGGGCCAGGATCAGGGCCAGGGGCAGGCCCGGCGGTGAATTTTGGAGCATGCTGGAACCTCGACAAAATACAGCCAAAATGCTAAAAGACCGCGGTCTTGGTGCTGGTTTAAAATGATGGACAAATTACTACAAGAAGCCCTAGAACACATCGCCAATGCTTCTTCCACGGCCACTCTAAAAGAAGTCGAAGTCTCCTGGCTCGGCAAAAAAGGCCGCCTAACCAACTTACTCAAAGAACTAGGCAGCTTAGCCCCAGATGAACGCAAAGCCAAAGGACAAGCCCTAAACGAGCTAAAACGCCAGATCATCGAAGCGATAGCAAACCGGGAACTCGCCGTCGTACAAGCCGAACTAGACGCCCAAGCCATGGGCGAAAGACTCGACCCGACCTTACCAGGCTTTACACCAAAGGCTGGCCGCCTACACCCCCTCACCCTAGTCATAGACAGCGTCGAAGACGTCTTTGAACGCATGGGATTTCACATCCTCGATTACCCAGAAGCTGAAACCGAGTTCTTTAACTTCGACGGCTTAAACATCCCAGCCGACCACCCAGCCAGGGACACCCAAGACACCTTCTACCTGACAGACGGAAACCTCTTGCGAACCCACACTTCCCCTGGCCAAGTCAGGGCCATGCGCGACTTAAAACCGCCCTTTCGCGCCATTTTCCCGGGCAGGGTGTTTCGCTGCGAGGCAACTGACGCCTCCCACGAGCACACCTTCCACCAGGTGGAAGGCTTAATGATCGACCGCAATGTATCGGTCGCCCACATGCTCCACTCCATGATGACCCTCCTAACCGGAGTCTTTGGTCGCCAGGTACAAGTCCGCCTCAGACCTGGCTTTTTCCCCTTCGTCGAACCCGGCTTTGAACTCGACCTGCGCTGCATGGTCTGTGATGGGGCAGGGTGCCCAGTGTGCAAACAGTCCGGCTGGGTCGAACTGCTTCCATGTGGATTGGTTCATCCAAACGTTATCCGCCACGGAGGCCTTGACCCAAGCGAATGGGAAGGGTGGGCCTTTGGCCTTGGCCTTTCCAGGCTTGTGATGATGCGCTATCAAATTGATGATATTAGGTGGCTCTTATCTGGCGATCTTCGTTTTGTGAGGCAGTTTTAACTGTAGGACTAGCGAAGAACTGCGAGGTCGTAGATGAAATTTTCATGGAATTGGTTAAAAGATTACGTTGAGCTTGATGGGATTTCCCCCCAGGATGTGGCTAATCGTCTGACAATGACTGTGGCTGAATTGGAGGGCGTTGAGCACATTGGTGCTGGCCTGTCGGATGTTTTAGTCGGCAGCCTTACCAAGATTGCCGCACATCCAGATTCAGAAACGTTGCAAGTGGTCACCGTTGATGTAGGTGGGCGACTTGTGTCGGGGGTATCTGGGGCACCAAACCTGAAAGTTGGAATGAAAGTGCCGGTGGCCTTACCAGGTGCGACCCTTCCAGGGGACTTTAATGTCCAGGTCTCGACTATTCGTGGGGTTGAAAGCGCCTTGGTCCTGCTGTCTGAGCGCGAGCTTGGCCTTTCTGACGACCACAGCGGTGTCTTGGAACTGCCAGCAGACGTTGCGCCTGGGGCCAAGCTAGTCGATGTCCTGCCTGTTGAAGACTGGGTGTTTGAGGTGGACAACAAGTCCATCACCCACAGACCTGACCTTTGGGGCCACCTGGGACTGGCTCGCGAGATTGGGTCGATGGTTAAAAGGCCGCTTAGGCCATTGGATAGCCCCCTGCCACAATCTGACGTCGACAGCTTGAGCGTTTCTGTAGACAACTTTGCCGATTGTCCACGCTACACCGCCACGGCATTTGGCTCGATCACAGTGGCACCCTCGCCATTTTGGATTCGCCATCGCCTAAGAGCCGTAGGCCTGCGTCCCATCTCGAATATCGTTGACCTGTCCAACTTTGTGATGCTGGCACTTGGAGAGCCCACCCACACCTTTGATAGGCGCTTCGTTGGCGATGACACCATCAGAGTCCGCAGGGCAACTGAAGCTGAACCTTTTAAAACCCTGGACGAAACTGAATTGGTGCTAAGCCCTGAAGACTTGCTGATTGCCGACAGTAAGGGAGGCATCGCCTTAGCCGGTGTCATGGGTGGTGAAAACAGTGAGATCCGCGACGATACCACCGACGTTATCCTGGAGTGCGCCACCTTTAACCCAGGCCTGGTCAGGCGAACAGCGCTAAGGCATGGAATTCGCACAGATTCTTCCACGCGCTTTGAAAAGAGCCTCGATCCAAACCTGCCAGAGCTGGCCATTCGTCTGTTTTGGCAGTTGCTTAAACAGGTTTCACCTGAAGCGAAGGTCACTTCCAAGATTTATGACCTGGCTGGATTTGATAAGACGCCTTTAAAGATTAGCCTTGACCCTGAGTTTATTACCAGGCGTCTTGGTTTGGCTGTTCCAGCTGAGCAGACAAAGGCGATTTTGGAAAACCTGGGATTTGGGATTGCGGTTGATGCAAAGGGCATTTTTGAGGTCACAGTTCCATCTTGGCGTGCAACCAAGGATGTATCAACCATCGAGGACCTGCTTGAGGAAATAGGGCGGGTGATAGGCTACGACAAGGTGCCACCTACGCCTCCATTGGCTGGGGTTGATTTGGTCCCTGTCAGGCCTTTGCGTTCGAAAATCCGCGCCATCAAAAGGATCCTGACTGGCGATTGTGGGCTTGATGAGGTGATGACTTATTCTTTTGACAGCACCGCAATGCTGACCAAGCTTGGCTATAGTCAGCCTGACCCAGTTGTTGTCGCAAATCCAATATCTTCTGATTTCAAGACCTTGCGGGATCATTTAAGCCCAAATCTGTTGGGTGCAATCGAACGAAATGCCCAGTCGATTCACGATTTTGGACTGTTCGAAATAGGTCGCGTGTTTGCTGGGACCCATGTTGAGGATGGAACTCCTTGGCAGCGATATAGGCTTGCAATCGGCATCTATCGTCGGGCTGCAAAGCCTGGAACTGACGCGGAAAATCTGCTGCGTCAGTTGCGTGGTTATGTTGAGCACCTCTGCGGCCGTTTGGATTTGGCAGATTTGGCTGTCCTTGCCGATGTCGAAGGTGAACGGCTGCCGTGGATGTCGCCAAAAGCCACCCTGGAAGTGACTGCATCTGGGCGCAGGATTGGGTGGCTGACCAGAGTTCATCCTGCAACTATGCGTGCCTTGGATATCCCTGGTGTGGCAGTAATTGCCGAGTTAGATGTCGAGTCAATAAACGACGCCCCTGTTGCAGCAAGGTTGTTTACTCCAGTTCCACGTTTCCCGGCTATTTCCATGGATATTTCCTTGGTAGCCGACGAAGAAGTGCGGGCAGGTGATTTGTTTAGAGCCATTAGAAGCCGTGGTGGTCCCCATCTATTTCACGTTGAGCTTTTTGACACCTACAGGGGTTCCCCAATCCCTGAAGGCAAGCGCAGTTTAAGCTTTAGAATGGTGTTCAAGTCCTTGGACAGAACCCTTGAAGACGCCGAGGTGAAAGAGGCCGTCCAAAGCATAATTGACGAAGCTGCAAAGGTTGGGGCTGGGCTTTGGGGGCACAATTAGGAACAAGACACGGGATAGGGTGCGGGTAAAACTGGAAATAAAACGAGAACTTAGACGCGAATTAGATTTATAAACAAGATAAAGTTCAAGGAGCATCAATGTCAGATACTTTCGATCCCACCAGGATTTTGACCAAAGAGCTAGGCTTACCCAGCCACCACATTTCAGCCGTTTTAAAGCTGCTGGAGGATGGAAACACTGTTCCCTTCATCGCACGTTACCGTAAGGAAATGACAGGCTCAATGGACGAGTTAGCGATTCGTACCATTGCAGAACGCTTTGAGGCCCTGACAGAGCTGGATAAAAGACGAAATGCCATCTTGGAGTCCATTTCTGGGCAAGGTCTTCTGACTGACGAACTGCGCAAGGCGATTTTGGCTTGTGCGACCAAGACACAGCTTGAGGACCTGTACTTGCCTTATCGTCCCAAGCGCCGCACTAGGGCAACTATTGCGCGGGAGCGTGGCCTTGAGCCGTTGGCGCGGCTGATCCTGTCCCAGCCTAGAGATATCGACCCAATGACAAGAGCCGCACAGTTCGTAGATGCAGAAAAAGGTGTGCCAGACGCGGATGCGGCCTTGGCTGGAGCTAGGGACATAGTGGCCGAGGTGGTGTCTGACCGAGCCGATGTGCGAGCCTTGCTTCGCGATGCCATGAACACTAGGGCCTTGATTTGTTCACAGGCGATTAAATCAAAGACACAAGAACCCACAAGGTTCGAATCTTATTATGATTTTAGCGAGCCCGTTTCCACGATCCCTTCCCACCGTTATCTTGCAATCAAACGGGGTGAACGCGAAGGCGTCTTGCGGGTGTCGATATCCTTTGATTTTGAATCAATGCTGCCAAAAATCCGAGGACTTATGGGCTATATGCCAAAGTCTACTTTTGCCTCGGAACTAGCCACTGCGGTTGGCGATTCTTTGTCACGTTTGGTGATTCCGTCCCTGGAAAATGAGATTCATAACGCAGTTACCGAACGCTCAGATTTAGCTGCAGTTGAGGTGTTTTCCAGTAATCTTCGTGAACTGTTGATGGCCTCACCGTTGGGCGGACAAGCGGTTGTTGGCATTGACCCTGGCATTCGAACTGGTTGCAAGTGCGCGGCCGTTGACGCAACTGGTCGATTTTTAGGAAACACTACTATCTATATTCATGATGGCGGGACTGGTGCTGCAAAGGAGCTGTCATCCTTTCTGAAAAAGCACAATCCAAAGGCCATTGCCGTCGGAAATGGCACTTATGGTCGTGAAACCTTGGCATTTGTACGCAAGGTTTTACAAGAAAACCAATTGGAAGCCATTGTTGTTCCAGTCAGTGAATCTGGCGCTAGCGTTTACAGCGCCTCAGAGGTCGCTAGGGCTGAGTTTCCAGACCTGGATTTAACGGTCAGAGGTGCGATCTCAATCGCCAGAAGGCTTCAGGACCCCTTGGCAGAGCTGGTGAAGGTCGATCCTCGTTCCATCGGGGTAGGGCAGTATCAGCATGATGTCAGCGAGACTTTGCTTAAAAAGCGGCTCGACGATGTAGTCGAATCCTGTGTGAATGCCGTTGGTGTTGATGTGAATACCGCCAGTGCGTCGTTGCTATCATACGTCTCTGGAATTGGGCCTGTTTTGGCGGCAAACATAGTAGCCAAGCGTGACTCAGATGGGCCATACAAAAAGCGCAGCGATTTACTTAAGGTTCCAAAGCTTGGGCCAAAGACCTTTTTGCAGGCCGCAGGTTTCTTGCGCATTTTAGGAGGCTTGGAGCCTTTAGACGCATCAGCTGTCCATCCCGAGCGCTACAGCTTGGTCAAACGCATCGCCGGCGACTTGAAAAAGTCGGTTGCATCCCTGATTGGCCAACCCGAAACCCTGGCCAAGATAGACCTGCGCCCTTATGTCGAAGGTGAGGTCGGCTTACCAACCCTAAACGACATTATCGCCGAGCTAGGGCGGCCTGGACGAGACCCCAGGGAGTCTTTCAAGGCCCCAGAATTCAGGGAGGATGTTTCCACCATAGAAGACCTGAAAGTAGGGATGCAACTGGCAGGTGTAGTCACAAACGTCACCGCATTCGGAGCTTTCGTAGATATTGGAGTCCACCAAGACGGCTTGGTTCACATCAGTGAGCTATCAAATCGATTCATAAAAGACCCCGCAGAAGTAGTAAAAGCAGGCCAACATGTCAAGGTTCAGGTTTTGCAAGTAGATGTCCAAAGGAAGAGGATCTCACTGTCAATGAGAGCCTTGTAGGGGCAGGGACGGGGGCAGGGGACAGGGACAGGGGCGGGGGGATGATTGTGCTGTTTAGCAGGATTTGGAGCTAAAAGAAGGGAGAGAGGGCACCCAGCAACATGGTCCGGGGGCAATCCTGGAGGGCGCTATCGGGAGTTGCCGGGACCCGACGTCTTTTGGTTGACATGAAGGCCGCGCAGCGGCCCGTCCGGGCCAAAAGGATGGCCGTGCACGTTAGCAATCGTATATTTCGCCCGGACGATGTCACCAAGAGACAGTCGGGGTGGCTACGGGAGATTTTGGGCCCGGAAGGATGCCCCCGGACATGTTTTAAAACTGTAACGAAGAGATCAAACGCCAAAGCCCAACAAACATCAGGAACCATAACATGCTAGTTAGCAGGATCTGTAGCTGGATCAGGGACAGGGACAGGGGGCTAGGACCTAGAACATTGCGTAGACGTCTAGGTAGAACTGGGTGAAGTTGTTACCTTCTGATGAGAAGTCAAAGAACGGGAAGCGGATTCGCTTGTTATCTCGGGTCTTGGCCGGCTGGGCTGATGTTATGCCCAAGCTGAAACCAACGTGTTTAAACGGCTGGTAGGTGACATCCAAGGTGCCGACAGTAGAGTCACGCTGACCACGCCCACCCTTGGCGTACTCAGATGAAAACTCGTCCAAGGCGATGTTGGCATAGGTCCAGCTGTTTGTAATCCCAAGCATCAACGTGATAGACCACTCGTCGTTTATGATACCAACCGCCGCCAAGGAGTTGGAAACCGAGAAAGACGTGTTGTTATCAACGCCATTGATGATCTCACCACCCCCCGCGTCTTCATAACCACGGAATCTGGCTACCGCCACATCTGTGCCAAGCGTTGGGGTGAAAGTCCGGTTAAAGTTCTTATTAAACCGGATGTTATAGTGCAACAAAAAATGATTTCCAAATGTGCGTGACAGGTCAAGACCAAGTGCACCTGACAAATACAGATTACGATATCGACTCTCAAGCGATGTCGGGGCACCAAGCCGTAAAGAAGGCGACATCCTGATTTTTAACACCGGAATTTCATAGACGTTTTGATATTTTAAAGTAAGAAACAAGTCAGAAGGCATCACTTGGCGTTTCTTCGTGTTTGACGACTGATATGACTGGGTCAATTCGCCTTGGATGCTAAATCCCAGCTCAACAAACAACTTGTTGGTGATGAAATATCTGGGACGAAGGCTCAAACCCCACCCATAGTAGGGATTTCTTGCATATTGGTCGGCAACGAAGGTGCCAAGCCCCAAGCTTTGGCTAAGAGCGACGATCCCGCCAAAGTTAGATTTCCGCTTGCCGCCAGTACTAGAACCCGTAAGGATGGCGACCGAGCTTGGAACAGAAGAGGCCGCCTGGGCCGCAGGCACGTCACCTTCCCCCTCAGGAGTGGCCGCTTCATCCAGCTGGGTAGCCTCTAAAGCCTCTGGAGCAGCCTCGGTTTCCGAAGTTTCCTCAGTGGCTGCAGGCTCTTCTGGTGCCTCCTTGGTAGCCGCAGGCTCCTCAGTAGCCTCTGGGGCCTCTGTAACCGCCTGAACTTCTTGGCCCTCAACGCCCTCTGGATTTACTTCCTCAGCGAAAGCGATGGAAGTGCAAAGGAAAATCGCCAAGATTGGAGCTGCCTTAAACACGGTGGTCATCTGTCACCTCATCCATGGAACCAGGACCAAATCCGGAGAATCATAGCTCCACCCAGGTTTGCAATCAACCTATAAATCGTAAAATTGTCAAAAATGATCTAAAGTCGCCCCCGCAGGGCGGTCCTTTAAGATTCCCATGCTAAACCTTCTTGAACGTAGGGTAGATACTTATGTCGTCTAATAAGCTTCTTTTTGTGACTTTGTTAATGGCGGCAGTTGCCTTTACCGCGTGTGGAGATTCAAACCCATCACCTGATGAAGATGCTCATGACAACGGAGGTGGATTAGGCGACGTTTCCTATGACAACGAAGACGTGCAAGGTGGGCCTGATCAAGACACTAACGATCCATCCCCAGATAACATTGACGTGCCGCCCGACGAGACCCCAGGTTGTGAAGATGGCCAATGCATCGAAGAAATCCACGACCCTTGCCAGGATGCTGATTGTGACGATGGGGAGGTTTGCGACGATTGTGAAATCGAAGACCCCTGTAAAGACGTTACCTGCGACGATGGGCAGCACTGTGAGGATGGCGAGTGTGTCCCAGACGCTGTTTCAAGCTGTGACGACGTTGTATGTGGCCCCGACACCTATTGCGAAGAAGGCATCTGCGTTCCAAACGGCTTGATCCTTTGCGATGGGATTGTGTGTGCACCAGGTGAAGCATGTCGAGAGGGCAAGTGCATTTCAGGCGAAGAGGCTTGCGCCACTGTCGTTTGTGGGGACAAGATGATGTGTGTGGCTGGGGAATGTGTGCCTGATGGCAGCGACTTGTGCGTGGGAGTCACCTGTGGCGCCAATGAAATTTGCCATGATGGCCGCTGCGTAGAGTCAGATCTCCTTCCATGTCTGGGAGTTCAATGCCCCGACGGTTTTGTGTGCATCGCCGGTGAGTGTGAGGACATGACTGTCGTTGTAGACTTGCCTGAACCTGAAGGAAATATCGTTCCAAACTGGGATTTCGAGCTTTGGAGTGGTTCTTTGCCAACGTCCTGGCTAGCGGCACATGACACTTTGTATGTCGCAAAAAACAGCACCAGTCCGAAATCGCGTCAGTTTGCCGTTCACCTTGAGCGTGATGGAACCAACAATGGCCGGCTTGAAAGCTCCCCATTAACCCCGCCAGTTGGGCGTTATGACTGCACGGCATGGGCCAAGGGTAACGGCAATGTCACATTTGGAGCTAGGCTGTCCGAGACGGATGATCCAAGAAAGGGTACCTACAAGTACGCAGGCAGGCAGACCCTTTGGGAACAGTCCATTTACAGACGCTACGCCTTCGATTTCAACGTTACAGCATCGGTTAAAACAGTCACGATTTTGATTACAACCAACAACTCGGGCGCACCAGGTGTTGATGTCGACGCGATCTCTTGTGTGCGACGCCCAGGCTCTTGTGACAACGTAACATGTGACCCTTGGGAAGAATGCAAGACAAGCGACGGGCAATGCCATCCTTTGGCGGGGCGTTGCAACGATGGGCCTGACTGCGCCAAGTGGCAATCTTGCGACCTGGAAAGCCACACTTGCGTCTTGGCAGAAGGACGCTGTCTTTCCAATCTGGATTGTGGCGGGGACAAGCCAAAATGTGACCGAAGCACTTTGACTTGCGTTGCTGGTGACCCGTGTGCAGGTGTTGAGTGCAGTGACTGGACAGAATGCGAGCCTGCCAGCGGGACATGTCGGTTAAAGGATGGGCGCTGCCACACTTCGAAGGACTGCTTGCAAGGCTTGCCAGCTTGTGATGGCGCCACTCACACATGCGAATCCGCGTCACATGCCAGCAATATTTTCCCAAATGGTGGCTTCGAGGCATGGGATGAATATACGGTTCCGTACTATCAGGGTACTTATTGGCTGCCAGATTACTGGTATGGCATTGATTTCAGCGAACACGACGGCAAATTCGAGACCGAGATAGCGCCAGATGCCATCAAACGGTACACCACTAGCACCCATTCTGGGAATTATGCCTTGCAGATAGTCTTTCCCGAAGGCGTGGCAGACCGTTTTACCAGCGAGGCGTTTGATATCCCAGCCGGCAGCTACACCTGCTCTTTCTGGGTGCGAGGTAAGGGCAGCGTACGTCACCACAGCTACTCGACAGGCGGGGAAATGCCTCATCTCCCATTCATGGACATCGACACCACGGAATGGCAACGTGTGTCTTTCAACATTCGCTCTAACGTGCGCTACTTCCGCATGATTTTTTATGTCAGCAACACAGATTCAAGCAAGGATCACATCCAAATAGACGACGTGGTTTGTACAAAAGACGTTTTGTAGGATGTTTGACAAGGTGCGTCTATAGGGTTAAAAACCGCTAACTGCTGAGGTGGCAAAGTGAAAGCGGATAAATGGTTTGTAGCTGGCGACCTTAATGCCTTTTTCGCGTTGTTTGTCGATAACATCGTCAACTTGGTGATTTTGACGGCAATATTGGTAGGCCAGTTTGGAATGCCTCAGGATTTCATCCTTACTAAGATGATTCCTGGCACTGCGATTGGGGTCATGTTTGGAGACCTTGTCTACTCCTGGATGGCCAGGAAAGGCAAGATGACAGCCATGCCTTTGGGGCTTGATACGCCTTCCACAATTGGGATGGCAATCGCTGTAATTGGTCCAGTTTATTTAGAGTCTGGCGACCCGATGACGGCTTGGTCTGTTGCAATGGCAACCATGATCATAATGGGCGTTGTTAAACTGATCACGTCGTTTTTCGGCGATATGATCCACCGTGTTGTGCCGCTTTCTGCCTTGCTTGGCTCTTTGGCTGGGCTAGGTATTGCGCTTTTGGGGCTGCTCCCTGCGATGCGCATTTTTTCCGCGCCTGTCGCCGGTTTGTTTGCTACTGGCATTGTCCTTTACACGATTGTCGCCGGTTTTCGGCTTCCTTTTAAAATTCCAGGGGCTTTATTTGCAGTGGTTGCAGGTTTGCTGATTTATTGGGCAATGGCGCTTTTTGGACTTTCCCCAACGCCGGCTGTCCGCAGTGCCACTATTGGTTTGCATCTTCCCTCAATTGATTTGGCCGCGCTTAAATCGGGCATGGCTGGCGCCGTTAAATATCTTCCAGTTAGCATCCCGTTTGGACTTTTAACCATAGTTGGCGGCATTAATACGACGGCATCGGCCAAGGCTGCTGGTGATGATTACCGCACCCGTGACATCTTGTTGGTTGAATCTGTGGCTACTTTGCTGGCTGGGTTTCTGGGCGGAGTTGCCCAGACTACCCCATACATTGGTCACCCGGCATACAAGGCTATGGGAGCTCGTGCTGGTTACACCTTCCTGACAGGCATTGTTATTGGACTGGCCGCAATCTTTGGTGTTTTGGGCGTTATCATCGATTTTATTCCTGAAGTCGTGGTTGCCCCAATCCTTTTGTTTGTTGGTCTTGCAATCACCGAGCAGGCGTTTGTGGCCTCTCCAAGGCGACACCTTGTGGCGGTCGCCTTTGCAATAGTCCCATGTTTGGCGTACATGGTGGCTATGTACACTGGCCAGCTTATGGGTGCTGGCGCAAAACCAGACCCGGCTTTGGCCGCTCAATTGCAGGTTTTGTCAATATTATCGGGTGGATTTATAGTTACCTCGATCCTGTGGGGTTCAGCATTGGCCTTCATAATTGACCAGCGTCCTCTGGCTGTGCTGGTGACCTTTGGACTTCTGGCCGTGTTTTCATTGTTTGGAGTGATTCACTCGGTGGCCCCAAACGGCGGTCTGTATTGGCCGACACTTGAAGAAACAGGTCGTTCATTCGAGATTGCAGCGGCATACCTGATAACGGGTCTTGCCCTTGCTGGTCTGATGTGGTGGATGCCTCAAAAGCCTGAGACTAGCGTTGAATAGACGGTAATTTTGGGCTGGTTGATGCAATAAAAGTCGGTTAAATAATTACACTATCAAACTTGTATCAGATTCAGTAGCTCATCATGAACAAGCCCATTGGTGGCTACAATCATGTATTCGCCAAGCTTATGCTTTTCACCAGTAATCCCAGTGACTTTGCCCCCTGCCTCTTCCACCAGGAGCCATCCAGCGGCCGTGTCCCAAGGGTGCAGCCCAGTTTCATAAAACCCCTCAAAGCGCCCACAAGCGGTGTATGCCAAGTCTACCGCGGCCGAGCCAAAGCGCCTGACACCCTGCGACGCCAGTAGAACGCGCTTGAAACGTTCGTTTATTAAGTCCACTTCAAGATGAAAGTCATAGGGAAATCCAGTGGCAAAAAGTGATTTCACCATATCGTTTTGGTCGCTGACCTTGATGGGGTTGCCGTTTAAAAAGGCGCCTTGCCCACGTACAGCCCAAAACAATTCATCGAGAATTGGAATGTAAATGGCCCCCAAAACGACTTGTTCTTGGTGCCAAAGCCCTACAGAGGTGGAAAAGATAGGCAATCCATGAGCGTAGTTGGTTGTCCCATCCAAAGGGTCGACAATCCAAGTTAAATCATCAGGAATCAATGTGGTGTGTGACTCTTCACCCAGCACGCTTGAGCCTGGCAGCATCTCAGGTAAAGCGTCTCGCAAAAAAGCCTCAACCGCCAAGTCAGTTTTGGTAACTAGATCAATACGACCCTTATAAATTGGGTCTTTATGCTCACCAAATTGGCTGCGAACAATCTCGCCAGCCTCTTTCATGCATGGCAACAAATCCTGAATCACGCCTTTAAACATCTTTGCTCCTGCTCTTGTCTCGTTCCCACCCCTGTTCCAGATGCTGCCCCTGTCCCCGTTCCTGCCCCCTGTCCCTGTCCCTGGCCCTGGTCCCAGCTCCTGTCCCCGCCCCCTAATCAAGACCCTCGATCCATCCGGTAATGTACTGCTCTCTGGCCTCCATCCAGTCCAAAATTCGTTCAAGTTCCGAGTCAAAATCATCTGAACCTTGTTCCCATCGCTTGTGGTCCAGTACTACTGCTGGTCTGATTAAATTTTCATAATTAACCAAGTAATTCAATAGGCTCTCCATGTGTTCAGCCCTAAAATTGTCCCACTCCTTTTCAAGCAACTGCTGCAGGCTGTCTGATTCCAAAAGGCGTAAAAAGAAAGGACTTCCCTTATTGCGCCTAACATGAGTCCAAAACAGGGCCTGATTGGGGTTAACAAAGTGCTTGCCTTCAGCTGATCTGTACCCGTATGCCCAGTCAAAGTCCCATATGGGGCCCATTCGATAAATCCCATCTGACAGCTTATAAATATAAGTACTTTTTGGATAATTGATTTCCATGTTTGATGAAATCAGATAGACCAACAGATATTTGGCCAGTTGACGTTCATCAAATCGATCTCGGTAGTCCTCATCTGGGTCGTCTGATTCTATAAGTTTCAAAAGCTCTTCAAAATCATCCCTAATTTCATTGAATTTGGCCTCGGCTTCATCTTCATCCATGTCGTCTAATTCTGGATATTGAATCATCACAGGCAGGTCGTACGGTTCAGATTTAAACTTGTAGGGCTCGTCAAATAGAAGGTCCATTTCCAACAAAACACCGTCCTTTCCAACGTCAATGCGCCCCTCTTTTACCTCCTTGTGTTCTGTAAACAGATAAAGTCCCATGTATTCTTTGTTAACAGTTACCTCAACTGGGATTGCATGATGGGTAAACGGCAAGTCAAGCAGTCGCCCAGCCTTCAGCGCAATGGCGTTTCCAAGATGAGTGGTATCGATGTAATTAGCCAGCAGGACCCAGTTTTTTGCTGAGGCCAATCCAAACAAAGGGGCAGCCTTGTCCAGCTTGATACGATAAGGTTTTTTGGGCATCGTCCAAGTCGAATTACCTCGACCACGAATCTCCATGTCGCCCTCGAAATCCTCCCATTCGCCCTTGCCATCTATGCGAAGTTGGCCGCTTCTGTAGACCTCTTTGGAATCTATCGGCAATCCCTTATCAGTCGTGATGTAAAAGTGTGGGACCGCATTTCTTAGTTCATCCAAGAAAAGTGGCTCGACTTTGTACGATTTTGTTGTTCCATCGTCACCATGGACCACATATTCCAAGGGCTTTGTAAAATCATTGGCGGTAGTACCTGATTGTTGTGTGGTCCCGTCCACCGTGACTTTGGCCCCATCGAACTCAAAGTCGGCGATAAGATTGGTTGCATCGACTCCATCGGAAATGATTAGCTTGATTTTGGCGGGCGTTATCGTTCCAGTTATAGTTTGAAAAATAGCGTCCTCGTTTAATGACTTGTTGATCACAAAAGACGCTAGGTACGGCTTTTTAGGCAGGTATGGGCCGTTGTATTCGGATTGGTCAGCAACGCCATCTATGCCCCCTGAATCATCATAAGGGGCGGAATGGTCACTGCAGGCAAAGAAAAAAGCAGTGGCAAAAACAAGCAGTTGAAATCGTTTAAGCATTAAAAAACACCAGCAGCAGGAACAAACCTCAGCCGCAAAAACTGAAGCCCCACGCCCGAGTCATGATAAGGATTTGCATTGGTAAATCAATTTTTTGAGGCCTGGAACTGGAAGGTGAGAATACATTTTTTGGTAGGTGGATTCTGATTTTGAGAGTGCTAGGCGTCTTAAGATTCTGAAAGCGCATGGTGTTGATTTTGAAAAGTTAATTCAGGTTTTGAATCCAGCCGTCGATGTATTGTTGTCTGGCTTCCATCCAGTCCAGAATTCGTCCCAATTCTCCATCGAAATCATGGGTTTCCAATTCCCATAGCTCATGGTCACGAACTACTGATGGTCTGATCAGCTTTTTATAATTAACCAGATAATTCACAAGGTTTTGCATGTGTTCAGTCTTGAATGTGTTCCACTCTTGTACAAGCAACTGCTGCAGACTGTCAGACTCCAAAAGGTCCAAAAAGAACTTGGTCCCCTTGCCACCTGTATCTGAATCCAAAAACAGAGGCTGAGTTGGGTTAACAAAATGCTTGCCACCGTCCGAAGTGTATCCATATGCCTCATCAAAATCCCAAATGGGCCCCATTCGATAGACTTGTTCGTCAGCAAGCTTGTAAACATGGATGCTTTTCGGCTTGTTAATCTCTAAATTTGATGACATCAGATAAACCAGTAGATATTTGGCCAGTTGGTGTTCATCAAGCAAGTCGCGGTAATCATTGCTAGATTCATTCGAGTCTATAAGCGCCAAAAGCGCCTCAAAATCAGCCTTAATCTCATTAAATTTTGACTCAGCCTCAGTTTCAGCCATATCACCTAATTCTGGATTTTGAATCATGACAGGTAGATTGTAAGTTTCGGATTTGAATTGATAATCTTCGTCAAAGCTGGTGTCCAGTTCCAACAAGATACCCTTTTTGCCAATATCGATGCGACCGGCTTTCACTTCCTTGTGCTCTATGAACTGGTAAAGCCCCAAGTATTCATCGTTAACTGTTACCTCAACTGGAATCGTGTGGAAGGTAAAGGGCAGATCAAGCAGGCGTCCAGCCTTTAGGGCAAGCGCGTTTCCAACATGGGTGGTATCAACAAAGTTAGCCAGTAAAACCCAGTTTTTAGCCGAGGTTAGCCCAAATAATGATGCCGATTTATCAAGTTTGATTCGATAGGGTTTCTTTGGCAGATCCCAGGTTGAACCACCTCGACCTCGAATCTCCATATCGCCCTCAAAATCCTCCCATTCACCCTTGCCATCTATTCGAAGTTGGCCGCTTCTGTAGTCTTTCTTGGAATCTATCGGCAATCCCTCATCTGTCGTTATGTAGATATGTGGGACCGCATTTCGTAGTTCATCCAGAAATATTGCCTCAAGCTCGTATGTTTTTTGGACTCCATTTTCACCATGTACCACATATTCGAGGGGTTTTGTAAAATCATTGGCGGTAACACCTGATTCTTGGGTTGTGGTGCCTACGGTAACTTTTGTCCCGTTGAACTCAAATTCTGCGACTAGATTTGTCGCATCAACACCATCAGAGAAGATTAGAGTTATTTTTTCATTGCCTATCGTTCCAGTGATGGTTTGAAAAATTGCTTGCTCGTTTAAAGTTTTGGCAATGACAAAAGACTTCAAGTACGGCTCATCTGGGGCAGGTATTTCACCCCCGTCATCTGGGACGCTCGAATCGTCAGATGAGTCGAGTTTGTCACCAATCACATCTGGGGCATTCGAATCGTCTGGGTAAGAATCCAATTCGGTCGGGTCTGGGCGGTCTTCAATGACATCTGGGGTATCTGAATCGTCTGTGGAGGAATCCGAATGATCTCCATAAGTATCGAGGTCTGGTAAGTTGTCTTTTGGCAAATTCGGCTGGTCACCGCAAGCGTAGATGAAAGCGGTCGCTAATAAAAGAAGCTGTAATCGTTTAAGCATGTTGTTGAAACCTCCTTAGCTGTAACTGAAGCTACAAGTTTGGGGCATGTTAAATAAACTGGTTGTGGCTAGTCAATTTTTGGGAGCTTGGGCGGGGGGGCAGGGGTGCGGGTGCGGGGACAGGGACAGGATCAGGGATAGGATCAGGGATAGGATCAGGGACAGGTGCGGGAAGACGATTGTGCTGTTTAGCAGGATTTGGAGCTAAAAGGACGTCGAGAGGGCACCCTGCAACATGGTCCGGGGGCAATCCTGGAGGGCGCTATCGGGAGTTGCCGGGACCCGACGTCTCTTAGCTGACATGAAGGCCGCGCAGCGGCCCGTCCGGGCATAAACACTGCCGCCATTCATGGCGGCTTTCGCCCGGACGATGTCACTAAGAGACAGTCGGGATGGCTACGGGAGATTTTGGGTCCGGAAGGATGCCCCCGGACATGTTTTAAAACTGTAACGAAGAGATAAAACGCCAAGCCCAACAAACAATCAGGAGCCAAAACAGGCTAATTAGCTCGATCTGTTGCAGGATCAGGAACAGGGACGGGGTCAGGGGCTTGGGGATGGGTTCAGTAGGCTCCCGCTCACCAGTATCTGTCCTATGATTTTGGCTGCTTCATCTAGTACGTCACGTCCGCCGTGGCCTGCCATTGCTACTATCCATTCCTTGACTGGACCTTCGCAGTCTTGGCAGCTGACAAATACGTGATCGCTGAACCATTGGTATGCATAGCCTGGTTTGTTGAAGCATTTGATAACATGAGGTTCAAAGCCGGCTTTTAGCCCGTTTACAACCCCCAATCCACGGGTGCGCTTGCCAGATAGTGCTGACCTCAACAATTCAATTTCTGCACGGCCTAGTTTTAACCTTTGGTTTTCAGGGATTTGTTCGTGCATCATCACCCGCCTCAATATCTCGGCTAGGTTTTGCAAGGTTGTGCAATTACCTTGGTTTGGGCAGTGCCATACCTTGTCGTCACCTTTTCTGGCAGGTACTTTCCAGGTTTTTGCCCCTTCTGTCACTGTAAGCGCGGATGATTCTCTTGGCGTTGACAAGTTTGTGGTTTCATCAACTACGCGCCTGGTGTAACTACGTAAAAACACAGTGTCTTTTATGCCTTTTCTTTGAAACCACTGGTTCATTGCATCAAAGCCAACGATCTCAACCAATCTGTCAAAAGCGGTGTTATTTGATGGTGTTATAGCCTGTCGTACCAGCTTTGTAATCGTTTGGGTTACATCACCATCTTTATAGTGAAATGTTATCGAAGCCTTAGTTGAAAATTTCTTTGCGTGCAAGACTTCAAGGGCGGCAACCGCAGCATAAAGCTTGACCATGGATGCTGGCCACCAGTTGTCACGGTCAAGTGATGTCCCTTTGTAATCAAATCGGTGCTGTACAGTTTTTTTGTCAGGCTTTCGTTCAAAGGCGATTATATAAGCCTTGAAGGAGGGATCTGGGGTGTAGCCAGCTGCTTGTAAAAGACTTGGTAATAGTTCGCTGTTTACGGGATCCTGCGATGCTTGATTAGAGTCCATCTGGCCCCCCAAAGCGGGTTTGAAGATGAAGACTAGCAAGATAAGCCATGGGATAAACGACCTTTTGTTCATCTTTGTTGCCTCAGATTTTCATGATGTAGATCGGTTTTTGCTGAACTTCATCAAAGATTTCTCTGAATCCTTGTCGAAGCAGGTAGCTGCGGTGGGACTTGACGTTTGTAGTGGCCTCTAACTGGTGGACGTTGCGGTCACGAAAGATGTATGACTTTCTTTGATACAGATATTTGCCAAACTTGAAATCGCGAAAGGGTGGGGCCATGTAGTCGATCAGTATTCTGGCCCTGCCTTCATCAAGCATCTGAAAGGAAAGAATGCCTACTGGAATCATGTCGCGAAAGAGCAGGAAGGTTTCGCTTTCTTTGACCATTTGATAGTTGACGTCAGGGAAAAAGTGTCGGATGTCATCTTCGTAAAATTGATAAAACTTGTCGAAATAGTAATGGCCGACGTTGCTTAGGGAATCGACTGAGAATTTGGTTCGATCTCGTGAGTAATCGATTAGATACCAGATGTTCATTAAGGCGATGTAGCCGTTAACTATGAAGATTGGCATTGCTCCGATTAAAAGGCCATAGACCGAGAAGACTGCGGCGCCTATCATGTTTAGCCAACGCAGTTTTAACAGCGACTTCATGCTTAATGAAATCGCAATAAGCAGTGAGCCTGCATATCCTATGATTTCATAAACGCTTTGGAGATCCATGCAAAGTACCTCTTGGGCCAAAGTTTCTGCCCACAATTAGGCGGCGAATTGGGGGCGTTGTCAATGCTCCCTGCCTCCTGTCCCTGCCTCCTGTCCCCGTCCCTGTCCCTGCCCCCGTCCCCGTCCCTGTCCCTGTCCCTGCCCTCGCTTGATGGTTCACATCTGCAACCAGCTTGTAAATCAAAGACTACATCAGGGGATAAATGAATGGGCTGACTGTTGACATAGATGAAACGATTATCAAAGCGCCTACCAAAAGAAGGGCCAAGATTAAAGGCAGCAGCCAGTACTTTTTCCGGGTTCGCATCCAACCCCAAACTTGCTTCATCAACGCCACTGAAATCCCCTTTTTGTGCTAAATCAACCAAATCAATTCAAATCAGAACATGTTTTCCAGGTCTGAATCCATTTTGGCCACGTCTTGCCAGTACCCAGGTTCTGGTCCCTTGCCCGTTAGTCTTCTGATAATGGAAGTTGGCAACAAAACCAAGATAAAAACGGCTCCAAACAACAAATAACCCACGAAGGAATTGGCCTTGGCACCAAACTGGCTGAGTCGGTTTTCAAAGCCTCTTAACCCACGCGGAAACAAAAGCCCCATCAAAAGCCCAAATGAGGCAAAAAGCCAAGA
>Ga0208196_1001229_pt1 | contig 28732 bp, 20 predicted proteins | sample AD_JPNNA7_MetaG_FD_184443 | JGI IMG/M metagenome (GOLD analysis project Ga0208196, IMG submission 184443) | Active sludge microbial communities of municipal wastewater-treating anaerobic digesters from Japan - AD_JPNNA7_MetaG (SPAdes) (version 2) | ecosystem: Engineered > Bioreactor > Anaerobic...
ACCTCCTAACAAAACGATACAGAGGATAAAACACTAGGCCCCAGGTGTCACGACCCGCAGGCAGGGAATTATACATAACTTGAAGAAAAGTTGACTTTTGGGGCGGGGGCAGGGGCAGGGGCAGGGACAGGGTGCAGGAACAGGGGCAGGAACAGGGGCAGGATCAGGGCCAGGGGCAGGATCAGGGACAGGGGTTATCCAAAGTCGCTTCGTTCGAGTTCGTACTTTTTCATTCGCTCGTACAGTGCGCGGCGGCTTATTCCTAGGTACAGGGCCGTGGCTGAAACTTCGCCGTCGTTTACCTTGAGCCCCTCTATGATTGCCTGTTTCTCTGTTGCCTCCAGGGCGTCCTTTAATCGGCCGGCCCCTGGTGGAACTGACAGCAGACGCGAAGATGTCGCATCTTCAGTATTTTGAAATGGCCCAGCCCAACCATCACGACTGGTTATCACCATCCTTTCAATCGCGTGTTTAAGCTCTCGCACGTTTCCAGGCCATGAGTAGCGCATCAAGGCATCCAAAGTTTCCTCGGAAATCCTTGGCACTGGTATACCATTGCGGTCCGCCGCTTGGCGCAAAAAGTGCGAAACCAGCAGCGGAATATCCTCAAGACGCTCCCTTAACGCAGGAACCCTGATGGGCAAGACCATGATTCGATGAAAGAAGTCCTCTCGCATCAAACCTTGGCGCACCGCCTGGGACAGATCCATCTTTGTAGCAGTCAAAACCCGCAAATCAACGGTTCTGGAGACGTCACGCCCCAAGGGAAAGACTTGCCCATCCTCTAAAACCCGCAGCAACTGCGCTTGAGCCTTCAAACTGATGCTTTCCACCTCGTCCAAAAGCAAGGTTCCACCTGATGCTGCAACCAGCTTTCCGTCTCTGGCCGATTCAGCCCCGGTAAAGGCCCCTCTGGCATGTCCAAAAAGCTCGCTTTCAAGCATGGATTCTGGCAGCGCCGCTGCATTTACCGCTATGTATGGGCCAGCTGCTCTAGGACTGTTGTTGTGAATGGCTTTAGCAACCAACTCCTTACCAGACCCAGTTTCACCGTGAATCAGAATGATGGCCCTGGATTTTGCGACGTTTTCAATCTGGTCAAACAGATCCTGCATGACGCGACTGCGCCCGATCAGACCAAAGCGCCCAACCTCGTCGCCAGAGCATAAAGTCAGCCGTCTACGCAGTTCGTTGGCCTCACGGCTTAAAGAGACTTTTTCAACGGCGCGTCGGACTGAAGCTAGAATCACCTCGTTATCAAAGGGTTTTTCTATGAAATCATAAGCCCCAGATTTCAAGCACCTTACCGCCATGGAAACGTCTCCATGACCAGTAATCAAGATGACTGGCGCCATAAAACGACGCCTGATTACTTCGGCCAACAGCTCTTCACCATTCATTCCAGGCATCTTGATATCAGAAACAATAACGTCGCAATCTGGGAGGTCTGACCAAGCCAACGCGGCCTCACCTGATGAAAAAGTCCTGACGTCAAAGCGTCGCAGCGTCAGCAGTTGAGCAAGGGATGTCCTGGCAGCCTCATCATCGTCTATGACCACAATCAGGGATTTTTGTAATGGTTTGCTCATGGTCTACTCCTGATGAGGCAATCGAATTGTGAAAACCGCGCCACCATCGTTTGATGCCTCTATCCGGCCTTGGTGCTCGTGCAAAATGGCGTGGGAAATGGAAAGCCCAAGCCCTGTTCCCTTACCAGGTGCCTTTGTGGTGAAAAACGGCTCAAACAGCTTTTCGCCGGAATCAAATCCTGGCCCAGTATCTTTGAATATTATTACCACCGGCAACTCGTGGTCTGGCTCATACCTGGTGGTGACGGTTAGTTGTCGGTTTTCACAGTTTTCCATGGCCTGCCTAGCATTGACTGCAACGTTCATAAATACCTGCCAAAGACGAATGCGGTCGCCTTGTACTAGGGGTAACGATTCATCAAGGTTCTTGACCACTTCCACGCCAGCCAAGCGCATCTGGGAATCCAAAAACTCCAAAGTTTCCCTGATGATAGAGTTTATCTGAACTGGTTCCAGGTCTATTTCGGCCCGCCTAGCCAACGAACGCATTTGGGCAATGATTTTGGCGGCACGGTCCACCTGTTGGTTAACAAGTTCCAGATTTTCCTTGATTTCATCGATCGACCCCGCGTTTTCCTCTAGCATGTAAAGGGCGTTTCCAGCGTAATTTCTGATCCCAGTCAAAGGTTGATTCAGTTCATGGGCCATTGCCGCGGCCATCTCGCCCATTTCAGCCAGCCGTGACGAGTGTGCCAGCATGGCTGCCTGCTCTTTCGCCATGTCTGACAGTTCTTGGTGTTTAGCCTCAGCTACCATAAGGTGCTGTTTGGTTTGACGGGCCATGGATCTAAGTCCGCGGGATCTATCTGATATTACCCCAGCTATAAAGGTGACCGCCACGTAGAAAGTCCCCCTGATAGCATCGTTCCATAACGGTTCATGCCCAACGCCAAGAGCCGCCAATACCAGTGGGACCATACCAGGTACCAAGGCCAGCCAGACCGCCTTTTTGCCAAACCAAACTGCCGCCAACACCAAGGGTACATAGGCAAAATGATTCAGGACGTGCCTATCCTGCCAAACGGTGTTAACCATTGATGCCAGAAAAATATGCACCAACATTCCGATGGTTATAATTGTAATTCTGCTAACTACAGGCAGCTTTTTCACTACAGCATCCTCAGCCGGCGGCGGGCTAGGCCGAATATTAACAGCATATTAGCAGCTTTTTATTTTTTGCTGGAAAAGTCTAAGCGTTTTGCGTTGAGGCTACTGTTGGCAGTTTGACTTTGAAGGTTGAACCAACGCCCGGGGTGCTTTCAGCGTCAATGCGGCCTTGATGCATTTCTACCAGCCTGCGAACCAAGGTCAGGCCAAGGCCAGTGCCCGCAATGGTGGCCGTTTGTTGGTTTTTGACCCTGTAAAATTCGTCAAAAACTCGGGCCAGTTCTTCTGGGGCCATTCCTATGCCAGTGTCCTTAACTGAAACTTTTGCATAAGTTCCATTGCATTGCAGCGTGACTGTAACCTGGCCACCAGTGGGGGTGTACTTTATCGCGTTATCAATTAGGTTGGAAATAACACTGGTGATGGCGTTTGTGTCAGCCAGTATTTCACAGGATTCTGCCTGGCAGTCCAGCGACAGGGTGATGCCTTTCTCGGTGGCTTTTTCAGTTAACGAGTCCACCAACGAACGGGTAATCTGGCTTACGTCCACCTTGGTGCGTTTCAGGACAAAGTTGCCCGTTTCAATGGCCGTCAGGTTCAGTAAATCTCCAATCAAGGTTCGCAAAGCAGCTGCCCTAGTTAGCGAGCGCTGTATCAGATGCTGATTTCTGGCCGGGTCATCCCCTGCAGCGCCTGATAAAATCAAATTCAGCGATGATTCAATGGTAGCAAGCGGGCTCTTTAATTCATGCGCAACCATCGAAATAAACATGGACTTTGCGACCTCAAGCTTTTTCAGAGCCGTAATGTCGCGCAGCACTGCCACCGCGCCCAACGCCTCAGAGCCAGATTCCCTGACAGGTGCGGCATTGACCATGTATGTACAGTCGCCAATCTGGATTTCCTTTGATGCTATAAGCGCTTCCTTGGATTCGATGACTTCCAAAACCAACTCTGGAAGTTCCGGGATTTCCAAGGTTTCTACCGGAATTGGCAGCGGCAGGACTTCAGGTAATAAACGGGCCAAGGCTTGGTTGCGCAAAACTACCTGACCTTGACGGTTCACAACAAGCACTCCATCAGTCATGCAGTTCAAGATAGTCGTGCTCTTGGAACGCTCAAAGGCCACTTCCAGAAGCTGCTGCTCGCGCTCCAAGCGCAATTGTCGAGCTTCCAGGTGAAGTGCCCGTTTCTCAAGGCCATTTCTGACGTGAAGCAACATTTCGTCAGGCGTAAACGGCTTTGGAATGTAACCGTAAGCGCCGCGTTTGGTGGCCTCAACCGCCGTGTCAATGGCGGCATAAGCGGTGATTACCAAAAGCAGGATGTCTTCGTCGATGGCGTGGAGCTTTTCAATCAGCTCCATTCCACCCATGCGTGGCATTTTGAGGTCAGAAATGACCACGTCAAAGGTGGGGTCTGCCTGAAATCGTTCAAGCGCTGCGACGCCATCTTCAGCTGTTTCAACAATGTAGCCTTCCGCCGATAAGATGCGTCTGCATCCCTCACGCATTCCCAGTTCGTCATCTACAACCAGGATCTTTTGGGGCATGCGGTCCTCCTTTATGTTTGGGGACCTGTGGCATCAGGCCAGGATCTTTTCAACCTCCTGGACCAAGGTCTCGGGTGCCACCGGTTTTTCAAGGAAGCGGTCAACTGGCAAAAACTTGCCGTCTGGTTCGTATGTGAATGGAACGGTGTCGTTAACCGAAGTCAGCATAATCAAAGGAATTTCCTTTGTTCCTTCGGTGCTGCGAAGCCTTCTGGCCAGATCAAATCCTTCGCTGTTCGTTGACATCATGACGTCAGTAACGATGACGTCTGGCTTAAATGACAGCGCCAGCTCGAAGCCTTCATTACCGTTGTATGCTTTTTGAATGTTAAAGCCACGGGCTAGAAAAACTGCCTCGTTGACTGCCAGCAGATCTGCGTCGTCATCGATTAAAAGTACTTTGATGGTCTTGTTCTCGGTCTTCATCGTTTTTTCCCCTTAACGAAAATAGTAATCCTCAACCTGATAATCAGCCCCTTCAGCAGCGGTTGTCGCTGAATCAGCGGGCAGACTAATTGTGAAAGTAGTGCCCTTACCTGGCTCACTGTCCACAGTGATGTCACCCGAGTGCATCTTTACGACACCATAGGTGATTGCCAGACCTAGGCCAGTCCCCTTGCCAGATTCCTTGGTGGAAAAGAAGGGGGTAAACACCTTTGACAGGTGCTCAGGGGCAATCCCAGAACCGGTGTCCGCAACGATCAGCTTCACGTTTGTTCCGTTGCTCCCCCTAAGACTGACGTTGCCACCAGGCGGTGTAGCATCGATGGCGTTATTGACCAGATTAACCAAGGCTTGGCGAATCTGAACTCGGTCGATAAGCATCAAGGGCATTTCCCCAATTATCTCGGCAGTGACAGTTACCCCAGCTTCCTGTGCCTTAACCTTTGTAATTTCCTGGACTTCATGCAAGATGTCGTCCAGTTTAGCAGGGGCCTTGGTAACTCTGGATTTTCGGGCAAAATCCAATAGCCCTCTGACGATGTCCTTGCATCGAACCGCCTCGTTTACTATCAGCTGCAGGTCTTCTTGATGCTGGGCATCCTTCAGTTCCTTCATAACCATATGGGAATAAAGCAATATTGTTCCCAGCGGGTTGTTCAATTCATGGGCAACCCCTGCGGACAGTTGGCCCATTGAAGCAAGTCGCTCAGTTTTAAGCAGCGCCTTTTGAGTGGATTCAAGCTCTTTGTGGGAAGCCCGCAAGTCGCAACACGTTTGTTCAAGCTCCTCGACCAGATAAGGCAGGCACATTGATGGTTCCGCCAAGCCCTGACAAACGGCGACAGCCTTTTCCATGCATGTTGCATAACCACAAGCACCACAATTGAGGCGGTCATCCTTGTTGGTTTTATGCATCTGGGCAAGAGCTGCCCGAAGCTCGGCTTCTGATGGCAACGGCAGGTTCATATCCTGAGGAATGAATTCGCGGCTTAAATTAACATCGGCAAACTCACCAAGGGCCTCCGCAAGCTCCCTTTGCGACACGTATCGAGACTTGTCCAATACATAGTTAACCAGCAGCTCTTTTCGGGCCAAGGTGCTGAGATCATTCAACATCTTGGGTCCATCAATGCAGCCCTCACAAAACAGTAAATCGTAAAAAAGCGCATTGGAGCGGCCTTCCGCCAAGTCCTTCAAAGTGTTTATCGCCCTGTCCTTACCCTCGGTCACGACGATGTCGTTAGCCAGAATATCTGGAGAAAGACCTGCCGCTTTTAACAGCCCCCCTGAAACGGCCAAGGTGCGTCCCATATGGGCACGCGGTCCATCGAAGGCCGATGGTAGCTGCTTTTTAGGATCAATTTCCTGCTCGTCAAACATCCGTTGCAGTTCTTCAAAGGTCAAAACTGCATCAAGCGTTGAATGAGCATCCATGTCCGCCATTGGGTTCTTCTTGGCAATACAAGGGCCAATGAAAACCACGTGGACTTGTTCGTCTTTGTGCCTTTGTCTGACAGCCCTGGTAACAGCCAGTTTTGGTGACGTTAAAGGGGCCAAAAACTGATGCAATGACGGCTGGAATTTTTCAACGTAAGTAACAATTGCAGGGCAACATGTGGCGATTATTGGCTGCCCACTACGTCGTGCTTCGTGGTACAGGCGGACGTAGTGTGGGGCCAAAAGCTCAGCCCCAAAGCTGACTTCCCAAACCGCTGAAAACCCAAGTTCCCTGATGGCTTGGATAACCCGTCCTGGCTCGACATCGTCAAAAGCCGCTGGAAATGCCGGCGCTACACAGGCGATCACTGGATGTCCAGACATGAACATCGCCATAACCCTGGAAACATCGTCTTGGACTTGTTTTGCACCTTGGGCGCACACCTTGACGCAGTTTCCACAGGCGATACAACGGTCTGGGATAACTTGCGCTTGGCCGTGTTCGACCCGAATGGCCTTAGCTGGACACTCGCGTACGCACGTATAGCATCTACGACACCGTTCAGGAATTGTCCACAAAACCGCCATATCTAAGTCCAGCTCAAAGGGCTGCCTATGCTAAAGCACAGGGTGAATGGCGAATAACGTGACCGCCATTCACCCTGGCTAAATTTACACCCGCTCCCTGCCAAAGTACTCGGTGTGCAAGAACTGGTGAGAACGCTCTCCAAGTGGAGACTTGAAGAATTGCTCGTAAGCCTCGCGAATTTGAGGGTTTTCGTGGGACTTACGCATGGTTTTACCCTCGTCTTCCCGAAAGATTGCCTCAATTCTGGCCTTTCGTACTGCCTGAGTGGTCATTCTGGGTTGGCCTGCGCCGCCGATGCAGCCACCTGGGCAGGACATCACTTCGATGAAGTGATACTCGGCCTCACCAGACTTGATTTTTTCAAGCAGGCGATTGGCATTAGCCAAGCCGTGGGTCACCGCGATTTTCAAGGTTTTACCTTCCAGGAAGCTCCATTCCGGCTCACAGCCTCTGATGGTGAGTGCCGCTTCCTTGGTTCCTTCCAAGGTGGTAATTGGGGTAACGTGCAGGCCGTCAAACGGTAATTGCCTGCCTGTGACCACCTCATATGCCGTACGCAGGGCGGCCTCCATGACCCCACCGGTGTTTGCGAAGATGTCTGCAGCACCAGATGACATTCCCATTGGGGCGTCCATCTGCTCGTCTGGCAGGCTCGTAAAGTCAATTCCGGCCTGTTTAATCATGTCTGCCAGTTCCCTTGTGGTCAGCACCACGTCAACATCTCGGGACCAGGAAGATTCCATTTCAGGCCGTTGACACTCAAACTTCTTGGCCGTGCATGGCATGATTGAGACCACAAAAACGTCGGTCGGGTGCTTGGCAATTCGCCTGGAATAATAGGTCTTGGCAGCCGCGCCAAACATCTGCTGTGGTGATTTGCACGTCGACAGATTTGGCAAGAAATCCTGATGGAAATACTCGGCGTGCTTAATCCAAGCAGGGCAGCATGATGTTGCCATTGGTAAAGGCCCTGCGTGGTGATGGCCGTCTTTCTTGAATTCCTCTGGTGCCAAGGCAGCTTTAAGGCGCATCAGCAGTTCGTTACCCTCTTCAAGGATCGTCAGGTCCGCCGTGAAGTTGGTATCAAAGACAGCATCAAAGCCGAGGCGTCTTAAGGCAGCCGCCATCTTGCCTGTGACCAAGGTCCCAGGTGGGTAGCCAAACTCTTCACCTAGGGCCGCTCTAATGGCAGGCGCCGTTTGGACAACCACAAATTTGTCTGGATGGTCAATTGCCGCCCAAACCTTGTCGGTTTCATCAAGCTCAGTGATGGCAGCTGTCGGGCAGACTGCCGCACACTGACCACACTGTACGCACGCGACTGTCGCCAAATCTTGGCAAAACGCCGGGGCTACCTTGGTGTCAAATCCACGATTTTGTGGGAATAATGCTGTGACTCCTTGGACTTCCTTGCACACAGTCACGCAACGACGGCACAGGACGCACTTACCAGAATCCCTGGAAAGGGCAGGGGTGCTGTGGTCGAATTTTCGTGGGCTTGTGTCGCCGGTCCAGTCGTTTTGCTTGATGCCCATCTGTCTGGCAAGCGCCTGAAACTCGCATTTTTCATTGCGGTCACAAGTCAGGCATTCGCCGGCGTGGTCGGACATCAATAGTTGCATGACCAGCTTTCTGGCTTCACGGACACGTTTTGTCTTGGTGTAAACCTTCATGCCTGGGGTCGCAGGGGCGACGCACGATGGCACCAGCGCCTTCGCACCTTCGACTTCAACCACGCACAGACGGCAGGCGCCAATGGCCTGAACGTCCTTCAGGTAGCACAGGGTGGGAATATCTACACCACATTTTCTTGCTGCATCTAAAACGGTGGCCCCCTGGGGAACCTGAACCGGTCTGTCATCAATCGTCAGGTTTATCATATCGTTATCTCCTTGGCTCACCTTTAATTACAAGCTTCACGATAGTCACATCGCAGGCACCTACGGGCCTCTGCAATCGCGACCTTCTCGGCAAAGCTGAGCTCAACTTCATCAAAGTTTCTGCCTCGTTCGGACACAGGCTTCATGCAACCCGTTGCACGGCGTTCTTTGGATGGCTCAGCATCAGGGTCAAAGTGCGTGTCAACAGGAATGTCAACGCGCCAAAAAGCGTGGTCCTCACCAGTCAACATGGTGTCAATGCCAACTGCCGCCTTTTCACCACATGCGATGGCGTCGACAACCGACGATGCGCCCATGGTGGCGTCGCCGCCGGCGAACAACCAGTCGATGGAGGTTTTCCCAGTCGCATGGTCGACTTTAATAGTTCCGTCCTTGTTGACTTCAACGCCCAAGTCCTTGAACAGGCCCTTGGTTTCGACCCACTGGCCGATGGCTGCAACAATCTGGTCCACTTCGATGGTGAAGATTTCGCCCTTGATTGGGACTGGGCGGCGGCGACCTGAGCGGTCATAACCACCAAGTTCCATCCTCTGGCAAACCAGTCCTGCGACCTTGCCATCCTTGACGACCACTTCAACCGGGGCGACCAAGGTTTCAAGGCGCACGCCTTCGCGCAGGGCTTCATCAATCTCTTCATCCCACGCTGGCATCTCGCTTCTGCGTCGGCGGTAGACGATTGTTACATCTTCGGCACCGAGTCTAAAGGCGGTTCGTGCGGCGTCAATAGCGGCGTTTCCACCACCGATGACTGCGACGTGCTTGCCAACTTTTGGGTTTTGGCCAAGGTTATGGGCCTTCAAGAAGGACAAGGCCTCGGTGATACCCTCGGCGTCTTCTCCTGGGATGCCCAGTGTTCCACCTTGGGTGGCGCCGATGCCCATAAACACGGCTTGATATCCTTGCTTGCGCAGATCATCAAGGGTGAAGTCGCGCCCCAATTTCTTGTTAAGGTGGATTGTGGAGCCCATCTTCTTGATAAGGTCGATTTCTTCGTCCAGCTTTTCGCGAGGCAGCCTGTAGGCTGGGATAGTCTGGGTCAGCATTCCACCAGCCAGCGATTCGGCCTCGAAAATGTCGGGCTTGTATCCAAGTCGCGACAGGAAGAAGCCACATGTCAAACCAGCAGGGCCGGCGCCGATGATTGCAACCTTCCTGTTCGCGTTCGCAGGATTAATCTGCACGCTTGGCATCTCGGTCATCACGTCCTGATCAACCATGAAGCGCTTGACGCCACGAATCGCGACTGGATCGTCCAGATCGGCACGGCGGCACTTGCTTTCGCATGGGTGGAAGCAAACTCTGGCGCAAATGCTGGCAAACGGGTTTCTTTCACGATGCCAACGCATGGCCTCTGCATAACGTCCTTCACCAATCAGGCTTACAAAACCAGGGACGTCAACGCCGGCTGGGCAGGCGTTTTGGCAAGGTGCCCTGACCAAAGCCGCGCAAACACCAGCTGGGCAGTGCTTGTCCCTGATGTGGGCATCATATTCATGGCGGAAATAGCGAATAGTTGAAAGTACTGGGTTTGGTGCAGTCTGACCAAGGCCGCACAGGGCGGTGTCCTTGATGGTGTTGCCAAGCTCAATCAGTCGCTCGACGTCACCTTCTTCACCACAGCCGTCGCAGATGCGCTCCAGGATTTCAAGCATGCGCTTGGTTCCGATTCGGCAGGGTGCGCACTTACCACAGGACTCTTCCTGGCAGAATTCCAAGAAGAACCTGGCCACGTCCACCATACAGGCGTCGTCATCCATGACGATTAGACCGCCTGAACCAATGATGGCACCAAGCTCTATCAGTGTTTCATAGTCAACTGCGGCGCCCAAGTGTTCTGTGGGTATGCAACCACCAGATGGACCACCAAGTTGCGCTGCTTTAAAGGGCTTGTTGCCAGGAATTCCGCCGCCAACTTCAAAAACAAGCTCGCCAAGTGGCATTCCGATTGGAATTTCCACCAAGCCAGTGTTTTTCACGGCGCCTGCCAAAGCAAACACCTTGGTTCCCTTGGACTGTGGGGTTCCATAAGCGGCATACCAGTCGGCGCCCTTGCGCAAAATCAGCGGGATGTTCGCGTAGGTTTCAACGTTGTTCAAAAGGCTTGGTACATTCCAAAGCCCCTTGACCGCTGGGAATGGAGGCCTTGGTCTGGGCTCGCCTCGGTTACCCTCGATTGAGGTCATCAAGGCAGTTTCCTCGCCACAGACAAACGCGCCAGAGCCCTTGCGGATTTCCAGGTCAAAGTCAAAGCCTGAACCCAGGATGTCAGCGCCAAGCAGGCCTCTTTCTCTGGCCTGTTCCAAGGCGATTGAAAGCCTCTCAATTGCCAAGGGATATTCGGCTCTTACATAAATATAGCCTTGATGCGCTCCAATCGAGAACGCGGCAATGGTCATGGCCTCGATGACGCTGTGGGGGGCGCCCTCAAGCACCGATCGGTCCATGAATGCACCTGGGTCACCTTCGTCCGCGTTGCAAAGGACGTATTTGACATCCCCAGGGCTCTTGGCAGCAAAGGCCCACTTCAGGCCGACTGGGAAGCCTCCGCCCCCACGCCCCCTAAGCCCGGATTTTTTGATTTCATTGATAACATCATCTGGTGTCATGGAGGTCAGCACCTTAGCAAGTGCTTGATATCCTTCCAGGGCGATGTAATCTTCGATTTTCAAAGGGTCAACAACGCCACAGTTGGCGAGGACGATTTTTACCTGCTTTTTGAAGTAATCCAGGTCCTTCATAAGAGGTGTCAACTCGCCAGTTGCGGTGTTCACATTAATGAGGCGAGTAACATGCTCGCCCTTGATAAGGTGGGATGCCACGACTTCAGGTACATCCTCGGGCTTCACGTTTTGGTAAAAGACGCCCTCTGGATAAACAACCACAACTGGTCCCTGAGCACATGGTCCAAGGCATCCTGTCTGGAGCAGTTGAACCTGGTTTTCCAGGCCTTTTTGCGCCAGCTCTTCCTTCATGGCGGCCACTACATCCATGGCGCCAGAGGCGATACAACCACCACCAGTGCAGATAAGCACTTGTTTCTTATCTTTTGCCGCGCCGGCGGTAGTTCCCTGTTGTGCCAATTCCTTTTGTAAAAATTCAAGTTGAGCTTTGTTTTTTATTCGCATGGTCACTCCGTCGGGACGGTTGAACCGTCGGTATACTGGTCAAGAATGGCCTGCAGGCGAGCAGGTTTCACCCTCTGGTGGACGTCATCGTCGATCATCAACGCCGGAGCAAGGCCACACGCGCCAAAGCATCTAGCAACATCTAGGGTAAAGTTGCGGTCAGGTGTAGTTTGACCAACATCAATACCAAGGCGCTGTTTCAAGGCATCCAGCAGTTGCTTGCCACCGCGCACATAACAGGCGGTACCAAGGCAAACCCGAATCAGGTGCCTACCTCGTGGCTGGGTTGAAAAGAAGCTATAAAAGCCAACCACTCCAGCCACTTCGCTATAGGATTTATTCAGCCCCACTGCGATTTGCTTCAAGGCGCATTCAGGCAGGTACCCAAAGATGCCTTGGGCTATCTGAAGCACCGGAATCAAAGCACCAGGCACATCGCGGTATTCAGCGATTACCTGCTCCAAACGGCCCATCAATTCCTCTTCAGAAGCCGTCTCGCATGTGCATTGGTGTTGCACGTTAATCGACATTCCAAACTCCCTCCAAAATAAAGCCGGGGTTTACTGCTGGGCCAAGCGCCAGCAGCGCCTCTGGGCAAAGGGGCGAAGCCGCCCCGCCAAAACACGGCCGGCTGGAAGCAAATTCTGTGCCAAAAATGCTCTGCTATTCAAAGCTGCGTGTTATTCGGGTTTTATTGAGTTGTCATTTTTGAACGGCGTGCATTAGAACTGAATGCTTGGGGCATAGTTCTCCCATGGGAGACTTATGCACACGGTGCGCCAGAACCCAATAGTCAGGTAATGTTGGGTCGAAGATATCGTGGTTAGAAAATGCACAATTTTGACTTGCTTTGGAATGTGTTGTATGCGATAACTGCGGCGCGCGTGCGAAGCGCCTCTAGTGTTAGATCTTGGAATGTGTTGTATACGATAACTGCGTGCCATGAGAAAGCGAACTCTACAACTCTGTCTCTGGTGTGTTCTTTGCTTGGCTGGGGCCTTGCCAGCTGTCCATGCTGTGGCTCAACCTGCGGAGATCGTTGCTGTTTTTGACATTGACAGCAGCGATACATCCATGGATGAAGCCACAATGACCCGCCTAAATAACTACATGTTTGGGCGCTTGGTCTCTGCGGGCTTCAGACTTACCCCGCAGGACCAAGTTCGAGAGCGAGTGGTCGAGCTTAAGCGCGAGTCTCACAAAGAGTGTTATGACCAGTCATGCCAAATCGAACTTGGCAAGACTTTGTCTGCACAAAAGTCGCTGGCCAGCCGTTTGATTCAGATTGGCGACGTTTGCCTGTTACAATCGGTGATCTACGACCTCAGAACCGAGACTACAGACAAGGGTGCTGACGGTCGTGGTCCGTGCACTGTGGCTGGGATAATGGCCGGCATCGACCAAGTGGTGGCCAAATTCAAAGGTGAAGTTGCGCCAGCGGGTCCTTCAACTGGTGGTCGTGTCGAGACTGGTCAGATTTTTGACCGTGGCGCCGACATTGTTAACGTGAAAACCGATGAGTCTGGTTTTTTGGTTATTCACAGTAACCCAAAAGGCGCCACTATTTTCATTAATGGTAAGGAAGTCGGTCAAACCCCGCTGCAAGAAGAATATCCTGCTGGTCGCTATGTTATTGTTGCTGAGTTTGGTCGTCTCTATCACCCGGCTAGACAAGAGATTTCACTGACCAGGCAAGGTTCCCGTGTTACTTTGGACCTGAAACCATCATTCGGTTCTGCGAAAATCACCAGTTCGCCGTCCAAGGCTCAGGTATGGCTCGATGGTGAATTGGTTGGGGAAACTCCACTTGAGCTGAATCAAAAGCCATCAGGAACCTACAAGCTGCGTCTCCAGTTGTCTGATTATCTGCCCAGTGAGGGCGATTTGGTCATTAAGGACGGCGAGCAGAGCTTGCATCACGGGGCATTAGTTTCGAACTGGGGCCAAGTACGAATAGCGAGCGTTCCGTCAGGTGCCACAGTCTATTTGGATGGTGCCTTAGTTAAAGCTGTAACTCCGTGTCTTTTGGATCGAGTCAAACCCGGGGCGCACATTGTCAAGTATTCCTTGGCTGGTCATGGTGAGCGCAGCGAAAAAGTAACCGTCGTGCGCGGTGAGACCGCCTCGGTTTCGACAGAACTTCAACCGATGCTTGGCCTTCTGGTTGTTACTGCGACTTACCCTGACGGCAGCAAGTGCGAGGGTGATTTAAGGGTGGACGGCCAATTGGTAGGTCAAACCCCTTGGTTAGGTGATGTTTTGGCTACCTCTCACACTGTCGAGGTACAGTGCGCAAAGGGTAAGGGTAGCCAGCAGGTTGCAGTACCTCACAACGGTCGTTCGGATGTAAATGTTTCGATTCAAGTTGCTCAGCCCAAGCTGCCTCCGCCGGCGCCAAGAGTGGCTCCTGCTAAGCCGAAGTACACCTCTACACAAACTTACAGTAAGCCCAAGCAGCGCAAGTCGGCGGATGAACGCGCAGTTTCATTCCCACTAAGCCTTTCATTTACCGAGGGGCTGTTGCGATATGATGGTTCCGTTATTCGTACCCGGGTGCAAATGGGCTTAGATCTAGGTTTTCGCATAAAATCCGCCCCTTGGTTTGTGCCCGGTTTTGGCTTTTGGGTGATGCTTGAGTCCCCACATGAAGGCACATTCAGGCCAGGCATCCAGTGGTATTTTGGCACCTTCCCGATGTATGTGCGCACAGCTATGATGGTGACGCTGTCATCCAATGCACAGGTCGCATTTTTAACCGGCTTCGGAGGCGACATCCCCTTGTGGCGCAACGGATTCTTGGCCCTTGAGTTCCAAGTTGGAGTATGGACCAAAAACGTAGTCCCAATAGACTTCCGCTTTGGCATAGGCCATCGGTTCTAAGGGTTTTTGTAATGCAACAACTTGTGCATTGGGCTGTCTTATTTGTGATGTTCCCTGTCATTTTAAGTGGTTGCGGCGACTCGGATGAGCGGGCCTACACGGTGGGATGGTTTCCACCCATTGTTGACGAATCAGATTGCTCCAATGGTTACTGTCTTATTCCCGCAGGTACCTTCCAGATGGGTTCACCCGATAGTGAGTCTGACCGTCAAGGCGATGAAGGACCAGTACATTCAGTGACAATTACCCGTTCTTTTTTGATGCGGCAGACCGAAGTGACACAGATCGAGTGGGAATCGTTGATGGGCAACAATCCATCTTATTTCAGATCCTGTGGAGATAGGTGTCCCGTAGAGGGGGTCAACTGGTACGACGCAGTTTCCTATGCAAATGCCCTTTCCAAATCAGAAGGTTTTGAAACCTGCTACACGATTGAGAATTGTTCAGGTACTGCTGGTAATGACCTTGATGATTGCACTGTGACTTTTAAGGGCCTTGGTTGTACAGGTTATCGTCTACCCACCGAAGCAGAATGGGAGTATGCCGCTAGGGCCGGTGGTACATATTCAAGGTATAGCGGCCCTGTCAGCTGGATAGCATGGTACTACGCTAACAGTGATTATACTACTCATCCAATTGCCCAAAAGGCCCCTAATGCATGGGGTCTGTACGACATGCTAGGCAATGTGTGGGAGTGGGTGAACGACAGGTACGATGCCAGCTATTACAGTGCTTGCTCATCAGGTTGTGCAGACCCCACAGGACCATCGACAGGCTCTGCCCGGGTTTATCGCGGCGGTTCCTGTTACAGCTACGCCTGGCTCGTGCGGGCGGCTCTTCGCGGCAACAACGTTCCCCGCTCCCGCAACGACTTCGTCGGGTTCCGCGTCGCCAGATCGGTGCCCTAGATCCTTGGCCCTGCGCCCCCAATCCAGCCCCTCACCAAAAACCAGCTTGCGTTCGCCTTCGCAGTGTGCGATAAACACACGCCATGAGAAAGCGCACTCTACAACTCTGTTTTAAGTTTGTTCTTTGCTTGGCTGGAGCTTTGCCAGCTGTCAATGCTGCGGCCCAATCCACGGATATCATTGCTGTCTTCGACATTGATAGCAGCGATACATCCATAGATCAAGCCACGATGGCTCGCCTTAACAATTACATGTACGGGCGTTTGGCCTCTGCTGGCTTCAAGCTTACCCCTCAGGACCAAGTTCGAGAGCGCGTAGTCGAGCTTAAACGCGAGTCTCACAAAGAGTGTTATGACCAGTCATGCCAGATCGAGCTTGGCAAGACTTTGTCTGCACAAAAGTCGTTGGCCAGCCGCTTGATCCAGATTGGCAACGTGTGCCTGCTACAATCGGTGATCTACGACCTTCGAACTGAAACCTCTGATAAAGGCGCCGACGGTCGCGGTCCGTGCACCGTGGCTGGGATAATGGCTGGGATCGACCAAGTGGTGGCCAAATTCAAAGGTGAAGTTGTGCCTTCAGGCCCTTCAATTGGTGGTCGGGTCGAAACAGGTCAATTGTTCGACCGTGGTGCCGACATTGTCAACGTGCCAACCGATGAATCTGGATTTTTGGTTATTCACAGTAACCCAAGTGGTGCCACCATTTTTATCAATGGCAAAGAGGTCGGCCTAGCTCCGCTACATTTGGAATATCCTGCAGGGCACTACGTGATCGTTGCAGAGGTTGGGCGTCTTTATCACCCAGCTCGCCAAGAAGTCAATCTAACCGCCAGGCAAAGTGCCCGAGTCACCTTCGATTTGCTGCCAGCATTTGGTACCGCGAAGATTACTAGTTCGCCGCCTAATGCCCAGGTATGGCTCGATGGAGATCTTGTTGGTCAAACCAACCTTGAGATTCCTCAAAAGCCATCCGGGACCTACAAGGTACGCCTTCAGTCACCGGATTATCTTCCCAGTGAAGGTGAGTTGGTCATTAAGGATGGCAAAACTAGCACCTATCATGCCGATTTGGTGGCGAATTGGGGGCAATTGTGGGTTTCCAGTGAGCCCAATGGCGCTACGGTTCATCTGGATGGTGCACTAGTCGAAGCCAAGACTCCTTGTCTTGTAGACCGGGTCAAACCTGGGGTGCATGTTGTTGGATACTCACTGGATGGCTATGGTGAACGCAGCGAAAAAGTAAATGTAAAGCGCGGCAAAAGAGCCACTGTTTCGACAGAATTACAGCCAAAGTATGGTCTTTTGGTTGTGACCTGCAGTTACCCTGGCGAAAGTGTCTGCGAGTGTGATCTGTGGGTGGACAACAAATCGGTAGGTCAAACCCCTTGGCTGCATGACGTTTTGGCTACGTCGCACAGAATCGAGGTGAGGTGTCCAAACGGTGGTACAGGCGGCGAGACGGTTACAGTTGCGCACAACGGTCGTTTGGATGTGAATGTCTCAATCTATGTCCCCCCTCCCAAGCCACCGCCTCCGGCCCCAAGAATGGCGGCACCAGAGCCAACGCCCAGCTACGACGAGCCCAAGTCGTCCAGTTCGTCCAGCTCCAGGTCGGCCAGTACGCCCAGCTATAGGTCGAGGGGTGAACGAAAAGTCCTCTTTCCATTGACTCTTTCGATTACTGAGGGGCTGTCACTGTATGAGGGAGCAGTTAAGCGTACACCAGTGCAGATGGGCTTGGACCTTGGTTTTCGCATAAATGTGATTCCTTGGTTTGTTCCTGGTTTTGGTTTTTGGGTAACGCTTGAGTCCCCACATGTAGGTACATTCAGACCGGGTATCCAGTGGTATCTTGGTAATTTTCCGATGTATGTGCGTACAGCGATGATGGTAACGCTGTCATCAAGTCCTGCAGTTGGATTTTTAACTGGCGCTGGTATTGACATTCCCTTATGGCGCAACGGAATTTGGGCGCTTGAGCTTATGTTAGGAGTGTGGAGTAAATTTGTTTGGCCATTTGACGTCCGCATCGGCTTTGGCCACCGATTCTAAAGGCGTTTAGTAATCTAACCAAAACCAGCTTGCGTTCGCCCTTATGGTGTGCGATAACAGCTTGCCATGAGGAACCGTGCGCTGCGACTCTATCTTTGCTGTGTCCTTTGCTTGGCTGGGGCTTTGCCAGCTGTCAGCGCTGTAGCCCAATCTGCGGATATCATCGCTGTTTTCGACATCGAGAGCAGTGATACATCCTTAGATGAAGTCACGATGACCCGCCTCAACAATTACATGTATGGGCGCTTGGCTTCTGCTGGCTTTAAGCTTACCCCACAGGACCAAGTTCGAGAACGTGTTGTTGAGCTTAAACGCGAGTCTCACAAAGAGTGCTATGACCAGTCATGCCAGATCGAACTTGGTAAGACAGTGGCCGCTCAAAAGTCGTTATCCAGCCGCTTGATTCAGATTGCTGATTTGTGCCTGTTGCAATCGGTGATCTACGACCTTCGAACCGAGACCTCTGATAAAGGCGCCGATGCCCGCGGGCCTTGTACTGCCGCTGGGATAATGGCTTCAATCGACCAGGTAGTCGCCAAATTTAAAGGCGAACCTTTAACTAAGGTCGCTGCAAGTGGCGGTCGTGTTGAAGCTGGTCAAGTTTTTGACCGCGGTGCGGACATAGTTAACGAGCCAACCGATGAGTCTGGGTTCTTGATTATTAACAGCGCCCCTACTGGTGCAACTATCTCGATTAATGGTAAAAAAGTCGGGCAAGCCCCTTTGCATCTGGAATATCCAGCGGGGCAATACATCGTTGTGGCTGAGCTGGGTCGTCTTTATCACCCATCACGCCAGGCAGTTTCGCTGACCAAGCAAGGCGCTAGGGTCACTTTGGATTTAAAGCCTGCATTTGGGTCGGCGAAAATCACCAGTTCACCCCCAAAAGCGCAGGTATGGCTTGAAGGTGAATTGGTAGGCGAAACCCCGCTTGAGATCCCCAAAAAGCTGTCTGGGACCTACGAATTGCGACTTCAGCTGCCTGACTACCTGCCAAGTGAAAGCGAGCTTGTCATCAAGGACGGTCAAGAAAGCTCGCATCACAAAAATTTGGTCTCAAATTGGGGCCAGATTCATGTAACAACTGACCCACCAGGTGCTGCAGTCTATCTGGATGACGTGTTGCTTGAAGACAAAACCACCCCATGTCTTTTGGAGCGGGTTAAACCTGGGGTACACATCGTAAAATTTTCCCTACCTGGTCACGGTGAGCGCAGTGAAAAAACGACCGTTGTGCGTGGTGAAGATGCCTCAGTTTCAACGAAATTACAGCCAATGCTTGGCCGTTTGGTGGTGACCTCCAGTTATCCCGACGGAGTTGTATGCGAAGGCTCTTTAAAGCTGGACGGTAAAGTCGTGGGCCAAACTCCTTGGCTTGGTGACGTCCTCGCCGTGTCGCACAAAGTTGAGGTGCAGTGCCCAAACGGTTGGGGCAGCCAGCAGGTTGTGGTGCCGCACAACGGTCGTTCAGAGGTGAATGTACCAGTCTCTGATCGTCCTTCTGTTCCACCAAAATTAGCGTTCAAGACCACACCCAGCTTCGACGCCGATGAACCAACCTCACAAGAGCCTGAGCCCACTCATGACGAACCCAAGCCCAAGCCGTCAGAGCGCTCAGTCACATTTCCGCTTAGCCTGTCCATTACCGAAGGTTTTTCTGCAATCTACAAAGATGAGTTTTCTGACAGTTACAGCGATGGCATTAGGCGTACAAAGGTGCAAATGGGGGTGGACCTTGGTTTTAAAATAAAGGCCGTTCCTTGGCTTGTGCCAACCGTCGGCTTTTGGCTGCAACTTGAACGTCCCCACATTGGTACTTTTAGGCCTGGTATCAAGTGGTATTTACTCACACGATTATTTATTCGCACATCCATGTTGGTATTACTGTCGTCTGAATCTGCAGTCGGCTTTTTGGGCGGTTTTGGCGTTGAATTTATCCTATGGCGCGACGGTTTTCTAACTATTGAAACGCAAGTCGGATTTTGGAATATAGACTGGATACCGGTGGATTTCCTGCTCGGGATAGGTCATCGATTCTAAATGCACGCGTATGAATCGTGGTGGCTAGTTGCCTGATTTAGGCTTCAGCTGCAATCTTTGATGCAATTCGTCGAAGGCTTTTTCAGCATTTCTGGTTATGTGTTCTTTGATTCCAGCGTCCAAACCGGTAACACCAGAAATTGCGGTTTCCAATGCATGCAGGTCCAAAACCACCAAGCTGAAGCATTCGCCGTTGTCAGAAAAGTACATGTCCTCAACTCTGGTTCCAGGCAGGCTTATCTCGGTGAGCTGTTCAGCAACTCTGCGAGACAGTTGCTCGTCATCAGCAGCCTTGCCATAAGCCGCTCCACCAGTCATGGTCTGTTGATAATCTTGGGTCAGTCCCGCAAATCCAAGATTCATGGTCTCGGCGATTTGCTGGCGGCCTCTGGCTGTGGCCATATCACGGCACATGGCCAGATTATTGGTGCCACCCATGACACCAACCCCACAGATCCATTTCTTCTTTTCGCCAGAGAATGCGGAGCATCCCTTGTAAGCCCATTCTGGAGCGCCTTTCATGCTCTTTGCAAAGCTGGCACCCGTTTTTGCTGTTTGCTTTTTTGCGCATCCAAAAGCAAACGCGATCATCAGCGACATCGCCACTAGTGTGATTTTCCTTAACATAACTCCTCCATTTTACTTTGCCTTCCCTTAAGGCAAGTAGTTGATACCCCAAAGTTTCAAACGACAGCCACTAGGCGGCTGGCGCTGACTACCTTAGCATGTTGCGTGCCAGGGACCTCGGTGCCGCCAATCATCCCCCACACTGATGCTGGATGCAACATTAATTAACGCCCAATCAATGCCTTTACGGATTGCGGTGAAGTGATGACTCCCTGCAAAAAGCTTCAAGTGGTCATGTGACAGTCACGTGACTAGTCACACCCAAAATCAGGATTTTCAATGCAGACTTGGACGTAAGTAACACCCTTTCTGCGAAGGGGGCCAATCCCCAGTTTATCCCGCCAGACATGCTGTTCTTTTGCGTTTTCCATGGTGTTTTCCAAAATGTGGCCTGCTGTGGATGTCTCTGGAAACTGCCAAGAACGGTCGTCTACCCAATCAACCACAAGGCTCTTTAAATAAAGACATTGTTGTTGGGCCAGTCGTTGTTTTGCGTGCTCAATTGCAAACTCTATAGCCTTTTCTTTTTGAAAAGTTGGTGCTGACACGCCAATAGCACATAAGCGATTACCTTTCCCAAGGCTTGGATTTTTAAGCCAGGCCGGAATGGGGCCTCTGAAGGCATCAGGTAGTATTTTAGGTGCCAAACGTTCATAACCATGAAAACAGGCTACAGCCCACATCGTGTTGGGTTTACTACAAGCTTGCTTCCGACATTCTGACCTTGCTCCCTTGCCTTCACGGTCAAACCACCATCCCACAACTCCAATTCCCTTTAAGGTCCCTTGGGTTTCGTGCATCGCCACCCCAAAACTGTCTCGTAACCCTGTCGTTCTTGAGCCTGCTCGAATACGACTGCCCAGAACGGCTTCTCCAGCCTTTGCAAGTGCCATGTCCGCGGCTTGATTCCAGGACGTTACCGGGTCAAGGGTTGGGTCAGAGGAACCTACGAAGCATCCAGAGGAGCTGGGGGGCAGTGGAAACCTATAGTTGGTTATTTGCACATCCGGTCTGTGGGTGCAGCCGGCTAAAAAGACAAACAGCAAAATACATAGCTTGGGCACTAGAAATCCTCGCTATTAACGCCAGCATAATATAACCAAAAGGCGCTTTTTGGTACCAGTGATTTCTGATATGATTGGTCGGATATGGCACAGGGTTTGCATTTGATGACAATGACGACCTTTGACTGGAGGTGCTTATGAAAGCTCGATTTTTATGTGCTTTGCTGCTTGTCGCTTTGATTCCATTTGGAGCCACCGCCAAGGATGCGAACCTTTCTTTGGCCGAGATTTACGTTTCAGCCGCGGATGGAGTTGTTTTCGTTTTGGGGCTTGATAAGGCAAAACAAAAAGCCGGCCATGGGGCTGGTATCATAATGACAAGTGCTGGTGACATAGTCACAAACGCGCACGTGGTTTTGGACTATGACACCGGCAAGCCATATCATTGGCTTACAGTATTTTTGAAGCCTGAAGAGATTACTGGAGACGCTGAAAACGACTTTAGCCTGGGCTTTCAGGTGGATGTGGTTGCAATCGATCAAAAACAGGATCTTGCCCTTTTGCGGATGAAAAGGGCCCCAGCCGGCTTGGTTGTGGTGCCCGTTGGCGACTCTGAAAAGGTGCCTGTTGGAACTAATGTCGCCGCCATTGGTCACCCGGGTGGGGCAGGGCTTTGGACTTTGACTGCAGGAACAATTTCCAACAAAAGGCGCAACGGAGATGTGGATATTTTTCAAACCGACGCGGCCTTAAATCCAGGCAATTCTGGGGGGCCTTTGTTGGATGCGCAGGCGAATGTCATTGGAATCAATACTTATATTGTGCGCCAAAATCAAGATGGGATGAGCCTCGAAGGTCTTAATTACGCGATTCGTTTTGGGCAAGTGGCGAAGTGGCTTGAAGGCCAGAACGTTCAGCTTGTCAGGGCTGGTTCAGCGAAGGCGGTAAAGGCTGCGAAGGCGGAGCCTCAGGCCGTGGCAGTTGAGGAGCCAAAGGTACAGGTAGAGGCGCCAGCGAAGGTTCAAGCTGAGGTGGCAGCTGTTCAGCCCGTGGACCCGCCAAAGGCTGAACCCAAGGTGATTGCGGATGAGTCTGCAAAGGTTGAAGCAGCTGGTCCTAAGGTGGCAGCAGCTGGTCCTAAGGTGGCAGCAGCTGGGCCTCAAAAGGTGCAACCCAAGTCTAGTCCAGCTGTAAAACCAAAAGAAGGCGCCGTTAAACCTGGTAAAGAGCCTGCAGCCCCAAAATCTGCTGCCAAGAAGGCTCCTAGGCCATTTCCAGGTCCAAAAGGTGAGCGGATGTTTGGATATCCTGACCCAGACATGGACCCTGATGAAATCGTTAAAAAACTGCGATCAACTGTTGAAGAACACGCCGAAGATGCCTTTCAGGATCTGCACATTCGTTTTCCGAGTCAGCCAAAAAACTAATTGACCTGCTGCTCATCCAAAAGGTCCAAAACAGCCATTGGATTCAATTTCGAGCTGATATCCCGGATGATTCCGTTGGAATCGATCAGTATGTACGAGGGAACATCCGCAGTGTCTCCGTTGGTTACATAGGTCTTTGCCGCCTTGTGATAGGCGTCTACCAGCACTGGGAAAGGTATTGGATTTTGTCGTAAAAACTCGTCTAAGTCACTACGTGAGTCTTCATCTTGCTCCAGTATCACGACGAGCAATATTTTCAGCCCTTTGTCCTTGGTTGCATGGTGAAGTTTTATTACATCGGGAAGGGCCTTGCGACATGGAGTACAGCTTGTGCTAAAAAAATCTAGTAGTACTGGGCTCTTAGGATATCCTCGTCTTGGTTTTTCAGGATATGCAATCTCTGACAAACGGTAGTTTTGATCTTCAAGGTCCCGAAGTTCAAGCTCTGGAGCTTTTTTACCAACCTTGACGTTTTTGGCAACAGCGACTGCTGGACCTGCAGACGCGGCCGCCAATAATAAAAAACTTGAAGTTATGGCTACGAACCTAAGCATTTAAATCCTACCTTTACCATTGGTTTCAATACCTACATCCTTTAAACACCGGCTGGCGGCATCTTTGATGCCCGATTCAAGCTGCGAGACGCCGTTCTCCATCGCCTTGGTTTTTGTGATGCTTGCGCCTTTAACTTGGTCGAGACGTTCCACATGCACGCTACGCCCTGAATTCGCCTGAACTAATTCAACCCGTCCAGTCGAATGCATGTAATAAATCTGCATGTTTTCACTGGCTAAAGAGTTGTCCAGGACCACCACCAACAACCAGTCGGCTTTTGCCTTGGCCCCGGCGGATCTTGCAGCGTCAGCGTCCCCATCTAGCAGGGCTTGGACTTCATCGTCGTCCAAGTTGATTCTGGAGATTCGAAAACCATTTTCTGTGGCAATTTTCTTTGTGAAACTGGTTATATTGCGGGTGGTTTGTGATTGTGGGACTAATTCTCCATCGCAAAGCATCAGGACGTGGACTGCAACTGTCTTCCAGGATTCCCCAATCATGCGCTCGGCCTTGTCAATTCCAGCGGCCAGCTCATTTTTCAGGGCTGAAACAGTCTTGATAACTGGGTCATCCAGGACTGTAAGGGCAGGCAATTCTGAGGCGCTTTTAAAGGACCTTTGGAAGGTTGACAAGGCCTCTGCGGCATTGTTTGCGGCCAGAAGGGTCGTTCCCTGCCTATACAGGTTAATCGCAGTTGTGGCCTTTGCTTGCTCTGCCTGTTTAAGCAACTCCTGGGTTTTTGCATATTCGCTTTTTGGATACGCCAACAGCGCACAGCAATCGTGTTTTTTTCTTTTACCTTTGTGGTAGGTGTCTATCACCTTCCATCCGGTCAGCGGGACCTGACGTCCTTGAATTTCAAGGGATACCTTGTGGCTATAGGTGTAGTCACCGTCTTTTTCTCGGGTATCAGATGACAAGTTGCTTTGAACTGTAACTCCGAAGTGATTCACTAGGTTATTAAGGGCGTTGCTTTCGGCGAGCCCCCTGCAGTCATCAAGGGATTTGGCGCTTGAGGTAAAACCGCTGAAATACAAATAGTTAAGGTCGGATCCAGGGGCTTTTGTACACCACTCAGGTCTGCCTTTACCAAGGGCATCAGAGGCAAGCAGGGCGAGGCCGAGCGAGATAAGGATAAAAGCAGGAGCTTTTTTACAATGGATAGGCATAAGGCATCCCAGCAGACCCTAGCGCCAAGGATTATCTGGCAAAGCGATTGTGGGGTCAAGAGGCGTGGTGCCGCGGGGTCAGGGACAGGGTCAGGGCCAGGGACGGGGACAGGGTCAGGGCCAGGGACGGGGCCAGGGACGGGGCCAGGGACGGGGACAGGGGCGGGGACTGGGACAGGGACAGGGGCAGGGCGGGCGCAGGGGTGGGGCGGGGACAGGGACGGGAGCGTGATGATGAAATTGCTGCTTGCTTTGCGTTTTGTGCTGTGCGATAACTCCGGGTTATGAGAAAGCACCTACCACAACTTTGTCTCTGGTTTGTTACTTGCCTGGCCGGGGTTTTGCCGGCTGCTAGCGCAGTGGCTCAGCCTGCGGAGATCATCGCTGTTTTTGATATTGACAGCAGCGATACATCCATAGATGAAGCCACAATGACCCGCCTAAATAACTACATGTTTGGGCGCTTGGCCGTTGCGGGCTTTAAACTTACTCCCCAGAGTCAAGTGCGTGAGCGGGTTGTTGAGCTTAAGGCAGCGTCCCATATGGATTGCTACGACCAGTCCTGCCAAATTGAACTTGGTAAGACCGTGGCTGCTCAAAAATCATTGGCTAGTCGGTTGATTAAGATTGGTGATTCATGTTCATTGCAGGCGGTAATTTATGACCTGAGGACTGAAACCACCGATAAGGGTGCTGAGGCTCAAGGCCCCTGCACAGAAACAGGGATAAAGGCTTCAATTGATCGAGTGGTTGCTAATTTTAAAGGTGAAGCTGTTTCATCTGCCCCCATTAGTGCTGGTCGTGTTGAAACCGGCCAGGTTTTTGACCGTGGTGCGGACATAGTCAATGAACCAACTGAAGAATCAGGTTTTTTGATAATCCACAGCAATCCAAGTGGTGCAACCATCTCTATCAATGGCAAGGAAGTCGGTCAAACACCGCAACATTTGGAATATTCTGCAGGTCGTTACATCGTTGTTGCCGAGTTAGGTCGTCTTTACCATCCTGCCCGCCAGGAAGTTGTGCTAACTAAGCAGGGTGCTCGCGTCATCTTGGATTTAAAGCCAGCGTTTGGTTCTGCAAAGATTACCAGTTCGCCATCAAAGGCTGAGGTATGGCTTGATGGAGAATCTGTTGGTAGGACACCTCTTGAAATCTCGCAAAAGCTTTCAGGTACCTATAGCTTGCGTCTTTTGTCACCTGACTATCTTCCTAGTGAAGGTGAATTGGTTATCCAGGATGGTAAAGAGGCCCAGTATCATGGCGAATTGTCACCGAATTGGGGGCGAATTCGTGTCGAAAGCGACCCTCCAGGCGCCTTCGTTTATTTGAATGATGTTTTAGCTAGAGAGTTTTTAAGCGGTGATAAAACGACTCCCTGTGAGTTGGGTCGAGTGAAACCAGGGGTGCATGTCGTGAAGATTTCCTTAGCGGGTCACGGTGAGCGCAGAGAAAAGGTAAGTGTTGAACGTGGTGAAACGGCCTCCGTTTCAGCCAAATTGCAACCAATGCTTGGCCGATTGGTGGTGACGTCGAGTTACTTTGACGGAGTTGTCTGCGAAGGTGATTTAAAGATTGACGGCAAGTTAATGGGTCAGACTCCATGGCTAGGCGATGTTTTGGCTGTACCTCATAAAATCGAGGTACATTGTCCAAACGGTAATGGGAGTCAAGAGGTCGTGGTGGTCCACAATAGTCGTGCAGAGGTGAATGTTTCAGTTGAAACCTGTCGCGAAGGCTGGTGTTTGATTCCAGGGGGCACTTTCCTTATGGGGTCCGATAATGGAGCTGTGTTTGAAAAGCCTGTTCACTCAGTCACGGTAGCCAGTTTTGAGATGAGCAAAACTGAGGTGACGGTTGATCAGTACAGGGCCTGTGTTAATGCTGGTGCCTGCACAGCCCCTGATACTACTGCTTTTGCTGAATTCACTTCATGTAACTGGGGTAAATCTGATCGCGGAAACCATCCTGTGAATTGTGTTAATTGGTACCAGGCTCAAGCTTATGCGAAATGGGTAGGTGGTCGTTTACCTAGTGAGGCCGAATGGGAGTATGCTGCGCGTAGTGGTGGTCGTGATTGGAAGTATCCTTGGGGTAATGCAGGGGCTACATGTGATCTGGTTGTAATGGATAACGATGGTGTGGGTTGTGGCCGTGATAGTACGTGGCCAGTCTGTAGTAAGCCCAAAGGCAACACGGCACATGGTTTATGCGACATGGCGGGTAATGTTGCTGAGTGGGTTCAGGATTGGGATCACGAGAATTATCAGGGGGCGCCGACCAACGGTTCAGCCTGGGAATCGCCTGCAGGCCGTTACCGGGTGACACGTGGCGGCTCTGCTGCAAGTCGTATGTTAGGGGTGCTTGAAATTTACAGTGGCGATGTCTGGACTCTCCAAACAACGTGTCGAAGGGTTATGGGGGTCCCTAGTGACGGCGCCTCAACTCTTGGCTTCCGCGTCGCTAGATCGGTGCGCTAGTGTGAAAATTATTGGACGATTGGGCATTCGTGCTCGTTTAGCTTTGGTGCTTACTGTTTCGGCCTTGCTTGGGGCGTTGGTGTTGGTGTCGGTTATGCGGCCGATTTATGAGTCTTTGCTGCCTCGACAGGCCGCTAATCGCTTGCTTTCTTTGGCTCGGTTGGCTTCGGTTACTGCTCCTGATGATGCTGGTCAGTGGGATGAGTGGGCTCGGCAGTTGCCTGCGGTGGTGCCTGAGTTGCATGCGTTTATTCTGTCTTGTGAGCCTGGTGAGGAGCGGTTTTTTGAGCAGTGTAATGCTCTTGATTTGAACTCGGATCACGCGGCACAGGCCTTTAGTGATGGGGAGCTTCTTGCTAGGACGACTGTGGTGGAGGGGGGCGATAAGAGTTTGGGTTGGCAGGCGCTGTCTGTTTTGCAGGATAAAACAGGTAAACGGGGGTTGTTGATTCTGGCCGAGCGAGAGCAGGCGCGGTCTTTTACTAGGTTTTCTTGGGGGCTGGCGTCCCTTTATGGTGTTTTGGTTTTGATTATTGCCTGGCTTGGGGGTTTTCTTGCTGGCTACTTTTTGGTGATTCGACCGGTGGCGTCTGCTGCTCGTAATGCTTTGAAAAGTGATAGTGCGATGGCCCAGGCTTCAGACCTGGATATTATTCAGACTGTGTTGAAATCATCGATGGGGGTTGAAAAAGAGCTGTCTAACAAGCTGATGCGCCAGGAGATTCGGATTCGCGAGATGCAGTCCGACCTTAAGGGGGCGCAGGCTGGCTTGCTTCGAGCGGAAAAGCTGGCCTCAGTGGGGCAGTTGGCGGCTGGGATTGCACATGAGATTGGAAATCCCATTGGGATAATTTTGGGGCTGTCGGAGATCTTGAAAGACGGGTGTGAACCTGAGGAGGCCAAGGTTTATGCAAATCAGATTCATGCTGCCACTTTGCGAGTTCATGGGACATTGAGGGACCTGCTTTCCTTTGCTAGGCCAGCTAAAGAAGAGGGTGCTGTGGCGGATGTGAAGGAAGTGGTGGAGCAGACGTTGAGCTTGCTTGCCTCAAATCGCCTTTTCAATCACCTTAATATTTCGAAGAGTTATGATTCGAAGCTTCACTTGGCTGAAATCAAGCCCTCCCAGTTGCAACAGGTGCTGGTGAATCTTTTGCTAAATGCTGCCCACGCTACAGATGGAAAGGGAAGTATCGAGATTGAATTGAAAAATTCAGACCAATTGGTAGAAATCAGGATCAGCGACGATGGTCCAGGAATTGAAGAAAAAGACTTAGACCGGATTTTTGACCCCTTCTACTCGACAAAGCCTCAAGGTGAGGGGACTGGATTGGGACTGTCTATATGCGCCCAGATCGTCGAAGTTTATGGTGGCGACATCAAGGTCGAAAGCAGCCCAGGCAACGGAGCTGTCTTCACCATAAAACTTTGGTCAATAGAAGATTCAGATTCCCAGCCAAACTGACGGCCCTGTCCCCGCCCCTGCCTCCTGTCCCTGTCCCTGCCTCCTGCCTCTGCCCCCGTTCCCGTCCCTGCCCCTGTCCCCGTCCCTGCTCCTGTCCCCGTCCCCGCCCCTGCCCCCGTCCCCGCCCCCGCCCCCTGCCTCCGCCTCCCGCCCCAGTCCCCGCCCCTGTCCCCGTTCGTTCTGTTTTGCGTTTGATCTCTTCGTTGAACTTTTATGACATGTCCGGGGGCATCCTTTGGTTAGTGGTTGTCAATCGTTAGATCTATTTGTACCATTGCTTGTACGTTTGGAGGTACAACAATGCCTAAGGTGTCCAATATCATTCCTGTGAGTGACTTTAGACAGGATGCTGCCGGAATCCTTGATCGAGTCATGAGAG